>OGHJ01000082.1_pt1 | contig 156925 bp, 126 predicted proteins | sample 1571351 | NCBI WGS metagenome assembly OGHJ01 (sample SAMEA2582037, study PRJEB24529) | metagenome | biome: Human gut stool | place: China | collected 2011 | reverse complement strand
GTACCCAAAATTCAGCCAAAATAGTTATTTTTGCGATCTGGCATAAAAAAGAGCCAAGATTTTCCAAAAGCAGGAAATCTTGACTCTTTGAGCGCCGTTTTTTTACAACGCCTTTTTTTTGTTTGCCTATGTTGTGGGAATATCAAAAAAACGGACAAACGATTTTTCGTCTGTCCGTTTTCTTATATTTCGTACTTTATTACTTTGTTATCTTGTCCTTGCCGCCCATGTACATTCTCAGTGGCTCAGGGATATTAACTGTTCCGTCAGCATTGAGATTGTTCTCGAGGAATGCGATAAGCATTCTTGGAGGTGCAACAACTGTGTTGTTAAGAGTGTGAGCAAAATACTTTGTGCCGTCCTCTGCCTTTATTCTTATGCCAAGACGTCTTGCCTGTGCGTCGCCAAGATTTGAGCAAGAACCAACTTCAAAATACTTCTTCTGTCTTGGGCTCCATGCCTCAACGTCACAGCTCTTTACCTTGAGGTCTGCAAGGTCGCCTGAGCAGCACTCAAGTGTTCTTACAGGAATATCAAGTGAACGGAAGAAATCAACAGAATTCTGCCACAGCTTGTCATACCATGCCATGCTATCTTCAGGTTTGCAGACAACTATCATTTCCTGCTTTTCAAACTGGTGTATTCTGTAAACGCCTCTCTCTTCGATGCCGTGTGCGCCAACTTCTTTTCTGAAGCATGGTGAATAGCTTGTGAGAGTCTTTGGAAGCTCACCCTCTGGAATGATAGTGTCGATAAATCTGCCTATCATTGAATGCTCAGAAGTACCGATGAGATAAAGGTCCTCTCCCTCTATCTTGTACATCATGCCTTCCATTTCAGAAAAGCTCATAACGCCTGTAACAACGTCTGAACGTATCATGTAAGGAGGAATGAAATATGTGAAACCTCTGTCTATCATGAAATCTCTGGCATATGAAAGAATTGCAGAATGAAGTCTTGCAATGTCGCCCATAAGATAATAGAAGCCGTTTCCTGATGTTCTTCTTGCACTGTCAAGATCAATGCCGTTAAAGCTTTCCATAATGTCAACGTGATATGGAATCTCATAGTCAGGAACAACAGGCTCGCCGAACTTTTCGATCTCTACGTTCTCGCTGTCGTCCTTGCCTATAGGAACGCTTGGGTCGATTATGTTAGGGATAACGAGCATTCTCTCACGTATCTTAGCTTCAAGGTCTTTTTCCTTTTCAGCCATAGCGTCAAGTTCAGCACCGATAGCGGATACCTCAGCCTTTACTTTCTCAGCTTCGTCCTTCTGACCCTTAGCCATAAGACCGCCTATCTGCTTGCTCATTACCTTTCTTTTATTTCTCAGCTCGTCAGCCTTTGTCTTGGCTGCTCTGTATTCCTCGTCAAACTGAGCCACCTCGTCAACAAGAACGAGCTTTTCGTCCTGAAACTTCTTCTTGATGTTTTCCTTGACAAGCTCAGGATTTGTACGGATAAGCTTAATATCTATCATTTTACATACTCCTTTTAGCTGACGCAAAAAAAATTCCTTACGCCGCAATATTTATCCTTTTAATAATATCACTAAAAGGAGATTTTGTCAAGACAAAGCCCCTTTAAAACAGGCTTTTGAAACAGGTTTTGAGAGAAATTATTTCATAGATAAAATACTATCATGATATAAGTAACAGTGCGAATTTCATAAAAACTATTGACATTTTGTATCAAACGTTTTATAATTATAAGGTGAATGTGTTCGTTATGGGCGTATTGTGCCATGACGGCAGAAAAGCCTCTGGGCTTAATAAATTTATCAGGAGGATTAAAGGTGCGAAAAGTTAAAAAACCCGTGTTTTTTATCGTGCTTTTGTGTATAATTGCATTTGGATATCTCACTTATGCAGGAATACATACTCAGTACGGAGATATAAAAACAAGCTATATCAAGGGCGTTGAAGATATCCGCTGGGGTATCGATATTCAGGGCGGCGTAAATGCTACGTTTGAACCTGCCGATAATTACGACGCTACAAAGGAAGAAATGGACGCTGCAAAGGCTGTTATCGAGCAAAGACTTGTAAGCCTTAATATCACAGACAGCGAGGTCTATGTAGACTATAAGAAAAATAAGGTAATGGTTTCATTCCCATGGCAGGCTAACGAAGAAAGCTTTGACCCTGAGGCTGCCGTTTCTGAGCTTGGCGAAACTGCTAAGCTTGTATTCAGAAAGGGTAAAGAAGAAAAAGGCGAGCAGGTGCTTACAGGAAATGACGTTAAAAAGGCTGAGGTAAGACAAACTCAGGACGAAACTACAGGAAATATCAAGTATGTTGTAAGCCTGACACTCAATAACAGCGGTAAAAAAGCTTTTGCTGACGCTACAACTGAGCTTGCCGGAAAAGGCGCTATCTCTATCTGGATGGACGATAAGTGCATTTCTGCCCCAAGCGTAAATTCAGCTATCACTGACGGCGAGTGCGTTATCGAGGGCAACTTCACATATGATTCCGCAAAAGCTCTTTCAGATAAGATAAATGCAGGTTCTATCCCATTCGACCTTAAAACAACAAGCACAAACATCATCTCACCTACATTGGGTGAGGGTGCAAAAAATGCAATGGTCATCGCAGGACTTATCGCATTTATCGTTATCGCTGCATATATCATCGTTATCTATAAGCTGCCTGGCTTTGTTGCGTCTATCGCACTTATAGGTCAGGTAATAGGCTCTATTGCTTGTATCACAGGCTTTTTTGGAAATATCGACAGCTTTACGCTGACTATCCCTGGTATCGCAGGTATTATCCTTTCTATCGGTATGGGCGTTGACGCTAACGTTATCACAGCCGAGAGAATAAAGGAAGAGCTTAACAATGGCAAGACACTTAACGGAGCTATCGAGCTTGGCTATAAGAGAGCATGGAGCGCCGTGTTTGACGGAAACATCACAGTAGTATTCGTTGCAATAATCCTTATGGGTGCATTCGGACCTACAGACAGCGTTTTCGGAACACTTCTCAGCCCTGTATTCTCAGTATTCGGCGCAAGCACAGCAGGTACTATCTATTCACTTGGATATACTCTCCTTGTAGGTATCCTCCTGAATTTTGTATTCGGTATCTTCTGTTCAAGACTTATGCTTTCGTCCCTCTCAAAGTTCAAGTGCTTTAAGAAACGCAAGCTTTACGGAGGTGCTGAAATAAATGAGTAAAGAAAAAAAGACCCTGAATGTTGTGGGTCACAGCAAGTTATTTTATTCCATATCATGTGCACTTATCGCAATTTTTATCATTCTTACATTCGTTATAGGTCTTAACGTGGCTATCGAGTTCAAAGGCGGTACAGTTTTGACTTATACATATGAGGGCGATATAAAGACTTCTGACGTTTCAAATACCGTTTCTGACAGTATCGGAGATAAATGTACAGTAACTCTTGGCGAAAACACAGGAAACGCAGGAAAGACAGTAGAGATAAAGTTCTCATCAACAAAGGGTATAAGCGACGATAAGCAGAATACCCTGAAAACAGCTCTTGAAAAGGACTTTCCTGATAATAACATAGAAGTTTACGAGTCAAACGACGTTGCAGCTTCAAGCGGTATGAACTTCTTCTTCAAGTGCCTTGCTGCTTGTGCACTGGCAATGGTCATCACTATCATTTATATCGGCTTCAGATTTAAAAAGATAGGCGGTATCTCAGCAGGTGTGTTCTCAGTAGTTGCCCTTGCACACGATATGTGCATGGTCTATGGCTGCTTTGTAATATACAGATTTGACATCAACGCAAACTTTATGGCAGTTCTGCTGACTATCCTTGGATATTCTATCAACGCAACTATCATCATTTACGACAGAATAAGAGAGAATGAAAATCTCCTTGGCAACAAAATGGAGCTTGAGGATCTTGTAAACCTCTCCATTACTCAGACAATGGGACGTTCTATCCATACAACTGTTACAACAGTTCTTGCTATGGCTACAGTTTGTATCGTCTGCATAATCTGCGGAGTAACATCTATCCTGAGCTTTGCTTTCCCACTTATCATCGGTATGATATCAGGTGTTTATTCTTCTAACTGTATCGCACCTACACTGTGGGTACATTGGAAAAAACATCAGGCAAAGAAGTCACATTCAGGTTCAAAAACAGGCAGCACAAAGAAAAAGGCTTCAAGAAGATAAAATTTTATGGACGGTATGTTAAACATATCGTCCATTTTTTTATGTGATATTCTATTTTTAACACTCCATATCATGGATAAGTCCGCAGTTTCGCATGGAGATAGTTCCGTTATTGCCTGTTATATAATGGTCAAGAACTGTCACACCTAAACATCTCATATATCTCATGACCTCACGGGTGAGAGTAACGTCCTCCTGAGAGGGGGTGTTGGGTGAGTCAGGGTGATTGTGGGCAAGGATAACAATATCAGTGCCGCTGTTGAGAACGGCTTTTGTAAGCTCACGAAAATCAACAGGGGTAAATCTCGCACCGCCTGCGGATATGTCTGTTACGCTCTTTATGTGAAAGCCAGAGTCGATACAAATTACCTTGAATTTCTCCTGCTTTTCGTTTCTGAAACAATTATTTACAAAACTCAGCGCCGCAGATATGTTTCTAATGTCTATCCTGCTGTCTGTGACAGTGGAGCAGTAGTTTATAAGCTCTCTGAAAAATAAAAGTGAGTTTGCAGAGCTTTCGCCCATGTCCTTTACCGAAGAAAGCTCCTCCACAGAAGCGTTAAGAACGCTGTTTAAGCTTCCGAACTTTTTTATAAGCTCGTGCGCAATATCATTGGTGTTCTTTCTCGGCACAATGTAAAATAAAAGCATTTCAAGTATCTCATGCTCGGAAAAGCCCTTGAAATTTCCCGATTCTTTGAAACGCTTCCTCATTCTCTCTCTGTGACCGCCGTGGTCTGCTTGACTGCTCATTTTATCACCTCTTATACAAGTATAAAATATCCGCACTTTTTTGTCAATAAAAAACCATTGTGACTTTATTCTTTACAGATAATTTCAGCAAGAGGGTAAGCCAATAATATTTAGAAAATTTTATTAATAGATCGCAAATAGCGTAAAATGCTAAAAAAACCTTCAGAAATATCAAAAGTGTCTGTGCGAAATGACGTTGAAAAAGGTTGTTTTTTTATGATATAATGAAATGGTAACTATTATATTATGGAGATGTTTTTATGACAGACCTGACGGTGGGAAAACCGTGGACAGTGCTGTGGAAATTTTCCCTGCCTATGTTCGTGAGCGTGATATTTCAGCAGATGTATTCCATTTTCGACAGTATCATAGCAGGAAAATTCGCAGGCGAAGACGCTCTTGCGGCAGTTGGTGCGTCTTATCCTATAACAATGATATTTATGGCGTTTGCAGTGGGAAGCAATGTTGGCTGTTGTGTGGTCATATCTCAATTCTTTGGTGGAAAAGAGTTCTCAAAGGTAAAAACTGCGTCAACTACTACTATAATTTCATGTACGATACTTGCAACAGTGCTGACAGTTTTTGGGCTTGCGCTCTCTACTCCTCTTATGAGAATGATAAACACGCCTGATAACATCTTCCGTGACGGTGAGCTTTATCTGAAGATCTATATCGCAGGTCTTATCTTCCTGTTTCTTTATAACGTGGGTACAGGTATTTATAACGCAATGGGCGACTCGAAAACACCATTGTATCTCCTTATCGGCTCATCAGTTGGAAACGTTGTCCTCGACTATGTGTTTGTGAAGTTCTTTAAATGGGGTGTGGCAGGCGTTGCATGGGCTACTTTTATCGCTCAGGGAGTGGCTTGCGTGTTCTCACTGCTTATTTTGGTGAAGAAAACCGCAGAAATTAAAACAGAGGATAAACCACCGCTGTTTTCAGGAAAAATACTTAAAAAGATAACCCTTTACTCTATACCAAGTATTTTACAGCAAAGCTTTATCTCAGTGGGAAATATCTTTGTACAGTATCTTGTAAACAGCTTCGGCTCGTCTTGTATCGCAGGATATTCTTCTGCAATAAAGCTAAATACCTTTGCTATAACAAGCTTTACAACGCTTTCTAACGGGCTTTCAAGCTTTGTTGCACAGAATTACGGTGCAGGCAGGAACGATAGGATAAAAAGCGGATATAAAGCAGGACTTGTTATCTCGGCTATCGTGGCAGTGCCTTTTATACTCTGCTTTTTCTGTATGCCAAAAACTATGATAAATCTGTTTCTTGACGACGGCGGAACAAAAGCCGTTGAGATAGGCACAACATTTTTGAGAATAATATCGCCTTTCTATGTGTTTGTGGGCATAAAAATAATGTCAGACGGTGCACTTCGTGGTAAAGGTGCAATGCAGTATTTTATGATATCAACTTTTACGGACTTGATACTCAGAGTAGTGCTTGCGTTCGTGTTGGCAAGACCATATGGGTCAACGGGAATATGGCTGTCATGGCCGATAGGTTGGCTTGTGTCAACAGTGCTGTCAGTGGTGTTTGCGAGAGTGAAAGTGATGAAAAACGAATTGAATGAGGAATGAGGAGTGAGGAATGAGGAATGGCAAAGCCAAACTGAGCTAAGCACCAATACAAAGTAAAAGAACCCACCGAGCGAAGCGATTTTGCGGCACTGCAAACCATGGCTAAAACAACATAACTTCGATTAGCAAAGACTAAATTAAAAAAAAGTTCTCAATAATGATGTTGACAAGTTTAATTAAATGTTGTATGATTATAAGAATAATAAATTAAGAATTCAAAATGTTTGCGGGAGGTTAATTTATGCTGGATACTAATGTAAACAATAAGTTTGGTAAAGAGGGTCTTACCTTTGATGACGTTCTCCTTATCCCGGGCGAGTCGGATTGTACACCTGATATGGTGGATATCCATACACACCTTACTAAGGATATAGTCCTCAATACACCTATAATGACATCTGCTATGGATACAGTCACAGAGTCAAAAATGGCTATCGCTATCGCAAGAGAGGGCGGTATCGGTATTATCCATAAGAATATGACTATCGCTCAGCAGGCAGAAGAGGTGGATAAGGTAAAGCGTTCTGAAAACGGCGTTATCGTTAATCCTTTCTCTCTTACAGCCGATAAAACTGTTGCTGAAGCTGATAAGCTCATGGGCAAGTATAAGATCTCCGGCGTGCCTATAGTCGATAAGGATGGCAAGCTCGAGGGTATCCTCACTAACAGAGATCTTAGATTTATCACTGATTTTGAAAATATCAAGATCGGTGACGTTATGACTAAGGAAAACCTCGTTACTGCTCCTGTTGATACGGATCTTGAAGGCGCTCAGAAGATACTTATGAAGCATAAGATCGAGAAGCTTCCTCTTGTTGATGCAAACGGCGTTCTTAAGGGTCTTATCACTATCAAGGATATTGAAAAGGCTGTTCAGTATCCAAATTCCGCAAGAGATAAAAAGGGCAGACTTCTTTGCGGTGCTACTATCGGCATGACTAACGATATTCTTGAAAGAGTTGCCGCTCTCGTTGAAGCTCAGGTAGACGTCCTCGTTCTTGACTCTGCTCACGGCCATTCTATGAACGTTATAAATTGTCTTAAAAAAGTTAAGGCTGCTTTCCCTGATACACCGGTTATTGCAGGTAATATCGCTACTGCCGAAGCTGCCAGAGCGCTCTGCGAAGCAGGTGCTGACGCTATAAAGGTCGGTATCGGCCCTGGTTCTATCTGTACTACCCGTGTAGTCGCTGGTATAGGTGTTCCTCAGGTCACTGCAGTTTATGACGCTGCTTGCGCTGCTGCTGAGTATGGCATTCCTGTTATTGCTGACGGCGGTATCAAGTATTCAGGCGATATCGTTAAGGCTCTTGCCGCCGGTGCAAACGTTGTAATGCTTGGTTCACTCCTCGCAGGCTGTGACGAAGCTCCAGGCGAAACTGAGATCTATCAGGGCAGACAGTTCAAGGTATACAGAGGCATGGGTTCTCTTGCCGCTATGAATAAAGGCTCAAAGGACAGATATTTCCAGACAAACTCAAAGAAGCTCGTTCCAGAGGGCGTTGAGGGTCGTGTGGCTTATAAGGGTCCGGTTTCAGATACTATCTTCCAGCTCGTTGGCGGTATCCGTTCAGGTATGGGCTATTGCGGTTGTCATACTATTGCAGAGCTTGGCGAAAAGGCTAAGTTCATCAGAATAACAGGCGCAGGTCTTAAGGAGTCACACCCACACGATATTTATATCACAAAGGAAGCTCCAAACTATTCCGCAGGTATCTAATAGAATTTTATATACAAAAAGAGCAGAGATCTCGTTTCTCTGCTCTTTTTTGCATTATTTTGTAGGGGAGAACAGCGTTCGCCCGCAGTTTCGCAGCTTTTCTTTTGAAAAAATTACTCCATAAATTCTCCCAAAAGACCACTTGCAATTGCTACAGTTTCAGGACATGGACGCTTCTGATAGTATTCTTTTGTGCGCTTTGCAGGGTCAGGGTCACTAGGTCCGCTCAGACCAAGAAGCTCACGGCAGATGATAGTGTCAGAGCCAAGCTCTTCCTTGAAACGCTTTGCAAAAAGCTGAACACGCTCATAATCCTTGCCCTTTGCCGCCCTGTCACTGCCTATGGTGTTGCCAAATTTCAATCCAAGCACCATGACTGCACCTGTAAATGCTCCGCAGACCTCTCTCATTCTGCCTATTCCGCCGCCAAAGCCCGAAGCTATCTTGTATGCAGTTTCGCTGTCAAGGCCGATATCCTCAGCCCATGCGCCTACTACTGCCTGTGAACAGTTGTAGCCCTCCATGAAAAGAGCCTTTGCTGCCGCTGCTTTTTCCTTATTCATTTTAAAAAACTCCTTTTTTGTCATATATTGATTTTCATTATAGCACAGCTTCAAATTTTTTTCAAGACGTATTATTGGTTAGTATAGTCTACGTCAAATTGCATAAAATATTGCCATAAAATTTTGCAATATTTTTATATTGTTAGACAAAACTAACCTATTGACAAATGTACACTAATGTGGTATACTTTAATCACAGCAAGGGAAAAGCTGCAAAGAATAATGCAGATAAAGCAAAAATGCCGGTCTGTGGAAAAGTAAAAAAATGATATCTAAATAAGGAGGACAAAAATTATGTCAAAGTTTGTATGTTCAGTATGCGGTTACGTTTATGAGGGCGAGGCTGCTCCTAAGGAGTGTCCAATCTGCCACGCACCAGCAGAAAAGTTCAATAAAGTAGAAGAAACAGCTATCACATGGGCTGACGAGCATAAGGTAGGCGTTGCAGAGGGTCTTGATGAGGAAGTTGTTGCAGGTCTTAGAGAGAACTTCAACGGCGAGTGCTCTGAGGTAGGTATGTATCTTGCAATGGCAAGAGTTGCTTACAGAGAAGGCTATCCTGAGGTAGGTATGTACTATGAGAAGGCTGCCTACGAAGAGGCTGAGCACGCTGCTAAGTTCGCAGAGCTTCTGGGCGAGGTAGTAACACCTTCTACAAAGAAAAATCTCGAGATGAGATATATGGCTGAGAATGGTGCTTGCGAGGGCAAGATGAAGCTTGCTAAGAGAGCAAAGGAGCTTGGCTATGACGCTATCCATGACACTGTTCATGAAATGGCTAAGGACGAAGCAAGACATGGATGCGGCTTCAAGGGTCTGCTTGACAGATATTTCGCTAACAAGTAATTTATCTTAAAATAGTATAAATTAAAGATTACGACGAATTTTTCCCGAAAAAGGCAGAGGTATTTGAAAAAATACTTCTGCCTTTTTATTTTATAAAGCCGTTATAAAGGCTCAAATCTATTGCAAATGACGTAAAACTGTGGTATAATATTTTAGTATGATAAAATAATGCTTTAGGAGATGATAGTGTGATAGAAACACTGGCGGCGGAAACTGCGACATTGCAGAACGTTTATGCTCCCTTGCCTTTTAAGGTGCATATGATATTCTGCGTTATCGCTACGCTTTTATATATAACTCAGTTCATAAGAAAAGGCTCTTGTCATTATCTTACATTAATGATAGCTATTGACCTTACTATAGTTACTCAGTTTACCACAAAAAGCTTTGTTATCGGTATGCTTTTCGGTGCAGAGGTAGCGCTTCTTGCGGCGACAGCTTTTATTTCCCATAGGTTTGCTAAAAAGCAGAAAGCTTTGGAGAATGCCGGGGAAAAGTCGGAAACTGCTCAAAAGGAAGATGAAGAATGAAAATAGTTATACTTGACTCTGAAACAGTTTCAAGAAACGATGTGTCGCTGGAGGGAATAACAGTCCTTGGTGAAAGCATTGTTTATGGTTTTACACCAAATGAACAGGTCGCAGAAAAGATAGGCGACGCTGACGCTGTTATATGTAACAAGTGCCTTATAACAGAGGGGGTATTCTCAAAGTGCAAAAACCTGAAATACGTCGGTCTTTTTGCAACGGGATATAATAATGTTGACCTATCCGCCGCAGACAGGCATGGTGCGGTGGTCTGCAATGTGCCTGCATATTCAACAAATGCGGTGGCACAGCATACTTTTGCGCTTATCCTCAACTATTTCAGCAAGATAAGAGAATATGCCGAGAAAGTTGACGAGGGTGGCTGGGTGAACTATAAGCTGTTTTCATATTTTGGTATTCCTACCTATGAGCTTGCTGGAAAAACCATTGGTATAGTAGGCTATGGCGACATAGGAAAGAAAGTTGCTGAGATAGCAAGAGCGTTCGGCATGAAGGTCATCACCTTTACACGCTCACCCCAGAAAATTATTGACGGCACGCCTGCGGTAAGCCTTGAAGAACTTCTAAAGACCTCTGATATAGTAACGCTCCATTGTCCTCTTACAAAGGACAATGAGAAAATGATAAATGCCGAAAGCCTTGGCATGATGAAAAAGTCAGCATTTTTCGTCAACACTGCAAGAGGCGATCTTGTGGACGAAAAGGCTCTTGCACAGGCTCTTGAAAATGAAGTCATTGCAGGGGCAGGAATTGATGTTCTCACAAACGAGCCAATGGGTGAAGACTGCCCTCTCAGAAACGCAAAGAACTGCACTGTTACCCCACATATAGCGTGGGCGCCAAAGCAGACGAGAGAAAGGCTTCTTGAAACTGTTGCGCAGAACTTGAAAATGTGGATAGAGGGTACGCCACAGAATGTTGTCAACGGAAAATAACAATAAGGACATGATGAAAATGATAGATATGACAAAAAAGAAAAGAGTTGTGGTAAAGGTAGGAACTTCTACTCTTACTCACAGCACGGGGCTTCTTAATATACGCCGTGTGGAACAGCTCGTTAAAACTCTTGCCGATCTGCAAAATGCAGGACATGAGATAATCCTTGTATCAAGCGGTGCGGTGGGTCTTGGCAGAGCAAAGCTGGGCATAAAGGAAAGACCCAAGGACACTCCCACAAGACAGGCTTGTGCGGCGGTGGGTCAGTGTGAGCTTATGTATCTTTACGATAATCTTTTCTCTGAATATAGCCTTAATGTGGCTCAGCTTCTGCTTACAAAGTATATTCTTCTGGAAGACAGAAAGATAAACGTGCAGAATGCCCTTAACCGCATCATAGAGCTTGGTTCTATCCCTATTGTGAACGAGAACGATACGGTGTCTATTGATGAGCTGGAGCTTGAAATGGGCGAGAACGATTCTCTTGCGGCAAATGTTGCGGTGCTTGCTAATGCAGATCTGCTTATAATAATGTCTGATATCGAGGGACTTTTTGACAAAGACCCTCATAAGTACGATGACGCTGAGCTTATCCCTGTTGTGCCTGAGATAACGGAGGAGATAAAGGCTATTGCAGGGGGTGCAGGTTCTTCACTTGGCACAGGCGGAATGGCGACAAAGATAAAAGCCGCTGAGATATGCAAAAATGGCGGAATAGATCTTATTATAATGAATGGCAGAGATCCAAGACATTTGTATAAGGTATTTGAAAATAAACCTATAGGAACACTTTTTACAGCTAACGGGGAGGTATAGTAAAAATGAGTTACATCGATATTTTGGGACAGAAAGCAAAAGCTTGCAAAAAGGATATCGCCTTCGCTTCAACAACACAGAAAAATGACGCACTTCTTGAGATCGCACATATCCTGAGAGTTTGCAAGGACGATATTATCGAAGCAAACAAAGTTGACCTTGAAAACGGCAAAATGAGGAAAATGTCTGAGGCTATGCTTGACAGACTTGCACTTAATGACAGCCGTATAGAGGGCATGGCAAAGGCTTGCGAGGAGCTTGCACAGCTTGATGACCCTGTGGGAGAGGTAGTTTCAGGCTCAACAAGACCTAACGGCATGAAGATCGAAAAGGTAAGAGTGCCAATGGGCGTTATAGGCATTATTTTTGAAGCCAGACCTAACGTTACTGTAGACGGCGCTATACTTTGCCTTAAAAGTGGAAACGCTGTTATACTCAGGGGCGGAAAGGAAGCAATAAACTCAAACAAAATGCTTTCCGACCTTATGAGAAAGGCTGTTGAAAGGGCAGGGTTCAGTCCTGATATCATTCAGCTTGTGGAGGACACTGACAGAGGTATCGCTCTAGATATGATGAAAGCTAATGATTATATCGACGTTCTTATCCCAAGGGGAGGCGCACAGCTTATAAAGGCTGTTGTACAGTCTGCCACTGTGCCTGTTATCGAGACCGGCACAGGAAACTGTCACGTTTATGTTGACGCAAGTGCGGATATAAAAATGGCTGTGAACATTGTTGATAACGGCAAGACCTCACGTCCGTCTGTATGCAATGCAGTTGAAAGCTGTCTTGTTCACAGGGATATTGCGGAGGATTTTCTCCCGAAGCTTAAAGAAAGACTTGACAAGCACCACGTTGAGATAAGAGGCTGTGAGCTTACAAGGCAGATACTTGGTCCTGAGAACGTTACTCCTGCTGATGATGACGATTATGCAACAGAGTTTCTTGACTATATAATCTCTATCAAGGTCGTTGACGACATGGCGGAGGCCCTTGAACATATCGACAGATTTTCTACAGGACATTCTGAGTGTATCGTTACGGAAAGCCTTTTTGCCGCACAGGAATTTCAGAAGCGTGTTGATTCAGCGGCAGTATATGTAAACTGCTCAACAAGATTTACAGACGGCGGAATGTTCGGTCTGGGTGCTGAGATAGGCATTTCCACTCAGAAGCTTCATGCAAGAGGTCCTATGGGTCTTAGAGAAATGACCACCACAAAGTATCTTATCTCTGGAAACGGACAGATAAGAGAATAGGTATTAGTGAGGAATGAGGAGTGAGGAATGAAGGTATCGCCTAACGGCGATGATATTTCTCTCTGTAGGGGCGACCTTTGGTCGCCTGTCTGCTCTGATACTTTGATATATTACAAAAAAAGAGGTAATTATAATGATAAAAGCTATGAATATTTCTTATGAGATAGGCGATAAGCTTTATCTCAACATCACAAACAAGTGCCCATGCAACTGCACTTTCTGTATTCGTCACAATGGTGACGGTGCTTATGGCTCTGACCCACTGTGGCTGGAACATCAGCCTACTGCCGAAGAGGTAATAGACAACATCAAAAAGCGTGACCTTGACAGCTACAAGGGAATTATTTTCTGTGGTTATGGCGAGCCTACCTGTGAGCTTGAAATACTCAAAGAAACTGCAAAATATATAAAGTCTGTTACAAAGACGCCTGTAAGACTCAACACAAACGGTCTTAGCGACCTTATCAACAAGCGTGAAACTCCTGCTGAGTTCAAGGGACTTGTTGATATAATCTCAATAAGTCTTAACGCTTCTGACGCAAAGGCTTATGACGAGGTAACAAGACCGTCATTCAAGGGCGTGAACTGCTTTGAAGAAATGCTCTCTTTTGCAAAAAGAGTGAAAGAGTTCGTGCCTGAAGTAATGCTCACTGTTGTGGATATAATCGGCGAAGAGGAGATAAAAAAATCTCAGGCGGTTGCTGACAGCGTGGGTATACATCTCAGAGTCAGAGAATATGTTGATTAACATTTTGTAAACAATATATTAAGTTTTATATTTGCTCAATATTCCGTTTTCAGCAAACATCTAAGTGATGTCGGAACAATAACCGAGTGCTGAAAACGGATATTTTTTGTTCGATAATAAAAAGAAAGCTTGGTAGAAAAGATCATGGAAAAGGAAAAGATAAGAAGTCTTGTTTTGCAGGCAGGACAGGGTGACAGAGCGGCGTTCGGTATGCTCTATGAAGAAACGGGCAGGTCGGTATATTTTAACTGCCTGAAGCTTCTTGGAAATGCTCAGCAGGCAGAGGATATAACTCAGGACACTTTCATGAAAGCTCTTGAAAAGCTTGACAGCCTTAACGAGCCTGAGAATTTCTCAGCGTGGGTGAATCGCATTGCAATAAACAACTGCAAAATGTATTTCAGAAAAAATCCCCGCACTGCGGAGGAGGAGTCGGAAAAGATAATCGACGATACGCCCGACAGCGAGCTTATCCCTGACGATTATGCCGACAGCGAAGAAAAACGCAGGATAATAATGAACATTATCGACACCGCTCTCACTGACGAACAGCGTCAGACCATAGTACTTTACTATTTTGATATGATGAGCGTGGCTGAGATAGCAGAGATAATGGATTGTTCTGTTGGCACTGTCACTTCCCGTCTTAGCGCTGCAAGAAAGAAGATAAGGGAGGCGGTGCTTATTTACGAAAAGAAAAACAATGATAGGCTTCATGCTGTTATGCCTATACCTGTTCTGTCAAAAATATTTATGCAGGAATGTCAGCATTTGAAGCTGCCTGAATTATCCGTTTTCAGCAACACGGCAGCCGCCGAGGATATTGTTCCCGAGAAAAATCCAACAATGAGAAGATCGGGAGGAAAAGGTATGTTTTCAACAGTAAAAGTAAAAGTGATAGCAGGAGTAGTCGCATTGGCAGTAGTTGGTGGAGGTATCACAGCGGCAGTGCTTGCAAACAGAGATAGGACGGCAGATACTGATAAGCCAAACACAGCCGTTCAGACAGACGCACAAGGTGACGTGAATGAGCAGGAGATAGAGAATAAGCTAAACGAACTTGATGAAAATACTGATAATGAAGATGATGTTACTGGCGATGCTGCAAGCGGTGTAGATTCTGACGGAGAGCCTGAAATGGCTGTTTACACTGTTTCTGATGAGATAAAAAATGCTGATCTTTCGTCAGGTCTTGTTCAGCTCAACGGTGATATCATGCAGGTTGGCGGATATGAAAAGACCTCTGACTTCTGTGCAAAATATGCCGATGAATATGACATTATGTACAGCGACGGCACATACGAAGAGAAAAAGGACGAGATGCTTAATTATTTTGTGGGCAAAGACGGTCTTTTAACTGGCGAATGGTGGGATATATATTCCCTTACTCTTATCCCAAAAAATGAGCCGAAGGGCGACCAGATAACTGTCTATGTGACAAATCTAACAGCCCCAGACGGTCAGGTATCTCTGGCAGACAGCTATGTGGTATGGGCTGAGGAAAAGCCTATGTCAAAGGATATCTACACCCCTGCTTGGATACCGACCGGTATGCCTGCAAGATTGAGCAGTGATGTGTTGAGCACCAAAAAGCTCGATGAGATATATGACAACATAGACGATTACTCAGCACAATCAGTGCAGGATATGCTTGCTTCTCAGGGCATCTCAAAGGGCGAGAACAGCATTTCAGGAAACTATCTTTCCTATGTTTACTCACAGGGCGATATGTCAATGAGCGGAACATACTGTGTGAACAGCGACACTGACCCTGATGTTTTCGTTGCATATGTTGCAGGAGAGAAAAATGCCGCAGGGCTTACACCTCTCTACAGATATCATTTTGCCTTCGATACAAATTCAAAAAAGCTTTATGAAAGCAGAATGTATCTTGCAGGTATGTTCTGAAAAACCTATCCCTCACATTTGTGGGGGATATTTTTTTTGCTCGTTGACAGGCATTTTGCTATGTGATATAATTATTTCGGCAATATTATAATAATAAATATTAACTACAAGTAAATTATATATGAAAATTCTGAATTTGCTCAACAAATCGTCTGCGTTTTGCATCTAATTAATGTCGGGACTGATAAAACAGCGGACGAGAAAACGGCAATTCGGAAAGAAAGAGCAGGTCAAAAACATGGAAAAAGATGATATCAAAAAGCTTGTTTTGCAGGCGGCACAGGGAAACAAGGCGGCGTTCGGTGCGCTTTATGAAGAAACGGGCAGAACAGTGTATTTTAGCTGCCTGAAGCTTCTTGGCGACCCACAGCTTGCAGAGGATATCACTCAGGAAACTTATCTTACAGCCCTTCAAAAGCTTGGCACTCTTGCACAGCCTGAGAATTTTCCAGCATGGGTAAACAGGATAGGGATAAATCTCTGCAAAATGCACTTTAGAAACAATTCCGCCCCTGAGGACAACTCAGAGGAGATAATAGAGGAAATCCCTGACGAGGGGCTTATCCCGGAGGAATATGTGAGCAATGACGCTAAAAGAAAGATAATAATGGATATTATCGACACTGTTCTCACAGAGGAGCAAAGGCGTTCGGTGATACTGTATTATTTCGATATGCTCACAGTGCCTGATATAGCAGAGGTAATGAACTGCACCACAGGTACAGTAACTTCCCGCCTTAGTGCCGCAAGAAAAAAGATAAAGGAGGCGGTGCTTATATACGAGGAAAACAACAACGACAGACTTCATGCTGTCGTGCCTGTATTTATTCTTTCAAAGCTTCTTAATAAAGAGGCTTCAAACACCGTTCTTCCGAAACTTACCGTTTTCACAGGCTCAGCCTCAGCCGCTAATGCAGTTCCCGATAGCGTAACAACAACAAAAACTATATCGGGAGGAAAAGGAATGTTTTCAACAGTAAAAGCAAAAGTGATAGCAGGCGTTTGTGCCGCAGCAGTAGTGGGCGGAGGTATCACAGCGGCAGTTGTGCTCAGCTCAAACGGCAGTAAGGATAATGATAATGATGACGGCGTGGTTGTTGTGACTGAGTCACAACAAAGCAGTGAAAGCAATTCGGCTGCCGATAATAAAGCTGATACGGCAGGCGATAACAGTGATAAATACTGGATAACAGGCTTTAAAGGGTCTGATCCGTCAGATACTTTGCCTCAGGATATTTTCGGAAGCAAAATATCAGTGCCTGTAGACCTTAGTGCCATAGACGGCGGCAATGCTGCTATGGAATTGTACGGCGACGATATTGGCAAATCCGGTGATATTATGAGCATCGATAAAATGGTAGGTGAAAACACTAACGTTGAGATAACCTTCGTTTCATCAGATGAGAGCCATACAAAATACGACCTTATCAGTGGAAACCCATTTGACCGTGACGCAAGCGTGGCTGACATTCTAAAGGAAAACAGCTGGAGCGTTACAATACCTTTGGAAGAGGCTGTGGATACCTCCGACTGGGAGTATGAAAGCTACGGCAGCTACAGCAATAAAGAAGATCTTGATAAAATAATCGACAAAATGGGCTGTCCTACAAGCATTTATATGAACAGCGAATATGACGGCATGGACGATTACAAATGCTATACAATGTATTGGGAGAATGTTGACTATACAATTTCACTTACCGTGGTGGAAACATATAGTAATTATGAAGAGTATGACGTAGTGCTTGATGACTTCTCGGTTTCCGATTTCACATACTACAGCAAAAACTATCCGCAGGAAGAAATACACGAAAAAGACGGAGAGGCTGTTTTCACATCTGAGTACACAGGCATAACAACACCGGGCGAGAGCACTGTAAACACTGATGAGAACAGAGTAAAGGTATATGATGACCTCAAGGCACTTGACCTTACTTCAGACGCTGCTCTGCCAAAGGATATAAGCGTAAGCTATAAGGGCGTAGACCACGTTTTCACAGGCACAGAGCTTATTGATGATGTAAGAAAAGAAATGGTGGATACCCCTGACGATGAATACGATTCTGCTCTTTGCTACGGAAAAACAAGCTCGACTATGGATAATATCATCATATTCGACTTCTGGCTCAACAGCGATCATACCCTCCATAAGATAAGAATGAGTTTCACCACCGAAAGCGACTGCTCAATATTCGGTATAACAAAAAATTCAACTCCTGAGGAGATGGCTGCGATCCTAGGCACACCTGAGGTCAGCGACAGAAACGGCAAAGATCAGTTTCTTGATTGGAAGAGCGATTCCATGAGCGTGAACGCATATTACTATGACGGCGTTTTGCAGTCTATACAGGCTTACTTTGAAAGCTAGGCGGCTTTTATTTGACAACATAAGCGGTATGTGCTATAATATTTTATATTAATACTTTACTATGATAAAATATAGAAAGGATAATGTAAAATGAGCGAAAAGCTTTGGAGAAAAAACCTTATAAATATAGAGCCATACGTTGCAGGGGAACAGCCTAAAAACGATAAGATAATAAAGCTCAATGCTAACGAGAACCCTTATCCGCCGTCATCAAAGGTAAAGGCGATATTGGAGGGAAAAACTATAGCAGAGCTGAGAAAATACCCTAGTGCTGACGCTTCTGTACTTAGAGCGGCACTTGCAGAGCGTGTGGGACTGAAAAGCGAGAATGTTTTCTGTGGAAACGGCTCAGATGATGTGCTTGCCACAGCTTTCAGAGCTTTTTTCAACTCTGATAAGCCTATACTTTATCCTGATATAACTTACTCTTTCTATCCTGTTTGGTGTGAGCTTCTGAAAATACCATACAAGACTAAGAGCGTTGACGATGATTTTGTAATAAATATTGAGGACTTCAAAGAGCCTAACGGCGGCGTTGTTATACCTAACCCTAATGCACCCACAAGCCTTGGCGTAGGTGAGAAGTTCATAAGAGAGCTTATTGAGAGCAATCAGGACAGCATTGTTATAATCGACGAAGCTTATGCTGACTTCGGCAGATATTCCTGCGTGGAGCTTGTGAAAGAGTACGATAATCTCGTTGTAACGCAGACTTTCTCAAAGTCACGTTCCCTTGCAGGCATGAGAGTGGGCATGGCATTCGCAAGTGCCGAGCTTATCAGCTATATGCAGGCTGTGAAGGACTCATACAATTCTTATCCTCTCGATCAGATAGCCATTGAAACGGCAGTGGCAAGCCTTTCTGACGAGGATTATTTCAAGGCGACAGTTGAAAAGGTCAAGGCAACAAGGGATAGAACAGCGGAAAAAATGCGTGAAATGGGCTTCAACGTCCTTGACAGCGAAACGAATTTTCTTTTTGCACAACATGAAAAGCTCTCCGCAAAGGAGATCTTCACATACCTCCGTGAAAATGGTATCTTCGTGAGATATTTCAACAAGCCGAGAATAGATAACTTCCTGAGAATCACTATCGGCACAGACGAGGAAATGGATCTTATGCTTGAAAAGCTTTCGGAGATATGCAAATAATACAGTTATCACAAAAGCTTATGGATATATCTATTCAGTGTAGGGGCAAAAAGTGTTCGCACCTTAGTTTCTGATTTTTTTGAAAGACTTTTGATTGGGCGGCTCTGACCGCCCTTTTTTGTGCCTTATCCCTTAAAATCAGAGCATAAAGGTATTGAAAATCAGAAAATGTTGTGATATAATTATCATAAGTAATTATTGCCTGAAGAAAGGATATGTATATATGTTGATAAATTCACTGGCGGCGCTTGCGCTTGGCTTTGCGCTGGATATGCTCCTTGGCGACCCTGAAGTAGTGGTCTATCCTCAGTATTTTATAAAAAAACTTGTGGCAAAGCTTGATAAGTCTTTCAGAAACAGCTATAAAAACACCCCCGAAGCACAGCGTATGGCAGGTCTTATGATGACTGTGATAGTGCTTCTTATAGTTGCCGCTGTGACATTGCTTCTTCTATTCGTGGGTTATAAGCTAAATGCCGCACTTGGCATCTTCCTCGAGGGCATAATGTGCTGGTCAGCACTTTCTGTAAAGTCCCTTAAAACTGCAGCAGGGGGAGTGATGCGTGCTGCAAGGGCAGGCAATCTTTCTTCTGCACAGCGCAAGGTAAAAAAAGTGACCTTTCGTGACACCGACGATATGAACATTGACGCTGTTATAAAAAGTACGGTGGAGTCGGTTGCAGAGAACACCACAGATTGGGCGGTCGCACCTATATTCTGGTCTGCGATATTCGGCGGTCTGGGCGGAATACTCTACAGAACAGTGAATATTATCGACAACACAGTGGGCTATAAAACAGACACATACATAAACTTTGGCAAATTCCCTGCAAAGCTGGACGACGTTCTCAGCTTTATACCTGCAAGAATAGCCGCCCTGCTTATGAAAATGAACGTTTCTTATCTTCACCTTGACAGCAAGAACGCTTCTCAGGTATACAAAAAAGACAGAAGAAAATCCCCTAGTCCTAATTCAGCGCAAACTCAGTCGGTGTGTGCAGGTGCATTGGGTATCCAGCTTGGCAGTGATGAGTATTACGGCGGACAGCTTGTAAGGAAGCCTGTTATAGGCAGAAATCTAAAGCCATGTGAGCCTAACGATATATTCTGGGCAAATCAGCTTTTGCTTGGCACATCGTTCTATGCTATGCTTTTTACAGCCATTATAAGAACAGCACTGTTCTTTGTGATATGATATAAAATAACAATAGCCGAGAGGTAAATGCCCCTCGGCTGTGTTTTTATAGTGTAGAGGCGACCTTGGGTCGCCCACTTATCGTTAGTTTCTGTGCAAAAAAAAAGACCTCCCACCAAGAGAGGTCTTTTGTGTTATCAGTGGTTTCTGTACCAATCACGAATGAACTTGCCGCTTGCTGTGAGCTGTGAAGTGCCGCTCTTTATAGCTTTGAGGTTCGTGCCGCTCTTAAATGCGGAAGCCGTTTCGCTCTTTCCGCAGGCTGACCAGTTTATGTAGCCTACTTTTAGTGAGTCGAGAAGCTTGAGCCATTTTGTGCTTTCTGTTGAGTTATATCCGCCGTTTCCGCTTGCGTCGCAAGTTCCGAACTCAGATACAAGAACAGGAAGTCCCTTGTTGTAGCAGTTCTGAAGTCTGTTTCTCAGCCAATCTCTGTGAGTGTTTGCATAGAAGTGAAGAGCATAAACGCAGTTTTTGTCTGAAAGCTTGTTGCCAAGCACCTGATCTATGTCCTGACTCCATGTGCCTGTACCGCAAATTATGATAGCGTCACTGTCGTATTTTCTGATAGCGCTTACAACGCTCTGACAGTAACTTTTTATACCGCCTGTCCATGTTACACCGCCGTTAGGCTCGTTGCAGATCTCGTAAATAACGTTATTGTAGTCCTTGTAGGTCTTAGCCATTTCTGTGAAGAACTTGATAGCGTCATTTTTGTGGTTGTTAGGGTTTTTGTCATTGAGAACGTGCCAGTCGATTATAGCATACATTCCAAGAGACTTTGCGTTCTCTACGCCTGTCTTGACTTTCTGCTTTGCCTGCGCCTGATACTTGCCGTTTTCGGTGCAGTAGCCACCCCATTCTTCTGTGTACATTGCAATTCTTATAGTGTTGACCTTCCAGTCATCTCTCAGCACTTTAAGAGAGTCCTTTGTAAGAATATTTGAGAAATCTTCCCACATGATGCCGTGAGTTGACATACCCTTTATCTTGAATACCTTGCCGTTCTTGTCAACAATATTCGCACCCTTTACAGAAAGCTGACCATGCTGTGAAACTGGGGTCACAACAGTAGGAGCTTTAGATGTGGTAGCCGATACCTCTGCAGAATATTTTCCGTAGTGGTTGGCTTTCTTGTCGTCTGTCTTGCAGGCTCTTATCTTGAACTTGTAGGTGGTCTTCTGGCTGAGATTTTTTACAGTGTAGCTTGTGCCTGTGGTCTTTGCAATCTCTTTCCACTGACCATTTTTAAGCTGAAATACTCTGTAATTTGTGCATCCTATCTTTGTCCATGAAAGCTTTACGCTGTCATAAGAAACGCTTGATACTTTAAGACCCTTTGCAGGCTGTGGGTTCGTGGCGGTGTTCCAGTTGTCTGAATATGCGCCGTATACCTTTTTTCCTTTCACGGTCTTGTAGGCTCTTACCTTGAAGTTTTCACGGGTAGCATTTGGCAGATTTTTCACAGTGTATGTGAGGGTCGAGCCACTTTTTACGTCTGCGATCTGCGGATATTTACCGTTTTTTCTCATACAAACTGAGTATCCCGAAGCTCCGCTGACCTTTTTCCAGCTAAGCTTTATCTCGCTGTTGCTAAGTGTTTTTGAAGTAAGCCCTGTGACTTTTCCGACGCTTGCCGCCTCAACAGTTATCGCCGTCTGTGAAAGAAGCGGCGTTTCGTCCACAGCAGGCAGTGCCGCCGCAGCCGACATGAGTGTTACCGAAGTCAGCAGCACAGCGGCGGCTTTCTTCAGACTGGTTAAGTTTCCCATAATTTTTCCTCCAATAATGAATATTGTAACTTTTCATTCATATTTATTATAAGTTTAACATATTTTCATTCATTTGTAAACAGCAAAAGCCTATTTTAAAACTTAAATACTTCACAAATTTTAAATTCGTTCATTGGTGAAAATGTAATAAATCCTCCCTATTTACTATAGAAGTACGAAAAATGAATAAATTACAAATGATTAAAAAACGGTAACAAGAGCTTTTTTGGACAGTTGAAAACTACAGTTGAAAACTTTTGAAAATGTTGAAAACTATGTTGAAAATGTTTAAAACTCATGCTATAACAGCAATTTGGTGTTGAAAATTATAAAGTTTTCAACAATCGTCCGTTTTTTTACCCTTGTCTGTAACCAAAATGTAATCAAATCATTACATTGGGATATCCAAAAAAACGTACTTGAAAGAGTTGAAAATGTACAGAATATTATTTGATTTGTAATCATTGTGTAACGTGGTTTACTTTATCTCACAAAGTAAGTGAATTTTACATTCTAACGCATAAATAATAAAAATCATGCCTGTTTTGGTGAAAGCCGCTATTGACATCGTGCCATAGACAGTGTATACTATTAGTAAATCATATTTACATAGCGGTGCATGACAAATGTCAATTGACAGTTGGAACGTGGTGTGCTATACTTGATTTATTCACAAAAAATACAATGATACAGACAAAGAAAGGAATGGGAAAACGATGGAAACCGTTTTACAGGTCAAAGGGCTTTCAAAGCAGTACAAAAAAGGCATTTACGCTTCCCACAACGTCACTTTTGACGTTGGAAAGGGCGAGATATTTGCGCTGATAGGTCCAAACGGTGCAGGAAAGACAACGACCATAAGAATGATATCAACACTTTTGCAGGCAACAGAGGGCGACGCTATCGTGGCAGGTCATAGTATTCTCACTGAACCTGATATGGTAAGAAAAAGCATTACATACCTCCCTGACGAGGCTGGTGCGTATAAGACCATGACAGGCAGAGAATATCTGGAGTTCATGGCTTCTATCTATGCCGACAACGGAGAACAGGCTTACGAGTTTGTTAAGCGTGGCTGTGAGATATGCGAGCTTGGTGACAGGCTTAACGATAAAATATCAAATTATTCCCGTGGAATGGCAAGAAAGCTTCTTCTTGCAAGGGCGATAATGCCGCTCCCTGCGCTGGCTATCCTTGACGAGCCTACTTCGGGACTTGATATCATAAACGCCCTTGAAATAAGAAGAATGATAAGAAAGCTTGCTTCTGAGGGCATGAGCTTTCTGCTTTCTTCCCACAATATGCTTGAAATAGAGTATGTTTCAGACAGAGTGGGTATAATTGCAAAAGGCGAGTTGCTGGAAGTCGGCAAGCCTGCGGAGCTTATTGAAAAATATGGCGCTCAGAACCTTGAAGAAGTCTTTGAAAGGGTGGTGCTTGACCGTGAAGTTTTATAGTCTTTTCCGCAAGGAATTAAAGGAAATGCTCAGCCTGCAAACTATTATAACAATGATAGTCACAGTAGTGGTGCTTGTTATGGCGGGTCAGGCAATGTCAGGGGCAATAAGCGACAGTTCCGAAAAGGCCTCCGACCTTACTATCTGCGACCTTGACAAAACAGAGTTCACAGAAAACGTTTTAAACTCTCTGAAAGCTACTGCAAAGGCTAGTGACGGCAAGATAACAGTTGTAGATATAAAGTCTGACGACTATGCCACAGAGCTTAAAAGGCTCGATCAGGACAGCGTTGTGATAATACCAAAAGGTTTTACAGAGCAGGTAAAACAGCATAAAAAGGCAGACGTTGGATATGTTCAGAGAATGACCTCTCTTGCGACCATGTCAAATATAAACACAGGCTCAGACACTGCCCTTGCAGTTATACAGCAGGCAGTAAAATCAACTATCTATCAGGATAAGCTTTCAAGCGGTGCAATGACAGAGGACGAAATGAATCAACTTGAAGACCCTGTACTGCTTTCTGAAACAACGGTTGTTGGCGACAAGGCAGATAAAGTGAGCAGTTCTATAGTGATGTCGCTTTGCTCGGCACAGAGCATGGTAGTGCCTATAATAATGTTCGTTCTTATAATGTTCTCGGCTCAGATGATACTTAGTGCGATCTCTACGGAGAAAATAGACAAGACCCTTGAAACGCTTCTTTCCGCACCTGTTTCAAGACTTTCAGTCCTTGCATCAAAAATGCTTGCCGCAGGTGTTGTTGCGGCTTTGCAGGCTGTGGTCTATATGTTCGGCATGAGCAAAATGACAGGCGGTCTTACTGAGGGCATGGGAGATACCTCAGCATATGAATCTGCAATGGAAAACCTTGGTCTTACTATGAGCGTCGGACAGTATGCTCTTGTGGGAATACAGATGTTTGTGTCTATCCTTATCTCATTGTCACTCTCAATGGTATTAGGAGCACTTGCAAAAGACGCAAAATCTGCCCAGACAATGCTTTTGCCTATAACATTCTCCGCAATGATACCATATCTTCTTGCAATGGTAGTTGATATCAGAACGCTTTCACCTGTTATAAAGTATATCGTCTATGCTATACCGTTCACCCATACCTTTATGGCAAGCGAGAACGTAATGTTTGGCAACTACAGCCTTTATGCAGGAGGACTTATCTATCAGATAGTGCTTCTTGTAGTGTGCATGACTGTCGCACTGAAAATCTTCATGAGCGACAAGATATTCACAATGTCGATAGGCGGAAAGCAGAGAACAATAAAGTCATTTGCTTTTAAGAAGAGATAATATCACATAAAAGCGTATAATTACGCCACTTTTATGTAGGGGGAGCGACTCAATTTCTGTTTAACAGAAATACAATGTCCCACCATATAGGTTTTATCGCAAAACAAAAAACCGCTGCGGATCTTTCTCCGTGGCGGTTTTGCTTTGTGCTATTTAATTTTCTGAAGTTTTAAGCCCGGTGTCCTCGTCAACAATGCCGTTATCCTGCGTGATATTGAAAATGCACCATTTTCCGCTGCATTTTCCAACATAGATGTAAAGCTTTGCGTCCTCACTGCCCTTTGAGCCTTTGAAAGTCACATTCGTTACTATCTCATAAGCCTCTGAAACATTCGGTGCAGAGCCGTAAAAGCTTTTGTATTCGCTCAGGCCATATTCAGATTCTTTAAGCTTTGTTTCTCTGCCAAAAGATACGTCGATAGTGTAATCAGAACCATAGCTTTCAATGAAATCACCATAAAGGACTTCTTTCATAACCTGCTCTTTGCCATATCCGCCTTCGGTTCGCTGCTGTTCATATTCGTTCTTCATCTCTTTCGGAAAGCACTCCACGAATGAGTCAAAATCGCTTGTCTGTATGGACTTGAAGTATTTTTCTATTACCTCTGTCTTTGTGGAGCTGAAAATAACTCCGCTTTTGTAAAGCACAGCCACGATAACGCCTATAACAACTACCGCCACAATGGCAAGGGTCTTTTTGCCTGCGTTGGGATCATAGTGACGCTTTATCTCAGTGTCCTCTTTTTTCTCCTTTTCCCACTCGGCGTAAAGCTCTTTTTCCTCCTCGGTCCTGAAACGTTCAGGCTTTGTGGGCTTTTTGTATTTGTCGGCGGCGTGGGTCTTTAAGTTTGGGTCGCCATAGCCGCACTTGTCGCAGTGATCTCCCTCATAATAGTTTCCACATGATTTGCAAAGTTTTGACATTTTTGTACCTCGTGTCTGTTTTTGTAGATGTATGGTATGAGCATAAAAGCATATTGTGCGAACACTGTTCGCTCTACAGTTTTACTTCTGCTTGTAGTCTTTGAGGAAATCTCTCATTTCATTCATGGAGTATTCAAGATCCTCAAGCTTAGGAAGATAAACTATCCTGAAATGGTCAGGCTGTTCCCAGTGGAAGCCGCCGCCGTGAACAAGAAGTATCTTCTTCTCACGGAGGAAGTCCAGAACGAACTGCTCGTCATTTGTGATGTTGAAACGCTTTGCGTCTATCTTTGGGAAGATATAGAATGCCGCCTTAGGCTTTACAGCCGACAGACCGTCAATGCTGTTAAGTGCGTTGTAGATATACTCTCTCTGATCGTAGATACGTCCTCCCGGCAGGAGCAGATCGTCAGTTTTTGTGTAATCACCAAGTGCATATTTGATTATATACTGGCTCGGTACATTTGAACAAAGCCTCATGCTTGAAAGCATATTAAGACCCTCTATGTAGCCTTTTACTCTGCTCTTATCACCGCTAAGGGTCATCCAGCCTACACGGAAGCCTGCAATACGATGTGACTTTGAAAGTCCGTTAAGAGTGATGCAGAAAACGTCAGGGCAAAGTGAAGCGATAGAAGTATGCTCAACGCCGTCCATAAGAAGTCTGTCATATATCTCGTCTGAGAATATGATAAGCTCATGGCGTCTTGCCATGTCTGCTATCTTTTCAAGTATCTCTTTTGGATATACCGCACCTGTCGGGTTGTTAGGGTTGATGATAACGATAGCCTTTGTCTTGTCTGTTATCTTCTTTTCCATGTCCTCAAGGTCAGGATACCATTCGGAGCTTTCATCACAAATATAGTGAACGGCAGTACCGCCTGCAAGAGTAACGGAAGCTGTCCACAGCGGATAGTCAGGGGCAGGAACAAGAACTTCGTCGCCGTTGTTGAGAAGACCCTGCATTACCATTGTGATAAGCTCAGAAACGCCGTTTCCGGTGTATACATCGTTAAGGCTCTCAACAGGTATGCCCTTAAAGTGTGCATAATCATAAATAGCCTGTCTTGCTTCTGTTATGCCCTTTGAGTCGGAATAGCCCTGAGCGTTTCTCAGATTGTCTGTCATTGCCTGTATTATCTCGTCAGGGGCATTGAATGCAAACGGAGCAGGGTTTCCGATATTGAGCTTGAATATCTTCTCTCCCTTTGCTATCATTTCATTTGCTTCGTCCATAACAGGACCTCTTATATCATAACACACGTTATCAAGCTTGCTTGATTTTGAAAAAGTTCTCATTTTATAAAGCTTCCTTTCGCTTTTTGGTTTTCTTTTTATCTTTACTCTTTGTAAGCTCAAAGCTTCTGAGGGTAAGATCTTCTATCTCCTCTGTTGGCACGTCGCTGTCGAGATACAATGTTATCCAGTGGACCTTGTTCATGTGATAAGCTTCCGTCACGCCCTTGTAGATATCCCTGTAAAACAGCACTTCTTCGGGTTTTAGCTTTAAGTTTACTATCCACCTGTCATTGTGGAGCATCAAAAGACCGAACCACTTTTTCGTGTCCCAGTGGCGCAGTGCAGTGGTCTGAAAGTCCTCGTTGAAAGGCTGGTCATATGTCGCACCTGCAATAGAGCCGCAAAAGTCAAGATATTCTTCTTTTGTCATAAAATCACCGACCTTTGCAAAATAAAGAAGTGTACTCGTTTAAGGCAATACCGTCATGTGGGCTTTGTGCGGTGTTGCCTTAATAGTATACCTTATTATAATAACACTGCTTTGACCCTCTGTCAAGAAGAAAGTCAAGAAAAAAGCTGTCCCGATCTCTCGGAACAGCCCTTTCCCTGAAGTAAAAGAATATGAAAAATATGAAGAAAGCTTTGTTATTTAGAAACCGTAGCCGTAATTATAGCCGCCAAGACCATTGCCATAGTTTCCATAGTAATCGTTGTAGTCGTCGTTGTTATTGTTATTATTATTGTTATTGTTGTTCTGGTCGTTGTCATTTGACTCAGAAGTGTCCTCTGTGGACTCGCCGAGAACAACGTCAACATTTATCATTTTCTTGTTTCTGTATATAGTAAGCTGAACAGTGTCACCGACTTTGCACTTGTTCTTTATCTCATTCAGCTCGCTGATGTTTGATATAACAGTTCCGTTTATGCCTATAACGATATCATTTTCCTGAATACCAGCCTTTTCAGAGCCGCTTCCCTCAGTAACGCTCTTTACAAGGAAGCCCTGTGGGATACCGTAGTATGATGAATATGCGCTTGTGATGTCTGTGCCTGAAATTCCAAGGCTAGGTCTGCCTGTAACGTAACCGTTCTTCATAAGGTCCTCAACGATAGGGAGCGCCTCGTCGATAGGGATAGCGAAACCAAGTCCTTCGCCCACAGATGATGATACCTTTGCAGAGGTAATGCCTATTACCTGACCATATGCGTTGATGAGTGGTCCGCCTGAGTTACCGCTGTTGATAGAAGCGTCTGTCTGGATAAGATTCATTGTCCTGTCCTCAACAGTGAGCGTTCTGTCTGTTGCGGAGATTATACCTGCTGTTACAGAGTTTGCAAGTGAGAAGCCAAGTGGGTTGCCTATTACGATAGAAGCTTCACCTACCTGAAGATCTGAGGATGTGCCGAACTCAGCGGCTGTAAGTCCCTTTGCGTCTATCTTCAAAACTGCAATATCAGTCTGAGTGTCTTTGCCTACAAGGGTAGCTGTGTATGTGAGGTTGTCCTCATCGTCATCAGAGCTGCTGTCAGAGCTTGATTTGCTGTCATCTGATTTGCTTGAAGTATCGTTGTAGCTGTCAGGAAGCACAACTGAAATAGACTGTGCGCCGTCAACAACGTGTGCGTTGGTTACGATGTAGCCGTCCTCGCTCATTACGATACCTGAACCTGTTGCAGTGCCGTTTGAAAGGATACAGGAGATGCCTACAACAGAAGGTGAGACCTTCTTTACTATCTCAGGGATAGTCAGTGCGTCGGACGGAGTTGAGAGCTGCTGGATAGTTGGCAGATTTGAACGGTCAACAGTGCTTTTTGCACTGTTTGATGAGCTGTCGTCCTTTGAAACAACGGTGCCGCTGTTTGAAGAGCCTACAGCGTTCTTTCCTGTAACAAGATTATAGCCTACAATGGAAGTGGTTCCGATAGCTGCAACGCAAAGCACCGCAATAATGCCTGAAAGCACTTTCTTGCCCTTTGACTTTTTCTTATTAGGATTGTATGTGAACTCATTCACGCTGCCTGCCTGAGCCTGATATTGATTATATCCGTTTTGCTGTGTATAGCTATTCTCAAAATTGCTATTATTGTTATCATTGAAGTTGTTGTTTCTGTATTCATTCATGATGAAAACCTCCTGGTATGTCAGCGGCGTGAGCCGTGGTAATCAATTTTAACCGCCCCTTGTGGGGCTTTCTTGTTTCGTTATCTAATATTATACTTGTTTATGTGAAAACTGTATGATAAATAGGACAATGTTTAATGTTTTTTACGGGAATATTGCGTCATATTGCAGGCTTATTTCTTTCACATTTGGCTTTTTTTATAGGTTCAAATTGCACAAATGCCTTTTTGTATAGTTTTTTTTGCCTCCTTTTACATAATGTTAAGAACAGTTTTGCTTTTGCATATTTTAAATAAATATATCAAATGTTTTTTGTGCATATCGGTAGAAAATTTTCGGATTTTATTCTTTAAAATGTAAAATTATTATTAATTGAAAGCTAAAATCTTGACGGCTACAGAGTTTTCAACCTTTTTTGACAAGATTTATTGCGAAATGCACAAAAAATGATTTTATAGTTTGTTTAAGGTGACTAAATCCTCCGCAAGCCTCGTTTTTATGTTATCTTAAACGTTTAACATCCTTGACAAAATACAGAGAAATTGATATAATTAAGATTAGCTAAGTAAACCCATTTTGGCATTTTACATAAAATTATGGGCTGATTTGCATGATTTATTGCCCGAAATTTGAACATATTGTACAAGAAATACAATATGTTGTGGTCGTTGTGTGCTTCTGACACGATATGTGAATAATGCACAAATATTTTAACCTTTGTTTGAGTATATTACATAGGTCAAAATGACCAATACAGTGGATGAGATGAGGGCGAAGATCCTGTTTGATGTGATAAAGGAGCCATGCGGTATGGACACTATACTTTCAACTGAAGATCTGTGCCGTGACTTTAAGATCGGCGACGGAAGCGTTGTGAATGCGCTGAAAAATATCAACATTGAAATAGAAAAGGGCAAGCTGACGATCCTTAGAGGACGTTCAGGAAGCGGTAAGACTACTCTTATCAATATTCTTGGAGCGCTTGACAAGCCAACAAAGGGCAAGGTCATGTTTGGCGGACGGGATATTACAAGGCTTTCTGAAAGAACCAGAGATGATATACGACGGTATAAAATGGCGTTCGTGTTCCAATCAGTGGCACTCATGTCGGGAATGACCGCTTATGAAAATGTTGACTTTGGTCTAAGACTTGCGAAATATCCATATGAAGAAAGGGATAAGCGCACAAGGGAATGTCTGCGAAGCGTGGGACTTGAAAAGCGAATGTTCCACCGACCGGGGGAAATGTCCGGTGGTGAACAGCAGCGAGTTGCTATAGCAAGAGCTATCGCACATAAGCCTGACATAATTTTTGCGGACGAGCCTACTGCCGAGCTTGATACGGCAACTGCGCTCCACGTTGTAAAGCTTTTCAAAGAGCTGGTGGCGAGAGATGAGATGACTATCATAATGACCACTCACGACCCCAGCATGATAGATATAGCCGATAAGGTCTATACATTAGAGGACGGTGAGATAGTTGAGTGATGAACTTGATACTATTGTAGCTGCCGACAATGATAAATATATGATACGGTGTGAAAATCTGGTGAAGATCTACAAAACTTCTGATGTTGAGGTGGTGGCGCTCCAAGGACTTGACCTGGATGTCGAGCGTGGAGAACTCATGGCAATCGTCGGAAACTCAGGAAGTGGTAAATCGACGCTGCTCAATATGCTTGGAGGACTTGATAAGCCTTCGGCGGGAAACCTTTATGTGGACGGTAAGGATCTTCTGAAGTTTACTGATAAGGATTATATGGAGTATAAAAGGAACACCGTAGGCTTTGTGTGGCAGAATAATGCAAGAAATCTTGTGCCGTATCTTACGGCTGTGCAGAATGTTGAGCTTCCTATGCTGCTTAACGGCGAGCATAAAAGACGGCAGAAAGCACTGGAGCTGCTTGACAGAGTGGGACTGCTGAAAAGAAAAAACAGCAGGCTCGACCAGATGTCGGGAGGCGAACAGCAAAGAGTTGCAATAGCTATTGCATTGGCAAACGATCCGAGATTACTGTTGGCTGATGAACCTACAGGCTCGGTGGATACAAAGACTTCCAATATGATACTTGATATATTCAAGGAGCTTAATAAAGATGAGAAGATCACTATAGTGATCGTTACCCATGACCTTAAGCTTGCCGATCATATCGACAGAGTGGTGGCTATCAGAGATGGAAGAACAAGCTCTGAGATCGTAAGAAAGCGTTCTTATGTGGAGGAGCTTAATGAAATGGGAGATATCGTGCTGGTTGAGAACAGCGAAGAAACGGCTCATGAAGAGCTTATCGTCCTCGACAGATCCGGACGGCTGCAGCTCCCGAAGGACTTTATGGACGCTCTTGAGATAAAAGGCGGCGATAAGGTCAAGGTCGAACTTGATGAGAACGGCGAAAAGCTCGTGCTGTTCAGATCGGGGGGGACTTAAGCTTTATTTTCTTTATTTCCCGTGGGGGATCACATAATGAAGAGGTTCTATACTATTTATATTAGAATGTAATTAAGTAGGCTTGATTCTCGCAAAACCAAAAGCAATTTATTTAGAAAGGTGGATTCATAGTGAAAGACACAATGTTTAGGCGTGTTATTGCTTCCGCATTGGCACTTGCTCTGTGTGCAAGCGCATCAGTTCCAGCATTTGCAGACAGTGAAGCGGCGGACGACAGCACTCTAGGCACGCAGGCAACTGCTGATGATTCTGCAACAGGCGACGGAAGCTCCGCTGCCACGACGGGTACCGATTCGATCCGTCAGACTTCTTATACTAACTATGTAAAGAAGTATGCCGACGCTGCAAGACCTGACCAGACAGTCGAGGTCTTGGGAAAGGATTACGATCCTGCTTCAGTAACAGACGCTCAGATCACTGTAACTACAGTAGATGGAGAGAACGACGTTATGCAGTGGGCAAATCAGGAGGGTTCAGTTTCCTGGACGGTGAACATTCCTGAAACAGGCGTCTACAATATCAAGATGATATATGAGGCACTTGAAAGCAACACAAACGACGTTGAGTTTTCGCTGCTTATCGACGGCGAAAGCCCATATGCAACAGCGTCAAGAATCACGCTGAGCAAGAGATGGATCAACGAATCTGAGATCAAACAGGATTCAAGACAGAACGATATCCGTCCTGGACAGATATCGACTCCATGCTGGCAGGAAACTCCTCTGGAGGACATCGACGGACTGTTTAACGAGCCGCTGGAGTTCTATATGGAGGCAGGCGAACATACGATAACATTTGAATCTGAAAAGGCTGAGTTTGCTGTCAAGAGCTTTACTTTCTATCAGTATGAAGCACCTGCTGCTTACACAGCACCATCAGACAGCGATCTGACACAGGCTCAGGGACAGAAGATCACTCTTGAGGGTGAAACTGCTGCCTACAAGTCATCAAGAACTCTTTATCCTACATCAGATAAGAGCTCTTATCTCACATCGAGCGCAAACGGCTCAAGCCCTACTAAAACAAGATATAATACTATCGGTTCAGGAAGCTGGACGCAGTCAACTCAGACAGTAACATGGGAGTTCAATGTTGACAAGGCCGGCTACTATAAGATAGGTATAAGAGGCAGACAGGATCAGATGAGAGGTATGTACTCCAACAGACGACTTTATGTCAATGGCGAAGTACCTTGTCTTGAAGCTAATCAGATAAAGTTCTACTACGATACAGACTGGAGCATCACAACGCCAAAGTCTGAAAATGGCGACGATCTTTATTTCTACCTCCAGGCAGGCACAAACACTATCTCTCTGGAAGCAGTTCCTGGTGAGATCGGTGAGATCATGGGCGATCTGGACGAGCTTGTTTATAACATAAACAGCTACTATAGACAGATCAGACAGATCACAGGTCCTGATCCTGATGAATACAACAACTACATGATCGACACAGCTATCCCTTCTATCGTTCCTGATTTCAAGGAATATGCTCAGACATTGAGAGATAAGAAGGCTGAGATCGAGAAGCTTTCAGGTTCAGGCGGAACTGAGGCTGAAACTCTTGAGAAAATGGCTATCGTTCTTGACAAGTGTATAAAGAAGCCTGACCTTATCCCTGAGATGATGTCACAGATCAAGGATAACATCACATCGGTTTCTTCTTTCGTAAACCAGTATCGTGAGCAGCCTCTTGAGGTCGATATGATCGAGGTAGCTACTTCCGATCAGGACTTCACTTCATGTGACAAGTCATTCTTTGGCTCACTTGGCTTCGGCTTCAAGGGCTTTATCGGTTCTTTCTTCGAGGACTATAACGCACTGTCCGATGAGGACGAAAGCGCTATGGAGTGCTGGGTAATGCTCGGCCGTGATAACGCTGAGGCTCTCCAGCAGCTCATTTCAAGTGAATACAATCCAACAGCTAAAACAAAGATCAATCTTAAGCTCGTTCAGGGTGGTATCGTTGAGGCTACATTTGCAGGCAAGGGTCCTGACCTCGCTCTCTTCATGGGCGGCGACTTCCCTATCCAGCTTGCAGCCCGTGGCGTTCTTACAGATCTCACCACATTCAGCGACTTTGACGAGGTAAAGACACGTTTTGCAGACGACGCTACTGTTCTTTATCAGTACAACGGCGGTACATACGGTCTTCCATGTGACCAGACCTTCCCAATGCTGTTCTATCGTTCTGATATCCTCAGCGAATACGGTATCGACCCAGCAACAGATCTTAACACTTGGGACGGACTTCTTAACTGTCTGCCAACACTTCAGAGAAACTACCTTGAAGTTGGTCTTATCCTCCCTGTAATGACAAGCACAGGCGGAACAACTCAGGTATCTGCTATCACAGAGCCTGGTAACACATTCGCTATGCTCCTTCTCCAGCAGGGTCTTAACTACTACAACAATGAGCAGACAAAGACAACATTCGATACTCAGGAAGCCGTAAATGCTTTTGATACTTGGACAAAGTTCTATACAACATACAGCTTCCAGCAGACATATGACGCATTCACACGTTTCAGAACAGGTGATATGCCGGTAGTTATCCAGAACTACACATTCTATAACCAGCTTTCTGTAGCCGCTCCTGAGATCAAGGGCTGCTGGGGATTCCAGCCGGTTCCTGGTACTGTTCAGGAAGACGGAACTATCAACCACGCAGCAAACTCCAATGGTTCAGGTGCTATTATCTTCACAAAGGCAGCAGATCAGGAGGGCGCTTGGGACTTCATCAAGTGGTTCACCTCAACTGACGCTCAGGTCAAGTACGGTAACAACATCGAGTCTATCCTTGGTACAATGGGTAGATATGCAACAGCTAACGAAGAAGCTCTTCAGCAGTTGTCTTGGACAACTTCAGAAGTAAATCTTCTTCTTGACCAGCTTAATTCACAGGTAGAGATCCCGATCATTCCTGCATCTTACGGTGTAACAAGAAACGTTATGAACGCATTCAGAGCTGTAGTTAATGACTACGACAACGCTCGTGATACACTGTTCTGGTACAATAAGGATATCAACGACGAGATCACTCGTAAGCTTGAAGATCTTGGTCTGTACGACAATTAATGAAAGGGGAGTAACTAATGGCCAAAACCAATCCTGAAGCGCCTATGATAAAACAGGGCAAGTGGAAGTACACATGGCACATGATGAAAACCAACAAGGCTTGCTATGCAATGCTCCTGCCTTTCATGTCTTTGTTCATTATCTTCACGGTAGTGCCTGTCGTAATGTCGCTGCCAATGGGCTTTACAAACTTTAACATGATCGAAACTCCTAAGTTCGTAGGACTTTCAAACTTCTATACGCTGTTCCTTAACGACGACGTATTCCTTATCGCAGTAAGAAATACTCTTATCTTTGCGATATTCACAGGACCGTTCTCTTATATCCTCAGCTTTATCATTGCTTGGCTGATAAACGAGATGAACGCATTCCTCAAAACCTTCTTCACATTCGTGTTCTATGCACCTTCTATGACAACTTCCGTATATGTTACCTGGCAGCTTATCCTGTCAGGTGACTCCTACGGTTACCTGAACGCTGTGCTTATCGATCTGGGTATCCTGAACGAACCTGCACAGTGGCTCACAGATACAAACTATATCCTTACAGTTGTTATCATCGTTCAGCTTTGGATGTCAATGGGTGCAGGCTTCCTTGCTATCCGTGCAGGCTTCCAGAACATTGATAAGTCAATGTACGAAGCAGGTGCTATCGAGGGTATCAAGAACAGATGGCAGGAGCTTTTCTACATCACTATCCCTTCAATGGGACCACAGCTTCTGTTCGCTGCCGTTATCCAGATCTCAGCATCATTCACAGTCGGTGTTGTTGGTCAGAACCTCGTAGGTCTGCCTTCAACAGACTATGCAGCTCACACGATCATGAACCACGCAACAGACTATGGTAACATTCGTTACGAAATGGGTTATGCGTCAGCAATATGTTTCGTATTGTTCGCTGCAATGCTCCTTGCCAATAAGGGTATCAACTGGCTCTTAGGCAAGTATCTTGACTAAAGGAGGGGAGTATATAAAATGGCTAGAAAAAGAAAAAAGCAGCAGTCTATTGAAAAGCTGAAGGTCAAAGAGAAAAAGGCGAGAGTCAATGGTTCTCTTGGCGGAGATATAGTTATTTTCGTATTCCTCTGTCTCCTTGGTGCATTCATGGTGTTCCCGCTGTATTACTCAGTTATCCAGTCTATGAAGCCTGTTGAGGAGCTGTTCGTGTTCCCTCCAAAGCTTTATGTACTGAATCCGACTACCAACAACTTCTCAGATATGTTCAAGGTAGCCGCAAGCTCATGGCAGGTACCGCTGTCAAGATATATCTTCAACAGCTTCTTTATTACAATAGTAATTTGTATCTGCAACCTTTTCGTTTGCTGCTGCGCAGCATTCGTTCTTGCAAAGTGTAAATTCCCGGGAAACAAGGTCATTAACCAGATCATCGTTATTGCCCTCCTGTTCTCCTCAAATGCAACATGGATCATGCAGTTCCTCGTAATGGCTAAGCTCCATATGATCGATACATACTGGGCATTGATCCTCCCAAGCATTTCAACATCAATGGGTCTTTACCTCATGCGTCAGAGCATGACAACCATCCACGACTCCATGGTGGAAGCGGCTAAGGTGGACGGCGCAGGTCTGTTCAGGATCTGTTGGCAGATCGTCGTTCCAAACTCAAAGCCAGCTTTGATGACACTTATCATCTTCGCTTTCCAGGGAGCATGGAACATTCAGGGCGGAGCACTTATCTACTCCGAGCAGCTCAAAACACTACCTACAGTTGTACAGCAGATCACAGCAGCAGGTCTTGCTCGTCAGGGCGTTACATTTGCCGCAGCAGTTGTACTTCTGATACCACCACTGATTGTATTCCTTGTAGCTCAGGGCAACGTCATGGAAACAATGGCTAACTCAGGTATGAAGGATTAATTTGAACTTAGATTATAGAAAAGGAAAAAAGGTGATAAGTAGTGTCGAGAAATAAAATCTCTCTAAAACGAATGATCTCTGCGGCACTTGCAGCAGGTCTGGCGCTGACCATGACCGTGACTGCCTTCGCAGATGAGCCTTATACAGCCTATAACTACGACTATTGGGACGATGCGATCCCATCGCAGAGTGCCTACCGTGTAGAAAAGACTGTAACAGGTGCAGATATGGGTCTTGACAGGCTTTCAGATCCGAGCGATCCGCTTTATATAAGCGATGACGCTCCTGCAAAGCTCTCAGATGCAAAAGACCTCTTTTACGATCAGGACAACGATACTTTCTGGGTGTGCGATTCAGGCAACAACAGAATACTCCGTCTTGATACTGATCTTAAGGTAACAGGCTGTTATACCGGATTCACAGGCTCTACAGAAATATCTGTAGGCGAGGACGGAAAATCGACCTTCCTTAATCCTAACGGCATATATGTCAAAAAGAGCATCTTTGATGATAAGCTTTATGTTTACATTGCAGATACAGACAATTCAAGGGCTGTTAAATGCACTGTTGAGTCAGGCACAGAGATGACTCTGGTGCAGGAATACACAAAGCCTGACACAAAGCTTTATGATTCCGAAACATTCAACCCTTCAAAGATACTTGCAGATAAGGCAGAGAACATCTACGTTGTTTGTAAGTCAGTAAACACAGGTTCTGTTCAGTTCAATAAGGACGGCGAGTTCCAGGGCTTCTACGGTGCTAACCGTGTTGAGGTAACCGCCGCTGTCATTGCTCAGAAGCTGTGGAGAAAGATCGCTTCAAACGAGCAGATCTCAGCAATGACAAGAAACGTTCCGGTCGAGTATGCAAACTTCGATATCGACGCAGACGGATTTATCTACACTGTAACTGAGGCTGCAAATACTACGACCGACGCCGTTAAGAAGCTTAACCCAGCAGGTTATAACATCTGGGATAACGCAGTCGGCGACAAGTATTCATTCGGTGATGTTGCTTCAGAGTATGATTCAACAACAAACAAAACTTATAAGTGCAGACTCACAGATATCTGTGTTTCAGACAACGGAACAATAAATGTTCTTGACTATGAAAACGGCAGAGTGTTCCAGTATGATAAGCTTTGCAACCTCCTTTGTATCTTTGGTACAAAGAACTCCACATCCGATCAAGCAGGAAGCTTCCTTGGACCAAACGCTATCGAGGCAAGAGGCAACGAGGTGTATATCCTCGACGGTACAAAGAACGATATCACTATCTACACCGAAACAACTTTCGGCAACGTGGTACACAGAGCAGTTCTCCTTTATGACGAAGGCAGATACTCAGACGCAAGAGCTGACTGGGAAGAAGTTATAAAGAGAGACGGCGGCTATGCAATGGCTTATGTTGGTCTTGGCAAGGCTTGCCTTAACGACGGTGAGTATACAAAGGCTCTGGATTACTTCAAGACAGCTTACGATCGGGACGACTACGATAAGGCGTTCAAGTATGCAAGAGAAGAATGGCTCAGAGATAACTTTACAGCTATAATGATAGTTATAATCGTTATAATCGCTCTGCTCATCGTAAAAGCAGTTCTCAAGAAAAAGGGCATAAAGCTCATCAAACGCAAGAAGAAGGAGGGAAACTGATATGTATGAATTTACTCCGGTAGGTTGGCTCAAGCATTGTGTTTTCCACCCTGTTGAAGGTTTTGAAGACCTGAGATGGAAGAAACAAGGCTCAATGAAAATATCGATGCTCATAGTTCTCTTCCTCTTTATTGCAATGGTCGTTGACAGACAGCTCACAGGCTTTCAGTTCAATTACAGTTACGTTAAAGTATTCAACGTTGTTCCGCTTATCGTTCAGTCTGTAGTTTACTTCTTTACATGGGTACTCGGCAACTGGGCAATATGCACACTTCTCGACGGTGAGGGTACACTTAAAAAGATATGCATCTATTCTGCATATTCTCTCGTTCCTTACATCGTATGCACATTCATAGCAGTGATCTTCTCAAACGTTCTGGTACAGGACGAGTCGATCTGGATCACAGCTATCCAGTATCTTGGCATCGGCTGGTCTGTTATCCTTATGGTGCAGGCAATGAGAGCCGTTCACCAGTATTCATTCGGAAAAACACTTGCTTCAATTATTGGTACGATCTTCGCAATGCTTCTTATATTGTTCCTTGCGATACTTCTCCTTTCATTGTTCCAGCAGGTATATGTATTCGGTTACTCAGTTTATACTGAGATCATGTACAGGATCAGAGGCTAAAACAGAAACGGTGGTGTAAATAATAAATGCATAACAAAAGTTACAAGAAAGCAGTTGTCTTTGCTATCTGCCTTACAATGCTGATGCCTCTGGGGTCAATGGTGGTTTCTTCCACTGACGAGAGTTCAAGCCAGGCTGATTCAAGCGCCGCAGTAAAGGATACTGACAGCAGTGTCGATTCAGCGGCTGATGATACAAGCTCAGCTGACGCTTCCGACGCAGCAGCTACTGCCGATGAAAGCAGCGATGAAGCTGCTGAAGATTCAGCAGCCGATGAGAAAACAACTACTACAGCAAGCAAGGACGACGAGGTTCAGCCTATAACTGACGAAGAAGCTCTTGCAATGTGCGAAAAGATAACAGAGAACGACAAGATAGCTCTTTATCTTGACGAAGAAAACGAAAGACTTTGTCTTTATGTAAAAGTTTCAGGTAAGTATTGGTGGACTTCGCCTATAAATGTTCAGGCTGACCAGACAATTATCGACACAGTTAAGGGCACAGCAATGAAAAATGCCCAGAGAAAGCAGATCGCTTCAAGTGCCGCTATCAGAGTCGGTGACCTCAGACAGGAAAAGAGAACAGAGTCCCCTGCTCCGGTTTATTCCAACAAGGCAAAGGTAAAATGGCAGAAAAATTCAGACGGCGTTGTTGCTACATATAACTACGTTTCTGATGGTGTGAAGCTCAAGATACACTATGTTCTTGAGGACGATAACCTCTATGTTTACTGCGATTCAGATGAGATCGAGGAGAAAAACACTTCTCAGGTAGACGGAAAGGTGCTTACAAAGATCGAGTTCTGCCCTAACTTCGGCGCTGCTGATTCAACTGCGACAGGCTATATGATAGTTCCTGACGGAAGCGGTGCTGTAATAAACTACAACAACGGCAAGACCGAGTACGCTGACTATAATCAGCAGGTATTCGGCAGAGATTATACAGCCGTTCCAATAACAGCTCCAAGAACCACTCAGCAGGCTTATATGCCGGTCCTTGCAACAGTAAGCGGTTCATCCGGACTTGTTTGCGTTGCTTCTGACGGTGAGTCAAACGTTTATGCTCACGCTCAGGTATGCGGACAGGAAAAGCAGGCTTACAACACTTGTTACTTCGAGTTTGAAACAAGAAGCTCAGACTCATTCTTCATGAGCGGTGATAATTCAAACAAGATCACAGTGTTCGAGAAGAACGGAATAAAGACCGAGAGATTTGGAGTTCGTTATTATCCTGTTGATTCAGACAACGGCGAGGATCTTAACTACGCTGACTGCGCTGAGGTCTACAGAAACTACCTTATCAATAATAAGGGTCTTACAGCTAAGGCTCAGGCAAATAAGAGCGATCTTTACGTTGACCTTTATGGCGGCGTTATGAAGGATACTTCTATTCTTGGTATCCCATTCAATCTTAAAACAGAGATCACTGGCTTCGATCAGGCTTCCGACATACTTGATATCCTCAAGGACGGCGGAGTTGACAACATAACTGTCAACTATAACGACTGGACAAATGACTCTATCAAGAACAAGATATCCACAGAGGTATCTCCGTCCGGCAAGCTTGGCGGCTCAAGCGCATTCGATAAGCTTATCTCAAAGGACGATAATATGAAGATCGTTCCTTCAATGAACAACTTCAAGATGGACAGTGGTTCATGGGGATATATGACTCTTACAAGCACAGCTATCAGAGTTTCAAATGCTTATTCAAGACAGTCATCATACAGCCCGGCCTTCGGTGTTGCAGAAAAGGGAGTTTCACCTGCTCTGCTTACACCAAACAAGTACTCGAATGTGTTCACAGAAATGCTTGAGAGCTATACTGATGAAAAGCTCACTTCTATCGGCTTCGGTGATTATTCAACAAAGCTTGTTTCTGACTATTCAAAGAAGGATCCTTCAAGCAGAAGCAAGACCATGAATACTATCGTTGACGGCTATAAGAGTGCGAGCGAGAAGATCAGTACAGTATTCGCAGACGGTGCGAACTCTTACGTTCTCCCATATGTAACAAACGTTTCAAACGTTCCTGTTTACTCCAGTGGATTCAACGTAACAGATTTCGATATCCCGTTCTATCAGATGGTCATTCACGGATATGTTGACTACGCTTCAACACCTATCAATAAGAGCTCAAATTCAGATGAAACATTCCTGCTTTCACTGGCTTCAGGCTCGCAGATACACTATGATATGACATACGCTGACGCTGATACGCTTCAGGATACAGAATATGACGACCTGTATTATTCAAACTATGCAGGCTGGACAGATCTTGCAGCTAATCAGTACAAAAAGGTAAGCAGCATACTTTCAGGCGTTTCAGATTATACGATCACAAAGTATGAGCTGAGCGACGACAAGAACGTTCTTACCACAACTTATTCAAAGGACGGAGCTTCAGACGTTGTTATCAGTGTTGATAAGAAGAACGCAACAGCTACCGTAGGCACAGAGGTCTATGACCTTGCAGATTGTATAGAAGGAGGTTTGACAGAATAATGAGCGAAGAGATCAAAAACACTCCTGAGGAGATCGAGGCTGTTAAGGCTGACGATCTTGAAGATACAGTCGAAAAGGAAAATGACGCTGAGGCTGTTACAGAAGAAATTTCAACAGAGGAGATAATCGCAGAAGAGCCTGCCGCTGAGGCAGTCGCTCCTGCACCTGTGATGAAGGAAAAGAAGCACAGACTTTCTTATGAAAGAAGAAAAGGACTTTACGGCTACGGATTTATAGCGATCTGGGCGCTGGGTACTATCTACTTCTTTATCCTGCCTCTTATAGAATCTCTCATTTACTCATTCAACAAAACTGAGGTAACTCAGGGCGGAATGAAAATGTCCTTTATCGGTTGGAAAAACTATGTAAACGCTTTCCGTAAGGATCAGGATTATTCTAAGGCTCTGGTAGCAATGATCGAGAATACGGTTTTGAGAACTCCTCTTATCCTCATATTCTCTATCTTTATCGCTGTTATCCTTAATCAGAAATTCAAGGGAAGAACATTCGCAAGATCAGTATTCTTCCTCCCTGTTATCATCGCTACAGGTCCTGTTATCGACATCATCAACGGTAACATGAGCACAGGCGGATACGCAGGCGGATCTGAGCAGTTCAGCTCAATGTTCGAGGCTGACCTCGTTGACCAGTTGCTGAACTTCCTCGGTATCTACAACATCAGTGATAAGCTCACTATGATGATAAACTCGCTGACCACCGACATCCTGAACCTTGTATGGAACTCAGGTATCCAGATACTTCTGGTGCTTTCAGCACTTCAGGGTATTCCGCTCTCAGCTAAGGAAGCAGCCCAGATCGAGGGTGCAACTTCATGGGAGTTCTTCTGGAAAGTCACAATTCCTTATATCAGCCCAATGATACTTTCAAGCGTGGTTTATACAATCGTTGACTCATTCGTCGATCCACAGAACGAAGTTATGACGATCGTTCTTAACAAGGCAAGCAACTGGGAGCATGGCTACTCAGCGGCAATGGCTTGGGCATACTTCCTTATCGTAGCAGTATTCCTTGCACTTGTCGTAGCACTTGTTAATAAGTTCGTTTACTATGAAGTAGAATAAGGGGGGATTTAAGTGGCAACTAAAAAAGAAGAAAAAGAGTTCGAAAAAGAACGAAAGGCTGCTATTAAAGCCCGTTATAAGAAGATGAAAGAGGAGGGTCTTGAGAAATATCTCACCCCTGAGCAGATCAGCTATAACAGAAGAAGAAGAGCTATCGGAATGGTTTGGCCGTTCTTCAGGTTCCTTATCCTGTTTGGTCTGTGCTTCGTAATCCTCTATCCACTGATATTCATGCTTTCAACTGCGTTCAGACCAAATGAGCAGATGAACGACCCATCAGTAGTTTGGATCCCTAAGAGCTTTACACTCGATAACATCAAGGACGTTTGGGGAGTAATGAAGTTTGAAGATACTGTTGTAAACACAGTTATCCTTAACCTCGTGGCCTCTGTCCTTCAGGTTATCACCTGCTCTATCACAGGCTACGGTTTCGCTAGATTTAAGTTCAAAGGTAAGGGAATCCTGTTCGGTATCGTTGTTCTTATGATCATCGTACCTCCACAGATCACAACTATCCCACTTTACCTCCAGTATGCTTACTTCAAGCCGGAGTGGCTCGCTAAGGTATTCACACTTGGCAAATCAACATCGCTTATCAACAGCGGTTGGACAATGTATCTTCCTGCATTGTTTGCAAACGGACTCCGTGCAGGTCTGTTTATCTTCATCTTCCGTCAGTTCTTCAGAGGACTTCCTAAGGAGCTTGAAGATGCTGCATACCTCGACGGCTGCAGCCCACTGAAAACATTCCTTGTTATCATGTGTCCTAACGCAAAGTCATCGTTCCTGACAGTATTCCTGTTCTCTATCGTTTGGTACTGGAACGACTACTATGTATCATCATCATTCTTCACACAGAACGACACTGTTGCTCTTATGCTGAAGAACCTGAATACAAACCTGACTCAGCAGCTCTTCGACGGTCAGGCGGTATCTGTAAGACAGATAATCGTATGGCTTGAAGCAGGTTGTCTGCTTTCTATCACACCTATCCTTGTTATGTATGTATTTCTCCAGAGATACTTTATCGAGGGTGTTGAAAGATCAGGTCTTGCAAACTAATTTGCAAATATGCTTATCAAAAGTCCTGCACTTCGGTGCGGGACTTTTTTTGCGTGAAAACCTTCTTATGTTCATATATTTAAGACTTATTAAATTTGTACATATATAAAGCAACGCAATTGTGCATATTGCTTTGAAATGTCAGGTTAATTTAGTACAATCGTGTATAGAAAAAAAACTTTTTTTTTGATATAATTACTTTGGGTATTATTGCCCATGGTAAGTTGTTTCTAAAAATATTCAGTTAGGAGTCTGAACATGAATATAAAAGTTGATTTAAAAAAGCTTTTTGCTGCCGCAGTATCAGCGATAATGTGCCTCTCCGCAGGGGGTTGCTATCTGCTTCCTGATGAGGAGGAAGTCCTCGATGCGCCGACCGTGAAGGCAAGCGATGTTACGTATTCCACAGTGACGGCAAAGAAAAAAGACCTTGAAAAGAAGATAGTCGCAACAGGCACTGTCACAGCGGAAAATCAGTATACTCTTTCTTATGAAAAGCAGAGCGGCACAGTGTCAAAATTTTATGTAAAAGCAGGCGATAAGGTCAAAAAGGGTGATGTTATCTGTGACCTTGATACATATGACCTTGACTATCAGATAGAAGAAAAACAGCTTTATCTCGAAAAAGCAAAGCTTAAAGTTGATATAATTTATGAGGGCGGCGGCTCTCAGGCAGAGATAGACTCTGCTTATGTTGATGTGCAGCTCCTTGAAAAAGAGCTTGAAAAACTTCAGGCTCAGAAGGAGGATTCAAGCCTGAAATCACCTATAGACGGCGTTGTTTCGTCACTCTCTGACGTAAGAGCAGGCGACAACGTAAATCCGGGTCAGACTATCGCAACTGTTATAGATACTTCGGCTCTTTATATCGCAATACAGCCTGACGACCTCACCCAGTATGATATCGACACAGAAGTGCAGATAAGGATAGGCGAGGATTATTATGACGGTGTTGTTTTTATGACTCCTAAAAAGCTTGCTGATTATCAGGCTGAGCAGAATGAGGATCACAATAATGTTGACGATACAGGTATAGATTATCAGGCGGATACTATCTATGTTCGTTTCAAGGATACCGCCCCTGCGGAAACAGTGGGTCAGCTTGCAGATACGATACTTGTCCTTGACAGCGTAAAGGACGCTATCGTTATCTCAAATAATCTGATAAAAAAGGTTGACGGCACAAAGGTAGTTTATGTGCTGAAAAACGGTGAAAAAACTGCCGTTGAAGTGGAAACAGGACTTTCTACAGGCTCTCAGACCGAGATAAGATCGGGTCTTAAAGAGGGCGACGAAATTGTTATCAGATAGGTTTGAAAGGATAAGCTTATGTTCACCTTATTGTTCCGTAAAATGCGAAACACCAAATGGATGGTGCTTTGCCTGCTGATAGGCTTTGTTATGGCGTCTGCCATGATGAGCACTATCCCTATTTATATGAACGCTTCTCTGCAAAGAATGCTTGTAAAGGATCTTGAGTCGTTCCAGACAGAATATGAGATCTATCCAGGTGCGTATAATACCAGCTATGGATTGAAAATGGATATCTCAGGCAGTGATCAGCAGAAAGCTGTTGAGAATTATAATAACAAAGTGGAGGCTAAGTTCAAGGAGCTTGGTCTGCCTGAAAAGCTTGATAAGAAGTATATAAGTGACGAGTATCTCTATGTGCGTTCACTTGCCGTTTCAGATGGCAATTCGCAGGCAAGATTCACTCTCGGCGGTATGACGGATATTTCCGACCATATCAGCATAAAGCAGGGCAGAATGTTCACTGCAGGCAAGCGTTCAGACGGCGTTTACGAGTGCGTTGCCACAGAAAAAGCCATGAAAAGCACAGAGCTTGCTATAAACACAATATATGAGATAGCCGACGTGTTTGATGATAACAAGTCAATAAAAATAGAGATCGTGGGCGTTTTTGACGTTAAGGACGAAAATGACGCATATTGGGCAGAGGGTCTTGATTCTCAGTATACAGCCGTTGTCTTTACAGATTATGACACAATGCTCGGGGATTGCGTTGATACCGGCGTTGTGAATATAACAAAGGCTGTCCATAACTATGCGGTGGATTATGCTTCCATGAATATGACTGACCTTGCAAGCACAAACGAGATGATAGCAAAGCAAAAGACCTATTTTGGTGAAAATTCCATAGGCTTTTCGATGCCTGCCGCAGATATCCTCAAGGACTATGAGAGCCGTTCATCACAGCTCCAGCTTGTTTTGTGGCTTTTGCAGATACCTGTCATACTTATGATAATATTCTATCTCTTTATGGTGTCGCAGCTCAACGTTGAGCAGGAACGTAACGAGATAGCGGTGTTCAAAAGCCGTGGAGCAAGCCGCTTGCAGATAATGGGCATTTATGCTCTGGAATCTCTCGTACTGGGCGTTCTGACCGTTATAATAGGACCATTCGCAGGTCTTGGACTTTGCAAGGTACTTGGTGCGTCAAACGGATTCTTGGAGTTTGTCAACAGGCGTTCGCTCCCTGTTCATATGACAATAGAAGCTGTCGTCTATGCAGCAATAGCCGTGGCAGTGTTCTTCGTCACAACTATGATACCGATCTTTCCTGCCACAAAAACAACTATCGTTGAGCATAAGCAGTCAAAGGCCAAAAAGAAAAAGCACGCTCTGTGGGAAAAGGTCTGCCTTGATTTTATCCTTGTGGGCGGTTCAGTTGGCTGGCTTTATTATTACAACAAAACTCAGGAAAAGCTTGTTGCAGAGGGTGTAACAGACACCACCGCAACAGTAAACCCTATAATGTTCGTGGCTTCCACTGCCTTTATACTTGGCCTTGGTCTGTTCCTTATAAGGATATATCCTTATATAATAAGGCTTCTCGCAAGAATGGGCAGAAGAGTGTGGTCGCCTGCACAGTATGTTTCACTGACTAATATCGGTCGCTCCTCAACGGGCAGGGAAAGATTTTTGATGCTGTTCCTTGTTCTTACTGTATCATTGGGCGTGTTCTTTGCAAATACTGCAAGAGCCTTGAACAGAAATGCCGAGGAAAGCGTTGCCTATGGGGTTGGCTGCGACGCAGTTCTTACAGAGCAGTGGTATAGCAGTAAAATAGAATCTGCACAGCAGACCACTCCTCAAAGCGCATCTCAGGCAGCTCAATCAGGCACACAGCAGACTTCCGAAGAAAGCGATGAAGAAGATACAGAAACTACCATACAGTATGTAGAGCCTGTTTTTGAGCGATTTGAAAAGCTCGCAGGAGTGGAAGATGTCACAAAGGTTTTCAGAAAAGACGGTGTGACCATATCTTCAAACAAAATGAACGTTCCAAGACAGCAGACAAAGTCTGACGATGAGGAAAAGACCCGTGACGATTTCCTTGACCAAAGCGTTGACACAAGCTCAGGCAAAAGCTCAACAAGCAATGTCCAGCTTATGACCATAGTGCCAAGCGATTTCTCAAAGGTCTGCAAATTTGAGGACAGACTTCTGCCGGTTCAGTTAAATAACTACCTGAACGCCCTCGCAGAGTACACCCCGGGAGTTATCCTCTCTTCAAGCTTCAAGAGCTACGGTCTGGAGCTTGGTGATACTGTAGAGTGTAAGTGGGGCGGAAACGAGTCCTTTGAAGTGACCGTCCTTGCCTTTGTTGACTACTGGCCGGGACTAAGCCCTTATAAAGAGGCGAAAAACGGCGGTTATATGGACTTTGCCGTTATGAACTACGATTATGTGAACGTTCAGACAAGCATGGAGCCTTATGAGGTATGGTTCAAGCTCAAAGACGGAGCTTCCGTTCAGGAGTTTTATGACTCAATAGACAAAGCAGGCATTAAACCCCTCACCCTTGAATCTGCAAGCCAGCAGACCATAGAAAAGAAAAACGACCCTATGCTCCAGGGCATGAACGGCGCTCTCACTCTCGGCTTTATCATCATCATGGTGATGTGCATAATAGGTTTCCTTATCTATTGGATACTCTCCATAAAGAGCAGGACTTTGCAGTTTGGTATCCTAAGAGCAATGGGAATGAAGTTCAGAGAGATAATAATGATGATAGTCTATGAACAGCTTTTGGTGTCAGGCGTTGCAATATTTGCCGCTATCTTTATCGGCGGCGTAACAAGCGACCTTTTCGTACCGCTGTTCCAGAGCATCTTTGACGCAAGCCAGTCAGTGCCGCCGTTTGCAGTGATACCTGAACGCAGCGACTATCTGAAGCTTTATGCAGTTATAGGAGTAATGCTGCTCACAGCCTTTGTGGTGCTTGGCAGACTTATAAAGAAGATAAAGATAAGTCAGGCGTTGAAGCTTGGTGAGGATTGATAGGAGGAAATTTTATGACAGCTTATGAAAAGCTTACAAAATGTTATGAGTGCGTAAAAAGCAAAATAGACTTTGAGCCAAAGGTAGCCCTTGTGCTTGGCTCAGGTCTTGGCGATTATGCAAATTCCATAGACGTGAAATACACCCTCAGCTATAAGGATATAGAGGGTTTCCCTACATCAACGGTAGAGGGTCATAAGGGTCAGTTCGTTTTCGGATATGTTGGCGAAGTGCCTGTTGTTATAATGCAGGGCAGAGTGCATTATTATGAGGGCTATGCAATGGAGGACGTTGTGCTTCCTGCAAGACTTATGAGAATGTTGGGCGCAAAGGTGCTTTTCCTTACAAACGCATCGGGCGGAGTGAACGCAGGCTTCAAGGCAGGCGACTTCATGCTTATAACCGACCATATCTCAAGCTTTGTTCCTAATCCTCTTATTGGCAAGAATATCGACGAGCTTGGAACAAGATTTCCTGATATGAGCGAGATATATAACAAAAAGCTCAGGGATATCATCTCAGGTGCAGCGGAGGATCTTGACATAACCCTCCGCCATGGCGTTTATCTCCAGCTCACCGGACCGTCTTTCGAGTCCCCTGCGGAAATAAGAATGGCAAGAACTATCGGTGCTGACGCAGTGGGAATGTCAACGGCCTGCGAGGCTATCGCCGCAAATCATGCAGGCATGAAAGTCTGCGGAATATCCTGCGTTGCAAACCTTGCAGCAGGCATGACGGATAATCCTCTCACTCATGCTGAAGTTCAGGAATGTGCAGACAAGGCTGCTCCCCTTTTCAAAAAGCTTATCACAGAAAGCATTATAAGAATAGGTAAACAGCTTTAAGGTTTTGTAACAGCTTTTTTAAAATAATATGTAACAAATGTGCGAAAAGGGCTGATGATGTGTACTTTTTTGCTAAACTTTGTGAAAAACTATTGACAAATCAAACTCTTTAGTTTAATATATTATTATGAAGTAAATGTCTTCAAAAAAATTTATAATGAATATGGAGAGAGAATTATATGGCAAAATTTTGTGGACAGTGCGGAGCTCAGCTTAACGACAATGCGACTTTCTGCACTCAGTGCGGTGCAACAATAGCACCTCAGCAGCCTGCACAGCAGACCGCTTCACCAATGGCAAATCTTCAGCAGGCAGCCAAGAATATTGACATGAACGCTATAAAGGACGCTGTTTCTGTTGAAAACATCAAAAATCTGAAAAACAAGCCTAATAAGCTCACTATCGCAGTTCTGGCAGTTCTGCTCGTGCTTGTTATTTTGGTAGTCGTTATCCTTTGTCTGATCTTCGGCGGCGGAAGCTGGAAAACTCCTATCAATAACGTTATGGACGTTCTCAATGACGGTGACGGTAAGGCTTATGAAGAGCTTATGCCTCCTTATTATAAAGATATGGCAGACGCTCTGGACGGTATCATTGAGATAAGCGACGAGGATTTTGATGAAGAGGCTGAAAAGCAGAGAGATAGACTTACAAAGAAATACGGCGATGACGCTGAGATAAGCTATGAGGTCGTTAAAAAGACAGCGGTCGATTCTGATATTCTTGACAGCTACAATGAAGCTTCAGACGTTGCGTCAATACTCAGCAGCAAAAAGGCTAAGAAGTATAAGGTAACAAAGGCTTACAAGGTAAAGATCAAGTATACTATCGAAGGCGATGACGCTGACAAGACCGACAAGACAACTGTTGTTGTTGGAAAGATGGACGGCACATGGGTGCTTCTGGACGAGGGCGACCTTCCAATAAGCACAGGTTTCTAAGATATATAAACGATCAGTAACGGGCGGAGAAATTTCCGCCCGTTTTTGAAAATGCGGTGTTTGCACAATGAAAAAAATATCAGTGCTGTGTATGCTTTTGTGTGTGGCAATGCTCTTTTGCTCCTGCGGAAAGGAAGAAAGAGCGGTCCTGGGATATGAACAGCCCGTTGCGACACTTGTCACAGCGGCGCAGTATAGCGATACGCAGTCATATCTTTCCTGCTTTACCCCGGAAGCGGAGGCGGAGTATAAAAACAGCGACAGCTATAACGAAGCTCTTGCGGAAACTTTGCTCACAAGGGGCGAGGATAAAACAGAGCTTTCTTATAAGCTCAGCAATAAAAAAGAGCTTGACAGCGACGGCTTGAAAGACCTTGAAAAAAGCTATAAGGAAAGCTATCACAAAAATGTGACTATAAAAAAAGCTGTTACAATGACAGCAAAGCTCACAGAGACTACTGACAGCGGCGAGCTGTCTGCCAGCCATGAGATAACAGTGGTCAAAATAGAAAACAACTGGTATATTTTTGGAAAAGTTATTGAAAAATTTGATCTCAGCCAGAAGGGCTGAGGGGATCAATAATAATATGAAAAGAGGGTATTAATATGGAAAATTGTCCAAAATGCGGTCTGCCTGTTGCCGACGGTGCAAAGTTCTGCGCTGCCTGCGGAACAAGAATGCCGCAGAAGCTTATAAAGAGCAAGGTCTGCTCAGTGTGCGGAAACACACTTAACGCAGGGGCTAAGTTCTGCAACGTCTGCGGAACAGCCATGCCGCAGGACGAAACGCCTGCCGACGAGCCTGTAGTGGACGAGAGAAATCCTGAAATGGAGTCTATCGAAGTGCCTGAGCTGCATTTTGACGATACTCCTGTGCAAAATCAGACTATTCCGCCAACGACACCTGATATGCCGACTATGGACAGCGTTTATCTGCCAGGGCAAGAGCCTGCAAAGCCTGTTCAGCCTGCACAGCCGACAGCCGAGGAAGTTGCAATGGCTTCAAGAACTGTGGAAATACCCCAGACGCCAACAATTGCGGAAACACCAAACGTTGCACCACAGCCTCAGCCTGAAAGAGTTCTTACACCAGAGGGCTATCAGCAGCCTGCTCAGCCTGTGAACAATGCAATGCCTCAGATGAATCAGGGTGGACAGCCTATCCAGCCAAATCAGATGAATCAAATGAACGGCGTTACACCTGGCAAGGGTGCAGGCGCACTTGTGCCGATAATACTTATCATTCTTATACTTGCTGTTATCTGCGTTGACGTTTTCTGGCTTTTCAGAGATCAGATATTCGGCAAAAAGGACGAAAGCTCAAATGACTGTGCAGTGGTAACTCTCACGGACGAAACTGACTATCCTGCAAACAAAGCATTTTTCTTTGAAGAATAGAATATAATGTAAAAAGGGACGTTTCAAAGCGTCCCTTTTTTGTGTGTCAATACTGTACTGCGTAAAAGATAAAGGCGACCTAAGGCCGCCCCTACATTTAATCTTTCATGCTCTCTATTATCTCGTTAGATTTCTTGTAAATGATCGCAGGTTCTTCGCCTATCCTGAACTCGCCGTCCTCGTAAAGCACCTTACCTGCACACATAGTGAGCTTTACATTCTGCTTTGAGCCGCTGTAAACAAGGTTTTTTCCTATGTTGTTAAGAGGCTGCATATTAGGCTGAAAAAGGTCGATAACGATAAGGTCAGCCTGCTTGCCCTCTGCAATAATGTCGCAGTCAGAAAGCCCCATTGCCCTTGCAGAGCCTACGGTTGCCGCTTTCAGCACCGAGTCAGCAGGGCAGGCAGAAGCGTCGTCGCAAGCTATCTTCTGCAAGCCTGTCATGAGGAACAATTCTCTGAACATATCAAGACAGTTGTTGCTTGCAGGGCCGTCAGTACCTATAGCGATGTTTATGCCCATATCCTGCATTTTTACGATAGGTGCAATGCCGCTTGCAAGCTTTACGTTAGAGCCTGCACAGTGAACAGCCCATACGCCCTTGTTTTTGAATATCTCAAGATCCTTGTCGCTCATGTGAACGCAGTGGAATCCTGCACCGCCAAAGTCGAAAATACCGAAGCTGTCAAAAAGCTCAGTTGGTGTCATGCCGTATTTCTCTATGCACTCTCTGACTTCTTTTGCAGTTTCCGAGTTGTGCATTGCAACAGGCGCTTTGTATTTTGCCGCAAGCTTGCCAACGCCTTCCATAAGCTCCTTTTCGCAGGTGTATTCTGCATGGAAGCCAAGCATAAAGCTTATAAGAGGGTCAACATTGTTGTATTTCAGATAGTTGTTTTCAAGCCTTTCAAGATTAGACTTGTCACCGCTCACCGCACCACAAAGCACAGAGCGGAAGCCGCTTTCCGTGCAGGCTTTTACATAATCGTCAAGCTCAAAGTACATATCAAATGCCGCCGTACAGCCTGTTGTGAGATATTCAAGTATAGCAAGCTTCGTGAGCCAGTAAACTTTCTCACCATCCAGCTTTGCTTCCATTGGAAAGATCTGCTTAAAAAGCCAGTCCTGCAAAGGCATATCGTCAGCATATGATCGCAGAAAAGTCATTGCCGAGTGAGTGTGCGCATTTTTGAATGACGGCATAAGGAGGTTTCCCTTGAGGTCATATTCACGTTCAAAAACCTTTCCGTCAAGCTCCTCAGCCTTAGGCTTGCCGACGAAAACTATCTTTGAGCCTTCTGCCCAGACCTCTATATCCTGCGTTTCTATGCCGTTGGCAAGGGTCATTACCCTGCCGCCGAAAAATCTTATCATGGCTCTTTATCCTCCCTTACTCTATTTCAAGAACAGCCGTCTGCTCTCCGTGGCGTGAGATAACTCTCGGCACTCTTGCAGATATTCCGCAAACTATCTCGTAGCCTATCGTTCCTGTCATTTTGCCGATATCGTCGGCGGTTATCCTCTCATCACCCTGTGTGCCTATGAGAACCGCCTCGTCCCCAGCCTTTACGTCCTCTACCTCAGTTACATCACACATGAACTGATCCATACATATCCTGCCTGTGATAGGGCATTTCTTTCCGTTGATAAGCACATATCCCTTGTTTGAAAGCGCCCTGGGATATCCGTCTGCATAGCCTGCCGTAACAGTTGCGAGCTTTACTTTGCCATTTGCAGTGTAAGTCCTGCCGTAGCTTACGTCAGTGCCATTGTCTATGTATTTTACCTGCGCAACAGCCGCCTTAAATTCCATAGCAGGCTTTGGCTCAAAAGGCAGAGCCTTTGCAGGGTCAGGATAAAGCCCGTAAAGTATTATTCCAAGCCTTGCAAGAGAGCTTCTCTCATTATAATAGTATACTCCGCCGGCTGAGTTGAGAAAATGCACTTTTTCAAGGTGAAGCCCCTCTGCTTCGCACTTGTCAGCAACGGCAAGTATCTTATCCGTCTGCGCCTTTGTGTATTCCTCGTCCTGCTCTCTCAGGCTGTCAGCCACCGCATAGTGGGTGAAAATGCCCTCCAGCGCAATGTTTTCAAGCTTCGATATCTCTTTAAGCTCACCGTATATCTTGTCGGTTCCCCCGTGAAGACCTATCCTCGTCATGCCCGTGTCGATAGCGGCGTGTATGCGTACCTTGCCGTCAGAGTTTTCTGAAAGCGCTTTAGCATATGAAAACTCTGTGCAAGCCTGAATTATGTCAAGCCTTGTGAGCCACTTAGCATTTTCAGGAGGTGTGTAGCCCAAAATGAGTATCTCACCCTTTATGCCCATATCCCTGAGCCTGTGGGCTTCGTGTATGTTCGATACCGCAAACCAGCGAATGTCCATCTCGTTTTCAAGAAACGGAACTACCCCGTTGTCAAAATGTCCGTAGCAGCTCGCCTTTACAACGCACATTATCTCTGTTTTTTCCCCTATGAGCCTGCGGTATTCTTTCAGATTGTATTCAATGCTGTCAAGATCTACCTCAGCCCATGCTCTCTTCAAAAAATCCATTTTATTTTTCTTCCCTTTCGGTTTTATAATTGTGCCTTTGCACAAAATATTTGTCATTTTCTATTGAAAAAGATAAATCAATGTGTTATAATGTTCTTATCATGGGCATTGTGTCGCCAAATTTTTCAGGAGGCTTTGATGTGAGTAATATCGTCCCCGCAGAAGAATTTTTCTGCAATCGAGATACCTCTTGCTGCTTTACAGGTCATAGGGACAGGGATCTGCCTTTCGGCGGCGATGTCCATAAGCAGGGTATGAAAAATCTCCTGAGTATGCTCGTCCTTATGATAAAGGAAGCATATAGCGAAGGCTGCCGTACTTTTATATCAGGTATGTCAAAAGGTATCGACCTGCGCTGTGCTGAGATAGTCCACAGCCTTTCGGCTCAGCCTGAATATAAGGATATGAAGCTCGTGTGCGTTCTGCCCTATGCAGGTCAGCGTACAGAGATGAAAACACCCTTGGACAGCTATACATATTCGCTTATTCTGAACTCTTGCAGTGCGGTCGTGATAACAAGCCCCAAGTATGAAAACGGCTGTTATAAAAAGCGAAACAGTTTTATGGTGGAACATTCCTCTCGTCTGATCGGGGTCATAAAAGAGAAAGCCAAAGGCTCAGGCACTTTGCAGACCATAAACATGGCAAAGCGTGCAGACCTTACGCTGAACATCATATGCCTTGACGATAATCCTGTTTTTTATATCGACTCAGACTCAGACAGCCGTCCTATTTAGTTTACACCTAAATTGCAAATTGTTCAATAGTTTTCGAGAATTTTTCCGAAAAAGTTTATATATGAAAATATGGCGGACAGTATGCCTGCCTGTATATATTTGAAAGTAAGGAGATCAATAACATGGCTCAGACGAAAGCTCACAAGAAAAAAAGAAGATCTCAGGCTCCTATCGCTCTGGTCTACTTCATAACAATGATAATATTTCTCTTTGTTATCGGCATGCTTGCACTGTATGCCCTCAGAGAGTTTGGTGTTATCGGCAATGATGACAGCGACAGCGACGCAGGCATAAAAAGCCCGGTTTATAATACCCTTTTTGCAAGAGTGAACAGCAAGGGCGTTCTTGCAGACGCAACAGTCATAAGAGTTGCACCGGACGCAAAGAAGATAATCATAATGCCTGTTTCAGCGTTCACAGTGAGCGGAAGCCAGACAATGCGTGAGATACACGAAGAGGGCGGCATGGTGAAGCTTGAAGCAGCTGTTGCAGACACTTTCGGTATCACTATAGACAATTACGTTTCTCTCACAAATGACGCATTCGAGAATGCGGCGGATATTGTGGGCGGAATTACATATACTCCTGATGAGGAACTTTACTATCTCTCTCAGGATAATGACGAGAACGATATCGCTATCCCAAGCGGCGATCTGACTAACCTCAGCGGTCATCAGATAAGACTTATCTGTCAGTATCCTGTTTTCAAAGAGGGCAGGAACGGTAATATGAAGTTTCTTGGAACTGCGGTGACAATGCTTATAAACAACGCTTTCCAGCAGACGAATATCACTAAGGATAATCTTGATAACTTCTATAATATATTCACCGCAAACAGCGATACCGATTGGACAAGTGCGCAGTATAAGGAAGAAAAGTCATATCTCAAGGATATGCTGGATCAGAACCTTACTCCTGCAGAAGCTCTTGTGCCAGAGGGCGAGTGGACTGACGATTCTCACTTTAAGGTGTCTGATAAGTTCAAGGAGAGCGTTCAGACAATGCTCAAAGATACTGCACCGTCAGCAGCGGAGAAGTAAAAACGCAAAGGCTGAAATTTTAACAGGGGGCGATATAACGTGAAACTTCTGGTCATAATCCTTAATAAAACAGACGTGCTTGACTATTTGCTGGAGGGACTTTCAGCAGCAGGCATAAAGGGTGCGACTATAATCGAGTCGTCAGGTATGGCAATGACCCTTTCAAGACTTGACAGCAGCTTTCTCAGCGCCTCTATCCGAGGACTTTTCAGCGGTGAAGAGGATAACAGAACTATCCTCTCAGTAATAAAAAATAATCAGCTCGATACCGCACGAAAGATAGTTTATAATACTGTGGGCGATCTATCTCAGCCCAATACGGGAATAATGTTCACCGTTCCGCTGGATTTCGTCGAGGGAACAGTGAAGAAACCCGTGGATAAAGAAAAAGCAAAACCTAAGGATATCCCTGAGGAGAATGAAAAGAACGTCAGTTGATGAAATGTTTACAGACTATTAACATAATATTTAATTCTTTTCATTAAAAACTTTTGAATGTCCTTGCAAAAAACTGTTTTGTGTGGTATAATAATCACAATAGGCTTTTAATGAAAGACTGGAACTTGACTTCCGGTCTTTTGGTTTTGTATGGGGCTTTTTTTCATGGCAAAGCCTGATGGCTTTGCTTTGGGAAGCATTAACGGAGGTGCTGTATGGAAGTAAAGAAAACTACGGTAGAAAAAGTAAGAGAGCTTGCACAGCCTATCGCAGACGAGCTTGGCTTTTTCCTTTGGGACGTAAGGTTTGAAAAGGAGGGAGCAACGTGGTACCTCAGGGTGCTTATCGACAAGGACGGCGGCATAGATATGGACGATTGCGAGGCTTTCACAAGACCGATGAACAAGGCTCTTGACGAGGCAGACCCTATAGCTCAGAGCTATGTGCTGGAGTGTGGAAGTCCCGGACTTGGCAGAGAGCTTAGAAGACCCGAGCATTTTGAGGTCTGCATAGGCGACGTTATAAGAGTAAGGCTCATAAGACCTGACGAAAACGGTGAAAAAGAGTTCGTTGTGGGTCTTGTGGGATATGACAAGGATAAGATACTTTGTCAGAAGCTGGACGAGGATATGAACGGCGTGGAGAATGTAGAATTTAAGCTTGCAGATTGTGCTTATGTAAAGCTCAATGATGACGCAGACCTGTTCTGAATGAAGAAATTTAATAAATATGGGCAAAGCCCGAATCAAGTGTGAAAGGATTGATCAGAAAATGAATAAGGAAATGACCAGCAAATTTTTTGAAGCTCTGACGGATTTGGAAAAGGAAAATAATATTGGCAGCGATATACTTATTGAGAAAATAAAATCAGGTATCGAAAAGGCTATCAAGAAGGATTATCCTTACTGCGAGAATATCAGAGTGGATATCGACCCTGTTACAGGAAAGCTCGATATAAGAATACTCAAGGAAGTTATGGACGTTATGTATGTTGACGACCCTGACAACGAGATCTTCCTTGACGAAGCAAAGGTCTATGACCCTAACATCAAGGTGGGCGATATGGTGGAGATACCTCTCGACCCTGCAAAGTTCGGCAGAGTTGCCGCTCAGAATGCAAAGCAGTCTATCAAGCACGATATCAAGGATTTTGAAAGAGCAAGACTTATCGAGCAGTATCACGATAAGGAGCATGAGTGCGTTTCTGCCACAGTTCAGAAGGTCGAGCCTGCTACTCAGAACGCTATACTTACTATCGACAAGAACGAAGTTTATCTTGTAAGAAACGAGCAAATACCAGGCGAAACACTCAAGGCAGGAGATATCATCAAGGTATATGTTGTGGGTATCGCAAATCCTGACAGAAAGCCTTCTATCAAGATATCAAGAACTCACAGAGAGCTTGTTAAAAGACTTTTTGAGCTTGAAGTTCCTGAGATAGCAGACGGCACTGTTGAAGTAAAGGCTATTTCAAGAGTTGCAGGTGCAAGAAGCAAGATAGCGGTTTATTCAAAGGACCCTAATGTTGACGCTGTAGGCGCTTGTATCGGTCCTAGAAAGTCAAGAATAACTTCTGTTGTGAACGAGCTTAAGGGCGAGAAGATAGACGTTATCAATTGGTGCGAAGACCCTGCACAGTTTATCGCAAAGGCTCTTGCTCCGGCTGAGGTAATAAACGTTGTTCTCAGCGAAGAGGAGGGCGTAAGAGAGTGCCGTGTTACTGTTCCTGATAACCAGCTCTCACTTGCTATCGGTAATAAGGGTCAGAACGCAAAGCTTGCCGCAGGTCTGACAGGCTATAAAATAGATATCGTATCCGAAAGCTCTGCAAAGGCTGAGGCTGCTGATGATGAAAACTAAGAAGATACCAATGAGAATGTGTCTTGGGTGCGGCGAAATGAAACCCAAGAGAGAGCTTATCAGAGTGGTGAAGTCAAAAGAGGGGGATATCTCCCTTGACCTCACAGGCAAAAAATCAGGCAGAGGCGCTTATATATGCAAAAGCGTCGAATGCTTTGAAAAAGCAAGAAAAGCAAGAAAGTTTGAAAGAAGCTTTTCCTGCATGATAAGCGAGGATATATATAACAGCATGGAGGGCGAGCTTAGGGAAAATGAATAATAAAATAGGGCTTGTTACAATGTGCAGAAAAGCAGGAAAGCTTGTAATGGGTATGGATATGGTGAAGGACGCCTGCAATACAGGCAAAGCCTGCGCAGTGTTTGCGGCAACGGATTTTTCACCTAAATCTCTTAAAGAGATAAAGTTCAACTGCTACAAAAACGGGATAAAGCTTTACAGTCTTGGCATGACAATGGACGATATCCATTTTGGTCTTGGCAAAAGAACAGGCGTTGTCGCTATTTGCGAGGGAGGCTTCGCAAAGGCTTGCGCCAAAGGGCTTGAAGAGATCCCTATAGACGAAAATGAGTTTTATAGCATTTAGCATTTATTGAGGAGGTATTTTTTAGCCTATGAGTATGAAAACAACTAAATATAAGCTTAGCGATATGGCTAAGGATCTGAAAGTTACAAATAACGACCTTATCGAGTGTCTTGGCAAGCTCGGCGGAGAGCCAAAGAAAACACAGTCAGTGCTTACCCCTGAGGAGATCTCTTATGTTCTGGAGTATTATACACAGAACAATCAGGTGGACAGCTTTGATGCTTTCTATGCAAATAACGTAAAGCCTGTCAAGGAAGAAAAGAAGGCAGATAAGAAGCCTGTAAAGGCTGAGAAAAAGGAGAAAAAGGCTGAAAAGAAGCCTGAGCCTAAGCCGGCTCCAAAGGCGGAAGCAAAGCCTGAGCCTAAGGCAGAGCCAAAGGTGGAAAAGAAGCCGGAGGTCAAGGCCGAAACAAAACAGCCTGCACCTGAACAGAAGAAAAAGCAGCCAGCTCCACAGAAGCCAGCAAAGAAGAAAGAGCATGGCGTTCGTCAGCAGCTTGGCGGTTTTTCTGATAAGAAAGAAGCTTCAGGCGGATATACTATCTCTGAGGATAACGATTCGTTCGGCACACAGAGAACTATCGACACAAGAGGAAGCTATATAGAGCTTGATAAGTATAACGAGAAGTATGATAACCTTGCAAACTCAAAGCAGAACAAGAGCAAGGATAACTTCACAAAGAAGCAGAAGCTCACCCAGAAATCTCAGCAGAGAAAGAAACAGCAGTTCTCACATAAGAAGGAAACTGAGAGCGAAAAGCTTCGCAGACTGGAGCTTGAAAGAGCAAGAAAGCAGCAGCTCAAGGTCATGATACCTGACGAGATCGTTGTTTCAGAGCTTGCAAGCAGACTTAAAGTAACAGCTACCGAGGTCATCAAAAAGCTTATGGGTCTTGGCGTAATGGCTTCTATCAACGAGGTAGTCGACTTTGATACCGCCGCACTTGTTGCAGAAGAGCTTGGCGCAAAGGTTGAAAAGGAAGTACACGTTACAATAGAAGAAAGACTTATCGAAACTGACGAAGATCCGGAGGAGAGCCTGCAGGAAAGATGCCCTGTCGTTGTCGTTATGGGTCACGTTGACCATGGTAAGACATCTATCCTTGACAGAATAAGAAACGCTCACGTTACTGACACTGAGGCAGGCGGTATCACACAGCATATCGGTGCATATCAGGTAGAGTATGAGGGCAAGAAGATAACGTTCCTGGATACTCCTGGTCATGAAGCTTTCACAGCCATGAGAGCAAGAGGTGCGAACGTTACAGATATCGCTATCCTCGTTGTTGCCGCTGATGACGGTATCATGCCGCAGACTATCGAGTCTATCAACCACGCAAAGGCAGCAGGCGTTTCAATAATCGTTGCTATCAATAAAATGGATAAAGAAGGCGCAGACCCTGACAGAGTTAAGCAGCAGCTCACAGAGCAGTCCCTCGTCGTCGAGGAATGGGGCGGCGACGTTATCGCAGTTCCTGTTTCTGCAAAGACCGGTATGGGTATAGACGAACTTCTTGAAAACATTCTCCTCGTTGCAGAGGTCAAGGAGCTTAAAGCTAACCCTGACAGACTTGCAAGAGGTACTGTTGTCGAGGCCAGACTTGATAAGGGTAAAGGCCCTGTTGCTACACTCCTCGTTCAGAACGGTACTTTGAAGTCAGGCGACGTTATAATCGCAGGCACTTCTGTCGGACGTATCAGAACGATGACAAACGATAAGGGCAGAAGCATTAAGGAAGCCGGCCCGTCAACACCTGTTGAGATAACAGGTCTGGGCGAAGTTCCAAGTGCAGGCGACGTTTTCAACGCAGTTGCAGACGAAAAGCTTGCAAGAGAGCTTGTTGAGCAGAGAAAGCATGAAGCTAAGGAAGAACTGTTCCAGCAGCATCAGAAGGTAACTCTCGACAACCTGTTCAGCCAGATAGCTGAGGGAGAAATGAAAGAGCTTCCTATCATCGTCAAGGCTGACGTTCAAGGCTCAGTTGAAGCCGTTAAGCAGTCACTTGAAAAGCTTTCAAATGACGAGGTCAGAGTTAAGGTCATCCACGGCGGCGTAGGCGCTGTATCTGAAAGCGACGTTATGCTCGCAAACGCTTCAAACGCTATCATCGTTGGATTTAACGTTCGACCTGACCCAGTTGCAAAGCAGAATGCAGAGCAGAGCGGCGTTGATATCAGACTTTACAGAATAATCTATGATGCAATAGAAGAAATAACAGACGCTATGAAGGGTATGCTCGCTCCTAAGTACAGAGAGGTGGAAACAGCTCGTATCGAGGTAAGACAGGTCTACAAGATATCCAATGTCGGTACTGTAGCAGGCTCGTATGTTCTTGACGGTAAGGTAGGCAGAAATAACGAGATAAGAGTCGTAAGAGACGGTATCGTTATCGCCGAGGATAAGATGTCAAGCCTTAAGAGATTTAAGGACGACGCCAAGGAAGTTGCCGCAGGCTTTGAGTGCGGCATCACTCTTGAAAAGTTCACCGATATCAAGGAGGGCGACATTTTCGAGGCGTTCTATATGGAAGAATACAGAGATTGATAATGATGCTTACGGGACGGACAGCCGCCCCGTAAGAGCATATTTAAGCAGGAGATAAAGATATTATGGCAGGTTACAGAGCAGGACGTATGTCCGAAGATATAAGAAGAATAATATCGGGCAAAATGAGAGACCTTAAAGACCCAAGGATACACGGAGGAGATATGCTCACTATCGTCCGCTGCGACGTGGCAGGCGACGGCTCATTCTGTAAAGTGTATGTTTCAAGCTTTGAGGGCTATGAAAAGGCAAAGGAAGCCGTTAAGGGCTTTGAGTCGGCAACAGGATTTCTCAAAAGGGAGATATCAAACGTGCTGAAGCTGAAAAAATGCCCTGAGCTTAAATTTATCGCAGATAATTCTATCGAGCATTCAGCAAAGATAAACAAGCTTCTTAAAGAAGTTCTGCCCGAAGAAGAAAAAGAAGAGAAAGACGGCGAAGAACAATAGAGGAGAAAGGATATTATGACATTTCAGGATATTCTTAAAATATTTGAAGAAAACGACAATTTTCTTATTTTAACTCATAAAAGCCCCGACGGCGATACGCTTGGTTCAGGCTTTGCCCTGTGCGCTTTTCTGAGAGATATGGGGAAAAAGGCTAACGTTGTAAATTCCGACAGCTTTCCCGAAAGATATGATCTTATCTATGAGAGCTATTACCCTCAGAAATTTGATGTGAAGTACGTCATAGCGGTGGATATCGCAGACACAAATCTTCTTGGCAGCAACCTTTCAAAGTATGCCGAGGAGGGTGCGATCGACCTTTGCATCGACCACCACATCTCAAACAAGTATTTTGCAAAGCAGTCATATGTAGAAGCAGACGCTTCTGCCGCAGCACTTATAATGTATAAGATATTCAAAGCTTCAGGAAGAAAGATATCACGTCAGATAGCGAGATGCCTTTATACAGGCATTGCAACGGATACAGGCTGCTTCAAGTATGAAAACACAACTCCGCAGGCTCACATCGCCTGTGCAGAGCTTATGTCATATGGCATAGATTTTGCTTATATCAACAGAAAAATGTTTGATGTAAAAAGCAAGGGCAGACTTATGGTGGAGCAGTCCGTTACAGCGAATATGGAGTATTACTGCGGTGGCAAATGCTCTATGATAGTGCTTACAAAAGAGCTTATGGAGAAAAGTGGCGTTGACGCTGCCGAGTTCGAGGGACTTGCTTCTATACCATTGTCCGTTGAGGGCGTGAAAATAGGCATAACAGTTAAGCAAAGACACGAGAACGTCTTTAAAATATCAGTAAGAAGCGACGATGAGATAGACGCTTCTGCATTCTGCCGTGAGTTTGGCGGTGGAGGACACATAAGAGCCGCAGGCTGTGAGATAACAGGAAGCCTTGAAGAAGTCAAGGCTAAGCTTCTCAAGCAAGCGGAAAAGGTCTTGGGCTGATGAGCTTGGATAACAGCAAGGATAATATCAGCGGCATTTTGCCTGTAAAAAAGCCTGAGGGCTGGACTTCTTTTGACGTTATCGCAAAGCTCAGAGGAGTCCTAAGGATAAAAAGATTGGGCCATTCAGGGACCCTTGACCCTATGGCAACAGGCGTTCTGCCTGTTTTCGTGGGCAGAGCCACAAAAGCCTGCGATATTATCCCCGACAGACGAAAGGTCTATACCGCAGGCTTTCAGCTTGGGGTAAGCACCGATACCTTAGACAGCACAGGAAAGACGTTAAAAACAAGCGACAAGGCAGTTGCCAGAGCCGACCTTGAATGTGCAAAAAGCAGTTTTGTAGGCGATATCATGCAGGTGCCGCCTATGTATTCTGCAATAAAAGTGAACGGCAAAAAGCTCTATGAGCTTGCAAGAGCAGGCAAAGAAATAGAGCGTGAGCCGAGAGCTGTCCATATCGACAGCATTGATATAATAGAATATGACGAAGCTTCACGCAGGGGCGTAATGAAAGTTGATTGCGAAAAAGGCACTTATATACGCTCCGTTATCAGCGATATAGGTGAAAAGCTTGGCTGCGGCGGAATGATGACTTCTCTTGAGCGTTCCTATTCAGGGGGCGTTGATATAAAGGATTGCTATACCATAGAGGAGATAGCCGAAATTTGTGAGCAGGATAAGCTGTCACAAATGCTTATCCCACTTGACAGAGCCTTTGTAAGCTATGAAAAAACTACCCTTGGACAGTGGGAAACAAAGCTTTATAGAAACGGAGTAAAGCTCAGACCTGAGCAGACAGGGATAAAAGATCTGTCAGAGGACAAGCTCTACCGTGTCTACGGCAGTGATAACATCTTCCTGGGTATCGGCGCTTTTCATGAGGGCAGCTTCAGAAGCTTCAAAAATTTCTGATAATTTGTTTTATTCGGAGGGATATTTTGACGGATATAACAAACAGCGGGTTTATCCCCGAAAAAAGGACAGTTTGCGCTCTTGGACTTTTTGACGGAGTCCACAGAGGACATCAGCTCATAATAACAACGGCTGTGAAAAAGGCTCAGAGCCTTGACGGACATTCGGCAGTTTTCTGTTTCAAGACCGACACAGTGACCTCAAAAGGTCATGACGGCAGGATAGAAATGCTTATGAGCGACGAGGAAAAGCATAAAAAAATGGCAGAGCTTGGGGTCGAGGTGCTTTTCTCACCTGATTTTGCAGAGTTCAAAGGAATGTCACCGGAGGATTTTGTGAAAAAGGTGCTGAAAGAAAGGCTCAATTGCAGCGGCGCAGTGTGCGGAAACGATTTTACATTTGGCAAAGGCGCACAGGGTAAGGCTGTTGACCTTAAAAGGCTCGGTGAAAAATATGATATAGATGTGGAAATAGTAAGTCCACTGCTCATGGGCGGTGAGGTCATAAGTTCCACTGAGATAAGACGATGCGTCCGTGAGGGCGAGATAGCCAAAGCAAAAGAAATGCTGGGTTATCATTTTGGATTCTGCCTTGAAGTGGAACACGGCTTTCAACGTGGCAGAACGTGGGATTTCCCCACGATAAATCAGCAGATACCAAAGGGCAGGGTAATGCCGAAATTCGGCGTTTATTGCTCCGCTGTTGAAATAGACGGAAATAAGTATGCAGGCGTGACAAATATAGGCGTAAAGCCTACCGTCCATGTTGAAACAGCTCCCCTTGCGGAAACTTTCATCATGGATTATCATGGGGATCTTTACGGCAGAAAGCTAAAACTTGAACTGCATGAATTTCTCCGCCCCGAAAAAATGTTTGACAGCTTTGACAGCCTCCGTGAGGAGATAGCAAAAAACAAAGAGCAGGCGGTCAGATATTTTGAGGAAAACGGCATTTGATATTAATTTTGAAAGGAAGATATAAATGAACAAGGTAAGAACAAGATTTGCACCTTCACCAACAGGTTATATGCACATAGGTAACCTGAGAACAGCACTTTTTACCTATCTTATTGCAAAGCAGAACGGAGGAGACTTTATTCTCCGTATCGAGGATACAGACCAGGAGCGTTATGTTGACGGTGCTGTTGAGGTCATCTATAAAACACTTAAAGACGTTGGTCTTAATTGGGACGAAGGTCCTGATATCGGCGGACCTGTAGGCCCTTATATCCAGTCACAGAGAATGGGTATGTTCAAGAAATATGCCGAGGAGCTTGTTGAAAAGGGTGAAGCTTATTATTGCTTCTGCGATAAGGAAAGACTTGAGGAAGTAAGAGCCATTCAGGAAGCAAGCGGTATCGCTCCAATGTATGACAGACATTGCCGTAACCTCTCGCCTGAAGAGATAAAGGAAAAGCTTGACGCAGGTGTTCCTTATGTTATCAGACAGAAAATACCTACAGAGGGTGAGGTTACTTTCCATGACGAGCTTTACGGCGATATCACTGTTGACTGCTCTACCCTCGACGACCAGATACTTATAAAGACAGACGGTATGCCTACCTATAACTTTGCAAACGTCGTTGACGACCACCTTATGGGTATCACCCACGTTGTAAGAGGTAACGAGTACCTTGCTTCTGCACCTAAGTATAACCTGCTCTATAAGGCTTTCGGCTGGGAGATACCAACCTATATCCATGTTGAGCATATCATGAAAGATAAGCAGCATAAGCTCTCAAAGAGAGACGGCGACGCTTCCTATGAGGATCTTATGAAAAAGGGCTATCTTAAAGAAGCTGTTATAAACTATATCGCTCTGCTTGGCTGGGCGCCAAAGGGCGAGAACGAGATATTCTCACTTGAAGAGCTTGTTAAGGAGTTCGATATCCACGGACTTTCTAAGTCCCCTGCTATCTTCGACCCTGCTAAGCTTAAAGCTATCAACGGCAAGTATATAAAGGCTATGACTCCTGAGAAGTTTGCTGAGTATGCTATCCCTTATATCAAGCAGTCCGTTCATAGAGAGGACGTTGACCTTAACGAGATCGCAAAGCTCTTGCAGGCAAGAACAGAGCTTTTCACAGAGATACCTGAAATGGTAGACTTTATCGACGCTCTCCCTGAGTATGATATAGCTCTCTATACACATAAGAAGATGAAAACAAACCCTGAAAATTCTCTGGAATCTCTCAAAGAAGTTCTCCCTGTACTCGAGGGCGTTGAGGATTGGACAGAGGAAAATATCCATGACGCACTCTTTGACCTTATCGGCAAGCTTGGCGTAAAGAACGGTATCGTTCTGTGGCCTCTTAGAGTTGCAGTTTCAGGCAAGGCGTTCACTCCGGGCGGCGGTGTTGAGATATCATATCTCATCGGCAAGGAGGATACTCTTGCAAGAATAAGAAAGGGCATTGAGAAGCTGTCATAATAAAAACTACGAAAATGTTGAATATGTGTAGGGGCGAAATAATTTCCAAACAAGTGGGATGTCGGATCTCTGCAAAGCAGAAATTGCACCGCTCCCCTACAAATTACATAGATACATCGCTTTTAGACGGATAAATAATTCAACAGCGGAGCATTTTGAGTATTTGCTACTTTAAATTTACTTAAAATGCTCTGTATTTCGTACAGCTATCACTCCCCTGTCACATAAGTATTATAAAATTGTAAAGACTTATGAATGCTTTTCCTAAGAGGAGGAAATAAAATGATAGAGGTTATAAACCTTACCAAGAGATACGGCGACAAAAAAGCTGTCGATAATATCTCTTTCAAAGCTGAGGACGGCGAAGTTCTCGGCTTCCTCGGTCCTAACGGAGCGGGAAAATCCACCACCATGAATATCCTTACAGGCTACATATCCTGTACAGACGGCAAAGCCCTTATAGACGGCGTAGATATCCTTGAAGACCCTATCAAGGCTAAAAAGCAGATAGGCTATCTCCCTGAGCTTCCGCCACTTTATATGGATATGACCGTAAAAGAATATCTCTATTTTGTCTATGACCTTAAAAAGTGTAAGCTTCCAAAGGTGTCGCATCTTAAAGATATATGCGGACTTGTAAAGATAGACCATGTGTATAACAGAATAATCAAGAACCTGTCAAAAGGTTATAGACAGAGAGTAGGTCTTGCTCAGGCTCTTATCGGCAACCCGAAAGTGCTTATTCTGGACGAGCCTACAGTAGGTCTTGACCCTAAGCAGATAATCGAGATAAGAACTCTTATAAGAAAGCTCGGCAAAAATCATACGGTCATACTTTCTTCCCATATCCTTTCTGAAGTGCAGGCTGTCTGCGATAAGATAATCGTCATCAACGAGGGCAAGGTCGTCGCAAACGATACAGAGGAAAACCTCTCCCAGAAGCTCTCAGGCGAGCATAAGCTCACTGCAAAGATACAGGGCGATAAGGATAAGATCGTCAGAGCAATGCAGGGCATAAAGGGCGTTGAAAAAGTCATCTGCGACGCAAGCCATAAAGACGGCATGAACGATATAAGAATAGAGGCAAAAGAGGGCGTGGATATCAGACGTGACGTCTTTGAAACAGTTGTTAAAAACGGCTGGTATATGCTTGAACTTAAGACCTCTGAGCTTTCACTTGAAGATATATTCCTCAAGCTCACAATGGGCGAGGCTTTGCCTGCCCTTGAAAATACTTCCGATAAGGAGGGAAATGACTAATGGGCGCAATATTCAGACGAGAGGTAAGAAGCTATTTTACCTCACCTATCGGTTATATTTTCCTTGCGGCATTCTATGCCTATTCAGGCGTAATGTTTGCAAACTACAGCCTTGAAAGCGGCTATACAAGACTTGATTCCGTTTTCAGTGCGCTTCTTATAATCATAATAGTGCTTATACCTGTCCTCACCATGAGGACCATATCCGAGGAAAAGCGAACAAAAACAGACCAGTGTCTGCTCACCGCCCCTGTGGGACTTGGCAGCATAGTCGTTGGTAAATTCCTTGCCGCTTTCCTTATCTATATCATAGCTATCGCTATCACAGGCGTTTTTGCAGTTGTCGTATCCGCTTTCGGTACGCCTGACTGGAACGTCGTTGTGGGCAACATCGTCGCTCTGGCACTTGTTGGCGGCGCTTATATCGCTATCGGTATCTTCTGCTCATCTTTCACAGAAAACCAGATAGTTGCCGCAGTAATAAGCTTTATCGCACTTATCTTCGTGTCGTTCCTGTCAACTATAGGCAATCTTCTGCCTTTTGAATGGCTCACAACAGTGTGCGAAAAGGTGTCATTCGGCGAGAGATATTATTCATTCACCTATGGACTTTTTGATTTTTCTAACGTTGTGTTCTTTCTGAGTGCAATAGTGGCATTTCTTTTCCTCACGGTGAGAGTGCTTGAAAAACGCCGCTGGGGCTAAAGGAGGGCTGTTTAAATGGAAGAGAATAATAACGAAAAGATCTCTGTATCAGGAGCAGACCTGCTTAAAGACGTTGTAGCAGACGAAAAGGCAGCAAAGACCGCTCCAAAGGATACAGAAAAGGATAAAAAAGATAAAGACAAAAAGAAAGATAAAAAAGAGAAAAAGACAAAGGACGGCAAAAAGTTCAATGCCAAAAAGCTCAAGCACGGAACAATGGCAACAGTGTTCACCTGCGTTTTTGTCGCTCTGCTTGTCCTAGTGAACGTTGTCACAACAATGCTTTTTGACAGATATCCTATCACTATCGACCTGACTACAAATAAGATATATTCAGTTTCAAACGATACAGAGGATTATGTAAAGAAAGTGAACGTAGACGTTCAGGTAACAATCTTCGCAGACGAGAATACTTATACAAATTACAGCTCTTATAATAAGCAGGCTGTTGAGCTTTTGAAAAACTATTGTAAGCTCAATCACCATATCACATATCGTTTCGTTGATATCGACTCACACCCTGAGATCGTTAAGGAGTATACCGATACTATCAGCCAGTTCGATATGATATTTGAAACAAAAACAAAGGTTGACGGCAAAGAGATAAGCCGAACAAGAAAGCTCGGTATGCTCGACCTCCTTACATTCACAGACGAGTTCGAGCAGAAGCTGTCACAGTCAGGCTACAGCATAGATACCCTTGCCCAGAAGGCAGGCGGCGACCTTTCATTCCTGTCCTATTACGGCAGCTATGTTGAGTCCTCAAACGCAGAGCAGGCTTTCACTTCTGCACTTATGACTGTAACAGACCCTAACCCTGTCTATGTTACTATCCTCACAGGCAGAAGCGAGCTTACACAGCTCACATATTTCCAGACGCTTCTTACAGCTAACGGCTATAACGTGAACACAGTGGATATAACCTCCGAGGATATCCCTGCCGATACAGACGTTGTGGTTATCCCTGCTCCTAAGACTGACTATCTGGAGGAGGATATCAAAAAGGTCAGCGACTTCCTCAATAATGGCGGAAATCTTGGCAAACAGCTCCTCTATATCGCTTCTTATGGTCAGGAGGACACCCCGAATCTTGATGAGTTCCTGTCAGAGTATGGACTTTCTGTCGGCAAGGGCGTTATCTGCGAAAGCGATTCAGGCAAGTATTATAACTCACCTTGCGTAACAGTTGCGTCAGATGTGTCCGATAACTTCACTCAGGACGTTTCTACAGAGAAACCGGCTATCCTTTCAGCACTCTGCCGTCCTGTAAACACACTCTTTGACGAGCAGGATATGGTGTCTACAGACGCCTACCTCAAGTCCTCAGATTCTGCCTATACCGCAAATGTTGATATATCACAGACCACAGGTCAGGTGAATATAGGCGATGCTCTGGTAAAGGGTCAGCAGAATTATATGGCTGTCGGATCAAAGGCAAAATTTACAGACGATAACAAAACTCTCTATAGCAATGTTATCGCAGTAGGTTCAGAGGGTATGCTGTCTGATACCTATTTACAGTATTCACAGTATCAGAACAGCGAGTATTTCATAAGCGTTATAAACGGTCTTACCGGAAAGACCGCAGGTATCACTATCACACCAAAAACTATCACAGGCAATGTTTTCGACATCACTCAGCAGCAGAAAACAGTTCTTAAATGGACATTCTGCCTTGGCGTACCTGTTGTAGTTCTTATAGTGGGTATCGTTATCTGGGCAAGAAGAAAGAATAAGTAAAACACAGAGGTAATCACAAATGAATGGTAAATTGCAGGGTATCATTATCTGCGGAGTCACAGCCGCTTGTCTGGTGGGAGTAATGGCGTTTCTCAACTCCACCTCAGGCAAATCAGACGCAGACTCCAGCTCATCGTCAACAGCGGCAGTTTCAAGTCAAGACGAGAGCGTTGTTATCCTTACAAAGTCAAGCGACGATATAACAAGCGTAAAGGTTTCAAACGAACATGGCGAGTATTCCGTTAATAAGTCCGAGTCAGGCAAATCCACATGGAGCATACCTGAGCTTGGCGCTCTCAATGCCAATACCACCGCAGAAGCTTCCATGATATCGAATCTTGACGGCTTCAAGGCGAAAAAGCTCGTTGAAGAAAACGTCGAGGATATGTCAAAATACGGACTTGATAAGCCCACAGCAGATCTCACAGTTGAATACAGCGACGGCACTGCCACTACCGTTCATGTAGGCGCTGTTTCACCAAGCAACGAAAGATACAGATATGTGAGCCTTGACGATGAAAAGACCGTCTATATGGTAATGGGAACAAAGCTTTCATACTATACAGATCCAGTGACCGCATATGCAAACCTCACTTTGCTCACAAAGCCGTCTGACGACGATTGGCCTGACTATGGCAAGGAAACAGTTACAAGAAAAGATCTGGACTATGAAATGGCGTTTGAAAATAACCCGAACGAAATAGAGGGACTTTCAGGTCAGGTAATGACAGAGCCTATCTTCTCATACCTGAACATCACAAATTCTTCAGCAACTACCCATGGTATGTGGGGACTTACAGCACAGAGCTGTGAGGTCATCGCACCTGATGAAACCGCAATGAAGGAGCATGGACTTTCCGACCCGTTCGCAACAGTAAGACTCTCGGGAGACGGCTATGACTATACCCTTAAAATAGGCGACCCTGTCTATGCTACCGCAGGCGACAGCAGTGAAACAACAGATACAGTGTCTGCATATTATTGCTACTTTGAGGGTGTAAAGGGCGTTGACGCTATCTACCTCGTTTCAGCCGATAACCTCCCATGGGCAACGATCAAAGCAGAGGATGTTATCACAAGCCTTATGACTTCAAACTACCTTGTTGACCTTAAGAACGTTGAGGTAGTCTATAATGGTAAAAAGACCGTTTATGCGGTGGAAAGCTCAGGCACAAGTGCTGATACAGATTCTGACGGCAAAACTACCGCACAGGTAACAAAGGTCACAACAGACGGCAAGGAGCTTGACGTTGACAACTTTAAGACCTTCTATCAGTATCTTATGGGTTGCCCGACAAATGAGATATACTTCACAGACCCTGAGGGCGAAAGCTATCTGACTGTAACATTCGACCGCAAGGACGGCAAAAAGGACGTTATGGAGATCTATAAGGATTCTTCAAGACGTTCTGTAGTCAAGCTAAATGGTGAAACCTCATTCAGAATACAGTCAACTTGGGTAGATACGTTCGTTGCAAATATGGACAAACTTCTTAAAGGCGAGGCTGTGGACGATAACTATTAAAACGCATATCCCATGCTAAGCATATGATCTGACGGGCGAACAGAGTTCGCCCCTACGGTCGTGTTTCGACAGCTTTCGCAAAGAATATGTGATACAATATGTATCCCACATAAAGCAAGGCTGAAAACCTGCGCAAAAAAGTTGTCAAAAGCTCTTTTAATTATGTGAAAAGTATGGTATAATAAAATAGTAAACAAAAAGAGAAATATATTATGAGAAAGGCGGAGAGATAAATGGCAGAAGAAAAGAAAGCTTTTTTCACCTATAAGGGCGTTCCACTGGTGAGAAAAGGAAATAATATCTATTTTGGAAATATGTATGACGAGTTCGTAGTCATGATAGAAATACTTTCTACAGAAAAGGTCGGCGGTATCGACGTTGCAAATAAGGTAAGAATAAGAAAAGTTGCAACAGACAGCACACTGCCTCCGAATAAGCAGATAGTTAAGGTGGCAGAAAAATCAAGCCTTTATGAAGCACTTGATTTTGCCTGCGCATGGCTCAAGGTATCATAAAAACATAATAGAAACGACCGGCGTGTATCACGAAGATACACGCCGGTTTTGTATGTGTTATTCAACGTTCGGTCTTGTTATAAGGGGCATTATTTCATCTATCATTTCCTTTGGCAAATTGTAATCCTGAAATTCGCCTGTATCATCTTTTATGCTAAAATTGCATATTTTACTTTCAGAGTGCATACCGCCTGAGGTGTCCCACGAATACTGTGAAACATCGATAACACAAATGCTCTCATACGCATCACTTGATTCATCCTTTTCGAGAGAGATTCCATAAGCGTCTGCGCCACCGTATTCTAAGCCGTCAATGTAAGGATAATCCTTGCATACCGATTTAGCGTTCTCTATCCACGCAGTTATTTTGTCGATAGTGTCCTTGTCTGTTATCTCATATGGTTCTTCTCCATACCAGTGATGAATATAATATGCCGAAATTTCAGCATTTTCATCAACCTTTGATGATGAAGTTGTGGTAGTTGTCATTGTTGTAGAAGCTGTTGTCACAACTGTACTGCTGTCATTGACCTTGCTTTTGTTATCATTGTCTGTTGTTTGTGAGCATGAGCAAAGAAGCAGTGAGAGCGCTAAAACCAAATAAACTGTCTTTTTCATGTTTTGTCACCTACCCTTAAATGTAAACACAGTCGTCCTGATATGTGTAATGGATTCGTATATCATTTTTTCCATACCCATCGTTAACAATAAAATATTTATCAACTAATTTATTATTATTATCGAAGCATTGAACAATGCCATATGTTAGTACCCAATGATTTCTCCCCTTTGCTCCACCATAATTCGGATGCTTTATAATAAGTAATATGGTTGGAGAATTTGACGTGAGTATCCTGTAAAAACAAAATCCCCATGAATCACCACCATAGTAAGCGTCAGGCGATGAAGTAAAACTACATATTTTATCCTTTTTTGCGTTGCTAAGTCCATTTATTATTCCATTCCGGTTTGTTTCTCTCGGAATATAATTGTTAAGGGTGTTGAAAAGACTTTTGGGATTATTAGAATAAGAATCGCTCAAACAATTGTTGTCTTTGTAGTCATCAATATAGCATAAGTTGATAACAGCTGCTAACGCCCCACATTGATTAGATGTGTTGTAGTTTAATTTTCTAGGTGTTCCAGATACTTTTGAAACTGCTGTGCGAAATCCTGAATTAGCCCTAGAAGCACTTGAACTCATAAAATTAGTTGATGAAAATTTTATGCTCTCATTAGTAAAACTTTCAGTAACTTCGTTGAATTGCTCGTCTGTTAAAATCTCACCTGTTCGCAAATTTTTGTAATCAGTGCTTGTTTTAGTCAAGTATTCAAGTGGACCAGCATAATATAAATCGCCTTGTAAGTCGCTATATGGAGATGATGATGTAGGACTATACTCTATTATATTTCCTGACAAATCATATATCACATATCCCGACTCCATTTCAGCACAGAAAGCAATGGTTTTTTCATCTGCTCCCTGTAAATTGTGAATTTTAACCACTTGTCCCATGCTTTCAGCGGTTGTTAAATCTGAAACAGAAGTTGGTAATGTAAGAACCTCCTGGTTATCAAGAGCAAATGTTGTGATTGAACTTTGTGAGAAAATCACAACACAAGCAGAAACCATAGCTAAAATTCTTCCTTTAATGTTCATAATGGTAAACCTCCTATAATTTATTATATACACAATATACCATATTTGAGCACCGCCGTCAATATCCAATATATACAAATAAATATCAGTTATTAGTGCGTTTTGGACAACGACAAAAAGCATGACGATTTTCAATCGTTTAAGTTTCAAAAGTCAACAATCCCGAAAAAGTTTTTTGAAAATACGCCCATTTTTTTGGCTTTACCCCCTTGTAAAGCTATCGGAAGTATGCTAAAATAATATAAGCGTTATGAATAATGACGGGATCTATGAGGGAAACGTTTACGCCATTTTGGTGAAACGTTTACAACTTTAAAATATTGAAAAGGAGCGTATAAAAAATATGCAGTATGGTTATTTTGACCTTGAACACAAGGAATACGTCATCACAAGACCTGACACACCTGCACCTTGGGCTAACTATCTCGGCTCACCTGAGTACGGTGCTATCGTATCCAACAACGGCGGCGGATACAGCTTTGTAAAGAGCGGTGCTAACGGAAGAATAATCCGTTACCGTTTCAATTCAAATATCGGTCTCCCTGGCAGATATATCTATATCAGAGATAACGACGCCAAGGATTATTGGTCATGCACATGGCAGCCTGTAGGCAAGCCTCTCGATCAGTATAAGACAGAGTGCCACCATGGTACAGCTTATACAACTATCAAGTCTGACTATGCAGATATCCACTCCGAGCTTACATATTATGTTCCTCTGAACAAAACATATGAGGTATGGAGAACTAAGATCACAAATAACTCTGACAGATACAGAAACCTTTCAACATTCGGCTTTGTAGAGTTCACAAATGAGAACAACTATGAGCAGGATCAGGTAAACCTTCAGTATACACTGTTCATCACAAGAACAAGCTTTGAGGGCAACAAGATCGTTCAGCATATCAATGAGAACAGCGGTAAGGACGAGAACGGCTCTAACTGGAGAGAAAGATTTTTCGGCGTAGTTGGCGCTCCTGTTTCTGCTTATAACGGTAATCTGGACAGCTTTATCGGCTCTTACAGAACATACGGCAACCCTGTTGCAGTTGAAAGAGGTTTCTGCGATAACAAGCTCAACTATAACTCAAACGCTTGCGGCGCTCTTCAGTCTGACATTATTCTTGCTCCTGGCGAAACAAAGGAGATCATCTATGTTGTTGGTCAGAAGAATCCAAAGGTAGCAGACGAGATATTGGCAACATATAACGAGCCTGGTAAGGTAGACGCTGAGGTCAAGGAGCTTATCGCTTACTGGCATGGTCAGCTCAATAACTTCCAGATCGAAACTCCTTCTGACGAGTTCAATAACATGGTAAACGTATGGAACGCTTATCAGTGCTTCATCACATTTATCTGGTCAAGAGCTGCGTCATTCATCTATTGCGGTCTGAGAAACGGCTATGGCTATAGAGATACAGTTCAGGATATTCAGGGTATTATCCATATCAATCCTGAGCTTGCTGCTGAAAAGATCAGATTTATGATCTCTGCACAGGTAGATAACGGTGGCGGACTTCCGCTTGTTAAGTTCGACCACAAGGCAGGCCACGAAACTTGTCCGGATGAGAACGATGAGAACTCTATCTACGCTAAGGAAACAGGTCACCCATGCTATAGAGCAGACGACGCTCTCTGGCTCTTCCCAACAGTTAATAAGTATATCGGTGAGAGCGGAAACAAGGCGTTCCTCGATGAGGTTATCGTATACGCAAACGGCGGCGAGGATACAGTTTACGAGCATCTTAAGAGAGCTATCAACTTCTCAATGGAAAGACTTGGCGCTCATACAATGCCGGCAGGTCTTTATGCTGACTGGAACGACTGCCTCAGACTTGGCAAGAAGGGTGAGTCAACATTCGTTGCATTCCAGCTCTACTATGCAATGAGCATCATCAAGGGCTATGCTCTTGACAGAGGCGATAATGAGTATGCTGCTTATATCGACAAGGTACAGCCTGAACTCGGCAAGAGCCTTGAAGCTTGCTGGGACGAGGATAGATTTATCAGAGGCTACAGAGAGAACGGCGAGATCGTTGGCGCTAAGAAGGATCCAGAGGCTTCAATGTGGCTCAACCCACAGTCTTGGTCAGTTATCTCAGGTTTTGCATCTGAGAAGCAGGCTGAAACTGCTATGGAAAAGGTACACGAGATACTCAATACTCCATTTGGCGTAAAGATCATGGAGCCACCTTATGTAGATCATTACTTTGACGGTGCTCTCATGCACATCTTTAACCCTGATACAAAGGAGAACGGCGGTATCTTCTCACAGACACAGGGCTGGGCTATCCTTGCAGAGTCACTTCTCGGTCACGGTGACAGAGCATTCGAGTACTTCCTCGAGTCCTCACCTGCTAACATGAACGATAAGGCAGAAGTAAGAATACTTGAGCCATACGTTCACGGTCAGTTTACAGAATCAACACGTTCACCATATGCAGGACGTTCACACGTTCATTGGCTGACAGGTACAGGCTCAACAGTAATGGTAGGCTGCGTAGAGGGTATCTGCGGTATGAGACCAAACGCAGAGGGACTTGTAATAAGCCCATCTATCCCACACACATGGGACGGCTTCAAGATCGAAAAGAACTTCCGTGGCAAGCACCTTTCAATCGACATTCAGAACCCAGACCACGTTCAGAGCGGCGTAAAGTCTATGACAGTCAACGGCGAAGCAGTTGAAGGCAACTTCGTATGCGAGTGCAAGATGACAGAGCAGACAAACATCGTTGTTGTTCTTGGTTAATTGCTTTAATGCTTAAAACAATATAAAACTATCGGCAGCAGACGCTATCATGTGCCTGCTGCCGATTTTTTTCTCAAAAAAACTCCCGACAGTCGGAAAGCCTGTCGGGTGAAGTCTTATTAAGGGGATCATTAAGTTATCGCTGTGTTTGTTTCTTTCAGCATATTTATTATATCATATCTATTTTCGTTTTTGTTAAGCTGGCTGCTTAGTTTTCGCTAAATATTTTGTATATTCATAAAATATTATAACATTTATATTGCATAAAAGACGCAGTATAAAATTGTGTATCTTGCCTGTCTTGAAAAATCTTTTGCCAAAAAGCTTGACAAAAGCCGCTATTTGTTGTATGGTTAGTTACATGAGTAACCAACTAATAAACTTGTGAGAATAAAAGAAAAAAGACAACAAAGATCGAAACCGAAAGGGGGAAATGATATGGAACTCAGACTGGAGAGCGAAAAGCCTATATATGTTCAGCTGTGCGAGTGGCTGTCGGATATGATAATAAGCGGAACGATACCTGAGGGAGAGCAGATACCGTCCACAACAGAAATATCAGTGGAGTATAAAGTGAACCCCGCCACAGCCTTGAAAGGAATAAATATGCTCGTGGATAAAGGGCTGATATTCAAAAAAAGAGGTCTTGGAATGTTCGTGAGCAGCGGAGCAGTGGAAAAACTCAAAGCAGAAAGACAGCAGGATTTTCAGCAGACCTACGTTGACAAAATGTGTGAAGAGGCTAAAAAACTTGGCATATCAAAAAATGAGATAATCGCAATGATAGAAAGGGGATTTGAAAATGAGTAACAGCGTTATAAAGGCGGATAACATCATAAAAAAATACGGCAGGAACTATGCCCTTGTGGGTGTGTCTGTGGAGATAGAAAAGGGCAGGATATACGGACTTTTGGGCAGAAACGGCGCAGGCAAATCCACTCTTATGAATATCATAACGAACCGTGTTTTTGCCACCTCGGGCAGGTGTACTCTTGACGGCGAAGACCTTTTGGAAAATGATAAAGCACTGAATCGTATATACGCAATGAGCGAGAGCGTCACAATGCCGGCGGGTCTGACCTTTAAGCAGGCGGTGAATATCACGGCTGATTTTTACGGCGGATTTGATAAGGACTATGCCTATTCTCTTGCCGAAAAGTTCAAGCTTGACCCGAAAAAACGCCTTTCTGCACTGTCAACAGGCTATCTGACAGTTTCAAAGCTCATTCTCACCTTGGCGAGCGGTGCAGACTTTCTCTTCTTTGACGAGCCTGTTCTTGGGCTTGATGCAAACCACCGTGACCTTTTTTACCGCCTGCTGGTAGAACGCTTTGCCGAAACTCAGTGCGGTGTGGTAATATCCACCCACCTTATCGAAGAGTGCGAGAACCTTGTGGAGGATGTCATAATAATAGATAAGGGCAAGGTGCTTGCGGCAGGCAAAACGGAGGATATTTTGACGGATGGCTATTCCGTCACAGGTGCAAAGAGTTTAGTTTCTGCCTATTGTCAGAATAAAGAGGTGCTTTGCATGAAAAACATCGGAACAATAAGCTCGGCGTATCTAAAGGGCACGCCCGAAAATGTCCCCGAAGGTCTTGAGATCTCAAGACCCGACCTACAGCAGGTGTTCATAAATCTGACAGGTGAGGAGGGGGAACAATGAATGAGCTGAAACTCTGTAAAACTACTGTTGTAAGAACTCTCATTCCCCTTGCAGCCGTGCTTGTGTTTTTCCTTGTGCTGCTTGCGGCAAAGGCTTTGAGCGTGGAGGGTGTGTCGAAATATTATGAATTGCTTACGGGGGCGGCAGCATTTGCGGCGGCGTTTTTTACGGTAAAAGAGATATTCTCACTTTCCGTCTGCTGTGGTGTGTCAAGAAAAACGTCCTTTGCTGCAATACTTATCTGTGCTTTTGTCACAGCATTTATAGTTGTTGCCGCACACAGCATAGAGAGCTTTATTTTTGCAGATAAGCTGAAAGGAACTGTTATACGCCTTGACGGCGTGGCAGTGGACTATACACACGCAGAGATACTGCAAAATTATTCTCTTTTATCGCTGTCATTCAGCAAAAGTGCAGCTTATATCTATTCGATGCTGTTTGTGAGAACTTTTCTCATATTTTTCAGCGGCTCGGCATTTTTCATTATAATGAGCCGACTTGAACGCACAGGCAAACTCATCAACTGCGGTCTTATAGTTATCCTTGCGGCACTGAATATCGGCGGCGGTATCTTCACAAAGGCTTTGAGAAGTCCTTTGCTGAGCTATGAATTCTTTGAAAATATCGTTCCCGATGTTGCACCGATAGCCTTTTCCGTTACCTATGCGGCACTTACGATCATCGCCGCATTGACAGCTTACCTTTTTTGGCACAGAAAGCCTATCAAAAGACAAAGGGGTGTGAAATAAAATGGGAAAGATCAAAACACTTACACTTTTCAAGACGATCCAGAGATATTACTGCCTTGTGATATATGCCTTTATGCTTTGCCTCTACGGCGTCATCACAATATCTGCATTTTTATGCGGCAGCGGCGATATGGCAATAGCCTGCGATTTTGTGCTGCCCCTGCTGCTGATAGCCTCTTGTGTCGTCACCGCAGTGTGTGCATATGTGGTCTGCACGAACACCATTCAGATAACCTGTGCACAGAATACCCCAAGAAAATGCGGCATAGCCTGTATGCTCCTTAGTATGATAACAATGTCGGTATTCGTTTCAGGCGGCTATCTCCTGTGGCTGCGTGTCATAGAGCTTATGTGCGGCAGCTCCGCAGGCTCTGTCGAATATGAACTTCTTGAACAAAGATCGCAGATATTCGATATATTTTTCAGCGGCTCACGGCTTGGCAGCTTTGTTTCGGCAATGATGTTTTTTGCCATAATATTTTTGTCCGCACTGCTTTTGAGCGTGGTGATAAAGCGTTTTAACAGGTCTGTCGCTATACTTACAGCGGCGGCGTACACCGCACTTTTCATAAAACTTTTTTCTGAGCTGTATGCAGGAAATTTTGCTGAAAGCATCGTATACCGCAGAACTCTTGGTCTGCTTGCCGTTGCAGAGCTGGCAGTATTTTTCGCAGTAGCTTGCAGGCGAATGGACGTTAAAAGATAATATGCCAACAAAAAGTGCCGATACGGACAAAACGTATCAGCACTTTTTTATGCCTTGCGGCTATTAGTTTCACATATTATGAAATAAGCCAGTTAAGTATCTGGAAGTTAGGCTTTGCGTCATCAACGACAGTTACCTCAACAGTGTGAGTAGCCACCTCGTCAGATGAGTATATCTGCTGTGCCTTTGCGTAGTTGCCCCAACCGCTTGTGAAGTCAGCGTTTATCGTCGCAACGTCCTCGCCATCGACCTTTACAGCAGCCACGCCGGACTTGCCGTCAACTGTCATGTAGTATATCATACCAATGTTCTTTGCAGTTATCTCAAACTTGATAGTGCCGCCTGTTGTCGTTCCCCAACCGTCTGTGAACTTCTGGAACGTTGTAACATCTGTGAATGTTCCCTCGTCAGTTGTCTTTACAATGTCCTCTGTCTGACGGCTTCCGATAGTAGCGTCAGCGAATACATCGCCCGTCGGTGCAACAGTGCTTGTGTCAAATGCCTTTGCTTCCTTGTCAACGCTGTCAATATTGTCCTTTATGTTGCCAACGAATTTTGTGAGCAGTGAAGCCATTATAACGTGTCCGTCATCATTAGGGTGAACGTTGTCAGGTGAAATGTCAGCCCATGTGAAGTTGCCGGCCTCTATCTCAGGCATAACAGCGTCATGATAAGATATCATAGGAATGTTGTAAGCCTGTGCTACCTTGAGATGTGCCGCCTGCGGAGATGTGCCCCCCTCAGTTGAAGGCTCAAGTATCATAACTGCAGGATTGTTGTCCTGCTCAAGACACATTCTTACAAGGCTGTCCATGCAGGACTCATAAAATTCATCATCAGCGTCATTGATAAACTCGATAACGATAATGTCAGGCTTAGCCTCCAAAGCGTCACGCTGTGCCCTGTGAACACCTATGTATGAGTCAGTTGCACCGATACCGGCATTAGTAACATCAACGTAGAAGCTTATGTTTTCCTCCCACCAGCTCTTGAACTGGTTTACATACTGATTAGTTGAGGAGTTAGCACCCGAACCTGCCGTGATAGAGTCGCCGATGAAACAGATCTTTGTTGTCTCCTTAGGATTTTGCAGAGCGTAGTCGAGTTTAGCCGCAAGACGGGAAGTGTCGCCCTCGTTGATAACGCTTCTGGCGATCATGTTCTCAGTAGCACCATTTTTAACATCTATCTTTTCCGTAGACGCAGGGTACTTAGCAAGAAGCTTGTCTGAAACACTTTCGGTATCAGCCGCACTTGAATCAGAGGTCTGAGAGTTTGCCGCAGCGGAGTTTGAGTCAGCAGCAGAAGAGCTGTTTGAATCACCGCAGCTTGTGAGAGCAGCACTTGTCATGCAAAGAGCAAGAGCCGCCGCAAGGAATTTCTTCATAGTAATAAGGTCCTTTCATATCTTGATTTTGCCAAATGGCTGTATATATTAACAAATATATTATACAACAAAAAGCAAATTAATGCAATAGGCATAAAACGATTACATTTGAATAAATCAGGGGCGAGGCTAAATGAGGAGCGAAGTTAAGTGAGGAGTGAGGAATGACAGTGTCGCACAAAGTAGAGTACCCAGCACCGAGCGAAGCGAGCAAAAGGTCCAGGGACACGTCCCTGGTCAGGGTCAAGGGGTGAAACCCATTGTGGGGTCTAGGGGCAAAGCCCCTAGCGGAGTTTGAGGCAGAGCCTCATTCGGCGCAAGCCGACAAGGTGCAGATTGTAGTATCAAAAGCAGATAGAAATAGGATATCAGATGAAAGTGATATCGGAGAATTAAATCTGCACCGCCTTTCTATCCCTAAGCGCAATGTAGATACGCAAAGAGCGGAGCGATTTTGCGGCGGCAGGAACTTGCCCGAATGAGATGTAGGGGCGAACATTGTTCGCTGTGCTTGGAGTTTGCTGTAAATTCAGGATTGTAGGGGACGACGCCCTCGGCGTCCCACTCGGAGAAATACTGCAGTATTTTTTGTATCTTTGATGTTGAATTATTCGGGGGGTGACATTATTGTGAAATTCTCCAATAATTTAACGGGCAAGAAATATCGGGACGTCGTATTTCTGCAAAGCAGAAATTGCGCCGCTCCCCTACATGGTTTGTGCTAACACCCCCAGAAACCATTTGACAATCCCCTACCCCCATGCTATAATAAATTCAGGAGGTGACATAACATGGAAATGTTTGATCTGAGAGCCGACTATAAAACACTGCCTGACGAAACTCTTCGCAGGCATTTCCGCAGGCTTATAAAAAGGCAGCGGCGATTTTCAGCTTTTACCTTTGCGTTGCTTATTCCTGCGGTTATAATATACGGAATGATAGGATGGGCGAATTATTTTGCGGCGGAAAGTGCAATGTTCGCATTTTTTGATGCAAGCTCAAATGCCTTTTTTAACTATGCGGCGTTTGCCGCCTGCGGTTCTTTGCTTATGGCGGATACAACTAAATTGATAGCCGCCTCCCCTGCTGTTATGATACTGTATATGGGTCTGAAATTCGCCCTTTTTGACAGCGTGTCAGGCGATACTTTCGTTATGCTCGCCTACCTTGTAGTAGCCGCTGTCATCACCGCAAAAACTGTGTCTGACCTTAATTTCATGCGTAAACTCCCCAACTTTCCCTTCGACGGCAGAAAAGAGCGTATAGACTTCGAGGGACTTACTCGTGATAAAATGACCGAAAACCTGCAAAAATTGCTGGATAACCAAAAGGGCGATAAGGTCATAACAAATGATTATGAGGATATCTTTACAAGCGATAAACCACAGGATATCGCCAGCCCTCCCGAAAATACCGACGAGTATCTCCAACAGCATAAAATGTCTTATCAGCGTGTAAGGTCATGGAACGATGTGAGCAGACTGGATTAACAGCCTGCTCCTTTTCTTTAATTATTTAATCAAGTGTGCGAAACTATGTCTTAATTTCTTAAAAATCGTCCGATTTTCTCTTGATTTATTCATTAAATCATGTTATAATAACACTGTGTTTGAATTTATAGGAAAGGAGCTGTGCTGTATGATCGGTAACATCAAAATAATTGCTGTCTGTATGTGTAAAGTCTATGATGAGCGTAATTATAGAATCATACGGGCTCTTAATAATTTTGCTGTTGAAAACGATTACAGGTTGTTTGTATATCACACCTGCTCAGACCTTTATTGGAAGACTCTGTCTGAAAAAGGCGAGCAGTCTGTGTTTGACCTTATTGATTATAATATAACAGATGCCGTAGTTACCTTTGAAGAGGGCGTGTATGCTGAGAATATAATGACAAAAATCAGAATGGACGCCGCCGAATATGGTAAGCCTGTCATATCAGTCGGCGTAGAGCATGACGATTGCATAAGCATCAAATTCGACTATGCAAAAGGCTTTGAGCAAGTGGTTCGCCATGTGATAGAACAGCATGGTGTAAGAGATATAGGCTTTATCGCAGGCAGAAAAGACGAAGAAAATTCAGAAGAGCGTATAGCAGTTTTCAGAAAGCTACTCGAGGAGTATGATATCCCATTCAGAAATGATGTCTTTTATTACGGTGACTATTGGTCAGCACCTACTTTGAAAGCAGTGGACGATATGATAGAAGAAAATAAAGTCCCAAGAGCGATCATCTGTGCAAACGATATGATGGCTATAGCCGCAGGGGCTGAGTTTCAAAGAAGGGGCTATAAGATCCCTGAGGATATTATCATAACAGGCTTTGACGGACTTGAAGAGGCTAGGTACTGTACACCTATGCTTACAACAAGCGGCTGTAGCTATGATGATACTGCTAAAACCATCATCAATACTATAAGTAAAGCTTTGGCTGGTGAAAAGACCGAAAAGGTATATACAGTTGACTATGATCTGTCCGTTGAAAATTCCTGCGGCTGTAAACCCTCAGTGGAGCAGATAAATACTGGTGAGCATATCAGAATGCTCCGAGACAGAATGAACTGTTATCAGGACGAGGAGCGTGTCCTCTATGAGCTTGCAGTGAATGTCATGAATTGCGAAACTCCTAAGACTCTTGCCGCCCTGCTGAAAGAGTATGCTTTTGGCGATATGGCTGTTGTGGTGAATGGTGATTTCTTTGACGAACGTAAAGACCCTCGTGTAAGCAATAGAGAACCGCTTTTTAGCGATAAAATGATACTTTTGCGGAGCCGTGCCGTGGAAGATAGAGATGTCCCACAGCCTTTTGACCGCACCAACATCATTCCCGATATAGAGAATATAATGGACTATAAAGTTCCCCTCATATTCTCCGCACTTGCCTATATCGGCATACCACTTGGCTATGCCTGCTTCTATTTTCCTGTGCAGCTCAACGAGTATTTTAAAATACCACTCTATGTAAATTCCCTGAATACCGCCTTGGGCAGCTTCCGAAGCGTCACCTATCAGAAGTATATGACAAAGCATATCGAAGAAATGTACCGTCACGATATGCTCACAGGGCTTTATAACCGTACTGGCTTTTATAACGCACTTGAAACTCTCCCACGAAGAAACGACCAGCTTGCACTTGTAGTTTCCGTTGACGTTGACGGACTTAAATACATAAACGATAATTTCGGACACGAAGCAGGCGACTATGCAATAAGAGCCGCCGCAAACGCTATCGACAGCGTGAGCATAGAAAATAAAGTCTGCGGCAGATTTGGCGGAGATGAGCTTGCCCTTTTCGCTATCGTTGATACAGACCTTTCCGAGCAGGTCAAGGAGGAGATAAAGGATAAAATGGCAGAGCTGAACAGACGAAGCGGCAGATCCTATGTCCTCTCAGTAAGCGTCGGTGCAGCAGTAGCCCCGGTGGAAAACTTCTGGTTTGACGATGTAATGCACATCGCCGATAAATATATGTATGAAGATAAAAGACAAAAACCTCATAACAGAATATGATCTGTAATGGTTCTGAAAAAACTTTTATGGGCGACCTTTGGCCGCCCTCTTTTTTGTCATTGACCGATCGGCAAAAATTTTCATACACCCTTAGCGGACGGATAAAACCGTCCGTTTTTTATTTTTTGCATAATTTTGCTTGACGAAACGACATAAAAGTTGTATAATATTAATTGATGCTTTGTGAACTATGTGTTTCTAACAATGTGTACAAAAAGCAGAACGTATATTTGTGCGAAAGGGAGAAGTTGAGCCGCAGTAACCACCTGTGTGCAACTTTTTGCCCCTGTGAACGCATTTATATGTGTCAGCATATTAGGAACGGAACGTGAAAATGAAGATAAAACAGCTTTTTTCGGGTGATACCGATAATACATTCATACAGTTTTTCAGATACGTCTTTGTGGGCGGCTTTGCCTTTGTGGTGGATTACGGCATTATGACAGCACTTGTGGAGCTTTGCCGCTTCGACCCCGTCATTGCCGCGACTATCTCTTTCGTGGCAGGACTTTTGGTGAATTATTCCCTGAGTACGTTTTGGATATTCAAAAATTCAAAGATAAAAAACCGCTTTGCAGAGTTTGCGGCATTTGCCGCCGTGGGCGTTGTGGGGCTTGGCATAAATGCCGCAATAATATGGTTTTTCAAGGATATCCTTGCTTCAAAGCTCATATTCGGCACGCTTCTTCCGCAGGATAAATATTATCTTGTGGGCAAACTTGTTTCCACAGTGATAGTTTTCATATGGAACTTTGCAGGCAGAAAATTTATTATATTTGATAAAAATAAAGACTAAACAGGAGAGGATAACACATGGAAAAGGTAATTATTATAGGCGCAGGCCCAGCCGGTCTGACTGCGGCAATAGAGCTTCTTAAAAACGGCGGTGACTATGACGTGACCATACTTGAAGGTTCGCAGGCAATGGGCGGAATATCACAGACAGTGAGATATAACGGCAACCGCATGGATATAGGCGGACACAGATTTTTCTCCAAAAATCAGCAGGTCATGGATTGGTGGGCAGACCTTATGCCTTTGCAGGGCAAGCCTGCCTATGACGATAAAAAGCTAGGCCACGAAAAGCCACTTGCCGAAAACGGTCCCGACCCTGAAACCGAGGATAATGTAATGCTCGTCCGTGACAGAGTGTCGAGAATTTATTACAATAAGCACTTCTTCGATTACCCTATCTCAATGAAGCCTGAAACCATAAAGAACATGGGCTTTGTCACCACCATGAAAGCAGGTTTTAGCTACCTGTGGGCGTGCGTGTTCAAAAAGCCTGAAACAAACCTTGAGAATTTCTACATAAACCGCTTCGGAAAGGTCCTCTATTCCATGTTCTTCGAGGGCTATACCGAAAAGCTTTGGGGCAGACACCCAAGCGAGATATCCGCAGATTGGGGCTCACAGCGAGTAAAAGGCCTCTCTATCACAGCCCTTTTGAAAGATATGTTCAAAAAGGTGTTCGGCACAAAGAATAAAGGCGAGGTGGAAACCTCCCTCATCGAACAGTTCTGGTATCCAAAATACGGTCCGGGTCAGCTGTGGGAAACTGCCGCTGAGAAAGTAAAAGAGCTTGGGGGAAAAATACTCACAGGCTGTCAGGTAAAGAAAATAATGTGCGAGGGCAGAAAAGTCACCTCCGTTGTCTGCGGTACCGCTGAGGGCGAAAAGACCTTCACAGGTGATATCTTTATCTCCTCAATGCCTGTCAAAGACCTTATATTGGGCATGGACGGCACAAAGCCTTGCGATACCGTCATAAAGATAGCCAAGGGTCTGCCATACCGTGATTTTGTTACCGTTGGTCTGCTGGTCAATAAGCTCAACCTTAAAAATGAAACAAATAAAACAACTCTCGGCAATATCGTCCCTGACTGCTGGATATATGTTCAGGATAAGGGCGTAAAGCTCGGCAGAATACAGATATTCAACAACTGGTCGCCTTATATGGTGGAAAAGCCTGAGGATACAGTTTGGATAGGCCTTGAGTATTTCTGTGCCGAGGGGGACGATTTCTGGAATATGTCCGAGGAGGATTGCGTGAAGTTCGCAACCGCTGAGCTTGTTAAAATGGGCGTCATCTCCGAAAACGAAGTCCTCGATTCCCATAGAGAAAAGGTCAAGAAAGCATATCCTGCTTATTTTGATACATATAAGCATTTCGATACCATGATAAAGTTCCTCGATACTTTCCCGAACCTCTATTGCGTTGGCAGAAACGGTCAGCATAGATATAATAATATGGACCATTCAATGCTCACCGCCATGGAAACAGCCGAAGCCATAAAAACAGGCAAAAAGAGCAGGAAGGATATTTGGAACGTGAACACAGAAAAAGAATATCACGAAGAAAAATCTGGAAACTAATATGAACAAAAAGAAAGGTGGACTTCTTCTGTCCCTGCGGAAAGACATGGACAGAAGAGCCATAAGCGACAGACGGCTTGAGGCGATCTTCCGCACCCTCAGCCGTCACCCTTATATAGTTGCAGCGTTCATATGCCTTGCACTCACAGGCTTTGGAAGCTATAGCTATAAGTTTTTAAACGGCGTCATTGTGTGTGGCGTTTTCATGATAATAGAGCTTTTCTACCTCAGACGGTTTTTGAAACAGCTCGATGACAGCGGAAAGCATACTGCAGGCTCAGTTTTGAACTTTGCAGGCAAGACCCTTTTGACCCTTGCGGCAGTGAATTATTTCGTACATACCCAATATAAAGCGGCTTTTATCTGCTTTGCAGGACTTTGCGCCGTGCTTGTTATGTATGTCGCGTTGCTCAATAACGATAAAAAGTTCCACGACCGTGTCACCTGCCTTGCCTTGGCAGGAGCAGGCTTTGTCCTGCGCTATTCCTATGTCTTTATGTCCGATATCTATACAAGACAGAATGACGTGTGGTATTTCGGCGGCGAGGGCGGTCACGCAGGCTATATAGAGTATATCTATAATAACCACGCCCTGCCAAATTTCGACCCTACCACCCTTTGGCAGTATTATCACCCGCCTCTCCACCATATAATCTGTGCGGTGTGGCTGAAATTCTGTACCTCCATAGGCATAGAGTATTATATGGCGTGCGAGGCTATACAAGCCTTGACCCTCTTCTATGTCTGTGCCGTAACAATAACAGTCTATAAGATATTAAGGCTCTTTGACCTTAAAGGCAAAGCCCTGACCATACCGTTCGGTATGTGCTGTATGTATCCATACCTTGTCCTTATGTCAGGTGGAATAAATAACGACCCTCTCATGCTGTGCTTTACAGTGGGAGCAATATATTGCGTGCTGAAATGGTATAGAGAACAGACCGCAAAGAATATCGCCAAAGCAGCCCTCTGTATCGGTCTTGGCATGATGACAAAAATATCCGTAGGGCTTATCGCCCCTGCCGTAGCCATACTTTTCTTTATGGCGCTTGTGCAAAATCGCAAGCATATGGCAAACCGCCTGGGTCAAATGTGCCTTTTCGGTGTAATATGCTGTCCTCTTGGACTTTGGTGGAGCGTGAGAAACTACCTGCGCTTTGGCGTAAAACCAAACTATGTCCCAAGCCTTTCAAATGCCGACAGCCAGTATATAGGAGACCTTACAGCCAGACACCGCCTTACAGACTTCAGCTTCTCACAGATCAAAATAGTCTTTGAGCAGTGGGGCGGTGAAAGCTATAAAGAGTATAACCCTACCATAGCAATGCTTAAAAACTCGCTTTTCGGCGAGGGCATAAACGAAACTTTCTTCCCCGAAAACGCAATGCTCGTGCCATATGCACTTTTCTGGATAGCCTTGGTTCTTGCGGTCATAGCGTTTATTGCAATGCTCATAATGCTTTTTGTAAAGACCGATAACGCAAGATTTACCGAAAAACTCATGCTCACAGTGGTCTATGCCACTGTCTTAGGCAACTATTATAACTTCTGTATCAGATATCCTTTTATCTGCACAATGAATTTCAGATACATAATCCCATGTATGCTCATAGGACTTATAAATATCGGACTTTTCACAGACCTTTGTAGCCGTTCTGAAAAAGCCCCCTGCAAAGCCATAGTCAGCACTCTGAGCTATCTTTCTTCTGCATTTATCGTCCTGTCCTACATAACATATTTCTTTGTGGCAAGCACTAACGGATAAAACCCCGACCCCATGTAGGGGCGAACAACGTTCGCCCGCCTAGCTTCCCCACAAATTGAAAAATATCGCAAAAAAATACCGACCGCTCTCATTCCGAGCCGTCGGTATTTTCATTATGCCAATATAGCCTTATTTCTTTGTAGTGACAGTTTTTGTTGCCGACCAAGCACCGTAATACTTTGTGCCACCTACAGTTGTGTAAGATCTCACACGAACATAGTATTTCTTGTTGGCAGAAAGCCTTGAAACAGTGGTCTTGTCTGTCTTGTTGTTTGTTATGGTAACTTTCTTTGCACTTGTGAACTTTGAGTTTGTTGCATACTGAATTTCATATCCCGTAGCAGAGCCTTTCTGCGCCCAATCGATAAAGAATGCCTTTGACTTAGCCGTAAGCTTCTGTATCTGCTGTTTTGCAGGATTTATCTTGAACGTCTTTGTGATAACTCCGCCATACTTGCCTTTGCCTGTTATCTTTACAGTAGCCTTGCCAACTTTTTTGTTGTTGGAGTATGAAACTGTGTAGTCAGTGCCGTTTTTAAGAACAGTGTTTCCGACCTTTACAGTTACGTTCTGCGTGATAGCCTTTCCTGTGAACGCCTTTGTGGAAATGCCCGAAACAGAAGCCTTTGTGATGTCGTTGTTAGCTGTCTTTATGCTCTTTACATCAGACCATGCGCCGTAGTATACCTTGCCGTTTCTGTTTGTGTAGGAACGAACACGAACATAATATGTCTTGTCCCCTGTCAGACCGCTTACTGTCAGCGTGTCAGGCTTGTTTGCTGTCAAATGCCTTGAAGCCGCACCATTCATGTTTGCGTTTACAGAATACTCAACGTCATATCCCGTTGCAGAGCCTTTCTGCGCCCAATCAATATAGAATCCCTTGTATCTTGTTTCAAGCTTCTGTATCTGCTGTTTTGCAGGAAGAATGTCAAATTTAGCGCTCAGTGTGCCTGAATAGTTGCCCTTGCCGTATACATAAACGCTAGCCGTGCCGACGTTCTTGTTGTTTGAGTATGAAACTGTGTAGTCAGTGCCTCTTGTGAGCGTCCTGCCTGCTGCCTTTACTGTAACTGACGGAGTAATATTGCTTCCTGTGAATGAAACGCTTGAAGCCACTGAAACAGTTCCGCCTGCCATTGCACGCTTTGTGATAGTGAAGTTCTTTGATGTGTAACCTGTGTAGTCGCCCATGCCTGTCGCAATAACAGTTGCAACGCCAACGTTTAGATTGTTTCTATATGAGATAGTGTAGTCCTTGCCTGCCTGAAGCACCTTGCCGTCAAGCGTAACTGTAGCCGCAGGCTTTTTGTATGTGCCGTCATAAACATAGCTTGTTTCTGAAAGCGTAAGAAGTCCGTTGTTAAGGCTCTTCTTTGAAACAACTATCTTAACGTCCTTTGAAACGCTGTTATAACCATTTGCAGAAGCCGTAACAGTAACATATCCTGTGCCTATCTTGAGAGCGGTCACGTTTCCGTTCTTGTCAACAGTGCATATTGACGGAGTCGTGCTTTTGTATGTGAGAACAGCCCCGCTTGTTGATGAACTTGCTCCAATGTTCTTTCTCTGTCCCGCAATTATCGTAACGCTTGAAGAACAGTTAAGATCTACTCTGTTGCCGTAAGGCTTCATAAGAGCCTCGATAACGTCCTTTGCAGGACTTGTAACAGTATTGTTTTTTCTGTTTATGTAGCCGTGATATTCACCGTTGAGAACAATGCTGCTTCCGTTGTATCTTGCAAAAGCATTGTTGTCCCACAGTACGCATGGAATGTTATTCTTCTTTGCAAGCGCAGTGTAGTCTGTCGCCCACTTTACACGCTCTGCAGTGTTGTTCTTGTCCGTTGAGCCAAACTCGCCGATAACGACAGGTATACCTTTGTCACGGAAATTGCTTTTCAGCGTGTTGAAAAGGTCCCGAAGCTCACTCTTTATTGAAGATGTATATGCAGAGGTCGAGCCTGGACCAACATTCATTGCAAAGTTGTAAGGGCTGTATGCGTGAACTGATACAGCGATGCGGTTTTTGTTGCCTGAGATATCTGTAGGAAGCTTGAAGCCTGAAACTGTTGCACCGTCTATGGAAGCGTCGTAGCCGGGACACATGATAAGTCTGCTCCTGTTGTTTGAGCCTGTGGCTCTTATGGTGTCAACAGCCTTCTGATTGAGCTTGTTTATGCAGCCTATAGCGTCCTTTACCTCTGACGGAATGCTCCACTTGTTGAACCACCATTCATAGCTGGAGCCGATAAGACGAGGCTCATTCAATGTTTCAAATATAAGATGATAGTCATAATCTTTGAAATATTCTGCCGCCTGTGACCATACGCTGGTAACAAATTTCTCAGAGCTTGAATATGCAGAAGACCTTGGGTAATATCCTGCTCCCGAAGCGCTTGCAGATGACTTAGTGTCATGATGAATGTTCAAAATAACATACATATCGTTTTTGTAGCAGTAGTCAACTACTTCCTTTACTCTTGCAAGCCATGCAGAGTCGATAGTGTAGTTGTCACCCGATACGTGCTTGCCCCAAGAAACAGGCACTCTCACTGTGTTGAAGCCTAAAGACTTTACCTTGTCTATAAGAGCCTGAGTTGTTTTAGGATTGCTCCACGATGTTTCCGTGTCAAGACCTGAACCGCCTGTTGCGTCAAGAGAGTTGCCCAAATTCCAGCCCAGACCCATATCTTCAAGTATGGCTTCCGTGTCAGCGTTTTTGAGAGTATCTCCCGACAATGCCTGCGCATTTATATCCCCAAGGTCAAGACCAATAAATATAGTCATTGCCATTAAAAGAGATAAAATAAAGCTCAGGTATCTTTTTGATACTGATTTCATTCTTTCCCGTCCTTTCATATATAAAATATTAACCTCATCAGTGTCTTTTATTATACCACATCTCTGTTCAAATTAGAATACGCTTATTAAACAAATAACATACCTTCTTTTTGTGTATAAATCTCAAATGTTCATATTTTTAATCGCTATATGAAAAGTGCCGATTTATTAGAGCTAATATAATTATACAATGTTAAAAATTCAGAGGATATTATCTGCCAAAAAACAGATTTTGCTATTGAAAATGGCGCGGTATTGTGCTATAATCAAATGTGTTCATAGCTTTATCTCAAAGAAAGGAAAGGTGTATTTTATGAAAGTTAAACAGTGGCTTGCATCATCACTTGCAGTGCTGATGCTTGTTTCGACCGTGGGCTGCGGAGATAATTCCTCAAGCTCAAAGGCTGAAAGCAAAGCAACCAACAGCTCTGCCGTTGTTTCGGAAACTGCAATGCCTGAAAAGGATTATGCAACAACGACCGACGGCTCAGCGAAAGTCAAGATCGACGGAACAAAATTCATGGTGGGCGACAAGGAGCTTTGGTTCAATGGAGTGAACGCTCCATGGGATAAGTGGAACGACTTTGGCGGAGGCTTTAATTTTGAGTTCTGGCAGGATCATTTCCAGAAGCTTCACAATTCAGGCGTAAATGCCGCAAGGATCTGGATAATCTGCAACGGCGACGTTGGTATGGCTATCTCAGCAGACGGTACATTTGACGGTGCAACAACAGCTCATTGGGAGGATCTTGACAATCTGTTCTATCTTGCAGAGCAGTATCAGATCTATATAATGGCAACAGTTCAGTCCTTTGATAACTTCAAGGATCAGAATCAGAATTATCAGGCTTGGAGAACGCTCATTCAGGACAGCGACAAGACAGATATGTTTGTAGATAACTACATAGTTCCTCTCGTTCAGAGATATGGCAAGAGCGACTATTTCTGGTCTGTGGACCTTTGTAACGAGCCTGACTGGATAGTTGAAAATGAAGAGTGCGGCAAGCTTGATTGGCTCTATCTGGAGCAGTATTATGCAAAGGCAGCCGCAGCTATCCATGCAAATTCAGACGTTCTCGTAACCGTGGGTTTGGGTATGATAAAGTATAACTCCGACAGCCAGCAGGGCAACAAAATATCCGACAGCGAGCTTCAGAACGTTTTGAGCGGTGATAAGTATGACAAGAGCCTTGCCTATGTTGACTTCTATTCAACTCATTGGTACACTTGGATGCAGGGAATGTGGGGATATCCTTTCAGCGAATCTCCGACAGACTTTGGCCTTGACGGTACGAAGCCTTGTGTTATAGGCGAATGTCCGGCCGTTGCAAGCGACAGCGATTTCGACATCACCTCAGCTTATGAGGACGCTTACAACAATGGCTGGAACGGTGTGTTTGCATGGAAAACAAGCGGTCAGGACGATGGCTGTGGTCTGTGGCAGGATATCCAGCCTGCTATAGAAAAAATGGCAGGTATCTGCAAGGATAAGATATTCCCTAACGGCAAAAAAACAGTTTGATAAGACTTTGATAAAATAATCACAAAAAGAGCCGGCTTTTGCGGCTCTTTTTTGTTGCTCTTTTTTGTGAACAAATTGTGCTGTCTGTTGACTATAGTGCGGCATAATGCTATAATAAGATACGGAAAATCAATGACGATTTGCAGAAAGTAAAATGCTGTGAATCGTTATTTTTACGCATTAACGTCATATAATGGCGGCGTGGAAAGGAAGTAAAATCATGGAAGAATACAGCTACATATTGTTTATTGCACTTATACTGCTTTCGACCAAAATTCTCGGACTTGTAACAAAGAAAATGAAGCTGCCGCAGGTAGTCGGTGCGTTGTTGGCGGGTGTAATACTCGGACCTGCCGTTCTTAACGTTGTAACAGAAACAGAGTTCATCTCAGAGCTGTCAGAGCTTGGCGTTATCGTGCTGATGTTCACCGCAGGACTTACAACAGACGTTAAGGAGCTTAAAAAGACTGGTAAAGCGTCATTCATAATCGCTCTTCTTGGCGTTATCGTACCACTGTTCGGCGGCCTTGGACTTGCCGCTGCAATGGGCGTAGGAAAGGGCGATAAGCTCGCCTGCTCACCATTCCTGCAGCACCTTTTCATAGGCGTTGTGCTTACTGCAACATCAGTTTCTATCACAGTAGAAACTCTGAAAGAACTTGGCAAGCTCTCTACAAGAGCAGGTAATGCCATTCTCGGTGCGGCTATCATAGACGATATCCTTGGTATCATCGCATTGACCCTTATCACAAGCCTTGCAGATACAAGCGTTCACGTTGCAACAGTTCTTATTAAGATAGTAGCGTTCTTTGCAGTGGCTATCGGCTGTACAGTCGTTTACCATGTCGTGTTCACGAAGTGGAGAAAAAGAGATAAAAAAGACCTTAGACGTCACGTTATCATTTCCTTCGTTTTCTGCCTGCTCATGGCGTATGTAGCAGAGCTTTTCGGCGTAGCAGATATCACAGGCGCATTTGTTGCAGGTCTTGCAATTTCAAGCGAAAAGGACGTAAAGTATATCTCAAACAGATTTGAAACACTTTCGTATATGTTCCTTTCACCGGTATTCTTTGCAAGCATCGGCCTTACAATGAACGGCATCAATATGAGCGGCAAAATGGTGCTGTTCACAGTTTTGCTCCTTGTTGTGGCAATAATCACAAAGATAATAGGCTGCGGACTAGGTGCAAAGGTTTGTAAGTATACAAATCAGGAAAGCTTGCAGATAGCAATGGGAATGATATCCAGAGGCGAGGTCGCACTTATAGTAGCGGCTAAAGGACAGAAGCTTGGACTTATGGGCGACGAGGTTTTCGCACCTATCATCATCATGGTGGTTGCAACAACGATAATCACACCGGTATTCCTGAAGTTTGTGTTTAAGGATAATCATGAAGAACACGTTGAGGACGAGCTTATGAAGTCTGTTGAGGGCTTCTCACAGTATGAACAGGAGCTGCAGGAACTCTCAAGAAAAGAGAAATAATGATAATCAAAGAGGGCGGTTCGCTGAGAGCCGCTCTTTTTTTGTACAAAAAAATCCGCTACCACGAATGATAGCGGATATGGGTGCAGGGGCACGCCCCTGCTTAAAGATTGAACATGATCTGATTGAGAACGCTCTCCAGATATTCCTGTCTGCCGCTAGAAAGTGAGTCAGTAACCTCGCCCTTCTCAACTGCATACTTCTCAAGGCTCTCCATGTCAGCCTTACCTGCAATGATGTCTGCACCAATGCCTGTTGTCCAGCTTGCATATCTGTCATCAACGAACTTGTCAAGTCTGCCGTCCTCAATAATCTTTGCAGCTGCCTTAAGACCAAGTGCAAATGTGTCCATACCTGCAACGTAGCTCAGGAAAATGTCTTCCATTGTGTATGAGCCTCTTCTTGCCTTAGCGTCAAAGTTCAGACCGCCGTTTGTGAAGCCGCCTGCCTTGAGAACTTCGTACATACAAAGTGTAGCGTCATAAGCGTTTGTAGGGAACTGGTCTGTATCCCAACCGAGCAGTGGGTCGCCCTGGTTAGCGTCGATAGAACCGAATACACCGTTATCTCTTGCAACTCTCAGCTCATGCTGGAATGTGTGCTGGGCAAGTGTAGCGTGGTTAGCCTCGATGTTCATTTTGAAGTCCTTGTCAAGACCATATTTTCTCAGGAAACCGAGAACTGTAGCTGTATCGAAATCATACTGATGCTTTGTAGGCTCCTTTGGCTTTGGCTCGATGTAGAAATCACCAGTGTAGCCCTTTGAACGAGCGTAATCAACAGTCAGCTTCATAAGTCTTGCCATGTTGTCAAGCTCCAGACCCATGTTTGTGTTCAGAAGAGTCTCATATCCTTCTCTTCCGCCCCAGAAAACGTAGCCCTTACCGCCAAGCTTGATAGTAGCGTCAACAGCGTTCTTGATCTGAGCAGCCGCATAAGCGAAAACATCAGCAGAAGGTGATGTGCCTGCACCGTGCATATATCTAGGGTGATCGAAGCACTTAGCAGTACCCCAAAGAAGCTTCTTAGTAGGGTCAGCAGCCATTTTTTCAGCTATGTAGTCAACTACCTCAGCAAGCTTTGCGTTAGTGGTGCCAAGATCACCGTACTCAGGAGAAAGGTCACGGTCATGGAAGCAGAAATAGTCGATAGAAAGCTTGTCCATTATCTCGAAAGCAACATCGACCTTCTTCTTAGCTCTTGCCTCAGGAGCAGCCTCGCCCCAAGTCTTGTCAGTAGTGCCGCAGCCGAACATATCAGTGCCGTCGCCGCCCATTGTGTGCCACCATGAAAGAGCGAACTTGAGCTGTTCTCTCATAGTCTTGCCCATTACAACCTCATCTGGGTTATAATACTTAAAAGAGAGGGGATTAGTTGAGTTTACACCCTCATACTTGATCTTTGGAATATCCTTAAAATACTCTGCCATAATTTTGACCTCCGAATATATTATTGTTTGATCTTAACGATTAAACGATTACAATACAATAATACACCAAACCGCACCCATTTGTCAACTGTTTTTTATTAAAATCGCATATATTGATATAAATTAAAATTGTGGGATAACTGCATAGACGCACTATTTTTTCTCGTACTTTCATCAATATTTCTGTAATAATTTTGTGTAATAACTGCACAAATTCTGACAGCTAAACTTGTGCAAACAAATGATTTTATATTTAATTTGGCAACATTTCTGCAATTGTTGCATTTTTTATGCAACAAAGCACCCCTTTTTCGGGATAAGTATAAGGGTATTATCCCAAATCGAATATCCTGCAAGGTAGCAGTGTATGAGGAAACATTTTGTCAACGTGAGTTAGGTGAACACGATGAGAGGTTCTGATCGCACAGAAAAGCACTTCCTGCACCTTGTTTGAAGCTTGAAAATCGAATATAAACGGCTGAAACACGAACCCAACGGCAACAAATCTGTAGGGGACGACGCCCTCGGCGTCCCGATATTCCTCACCCATTGAATTAACAGAGATTATCACAACAATGTCACCCCGAAAATAATTTGGCATCAATGATACAACAATTATGCGTTATTCCTCCGAACGGGACGCCGAGGGCGTCGTCCCCTACAATTATGGATACTGTTGATACGCATACCTCCATTGAATACATTTATCCCCACCCGAAAATCTGATTTCAGACCTGCAATACTCCACAATGAATTGTACAATATGCTTCTGAAACCGATTTTTAGCTTGATAGATATTGTGCAACCCTACAAAAATCACATAAATGACCTTAAATGACTTGAATTTTGCGAAAAAGGTGCTAAAATATAATTAGCACTCAGAAAGACTGAGTGCTAACAATCCGATCGTGAGAGTGCTGAAAACATAGGTGCGACCACGAAGGATCCTAATTTAGCATATTAAAAGGTATCATAAAAGGAGGAACTTATCATGGCGATCAAACCATTGCAGGACAGAGTTGTAGTTAAGATGACAGAGGCTGAGGAAACCACAAAGAGTGGTATCATTCTCACAGGCTCAGCTAAGGAAAAGCCTGAGGTCGCAGAGGTAATAGCTGTAGGCCCTGGTAAAAAGGACGTTACTATGGGTGTTAATAAGGGCGACAAGGTGCTTATCTCTAAGTACAGCGGTACTAATGTTAAGCTGGACGGTGAAGAGTTCATTATCGTTAAAATGGACGACATTCTCGCAGTTGTTGACTAATTTCACTGCATTTTAAATAGTATATAAACGGAGGTAATTTACAATGGCTAAGGATATAATTTTTGGCGAAGACGCAAGAAAAGCTTTGCAGAGCGGTATCGATAAGCTCGCAAATACTGTTAAGATAACACTGGGACCTAAGGGCAGAAATGTAGTTCTTGATAAGAAGTACGGTGCTCCTCTTATTACAAACGATGGTGTTACTATAGCTAAGGAGATCGAGCTTGACGACCCATTCGAGAATATGGGCGCTCAGCTTGTAAAAGAAGTCGCTACTAAGACTAACGACGCTGCCGGTGACGGTACAACAACAGCTACATTGCTTGCTCAGGCTCTTGTTAGAGAGGGTATGAAGAATATCGCAGCAGGTGCTAATCCAATGGTACTTAAGAAAGGTATGGATCAGGCTGTAGATACTGCTGTTGAGACTATCGTCGCTAACTCAAAGAAGATAGAAGGCTCTGATGAGATAGCTAGAGTTGGTGCTGTTTCAGCCGCTGATGAGAACATCGGTAAGCTTATCGCTGAGGCTATGGAAAAGGTAACTGCTGACGGCGTTATCACTCTTGAAGAGTCAAAGACTGCTGAAACTTACAGCGAAGTTGTTGAGGGTATGCAGTTCGACAGAGGATATATCGCACCTTACATGGTAACAGATACAGATAAAATGGAAGCTGTTCTTGATGACGCTTACATTCTTATCACAGACAAGAAGATCTCTAACATTCAGGAAATTCTTCCACTTCTCGAGCAGATCGTAAAGGCTGGCAAGAAGCTTCTTATCATTGCCGAGGACGTTGAGGGCGAGGCTCTTTCAACTCTTATCGTAAACAAGCTGAGAGGCACATTCACTTGCGTAGCTGTAAAGGCTCCTGGCTTTGGCGACAGAAGAAAGGAAATGCTTCAGGATATCGCTATCCTCACAGGCGGTCAGGTAATTTCATCTGAACTTGGTCTTGAACTCAGCGAAACAACTATGGAGCAGCTGGGCAGAGCAAGACAGGTAGTCGTTCAGAAAGAGAACACTATCATTGTTGACGGCGCAGGCAACAGCGACGATATCAAGGCAAGAGTTGGTCAGATCAAGTCACAGATCGAGAACACAACTTCTGATTTCGACAGAGAAAAGCTTCAGGAAAGACTTGCTAAGCTTTCAGGCGGCGTAGCTGTTATCAAGGTCGGTGCTGCTACTGAGGTAGAGATGAAGGAAAAGAAGCTGAGGATCGAGGACGCTTTGGCAGCTACAAAGGCGGCTGTTGAAGAGGGTATCGTAGCAGGCGGCGGAACAGCTCTTATCAACGCTATGCCGGCAGTTAAGAAGCTCGTTGACAAGCTTAGCGGTGACGAAAAGACAGGCGCTCAGATCGTTTACAAGGCTCTTGAAGAACCGGTTAGACAGATCGCAGTGAACGCAGGTCTTGAGGGCAGCGTTATCATAGACAAGATAATCCGTTCAAGAAAGGTCGGCTACGGCTTCAACGCTTATACTTCTGAGTATGTTGACATGATACCTGCAGGTATCGTTGACCCTACTAAGGTTACACGTTCAGCTCTCCAGAACGCAGCTTCTGTTGCTTCAATGGTGCTCACTACAGAGAGCCTTGTTGCAGACAAGAAGGACCCACAGGCTGATGCTGCTATGGCAGCCGCAGCAGCAGGTGCAGGCGGAATGGGCGGTATGTACTAATAAGCTCCCATGACTAATATCTGATATAATTTACAGCCTCCGTAGTTATCCTGCGGAGGCTGTTTGTATGGAATGGGTAATATTTTATGATATAGTTTACAAAAATCAAATAATATCCTCGATGCTTTTGTAAGTAAAATCCAAAAGTATTGATTAATTAAATTAAATATATACATATTGTTGCAGACGTCCGCTTAAAATTGGAGCAAATTATGATATTTAATAAAAAGTTAAATAAATATTCACACAATGGGTTTGTGAATTTGTTATAATACTTATATCAATTTGAATAATTATTGTCTTTTGTTCAAATTTTCAGAAGTGCGAAAATTTGAAATAATGGGCATGAAAAGAAGTAAATAAACGAAAGGAAGATGAAATATGTCGCTTGGACGAGTATTGGTAGTAGACGATGATAAGAACATCTGCGAGCTGCTCAGGCTTTACCTTGAAAAGGAGGGCTATGGAGTAATACTTGCACATGACGGTGAGGAAGCAGTGGTAAAATTCAACGCTCTTAAGCCTGACATCATACTGCTTGACATTATGCTGCCTGGTATAGACGGCTGGCAGGTATGCCGTGAGATAAGAAAGAAGTCCAACGTGCCTATCATCATGATAACCGCAAAGGTAGAAACATTTGATAAGGTGCTTGGTCTGGAGCTTGGAGCTGACGACTATATCGTAAAGCCTTTCGATACAAAGGAAGTTATCGCAAGAATAAAGGCTGTTTACAGAAGAGTTGGTCAGTCATCAGGCGAAGCTGAGATAAAGGAAGTCAAGTATGACAAGCTTTCAGTTAATATGACAAGATATGAGCTGAGAGTAAACGGTCAGGTGCTTGATACACCGCCGAAGGAGCTTGAGCTTCTGTTCCACCTTGCTTCAAATCCGAACAGAGTTTATACAAGAGATCAGCTCCTTGATGAGGTATGGGGCTTTGAATATTACGGCGATTCGAGAACTATCGACGTTCACGTTAAGCGTCTGCGTGAGAAGCTTGAGGGCGTTTCTGACAAGTGGGCACTTAAAACTGTATGGGGCGTAGGATACAAGTTTGAAGTCGCTGAAACACCGCATGAGTAATCGTAAAAGCATATTCTTTAAATACTTTGTAATTTGTTCAGCAGTAATACTTATAAGCTTTGTGTGCTTAGGAACGGTATTACTGCTGGTTTCTTCAAGGTATTTTATTGACGAAAAAAAGAGCCTGTTGGAGAAAAACACCAAGGCTCTTGCTTTATATACGCAGGAAGAAATGCTGGCTCAGCCTGCCGACTGGAAAAAGTCGGTGACAGATGAGATGACGCAGTATTCAATGGCATGCATCGCTGATTTTATCTTGTGCGACTCTACGGGAGCAGTGCTTGTGAACTCCAGTAAGGATCCTGTGTGCAGCCCTCATAATATATCTGTCCATGAGCTTGAAGCTTTTTCTGACAATTGCGAGTATGTTTATTCGGATCTCGGGGGAGCTTTCGATGCTATATATCATGTGATAGGTAAGTCGTTCAAAGCGAATGGACCTGAATATTATGTGCTTGCATTCAGTTCAAAGGCGGCTCAGGACGACTATACCTACAACATAATGGAAATATTTATAGTTTCCGCTATAATAGTTCTGGTCATAGTAATGTTTCTAGTATATTTCATGACGCTGAAGCTTACTGAACCTATAAAAGAGATAGCGGAGGTGTCAAAGAAGATAGGAGCAGGAGATTTTTCTGTCACCCTGCCTGATTATTCTACCTCGGAGCTTGAACAGCTCAGCAACGCTTTCAACGATATGGCGGCCAGCCTGAAAAGCTATGACACCATGCGAAACAGCTTCCTTGCGAACGTTTCTCATGAGCTTAGAACGCCTATGACGTCTATAGGCGGTTTTGTGGACGGCCTGCTTGACGGCACCATACCAAAGGAGCAGGAGAGATATTATCTTAAAATAATTTCCTCTGAGGTACACAGACTTGCAAGGCTCGTAAGAAGTATGCTCAATCTTGCAAAGATCGAGGCAGGCGAGCTTAAACCTAATTTGCAGTATTTCTCTGTACTTGAGCCGATAGTCGATACCCTTGTGACTTTTGAGCCAAGGCTTGAGGAAAAGCAGATAGAGGTAAAGGGTCTTGACGTTGACAGAGTGACCCTTTATGCTGATAACGACCTTGTGCATCAGGTCATGTATAACCTCATAGAGAACGCCATAAAGTTTGTTGACAAGGGCGGTTATATAGAGTTTCACTTTGAGCCTGAGGGCAATATGACAAGCATTTCTATCAGAAACAGCGGTGAGGGTCTGTCTGAGGACGAGCTTCCGCTGGTGTTCGACAGATTTTATAAGACCGATAAGTCAAGAGGACTTGACAAGACGGGCGTTGGATTGGGACTTAATATTGTGCGTTCTATCATAAAGCTCCACGGGGGCAAGATAATGGTACGAAGCGTTAAGAACGAGTATACGGAATTTGTGTTTACGCTGCCTAACAAGGCGGAGGGCGACTAGGAGGCTCATATGGAGCAATTTGAAGAGCAGCCTTGTCTGCATGATGAAAATGAAGATACAGCCCAAGAAACCGGGCATTACAAGCTGCCTGAGGGAGCGGTAGCCGCTCACAAGGTGGACGAAGATTTTTGGTCGGCTGTTGATTCGGCAAAAAAAAGAAGCCGCTACAGAGAGCGTATGCGCCATGCAGTTGCAAGGCTGTGCTTTATGGTGCTTTTTGTAGGCATCGGAATAGCCATATCAATAACCTCCATAAGGGGAAGCGGCTGGGTGAGAAATCTTGTTACAGGGGACGAGAAGATAAGCTTTACTCTTCCTGTGGCTGACAAGCCGAAGCTTGACGATGAATTTTATCAGGCTGACGGAAGATACACTGCCGAGGGTATCGCAAAGGGTTTTTCTCCCGCTGTGGTATCTATAGAGGTTTACAAAAATTCGGGTGGATATGTTGCGGCAGGTCAGGGCAGCGGTGTTATAATGTCTGCTGATGGATATATCGTCACAAACGCTCATGTTGTAAATGCGGCGGAGTCGGGCATAAAAGTTGTTTTAAGCGACAATTCGGAGTATGAAGCCAAGGTGGTGGGGCAGGACTCTGCCACGGATATAGCGGTGATAAAGATACAGGCACAAGGCTTGCAGGCGGCTGAGTTCGGCGATTCAACTCAGGTGAATGCAGGGGAAGAGGTAGTCGCTATCGGCTCACCGGCTGGCTATTACGGCACTGTGACAAAGGGTATCGTATCAGGTGTGAACCGCAGGATAAGGCTTGAAAACTCGTCAATAATAATGAACTGCATACAGATAGACGCAGCCATAAACCCCGGTAACTCAGGTGGAGCGCTGTTCAATATGTGGGGGCAAGTCATAGGGATAACCTCATCGAAGCTTGCTTCAAGCGACTATGAGGGCATAGGCTTTGCGGTATCCATAGACGAGGCGAAGCCTGTTATTGAGGAGCTTATGGAAAAGGGCTATGTGGCAGGCAGAGTAAAGATAGGTGTGACTTATTATGCTGTTAGCGATACCACTGCTGAGATATACGGTATAAAGCCGGGTATTTGTATTGTGTCCATAAACTCTGATTGTGACGTTGCCAACACAGACCTTGCGGAGGGTGATATCATCACGGAAATAGACGGAAAGTCCACCGCAGGAGAGGTGGATATAGCGTCGCTGTTTTCAGGAAAGCAGGCAGGAGATGAAGTCGTCTGCAAGGTATATCGCAAGACGGACAGCGGTGATGAGAAAGAGTTTGAGATAAAATTCAAGCTTATGGCGGATAACGGCGGTCTGGTGGCAGACAGTAAGGCGGAATAGATAACAAAAGTGGATAAAAAAAGAAAAAAGCTGTGGTAAGAAAGGGTACCACAGCTTTTTTCTTAGGGGATTAATAAAATATGTGATGATATTATAGAATTACTATAATACTATAATTATATATTCCTCTTAGTTTCATGTCAACATAAAAGTGTGACAGCTATTTCAAAAAAATCTGTCACACTTTTTGTCACTGAAAAAATGTATAAAAATACAAAAGAGCAGACCATATTGCGGTCTGCTCTTAGTTTTCACGAAAAATTATTCAGAAAGACCCTCGATAGAGAATGTAATCTCAAGGCTGTCCTCAAATGCAAGATTGTCCTTGTCGATAGGAGAATCCTTAGCTGTATCGCCGTAATCGTTGTAGATCTCAATTCTGTAGCAGTTGTTGTTGTCCTCGATGTTGCCATACTTGATCTTAGCTTTATCGAATGCAACTTCCTGACCGTCAGCCTTGATAGACTTAAGCTCTACCTTGAGATCGTCAGCGTTGTACTTACCTGGAGTTTCCTTATCAGTCTTAGGATCGCCTGTGCCCTTGAGTTTTTCGCCGTTAAGAAGACCGATGATATCAACGCACATTACTACGCAACCCTGAGCGCCAACAGCATAGTCGCCGTCAAGAGCGATCTGTGGGTTGATGCCCTCGTCCGGATCGTCATAAGAGATAGAAGCGTTTGTGATAGAAACTGTGTACTCACCGTCGCCTGTTATGTCAGCGTCAACGCCGAATGCTTTAGTAGCTTCAGGTTCGCCCTGACCTTCCCAGTTGCCCCAGAGCCACTCTCCGTCACCGAACATAAGGAATGCATCATAGCCCTCGAATGTCTTTACAGGTGTGTAATCAGAGTCACTGCCTTTTGTAGTGTCAGCAGAACTGTCTGTTGCAGCTGAATCAGCAGCAGACTCGGCAGCAGCTGTTGTAGTTGTTGCAGCAGTTGTAGTTGTAGCTGCTGTTGTTGTTGTAGTTGTTACGGCAGCAGTAGAGCTTGAAGAATCAGCTGAATCGCCGCATGATGCGAATACTACTGTTGTCAGAGAAAGAGCTGTGACAGCAGCAAGAATTTTTTTAGCTTTCATTATAATAACCTCCTGAAAAATAATGGCAGTTACACTGCCCCTAAGATAGAATATCTCTAATGAATATGATACAAAATTTTCGCATTTTTTTCAAGATACTATTTAAACAAATTTCCCTATGATAAATCGTTTACATTATACAAAACTTGTTGAAACTATATAAAAATATTAACCTTACAGCAACATATTGAACAAATCATGCGAAAATAGTGCAGCTTAAAAAATGAATAAGAACTGATTTTTGAGGAACAATAGGTGCAAACACGATAGAAAAAAGGAGCGAAAGAAATGGATATAAATTTAAGCAAGGCACAATACAGCGAGATGTACAAGGAGGCGTCAAAGGGGACAAAGTGGTGGGTGACCATACCAAAGGCGTTTTTATTTGGCGGACTTATATGCGTTATTGGGCAATCGCTTATGGATATGTGTTTATATTTAGGTTTATCCAAGGATAACGCCTCAATGTCGGTATCAATAACTTTGATATTTTTATCGGCTCTTCTCACAGGTCTTGGCTGGTATGACCGCATAGCGAAGCACGCAGGTGCAGGTACGCTTGTACCCATAACAGGTTTTGCAAACTCTGTGGCAGCACCTGCTCTTGAGTTCAAGACTGAGGGATATATTCTTGGGCTTGGGGCGAAGATATTCATTATCAGCGGTCCTGTTATTCTTTACGGCACTTTGGCTAGTGTGCTTTACGGGCTTATTTATTATTTGTTTTTGAGATAAGCTGCTTGCAATTCATGATAACCGCACAAACTCACTGTAGGGGAGCGGCGCAATTTCTGCTTTGCAAAAATACGACGTCCGTGTTGGAAAATATTGTGCAGTTCATTGTGCATATACCGCATGGTTGAGCAGCAAGCAGGTGAGGGCTGTGGGGGGCGCCAGCCCCTACACATTTGTGTCGATTTTTTTTCGTCGCAAAATCGCTGGCGTTCTTTGCGGATCTTACTTTATGCTATGGGATAGAAAAAGCGGTGCAGAGTTTTTCACTCCGACACCGCTTTGTTTTTGATTTTTACTTTTTATACGAGGGTATCCTTATACTTCTTGCCCTCTACCACCAATATTGGATAGCCGTCAAGATACGGTTTCACGGCTTCCGGATTTTCGTCTGCATACTCAAATATTTGATCTGCCAGCTCGTTAGCCGTTTTCGTCAGCTCCTTTATGGACTTTTCATTCATAGTAGGACAGACCGGCGACAATGTTATTACTTTAGTTTCATTCAGTGCCATTACTCTCAGCGGCCATATCCTGCAATCGAAGGGTTTGTCGTCGCCTAATATACAGCCCTTCTCGTTATCCAGCATTGGGCAATAATACAGGTCTGCATTCTGTTCCTTATCCATTTTAAACAAGAAATGGTTTTCCTTCTTTATAAATTCCTGCTTAGGGGCATATTCCTGCAATATCTTGCTTGCAAGCGTTTGTGAGATATATGGTGTTTCCCATATATCATAGCTGTCAAAGCAGCAGCATATCCTGCACTTTGCACATTCCTCTTTTGACAATATTTTTGAAAGCATTTTTTCTGTGATGCCTGCCGTTTGCAGGCATTTCCCCCTTTCACGTCTATGGTATGTCAGCCACACTTTTGTGGATTGTATGTTTTTACTAATTATAACACGTTTCTTTGATAAAATCAATAGTGGCTTACTTTTTTCTACATAGGGAGCTATCTGTTTTATGTAAATTAACAAACTATTTACATTTGCTCTGCCGTATTGGGAATATTCTCTTTACGGAAGGTCTTATTTGCGGCAAAGCCTATGCCTAGCATCACTGCCATGCCTGCCCACACAAGGGGTTCGCTTATCATGATGCCGAAATATCCCATGCGTGGGGCGAGTATCATTGCCACTGCGAACTTGCCCAAAAGCTCTATTATGCTTGAAGCTATAGGTGTTATCTTATCTCCTACGCCCTGAAGTGCGTTTCTGAAAACTATTACTATGCCGAGGATAAAGTAAAATGCTGTGTTTATTTTCATGTATTTTTCCACTGTACCCACTATCTCAGGGTCGCTGATACCTGTGATAAGGTGTGCGAAAAATGGTGTGAAAAGCCATGTTGCGGCTATTACGATAACAGACCAGCCCCATGTTATGAGGGTCGCTTTTTTCACGCCCTCTTTTACTCTGTCTATCCTGCCTGCACCGTAGTTCTGGCTTGAAAAGGTTGCTGAAGCTGCACCGAAAACTGATATAGGGAGCATATAGATCTCAGATATTTTTCTTGCGGTGGTGTGGGCGACTATTATGTCAGTGCCGAAGATATTTATTGCGCCCTGCATTATAACAGTGCCGATACCAACGAGAGATATCATAAGTCCCATTGAAACTCCTGTTGCATACATATCTCCTGCGAGCTTGAAGTTAAAGCGGAAGTCGCTTTTTGATGGGATAAGAAATTTGTGTTTTTTAATGATGTATATTATACAAAGCACAACTGAGATACCCTGTGCGATAAGGGTGGCATAGGCTGCACCCTCAACGCCCATTTTAAAGCCTAGGATAAAGAGAAGGTCAAGCCCGATATTAGCGATGGTTGATATTATAAGGAAGATAAGTGGCGAAACAGTGTCGCCGACTGCACGGAGGATACCTGCGCAGATGTTATAGAACATTGATATTATCATTCCTGCAAGGATTATGACTATGTAGGTTTTTGCTTGCTTAAAGATGTTGTCAGGCGTGTTCAACGCTTTCAGCAGTGGGTCGATAAAGGCAAGGCTGAGGGCGGTGAGGGCTATTGCCGTTGCGATACCTAGGGTAAGGGCGTGGGCGACGGACTTTTTCAGGCGGTCAAACTCTTTTGCACCGAAAAAGCGTGCTGTCACAAGGGCAAAGCCGTTTGTAAGACCGTTCAGAAAGCCTATTATGACGGTGTTCACTGATGAAGTTGCGCCAAGGGCGGCTATGGCATTTTTGCCTAGGGTCTGACCCACGATACGGGTGTCGGCAAGATTATAAAAAAGCTGAAAAACGTTGCCAAGCAGAAGGGGCAGAGCGAACATTAAAATAAGCTTTGTGATATTTCCTTTCGTTAGGTCTTTCATAATTCTTTCTCCTATTTATGTCTTATATTTATTCCTAAAACCATATTATTTTAGCACAAACAGAATTTCAATTGGTTATATTACTGTGAACATTTATTGTACATACTATACAATTTGCGGTGGTTTTATTTGTGTGCAATAACGAAAACGTTTTAGCGAAAAAACGCCCGACAGAAATTTATCCGTCGGGTGCTAAAGGGGAAATTTGGTGTAATGCTATTTAACTATGTCTACACTGTCAGTGGGTTTTGAGAGATCGGCATAGCTGTATGAGCGTATCTGTCTGTCGGAGAAGATATAAATATATCCGTCCTGAACGAATGCACTGCGGTAACGATCTCTCTGGTCATTGTCGTTGACCATAGCCGTGATCTCGTCTTCACTAGCATGATCGAAATAATCGTCATAATAATCCGTATATTCGTCAAGCTTTATAGTTCCATACTCGCTGAAAGTTTTTGTTTCTATGTCATATTTCATTACCAGCATTTTTTCTATAGTTTTATTATAATAGGTACAGTCCAGATCGTAGCCGTTAGTGGTCTTTCCAACTGAGGTAACGTCATATAATGGTATGGCTATATATCCGTTTTCGTTGTCTGTTATTATTGAATTTGAAAAAACAGTGCTTGCGGATCTTTGGGTCATATCCTTTCCGTCAACTGTTTTTCCCGTTTCTTTCTCGTGATATTTGTATTCCTGTATAGTCTTGAAGAAGTTGAATTTCTTTACTACCTCTGTGTCATAAACCTGCACCTGATCCACTGTGCCGTTAGCATTCGCTATGCCCTTGCCGCTTGAGCCGTATAAAAGGGTTTCTTGCTTTTCTGTTTTGCTCTTGTCGAGTATCTTTACGCTGAAAGAGTCAAATGACGTGCTGTCGGTGCGCACTGCGATATCGTCATTATAGTTCGTCAGGCCATAATGGAAAATGTTGTTTGCTGTTGACACTGCTATCACTTTATCATCAGGGGCCACCTGAGTTATCTTGTTAGGGTCTGAGAAATCATATACTTCATCAAGCTGGATATTGTTCGCTTGCTGATAAGTGTCATCATTGCTATATGCGGAAGAATAATCTCTGTAAACATACAGCATGGAATGATAGAATGTGCTATACCTTGCACTCTCGAAATCAGTGTCCTCGTATGTGAGGGCCTTTTTCACAGGGCCGCCAAGGTCATTGTCAAAAAGCCACAGGGTGCAGATATTAATGCTGCTATAATAGATATTGTGTGTGCTGATATCGTAAATGTTTGCAGAGTCGTTTGAGAACAGCGACAATCTGCCGTTATACTCATCTCCTGATATGGCGTGGCTTATATGCTCGGCGTCTGCGCCTGTGACGGTCTGGGTTTTGTTAAGCTCCATGTCGCCGCCGCCGTAGTTTATTCTTGTAATAAGCGCTCTTGTTGGCACTGTGCTGTAATCATCGTCTGTTTTTTCAAAGCCATATGCTCTTAAAATATAAATGTTGTCTGTTCCCATTAAGATGCTGCTTTCACCGCAGGCGATAAGCTTTGAAGCCATGTATGAGCCTTGATTTTTTCCGTCAAAGGACGAAAGCAGGATCATGGACGGTGTATTATCTCTGGCTGTGATATACATTTCACTTTCTTCAAAAAGCTGTTTTTCACCATTGATGTATCGCACGGGTGCGATATCCTCGGGCTTTTGGTCATCTAATAGCAGTGAAGCTGCTCGGGTGTAGCGTGACACGATGAAAAACTTTCCGTCAACTTTTCTTATGCCCTCCAGCACGCCGGGTTGTTCAAACTCGCTTATGAGCTTGATATTCTCAGGGTCGCTCACGTCAAACCCGCACATTCCGCAGTATTCGATATCCAGGTTTTTCTTTCCTGACTTCACGGGTAAGATAAAGTCGAAGAAAGCGTAAAGCTCGTTATTATCCAAATACATTGCAACAACGCTTGGAGCGAACTTACAGCCGTACTGTTCGTATTCGGCAATGTCGACAAGACCTTTTTTAAGGAAGGTTTCCGCAAAGATATCCTGTTCTGACTTTGTGATATTTCCGTTTTGGGTAATATAAACGTCGATACCGCCATTGTCAGTAATGAAATGGGCATTTCCGTAGGTTATGTTTGTTTCCAGCTCATCTATGCTGGTTGTGGGGGTGATATCCACGCCTGAGCGAGTGAGCTGTATATCAGCGGGGTTAGGGGTGAGCTGGTGATCTCTAAGTGCCTGCTTATACAAAGCCACATAGTCATCGTCATCAACAGTCAAAGTGTCGATATTTTTGAATATATAGCTATTGTCAACTATAAAGTCCTCTATGTTTTTGCTGTTGCTATTTATATAGTTGTAAAGACCCTTATAGGTCGTTCCACGGAGACCGTCAAGACCTGAGGCGTCAGCGGACTGTGAAGAAGCGGAATTGGGGTATTTTTTGACGAACTGGGTATTGCTGAACCTAAGCACAACAAATCCGCCTACCACAAGGACGAAAGCCGCCACCACAGCCAGACATCTCAGGGCGTTGCTTCTGCCGCTGTTTATTTTTATCTCTGCACTATTTGGAGTATTTTCGATAACGGGTCTGAAGCCTGCCACGTCCAGCATATCTTTTATTTCCTGGGGCATGAGCTTATCAGGAATTTTGTTTGCCTGTTCCATTTGTCTGATAAGCTTTCTGCGTTTTCTTAAATTTCTCATCATGTCACCTCCTTTCCAAACAGCTTACTGCGTATTTTTGCTTTACCTCTGGATATATGGGAACGGACTGTCGTATCTTTAATACCTGTTATCTCCATTATCTCCCTGCCTTTGTAGCCTGCTATACAGTGAAGTGATATACAGAGTCTTTCCGCTTCACTGAGATCAGCAAACTCTTCTAAGATCTCGCACCGCTCGAATCCGTTTTCGTCCTTGATTATTGCGTCGCTTTCATTAATATAATCGAGGTTAGAGCGTCTTTGGGCGTATTCCTTTTGTTTTTGTTTGATCTTGGCGACCAGAATTTTGAACATCCAGCTATCGAAAGCTTCGCTTTTCCGCAGCGAGGAGATGCTCATATAGCCGTCCAGCACAGCGTCCTGCACTGCATCGGCGGCGTCCTCGGCATTTTGCAGGTTAGCGAGGGCGTAATAATAAAGCTCCTTATATATCTCTCCATAGAGCTTTGAAAAGGCGTCCGTATCGCCGTTCACCGCAAGTTCTGCGAGCTTTTTTCTTCCCTTTTTGTCCAATCTGATCCCCCCCTGTCGTCCGTCATAATATAAGTGTATATTTTTCACTGAAATGTTGCAGTGAAAAATATTTTTTGAATAAAAAATCGGGGACGAGGTGGTCGTCCCTGATGATATTTGTTTATCAAACTGTGTGGGCGCCAGCCCCTACACCAAAGTTCTACCGCCGCAAAATCGCTTAGCTCGGTGCTGAGGGGGTAACTTTGGTCTGCTATGCTAATTCCTCATTTCTCATTTTTCACACCGCATACCCATTCCTGTTCAACAATTTTATGACCTTATCATAATTAAGTCCCTTTACGGCATGATAGTCTGTACTCTCCGAATTGGTATAAACTCTCACGGCACAAGTATGGCTTATCTTCTGAAACGGATTTTGCATGACAGTTACCATTGACACTCTGTCAAGTGCGGCTATCGATTTATGAAAGCTATACCATTTACAATATGACAATGTACAATACCCGTTTTCAAAGCCTATTGACGTTGTGAACGCTGCCGCCGCCTTGACTATCACGAGCCACAGCAATGGTATGGTAGTTAGTATAACAAGTATGGTTATTTCTCTTTTCCAGTTAGGAAAAAAGTAAAGCGCTCCTCTTCCTGATACGATGGGTATAAACGTGCATATGAGCGGTATCGTTATAAATCTGCCAAGGTCGGCTTTTCCTGTGGAGATGTCGTTTTTCACCGGCGGTATTTTCGGCATGAGCATCTTCAGGGAGCGGTCAACCTGTCCGTTTGTCGTTATCGGTATAAGTGCTGATATTTCAAGCCGTCTTTTTCCGTATCCTGTACAGTGGGCAGACACAGAGGTTATTTTGCATATCTTCATAAGCAATGATTGTCTTAGGTCGATATAGTTTACTCTATCTCTATAGAGGACGTGTCTGCGTCTTGTGCCTATCCCGCTTCTGATTATGAAAAGGTCGGCACAGCGTGTGCAGGAAAAATTCCAGTGGCGCATAAGATTCGACAAAAATGATATGAGCCAGCCTCCTGCCAGCACACCGCCTGCGATAAGGATATATTCAGGCACTTCTGCAAGCACCGGAACTTTTGCTATCTCTGTATTCACTCTGCGGAGTATTTGTTCCTCCGCCTCTCGTCCTACTATCCTATATGCTTCGTAAAGTACCGACAGAACGATTATCATGCCTGACAGAGTTGATGAAAAGATAAGAGAGAATATAACGAGCAGGCTTTTCTTTGAGTTGTAGACATATTTAGGTTTGTTTTTGCATTTGGCGGTGGCAAAATGATAAAGCTCAAAGGCTCGTTTTTTTGTAAGGGTGAGCATTATATCTGCATTTTGCAGTGATTTTGCATCGGTGTCTATGTATACGGCACAGGAATGTATAAGTCTGGAAATATATCCTTGCGACAGTGACAATGAGCTTATCTCGGCAAAATAGACCTTTGTTCGTGTTATGCCGAAATAGCCTGTGTGGGCTATGATGCAATCTTCTTCAAGCTCATAGTAGACGAATATCCAGCGCAGGAAAGCGTAGCCGAAGATAAATGTGATAGTGAGGATATCGACCCAATGTGCCTGAAACCAGCTTTGAAAGTTGAATTTTGCGGCTATGAGATACTTGGCAAGAGGGATAGCAAGAAGCCACATATATTTAGTTGTATAAGATAATATCATTATAGGGTGCTGGCGGTGGGTGAAGAAATTCTTCAGCCAGCTTCTTTTTTCTTTGATAGTTTCTCTGCGGCTCATTTAAACCTTTCCTGTCTATGGTATCTAGTCTTCTTTGCGTTCTCTGTTTCGTATGGAGCTGTTTACTATGGCGGATATTTCCATGGCATCACGGCGGCTCATAAAAGGTATAAGAAGTCTTGCACCCAAGGCGTTTAAGACAACGAAGTTAAGTCCTGTTATACTGCCCAGGGGAGTTATGATAGTTGTGACGGATTTTATTGCCGAGGTGGGCATAAAATGCCGCATGGTAAAGAAAAGCCCTGTAAAGGCGGTGACTTCTTTTGAACTGACGGTGAAATAAGATCTGATGAAATAAAAGGGAAGCACCAGCAGGCAAAAAAGTGCGGCGATTATCCACATTGGCATAAGGATATAATTCACGGAAAATGGGATAAGTTTTTCTATGAGATTGACCGCATAGCGGATAAGAAACAATATTACCGCAAGGATAGCCCAGAAGATAAAAAGCGGTATTTTTGAGGGCTTATATCTGTGCATTTGAGGACGTTCACCTCGCTGTTTGTTTTTTTGCGTATTTGTATGTATGGTTATCTCAGTTTTCAAGAATTAATCTCCCTTTTATATCATATCATTTATAAGGCAATTATTTGCACGAAAAAAGTGTTTTCGGGGGAAAGCTATGGAACTTACGGCTATAATAAACAAGATAAATTCGTTTTTGTGGGGCGTTCCGCTTTTGATACTTTTGCTTGGGGGCGGAATATATCTGAGCATAAAGCTTGGATTTCCACAGATACACATTTTAAAAATAATGAAGAAAACGGTTTTTACGCTGTTTAAAAAAGAAAGCTCCGAAAGCGATTCTCTCTCGCAGTTTCAGACATTTTCCACGGCGCTTGCGGCGACTGTAGGAACAGGCTCGGTGGTGGGCGTGGGGGAATGTATCAGGATAGGGGGCGCAGGCTCGGTATTCTGGATGTGGGTATCTGCATTTTTCGGAATGGGGCTTGCTTACTGCGAAAACTATCTGGGAGTGAGATGCTCTGACGGAAAGCTTTGCGGTGCGGCGGCTTATCTCGAAAAGATAGGCAGAACGAAGCTCACGGCTGTTTTGTTTGCAGTTTTTACGGTGGGTGCGTCCCTTGGAATGGGCAACATGGTGCAGACGGGTTCGGCGGCTGCGGCTGCCCGAGAGGGGTTTGGGATACCCTCATATATATTTGCACTTGTGGTGCTTATTTTCGTATTTTTAGTAGCTGTGGGAAAAAACTCAGCAGCTTGTCTTTGCGAAAAGCTTGTGCCGATAATGGCGGTGCTTTTCATAGGCGGCAGTTTGGGAGTGATAATATTTCACCCATTAAAAGCCGCAGGAGCGATAGCAATAATAATAAAAAACGCTTTTTGTCCTAGTGCCTGTTTGACAGGCTCGGTGGCAGGGACGATAATATTTTCCATGGTGGAGGGGTTAAAGCGTGGAGCGTTTTCAAACGAAGCAGGCTTAGGCTCGACGGTGGCAGTACACAGCTCGTGCAGGATAAAGTCGCCTGAATTGCAGGGAACATGGGCAATGGCTGAGGTTTTTATAGATACCTTTGTCATATGCACTTTGACGGCTGTGGTGATAATAATAAGCGGCACTGACCTCACGGGGGAGGACATGGCAGTGCGGGCTTACAATGCTGCTCTTGGTGGAGTGGGGAAGTATTTCATGTCAGGTTCGCTGATACTTTTTGCATTAGCGACAGTGGCAGGGTGGTTTTTCATAGGGGAGAGGGCTTGGAGATACCTTTTCCCTCGAAGTGATATGATCTATAGGATCATGGCGATAGCTTGTGGGTGCATTGGAACGATGTGGAGCATGGAGCTTGTGTGGGGAGTGTCGGATATTTTCAATGGACTTATGGCGGTGCCGAATGTTATCGGGGTGTTGGTGTTGTGGAGAAAAGAGGTAGAAATGAGGAATGAGGAGTGAGGAGTGAGGAATTGGCAAAGCTGACCAGAGTTGTGCACAAGCACAAAGTAAAAGTTAGCACCGAGCGAAGCGATTTTGCGGCACGATGAAGTTGTAGGGTACGACGCCATCGGCGTCCCGTTATCGAAGTAGTGAGTTTTGTTTTTTTCGTGAAGTCATTCAAACGAACAAAGGTGGGTGAACACTGTTCGTCCCCACATTATGCCCTTATATCTCTCCGCTTGCGTGTCTTGTCACATGACAGCCTACGTTCACTGACACCGGCAGACCTGCGATATGGGTCGGTGCTTCTTCTATATTTACTGCAAGGCAGGTCTGTGTGCCACCAAAGCCTTGCGGTCCTATGCCAAGGAGGTTTATCTTCTCCAGCATTTTCGCTTCAAGCTTTGCATAACGTTCCTTTGGATTTCTCTTTGATACGCTTCTGCACAGAGCTTTCTTTGCAAGGTATGCGCACTTCTCAAAGTCGCCGCCTATGCCTACGCCTATGACTATTGGCGGACATGGGTTAGAGCCTGCTTTTGCACACACTGACACTACCCAATCCACTATCTCGTCCTCGGTAACTGACGGGGTCATCATTTTGAGCTGTGACATATTTTCGCTGCCAAAGCCCTTTGGTGCCACCATTATTTCTACCTTTTCGCCCTCTGCTATTTTAAGATGCACAACAGGCGGTGTATTATCCCCTGTGTTTACTCTTTCCAATGGGTCGGATACTATGGAACAGCGCAGTCTGCCCTCTGTATAACCTCTTGCTACGCCTTTATTTATGGCTTCATTCAGCGAACCGCCTACAAAATGCACGTCCTGTCCTATGGTCATGAAGATAACTGCCATGCCTGTGTCCTGACAGATAGGGATAGTTTCTTCTCTTGCTACTCTCATATTGTCAAGGATATCAGCAAAGACGTTCTTTCCCACCGGGGACTGCTCTTTCTTGGCGTTGCACTCTATACAGCTTTCCATATCCTCAGGAAGATACAGATTGGCTTTTATGCACAGATCTCTTACAAGTTCTTCTACTTCTGAAACGTTTATCTCTCTCATTTTTATTTATCCTTTCGCTCTGTATTTGCCACCTTTTCACGGTCGCTGAGCTTTATTACTTTTTCGCTGTCAAGGACATAGCATGGCTTGCCCTCCAGAAGAAATTCTCCTTTTAGAAAATCTGCGCAGGCTTCTTCGTTGACATTTGGGGCTTTACACAGCTTATCCTCGGGAATATCCGTGAAGCCTGTTACGCTGTCGCACAAAAGCCCTACGGAAACTTCTTCGCCCATTGTGATTATTATGCAATCTCTGTCGGAGATCTCTTTTGACTCATAGTGGAAACGTCTGCGCAGGTCTATGACAGGCACTACTTCACCCTCGTTCACCACTGTTCCCGGCACATAATCGGGAAAATCAGGCACGGGAGTAGGGGTCTGCGCCGCTATGATTATTTTTATATCCTCAAAGGGCAGTGAAAAGCTTCGCCCTGCTGAGGTGAAAATGAGATATCTGCTGTTTTCCACAGCTATCCCTCCTTGTTATATTTTATCATAAGCCGCTGTCGATGCGATAATGTATCTCCTGTGCTATCTTGTCAAGGGGACACTGCTTTGACACTGAGCCGTTTTCATATGCGGCTTTTGGCATACCATAGACTATGGAGCTTTCTGCGTCCTGTCCGATATTATATGCTCCCATTTTCTTCATGTTGAGCATACCCTTTGCGCCGTCACAGCCCATGCCGGTGAGGATAACGCCTATAGCGTTACGCTTTGCGCTGTATGCCACAGAGTCAAAAAGCACGTCAACTGACGGACAGTGGCCTGAAACCTTTACGCCTGCTTCAGAGGTGACAAAATAGCCTTTTTTATCCCTGAACAATCTAAGGTGCTGACCGCCCTGCGCTATTACCACCATGCCTTGGCTGAGATACAGACCGCTTTTAGCTTCCACAACGTTGTGGCCAGTTTCAGTGCATAGCTGTTCGGCATATATCCTTGTATAGCCCGCAGGCATATGCAGGACTGCCACTATAGGGGGCAGGTCGTGGCGGAGGTCTTTAAGGATAGCTTTCAGGGCTTCCGTTGAGCCTGTTGAACCGCCTATGGCTATTATTCCTGAAGTATTTATGGCAGGTATATGCACAACAGAATTAACTCTTGCTTTTTCAAGGCGCTGTATGCTTTCGGTAAAGCGTTTCTGAAAACGCTCGTTATCAGACGGAGTGCCGTCAGGTTTATATACGACGTCTATGGCACCTGCCTGCATCATGGGATATTTATTGTTATGCTGAATGGTAAGATAGATTATAGGCACAGAATATCGTGGGGCAAGGCTTATGATGTAGTCGTCCATATTGTCCTGACAATCACCGTCGAGAAGAACATAGTCGGGGGAAAGGGCAGTGACGCTTTTTCTGCCGTTGCAAAGGCACGTTGAGGCGAGCTTTGAGCTTTGGAAGCCTGCGTTTGTAAGGGCCTTTCTGCAAAGCTGTGCAAAGGCTTTGTTTTCGGTTATCACAAGAAAGAGAGGCGTCATTTTTTATCCCCTCCCAGCTTGCGGTATATTGCGGGGGCAACTTTTACAAAAGGCATATCCTTCGGCACGGATTCTGCGTGACCGATATAGAAATAGCCGCCCTCCTCCATTGCGTCATAGAATTTTCTGCATATCTCGGCTTTTGTATCGTCGTCAAAATATATCATGACGTTACGGCAGACGATAAGGTCGAATTTCTTTTTGAAAGTGAAATCATCCATAAGATTGTGGTAGCGAAACTCAACATTCTGCCTTATTGTATCGCTGACCTGCCAGAGATCCTTTGTGTTTGAATATGGATGAAAATACTTTTTACGCCAATCTTCGGGGATATTCTTTATGGACATACTGGTATAAATGCCGTTTTTGGCAGAACGCAGTGCGTTAAGGGAGATATCCGTGGCAAGTATTTTCAAGTCCCAGAAACGGCGGTCAAAGCCGAAATAATCGTCCATACACATGGCAAGATTATATGGCTCGTTGCCGAATGAGCAGCCTGCACTCCATATACGCATATCATGATCGAGGACGTTTTTTTCGGCATAGGGGAGAAATTTCGCCATGAAGTGTTGGAAATGGTCCGTTTCACGCATGAAATATGTATGGTTGGTAGTAAGGCGGTTTATAAGGTTGGCAGTTTCTCTGCCTGTTTCATCGCTGTAGACGGCGCTGAGATATTCTGAAAAGCTGTTGAAGCCGCAGTCCAATACATAGTTGCTCAGCCTGCTCTCAACGATAGACTTTTTCCTTGCAAGGTCAAGACCGTATTTTTCTTTTATGAATGCAGTAAGCTCGTCAAAGTCTGACTGAGAGATCTCAAGACGTGACAGCATTCCTCTTCCTCCTTGTTATTATGTTTTACCTGTTTGTTCTGACCAGAATATCAGGGTCAAGCAGGGATATGTTTTTGTTGTTTGCGTTTATAAAGCATTTTACAAGGCTGTTTTTTACGGGCGACACGGCGGTCTGCTGGGGGAGGATATCCTCAACGTCCAAGACCTTATCGCATATTATGCCAGCCTGATTTGAGCCGACTTCTATCACTATGGTACTGCTTCTGTTGTCATACTCCCCTTCGGGCAGTCCAAGGCGCAGGCGGAGATCTATCACGGGAACGGCTTTTCCTCGCAGATTTATAACGCCTTTTATGAACTTTGGTGTTTTCGGGAGCCTTGTGACGGGGAGAAGCCCTATTATATCGGTGACATCTTTTACCTCAAAGGCGTAATATTTTTCATCAGAAACAAAGGAGAGTATTTTTCCGCCCTTCTGACAAAATTCGTTTATATTCTGTTCTGACATCTTTATTCACCCTTTCGGAAGTCATAATTGCCGAGAAATTCTTTCATATCCAGTATTATGGTTATACTGCCGTCGCCGAGGACCGAACAGCCTGCCATGCCTGATTCCTTGAGGGGATAGGCGTCAAGTAGAGGTGAGAACGGTTTTACTACCACCTGCTGGTCGACTGTTATCCTGTCTGCCATGAGGACGGCTTCCTTGCCACCGTCTTTACAGCAGAGCATTATGCCCTTTGTTACGTCCTTTTCGGCATTTGGTATATCAAAATGGTCGCTCATTCTGATAAGAGGCAGACATTTTTCACGGAGCATTATAAACTCGTTGCCCTCGGGGTCGGTGATAAAGCTTTCGGCTTTGCAGGAGAAAGCTTCGGAAACTGCGGAAACAGGCAGAGAGAAATTCTCGCCTCCTACGTCAACGCTTAAAACGTCAAGGATAGACAGAGAAAGTGGTATCCTTATAGTAAAGACAGAGCCTTCGCCAAACTTTGAGTCAACATAGAGCTTTCCGCCGACTTTCTCAAGGTTTTTCTTTACAACGTCCATTCCCACGCCTCTGCCTGAATATTCGGTTATTTTATCATTGGTGGAAAAGCCTGCCGCCACAACAAAATTAAATATCTCTTTGTCGGTATATTCATTCTCAGGCTTTGTGAGCATACCGTTTTTCTTGGCTTTCGCCATAAGCTTTGCGGTATCCATTCCTGCACCATTGTCACGGCAGGAGATAACCACTTCGTTGGAGTCATAGCCTGCGCTCAGAGTAACTGTGGCAGGCTCGGTCTTGCCTGCTTTTGCACGGACTTCGGGGTCTTCTATGCCGTGGTCAACTGCGTTTCTCACAATGTGCATAAGGGGGTCATTGAGGATATCTACGATAGATTTATCCACTTCCGTTTCCTGCCCTTCAAACACAAGAGTAACGTTCTTTTTGAGCTTTTGGTTCATATCCCTGACAACACGGTTCATCTTCTGAAATGCTGTGGAAACAGGCACCATTCGTATGGACATTACAACGTCCTGAAGCTCGTCGGTAAGCTTTTTCAGCTCACGGGAGGATTTATTGAAGCGGTCAAGGTTTATCTCGGCTTTTTTCAGGTCGGGAGAGGAGATAACAGAACCTTCGGTTATAACGATCTCAGCCACAAGGTCAAGAAGTCTGTTGAGTTTATCGAGCTTGACGGATATCATGGACTGCTCATGCTTTTCGGCATGCTTTTTGGGGACTGCATTTGCAGGCTGAGCAGGCTTTGGGGCTGACTTTTCCGGAGCAGACTTTTGGGCAGGCTGAGGTTTTTTGGCTGCGTTAGCAGGTTGCTCAGGCTTTTTCGCCTGCTCGGCTTTGTCAACGTTCACGGCGTTTTTCATAAGGTCAAGAACGCCATTCGGGTCATCGGTGATAAGCTTTATGTAAAGTCCCTTTTTGGATATTTCGTCCCCTGCATTGTCGGCGTCAAGATCCTCAGGGAAAGTTTTTATTACCTCGCACATTTTACCTAAAGCACGCAAAAGCACCAATGCACGCATATCAGGCATTGCACAGCTTTCAGAATATGTGATCTTATAGGTGAGGACGCCCTCTTTTTCATCATCAGGGAAAAGCCCCTCATAGGTGGCGGTATCGGCTGAGGAAGTATCGGAACTGTCTGTGGCAGGCTGACCTTTCATGGTGGCAGCAAAGGCGTGTATCTTATTTTCAAGCTCTGAAAAATCGGTGAGCGGTGCGTCGTCATAGAGTGAATCAAGCTCAGATTTAAGGTTATCGGAGGCTGAGAAAAGAAGCTCATAGAGAGCAGGCTTGTCATATTTCACAGTAGGGTCTTCACGGATAATGTAGAAGAGATCCTCAACTGAGTGGGCAAGGGTAGACATATTGTGCATACTCATCATGGCGGCAGAGCCTTTAATAGTGTGCATGGTACGGAATATCTCGTTGATATCGTCGGAGGAGATAGAGTCTTCCTGCTCGGTGCGCATAAGGATCTCGTCCAACTTTTCCAGAAGGTCGCCTGTTTCAAAGACGAACATATCCGCCATATTTTCCATACCGCTTTCAAATTTCGGCAAAAAAGTCACTCCCTTTCGGTGCTGTTGAAGCATACGGATATAATCAATAATATTATAGCAAATTTTTTGATATTTTTCAAGCATTTTTGTGCATTTTAAGTAAAAGAAACGATCAAGTGAGGAGGGGGGATAAGTGAGGAGTGAGGAGTGAGGAGTGAGGAATGAGCAAAGCTGCCCCCAAGCACCGAGCGAAGCGAGAGATAAAGCGCACGCTCAAGCTCGGCGCTGGAGGGCTTGTGGGGTCTAGGGGCAAAGCCCCTAGCGGAGTATGAGGCAGAGCCTCATTCGGCGATAGCCGACTAGGTGCAGATTGTAGTATTAAAAGCATATAGAAATAAGATATCAGACAAAAGAAATATCGGAGTAACACAATCTGCACCGCTATTCTATCCCAAAGCAAAACGTATATCCGCAAAGAGCGGAGCGATTTTGCGGCGCAGAAACTTGTCCGAATACCTGTAGGGGACGGCGCCCTCGACGTCCCGTTTCGAGGAGTTGCGGGGGTGAATTTGTACAAACCATGTAGGCGAATAAAGGCGGGCGAACGCTGTTCGCCCCTACCGCCATTTGTGGGGTTATCGCAGGATTGAGCAGGCAAACAGGTGCGGGCTGTCGAGGGCGCCAGCCCCTACATGGTTTGTAAAGTGCATAACAAAGTGCGGATAACACAAGTACAAATAAAAAATGCGAAACGAAAACCGTTCCGCATTAGTATCATATCAAATTATTTTTCCACCGCATATCACCATGTCAGGTGATACCATTACATCAAGTGGGTCGCCGCTGAATAGGGTGAGGTCTGCGTCAAGCCCTGTCTTTACAGAGCCTACTCGGTCGGATATGCCTGCTATCTCTGCCGCTGTGCAGGTGATAGCTTCAATGCCCTTTTCATAGTCAAGACCGTTTTTTACTGCAATAGCTGCTGACAAGGGCAGATATTCTATCGGCACTTCTGAGTGGTCGGTGCAGATAGCTACCTTTATGCCGTGAGAAGAAAGTATGCCGGCATTGGCTGGGGTAAGATTTGCCATTTCAGGCTTGCACCTGTCGCATATTACAGGACCTATCACACAGCTTGCTTCTTCCTCTGCAAGCTCGTCAGCTATGATATGACCGTCAGTGCAGTGTATAAGCACATAGTCAAGCTCAAATTCTTTCGCTATCCTTATGGCGGTGAAAATATCGTCCGCCCTGTGACAGTGAAAATGCGCCTTGACTTCGCCTCTGAGAACAGGGAGCAGAGCCTCCGACTTCATGTCAAACTCAGGCATATCCTCCTCGCTTCCCATTGCACGTTCGACCGCTTCACCGTATTTCTGCGCCTTTATAAGTGCTTCTCTTATTATGCCTGCCACTGCCATTCGGGTGTAGGGGGCGTCCTCTTTGTCAGAATAGGTGAGTTTAGGGTTTTCACCCATTGAGAATTTCATTCCAACTGTGCCTACAAGCATTTTATCTATTCGCTTGCCATAGGTTTTTACTGCCGCAATACTGCCTGCAACTGGGTTTGCTGAGCCTGGGGATACAAGACAGCAAGTTACACCTGCTTTTCTTGCAAGCTCAAAGGAATAGTCGATCGGGTTTATGCCGTCAACAATGCGGATATGTGCTGTGCATGGCTCGGATTCCTCGTTGAAATCCTCGCCCTCCATGCCTACGCCGCTTGTGGATAGTCCAAGATGTGTGTGAATGTCGATAAAACCAGGGTAAACTGTTCTGCCGTTGCCGTCTATGTCCTCGGCTGTGACAGCTTCGGGAGAGCCACTTTCTACAGCGGAAATAATGCCGTCTGTTATCTCAACCCAGCCGTTTTCGATAACACGTCTGTCGCTGTCCATGGTCTTTATTTTAACGTTGTAAATTTTCATATGCAGTTTTCACCATTCTTATTTGCCTGTTGAGCCAAAGCCGCCTGCGCCACGCTCTGTATCGGAAAGCTCTGTTACTTCCTCTACTTCGGGAGTGAAAACAGGGGTTATCACAAGCTGTGCGATCCTGTCGCCGCTGTTTATGGTGTAGTCCTTGTCTGAACTGTTGTGGAGAGCGCAGATTATCTCACCTCTGTAGTCCCAATCAACAACGCCAACGCAGTTTGCAGGGGCAATGCCGAACTTTGATGCGAGTGAGCTTCTTGCATAGATAAGAAGAACGCAGTTTTTCTCTCCCTGAACCTCGGCTGATATGCCTGTGTGTATTTTCTCGGTCTGACCTGCTTTTATGGTTACGGGTGCGTCTGTGCAGGCACAAAGGTCATAGCCTGCGCTAAATTCTGTTTGTCTTGCAGGGATAACTGCATTTTCCTTAAGCTTTTTTATAAGTAATCTCATTTTATAAAACTCCTCTGTAGTATAGGCCATTGGTAGCGTTTTCGGGCTTTGCGCTCATTTCGCCACTGTAGGCTTTTATTATTTCGTTTATCCTGTGGGCATTCTCCTCATAGAAGTGAAGCTCCATATAGTCAGCATTGTCAAAATCAGTCAGCTTGTCTGCAAGATACAAAATATCGGAATTTAGTATCTCTGCGCAATCTCTGCCCTTTGGACATCTCACCGGAAACTCTCTGCCTGTGCGGTCAAAAAGCTTGCCCTTGCAGTTTTTACAGCCCATATCGTTTCTTATAGGACAGTTTGCTGTGAGCATAAGGGGAAGTCTGCCGTATGCCACAAAGCCTATCTCAATGGGCTTCTTTAACTTTTCTATCTGCGACGCTTTAAGCTCAAAGGACACTGTGCAGTCTTTTGCACCGAGTTTTTTTACCTCGTCCAATGCGGGTGAGTTGCAGAGATTGAATGAATAGCCTGCATGAAGCTCAAAGCCAAGGTCATTCGCAATAAGGCAGTGGCCGATATTCATGGCGAGCATTTTTGTTATGCCTGCTTCTTTTGCGGCTGAAAGCTTTTCACACAGGGCTTTCTCGTCGAATGTGAAGCGTGGCATTATTATCATAAGCTTGCTTTTGTCTGACACGATCTTTACCGCTTCTGACGCTATCTCTATTGGCACGCCCACAAGCTCTGTTTTGTCAAGGTCAACACCCTCAAGCTGAGAAAGCTTTGAGAGCATTATGCGGATCTTTTTGTGTTCATAGGCTTTTGGCAGGGTAGGAAGATCGGTAAGTGCTTTGTCGGTAAAATCGGCGGTATGGGTGAAAAAGTCTATACGCTTCTGGTCAAGCTTTTCTACCGCCTGCCGTCTTAGGTCATTAAGTGCGGAAGCTGGATAGGCAAGGTCTTTGCCTATGGCGGCTTCAAGTCCTCCAAACTCATATATGGTGTCCCCAAGCTTGGAGAGCTGTTTTTTTACATAGTCGCTGTCGCAGGCTTTTTTCAAGGCTTTTTGCGGTATATCGCCGTAAACGGTCACGGTGTTTCCCTCGCTGTCACGGAGAGAAAGCTCCGCCTGAGAATTCTCCTGAAGCTTTATGGTGAAAAAGGCTTTTGTGCGCTTTTCACATCTGCGGTAAAGCTCATGAAGTTCGGGAAGAATTTTGGCGGTGGCGGAAACGTCCTCTTTCTGCCTTGTGCCGAACATTTCTCTGCCTAATCTGCCATTGTAATAGCCGTCTGTAAAGCCCCCGCGGGAAAAGACCGCTTCAAGGGCTTTCAGGTCATAAGGCTTGTTTTCGAGAGATTTTTTACAGCAGTTCACTGCCGCCGCAACATATTCGGGGCGCTTCATTCTGCCCTCTATTTTAAGAGAGGAAACTCCGTCATTTTCGAGCCTTTGGAGCTTATCAACATAGGACATATCTTTCAGAGAGAGGGCGTAACGCTCCTGCCCCTTTGTTATCTTATCTCCTTGCGCGGGAAGTCTGCACGCTTGTGCGCAAAGTCCGCGGTTTGCGCTTCGTGAGCCTATCAACGCACTCATATAGCACTGACCTGACACGGACATACAAAGTGCGCCGTGGACAAAGACCTCTGTTTCGATGCCAAGGGCGGTGAGGTCTTTTATGGTATGCTCGGGAAGCTCTCTTGACAGGACGGCTCTTGAAAAACCGAGGTTTTTAGCCATTTTCACACCGCTTTCGCTGTGGATGGTCATTTGGGTGGAGGCGTGATATTCAAGTTCGGGGCAACATTCACGGCATATTTTCACAAGGGTCAGGTCTTGGGTGATAAGTCCGTCAACGCCAATTCCTGCGGCAAATTTGACGGCTTTTTTACATTCTTCAAGCTGTTCGTCAAAGACAACAGTGTTTATCGCCTGATAGACCTTTACACCTCGCAGGTGACAGAGCCTTACGGCTTCTTTTAGCTGTTCATCTGTGAAATTGGCGGCATTTTGTCTGGCGGAAAATTTCTCTCCCCCGAGATAAACTGCGTCACAGCCGCTTCTAAGGGCGGCTTCGAGAGCTTCAAAAGAACCGCAGGGGGCAAGTATCTCAGCTTTGTGAGCCATTAACGGCTTCCTCCCTCGGGTCTGTAATTCACTGTGCCGACAAAATTGCCGTTGTTAGGCTGATTAGGGTGGACAGGTCTTTCAATAGCGTTCTTTATCTCCTGCGAAAGAAGCTCGTTTGCGTTTATAACTTCGTCCTCAGGCTCTCTTTTTACAACTGTGCGTGCTTCGAGCTGTTCTTCAAGGTCATGGACTTTTGCCTGAAGCTCTCTTATTTCTTTCTGAGCTTCGTCAGCCTGACTTCTTGCTCTGCCTGCGTCGTCAACATAGTCCTTTATCTGGGTGCGGATATTCTCGATATTCTGATTTGCCTTGCTAAGCTCGTCAAGACAATCAAGTGCTGTCAGCACTGCGGCGTCCTGAACGGAAAGGCTCGGGATAGCTTTCATCATGCCTTTTATCTTTGAATTTATCACCAACGCAAGTTTATTGGTATACTCCTGCGACTCTTCGGAAAGCAGATTGTATGTACGGTTATAAATATTTACTTTAAGCTTGTTTTTCATAGCTTTTGACCTCCCTTTATTTTCTTTGCTGTGAACTTGTATACTTAATTGTATTATACACTACTTTTTGAGAAAAATAAAGAGGGTAAAAAGAAGTTTTTTGTAAATACGCCCTTTGCGGTGGTTTTTGCTTGACATTTTTACAAATATGATATATAATTAATCATAGATTTTCTATAGGATTTATGAAAGGATCTGACGCTGATGAAAATATCCACAAAGGGAAGATATGCACTGAGGCTTATGCTTGACCTTGCTTTACATGAGCAGAGCGGATATGTGCCTATCAAAGTGATCGCTGAAAGACAAGACATCAGCGACAAGTATCTTGAACAGATAATATCCATTCTTGCAAGAGCGGGCTTTGTAAAGAGCGTTCGTGGTGCAGGTGGCGGATACAAGCTGGCAAAGTCGCCTGAGGAATACACTGTGGGAATGATACTTAGGCTCACAGAGGGAAGTCTTGCTCCTGTGGCTTGTCTGGAGGGGGAAGAAAATACCTGCCCGCGTCAGGACAGCTGTTCAACGCTGATGGTATGGAAAAAGCTTTACGGTGCTATAAATGATGTTGTTGACGGTATTACTTTGCAGGACCTTGTAAATCAGGAAAATGCAAGGATAGATGATTACGTTATTTGATATTTTGTAGGGGCGGGCTTTGCTCGCCCGTTTTTTATGCGCTTTTTTGTGCGATCTTAAGCTGTCTGTTTGCAGAATGGAGTGGTCTTGCCTATGACCGCTCTTTTTTTACGCCTTTTTATCTTCTACCTATAGCACAAAAGAAAGCCTATATTACAGCTTGGTTTTGTGCATGATTGATTTTGTCATGTTATTGTAAAATTATTGTGGGATATGGTATTGCTTTGATGCACAAATGTGATGTTCGGATAGGACTTTTGAATTGTGCAAAAGATACAATCTGCGGTGGAAAAAGTGCGAAACTGAGGCATTTGCAAATCATAGTCTGGAGGTATAAAATAAGGATAGAAATTAATTTATCGGAGGAAAATATCATGAGCGAACAGTATGAACTTAATAAAAATCTTGCACAGATGTTAAAGGGCGGCGTTATAATGGACGTTACTACACCTGAGCAGGCTAAGATAGCTGAAGCGGCAGGAGCTTGCGCTGTTATGGCGCTGGAGCGTATCCCTGCTGACATAAGAGCCGCAGGCGGTGTTTCGAGAATGAGCGACCCTAAGATGATAAAGGGTATTCAGGAGGCTGTTTCTATCCCTGTTATGGCAAAGTGCAGGATAGGTCATTTTGCTGAGGCGCAGATACTCGAGGCTATAGAGATAGACTACATTGACGAGAGCGAAGTGCTTTCACCTGCTGACGACAAGTATCACATTGACAAGACGCAGTTCAAGGTGCCGTTCGTATGCGGTGCAAAGGACTTGGGCGAGGCTCTCAGACGAATAAGCGAGGGAGCGTCAATGATAAGAACAAAGGGCGAGCCCGGTACGGGCGATGTTGTTCAGGCTGTTCGCCACATGAGAATGATGATGAGCGAGATAAAAAGACTTACTTCAATGTCAAAGGACGAGCTTTATCAGGCTGCAAAGGACTTGAGAGTTGATTATCAGCTCGTTAAGTATGTTGCTGACAACGGCAGACTTCCTGTTGTAAATTTTGCGGCAGGCGGAGTTGCTACTCCTGCGGACGCTGCTCTTATGATGCAGCTTGGGGCAGAGGGCGTATTCGTAGGCTCAGGTATCTTCAAGTCAGGCGACCCTGAGAAGAGGGCAAGAGCTATCGTTCGGGCTGTGACAAATTACAATGATCCTAAGATGCTGGCTGAGCTTTCTGAAGATCTTGGCGAGGCTATGGTAGGTATCAACGAACAGGAGATCAAGCTGCTCATGGCAGAGAGAGGCAAGTAATATGAAGATCGGAGTTCTGGCTCTGCAAGGGGCATTTGCGGAACACGAAAAAGTTCTGACTGCTTTAGGAGCAGAGGTAAAAGAGATAAGGCAGCTTCGTGATTTTGATGACGGCTTTGACGGCATCATTATCCCAGGTGGCGAAAGCACTGTTATGGGAAAGCTGTTAAGAGAGCTTGGACTTTTTGAGCCTGTGAGCGAATACATCAAAAATGGCGGATACTGTTTCGGCACTTGTGCAGGGCTTATACTGCTTGCAGAAGAGGTATCCAATGATGACAGAAAGAATTTCTGCACACTGCCTGTGAGGGTAAAAAGAAACGCTTACGGCAGACAGCTTGGAAGCTTTTCATGCAAGGAAGATTTTGCGGGCAGGGAAATAACCCAGGTATTTATAAGAGCTCCTTATATCGAAAAGGTGCTTGATGATGAATGCCAGGTGCTTTCGCAGCACGAGGGCTTCATTACTGGGGTGAGATATAAAAATCAGCTTGCGGCGGCTTTTCACCCTGAGCTTACTGATGACAGAACAGTTCATCAGTATTTTCTTGATATGATAAGCGGAAAATAAAGAATAATGGTGGGCGACCACAAATACTGCATTATATGTCTTTTCTCTGAAAATGGTGTAAAGGCACTGGTGCATTTGTGGGGATATTGCCAGAAATACTAAGTTCTACCAGAAATAACGGGACACCACATTTCTGTGAAACAGAAATTGCGCCGTTCTCCTACATGATATGATTTTTCGACAAATGGTAAAAAATTAAATTGGAGTGATAATAATGAGTACAACAGCTCAGGTAAAAAATTCAACAAAGCATATTCAGCTTATATGCGTGACAGGTCTTTTTGCGGCTATGATATATGTTCTTACGGCATGGCTTCACATTCCTACGGGTGCAGGCTACACACACGCAGGTGACGGACTTATTTATCTTGCGGCTTCAATGCTTCCTACACCTTATGCAATGGCGGCAGGGGCTATCGGAGCAGGTCTTGCAGACGGACTTTCGGGATTTGTGGTATGGCTCCCTGGAACTATCGTTATAAAGGCGATAACTGCTCTTTGCTTTTCAAGAAAGACAGAGAAGATAATCTGCGTGAGAAATCTTCTCGGCATTATCCCTGCACTTGTTATATGCGTGGTATGCTACAGTCTTTATGAGGGAATTTTTATGGCAGGCGGTTTTTCAAAGAGTGCAATAATCTCGGCTTTCGGTCAGACTCCTGCTTACTGCATACAGGTGCTTGCAAGCTCGATACTTTATATAGTGCTTGGTCTTGGTTTTGACAAGGCTGGGCTTAAAAAGAAGTTTTCACATTTGTTTGGATAATTTATTGGCATAAAAGCGTGATAAGCAAAGTGGACGACATCAGGTCGTCCCTACGCATTTTGGCAAAAGAAAAAGGGGCGGAAGTCAAATTCCGTCCCTTTAACGTTATTTTTATGGAGAATGAAGTTACAAGCTATATCTTTGAATAGCCGAAGCTGTTTACCAAAGCGTCGACCTTCTGTCCTGATTTGCACATTGGGCATTCTGATGATGTATATGTCATGTAATCATGAATATCCTTTTCTGTGAAAAGGGCATGGATAGCGATGCCATTGTTCTCTTTGATAGCGGAGAATATGGAAGCTATTCCTACAAGGTTGCCGTTATAGTATTTCAGACAGTCGATAGCTCTGTTTATGCTCTTTCCTGTAGATGCGGAAGCGATAAGCAGAAGCACCTGCTTGCCCCATATCTTCTTCTGAGTGTTATCTCTGAATATCATCTGATTAACAGCGTTTAGCTCAGGTGTTACTACATTTACGTCTGCACCGCTGTTTATGCCGCTTTCGCCAAGGCTTTCAGCGAGAAAGGCACCGATGATCTCTGTGCCTTCAAGGCATATGATAGTGTCGATATGTGTTGAAACATAGGTGGCTGCCAATGCCTTTGCGGCTTCCTTTGCCATTTTATAACCAGTTTTAAGAGATGTTATATCTACATAATAATTGATATGCGAGTGGTTAGTTGCATAGTGACCCGGTATAACGCCTATCTGTATCTTGCTGTTGCCTGCTGCCTGTATAATTTGCATACGTTCTTCCAAAATAAAGACCTCCTTACAAGTAAAGTATGAACAGTATGTTGCTATTCGTTATTATATCACATATGAACAAGATTTTCAATGCTATTTTTGATGAATTTTGCTATATATTTTTGTGACAATACACAATTAATAAACTGATAAATCAAAATTTACAGCGATTTATTTGTAATTCGTGAGGTGTTGTGTATATTGTTGTGTAAACTAATGTATGATTTGTACAAAATTCTGCTTGTAATTTTATTGGAAAATGTGTATAATTGAATGAGGAAAACTTTAAGCAGCTCTGTGATAAAGCTTTGCTGTTGATAAATGGCGTATCGGAGGAGGTCTTTTTATATGAGGACGAGAAAGCTTTTGTCGGGGCTTGGGGCGACTGTGATGTCGCTTATGATGATAATACCGTGGGCGGTGTATGCGGACAGCCCTCAGGTGGAGGACAGCTCCATTGTGACGGAAAGCTCTGCGGCGGAGGCTATGGCGGAGCAGGGGGTCATCAAGGCGCAGAAAAACTCCACCCAGAACACTGAGACCGATTGGGTGCTTTTCGGCTGTATCGGCGGCGGTGCGGTGGTAGTGCTTATAATGATAGGGCTTATGGCTAAGAAAAAATAATACATATTAGGGCGGCGTGGGCTGCCCTTTTTTGTTGTTGGTGGTAGATGTAATAAACAGCAGAAACGGACGAACACTGTTTCGCCAAGAATGTCAAACAAGCGGGACGTCGAGGGCGCCGTCCCCTACAAGCAATGTAAATATGCTGTTTGTATGTAGTGGCAAATAGTGTGCGTGTGAGATTTTTTTGTTTGCAACTTTATTTGTTATTGCACGTCTTTATAGATGAGGGAAATTCTTATGAGTTTCTTAAAACAACGGCTTTATTTATTGACTTATACTCTTTTTATGGTATAATGTATACATAAAAACAGATAAGAACAAAAGACAACAGGACAGCAAGATAACAAAGAATAATACGCTCATGCTATACCCTTATGGGGAAGGTGGGGCTGTTTTATCCGTCCGGCTGCTGTCAGGCGGATCTTTTTATGCTGTTTTGGAAAAATCACAAACGGAGGTATTGCAATGACCACGAAAAAAAGGATATGCACTGTTATAATAGTGCTTGTTATCGTTTGCGCAGTGTGTGTGGGAGGTTTTCTCGTATGGAAAAAGACCGGCAAGGGAGGCTCAAAAAGCTCACAGAAGGTATATGTGCAGAAGGTATCGTCGCTTAACACTGTGTCGGACTTCAAGCTTTCTAATTGCTCGTTTTTGGGCGTTGTTGAGGCGCAGGAGTCTGTGGACGTAAAGTATGACAGCTCAAAGACGGTGGACGAGATACTTGTTAAGAACGGTGACTCTGTTAAAAAGGGTGACAAGCTTCTTACATATGACGTTGAGGCTATAAACCTTCAGCTTGAGCAGGCTAAGCTTGAGGTGGAAAGGCTTCAGAACGAGATAGTTTCAAACAAGAATCAGATAGCTGAGCTTGAAAAGGCAAAGAAAAACGCCGATCAGGACGCCGCTGTCTCATACACGACCCAGATCCTTTCTTTGCAAAGCGACAATGCCAAGAACGAATATGACATAAAGACTAAAAACGTTGAGATCAAAAAGCTGGAGGCTTCCACAAAGAACGCTTACGTCACCGCTTCTATAGACGGAACTGTAAAGAATGTCAAGACGGCGGACAAGCTTCAGCAGGACGGCGGCGACGTTATAATGCAGATAACAGAAGAGGGCGACTACAGAATAAAGGGCAGATTCAACGAGCAGAACAGCAAAGATATTGCGCAGGGCGTTTCTGTTATCGTAAAGTCAAGGCTTGATGATTCCACTTGGAAGGGCGAGATAACTTCTGTTGACACAAGTCCGCAGAAAAATTCTGGTGAAGATATGTATATGTACAGCTACGGTTCAAGCGATGAGATGAGCCAGTCTTCAAACTATGCTTTCTATGTTAAGCCTGAGAGCTTTGACGGACTTATGCTCGGTCAGCACGTTCTTATCGAGATTGATAACGGTCAGGACAATTCTATACGCAAGACAGGCATTTGGCTCTATTCCGACTTTATCTGCAAGGACGGCAATAAGAACTATGTTTGGGCTAAGGACAAGGACGGAAAGATAGAAAAGAGATATGTTGAGATAGGTCAGAAGGACGAGGAGAACGGAGACTGCGAGATAAAGTCAGGTCTTGAAAAGGGCGACTTTATCGCATACCCTGACAAATCTATCGAGGAGGGCATGACGGCTACCACAAATGAGGCTGATGTGTCTGTTCCGCCTAATGACCTTGACCCGAACGACAACACGGACAGTGACGCTGATAACGAGGGCGGCGACAATGACATTGCTTATGACGGAAGTGATGAGGACGGCATGGCTATAAACGAGGATATGTTTGAAAGCATGACTGACGAGGAGATAGAAGAATACTTCAACAAGCTTTACGGTGAAGAGGAAAATGCAGAAAATGCAGACGGTGAGAATGCCGACGCTGCTGATGCTGACGCAGCTTTCGCTGAATAAGGAGGGCTTGCAATGGTATTTGAACTGAAAAATATCTACAAGGATTATTTGCAGGGCAAGGAAGCTGTGCCTGTGCTTAAGGATATTTCCCTTGATGTCTCAGAGGGGGAATATGTGGCGATAATGGGTCCGTCAGGCTCGGGAAAGTCTACGCTCATGAACATTATAGGCTGTCTTGACAAGCAGACAAAGGGAAGCTTTGTTTTTGACGGCTGTGACATTATGCAGGCAAAGGATAGGAAGCTTTCGGAGATAAGAAACAAGAAGATAGGTTTTGTATTTCAGAACTTTAATCTGCTCCCTAGACAATCAGCACTTGAAAATGTGGAGCTTCCGCTGCTTTATGCGGGGGTAGGCAAAAGAGAAAGACGTCAGAGAGCAAAGGCGGCTCTTGAAAAGGTGGGGCTTGCAGAGAGAATGATGTTCAAGCCTACTCAGCTTTCAGGCGGTCAGAAGCAGAGGGTGGCTATTGCAAGGGCGATAGTCAACAATCCAAAGCTTCTTCTTGCAGACGAACCCACAGGCGCTCTTGACACAAAGTCGGGCGATCAGGTAATGGAGCTTTTCAAGGAGCTTAATGACGACGGTGTTACTATCGTTATGATAACACACGAGCCTGACATTGCAAGATGTGCAAAGAGGATAATGTATATCCGTGACGGCGAGCTTCATGGAGAAAAGGCAGGTGAGCAGGAATGAAGAAGATAATAATAACGCTCCTGTGCATTGCTATTCTCGGTGGAGGAGGATATGCGGGAGCAATGAAATATAAGAAAAATCAAGACAAGAAAACTGTTGTGGCGGTAGTTCCTGTTGACCTTATGGCGGAAAGTGCGGATGCGTATGAGTGGAACAACTCGACGAACATGGACGGGCAGATAGTTTCTCCAAACTCTCAGAAAGTTACTCTTGATAACGAGAAGCTTGTTAAAAAGGTGTTTGTGAAAAAGGGCGACACTGTTAAAAAGGGTGACACTATACTTGAATATGACATGACGGTGGTGGAGCTGGAGCTTTCACAGAAAGAAAATCAGGTAAAGGTCTGCGAGCAGAACATCAAAATGGCTGAAAAGGAGCTTGCTAAATACAAGCTTTTAAAGCCTTCTGAGGACGCACCGCAAGAGCCTGACGAGCCGGAGCCTGAGCCGGAACCAGAGCCAGAACCAGAGCCAACTCCAGATCCTGAGCCAACTCCTGAGCCTGTGGAAACTGTGGACGTTGTAAAGGCTGTTTTCCAGACGAAAAATGCAGGCACAAAGGACGATCCTTATATTATAAACTGCAACATTAACACCAAGGTATCCAGAGCGTTTCTTGAAAGGATAAAGACAACGGGGGCTTATGCGGAGCTTTGCGTTTATGATGATAACTCAAACTTTATATACAAGTGGATAGTCAACCGTGAAACAATGGGCAAAAAGGCTCTTGCAGACTGGACGGTTTCCCAGGGGATAACTGAGGACAAGGAAAAAGGTACACTTTCTCTTGACACTTCTGTGGAGCAGTTCGGCAAGTTCTCTATCGTTGTGCCTGCAGGCTCAGACCGCAGTGATGACAGTGCTGACGATAGCGATGATACTGATGATATCGACAATGGCGGTGATGCGGATATACCTGATGACGGTGATTATGATGATAATGACGCCGGCATAGATGTCACTCCTGCTGACCCGTCACAGACGGACGATACAAATTCAGGCTCTGAGGACTATATGTACAGCCGTGCAGAGATAAAGAAAATGATATCAGAAAAAGAGGACGAGATAAAGAGCTTAAAGCTTAACCTTAAGTCTGCAAAGCTTGACTACAATGACGCTTTGAAGAAAAAGACAGACGGCAAGGTAGTGGCTACTATCGACGGAGTTGTTAAAAAGATAGGCACTGTAGGCGACGCTGCCGCAGAGGACAATAATTCGGACGATGTTGACGGCAAGGACGATGTGGACATTATGGACAGCAGCATGGACTACAGCGGTGGCAGCTCTGATGATGACGCTTTCGCTATAATCGAGGGCGAGGGCGGAGTTTCCGTTACTTTTAGTGTGGGCGAGCTTAATCTTGACAGAGCGGCTGTGGGAAACACTGTTATGGTGAACTCATACAACACGGGAATGAGCATTGACGCTGAGATAACAAAGATAAGCAGCGAGCCTACGTCATACTCGGCAAACAACTGGGGTGACAATCCTAACAGCTCCACCTACACTGTAGAAGCTAAGCTCAGCGACAGCACGGATTTCAACGTGGGCGACTGGGTAGGCGTTTCATTTGTGAATGACACCACGACCAGTGACAGCGTTTATCTGCCTATACATTATGTAAGGCAGGAAAACGGAAACTACTATATAATGAAAGCCGACAAGGACGGCAGACTTGTGAAAAGCTACATAAAAACAGGCAAGATAATGTATGGCACTAATATCGAGGTCAAGGGCGGACTTTCTATGAAAGACAAGATATGCTTCCCATACGGCAAGGACGTCAAAGAGGGCGTAAGGACAAAGGAGACCGACAAAGTCCTTTATCCTGAGTATTAAAAAGGGGGGCGGATAATATGATAGAAAATATCAGACTTTCATTTAAGGGAATACTTTCACATAAGATACGCTCGTTTCTTACTATGCTTGGTATCATTATCGGTATTGCGGCTATCATTGCTATAGTTTCCACTATCAAGGGTACAAATGAGCAGATAAAGAACAATCTTATCGGCGCAGGAAACAACACTGTGAAGATCCAGCTTTCAAATGGCGACACTGTTTGCGACTTTTCTTATGAAGCGCCACCGTCTAATGTGGCAATGTTCACATCGGACACTAAAAAACGTATCAACGAGCTTAAAGAGGTGGAGTCAAGCACTTTTTACCGCACAAGAAACAATCCTGACAATCTGTTTTATCTTAACAACAAAATGGATTCGTCAACTATATACGGAGTAGACAAGGATTATTTTGACACTGTTGGATACGAGATAGTTGAGGGAAAGGGCTTTGCGGAGAGAAACTTTACCAAATTTGACAAGGTGGCAGTGGTAGACAAGACGCTTGCAGAGGGTCTTTTCCAGGGTGAAAGCCCTGTGGGAAAGGTAATAGACATAAGTGGCGAGCCGTTCACTGTAATAGGCGTGGCTGTGAAAAATTCAAGCTTTGAGCCTGTTATAAGCTCCGTGGAGGACTACTACACATACAATCAGACATCAAGCGGACTTATCTTTATCCCCACAAACGATTGGGGGATAGTTTTCCGCTATGACGAACCAGAAAACTGTATCGTAAAGGCTGTGGACACGGACTCGATGACGAATGCGGGCAAAAAGTCGGCGGATATCCTTAACGAGAACGTTTCGGCTGTAAAGGGCGGAAGTGAGGAAACCAACGCTTCTGTGGAATACAAGAGCGATAGCCTGCTGGAGCAGGCGAAGTCATTGCAGGATCTGAGTTCATCCACTAATAAGATGCTTATATGGATAGCTAGCATCTCACTGCTGGTAGGCGGTATAGGCGTAATGAACATTATGCTCGTGTCGGTAACAGAGAGAACGAGAGAGATAGGACTGAAAAAAGCACTGGGAGCAAGGAAAAAGAGAATTCTTGCACAGTTTTTGACAGAAGCGGCAGTGCTTACGAGCATAGGCGGAATAATCGGTGTGCTGACGGGTATAGGGCTTTCACAGGTAATAGCGAAGGTAGCGGAAGTGCCTGTGGCGATATCCTCGGCGTCAATAGTAGTGTCGGTGGTATTTTCAATGGTAGTTGGAATAGTATTTGGACTTATTCCGTCCATAAAGGCGGCGAAGCTCAATCCTATCGACGCTTTGAGATATGAATAATAAGCTATAATAAAGCGGTGTCGGAGTGTAAAGCTCTGACCCGCTTTTGTTTGCCTACACAGCTTTATGATAAATCAAACCTTAACGCTTCGATGTGGGGACGTCGGGGCGCCGTCCCCTACATTTGGGTGCAGTGTTTATACAATGTAATAATCAGTAGGATCGTGAAAAAATGAAACGGGCGAACACTGTTCGCCCCTACAGTTGGTCTGTGCGGAAAACAAAAAAGCAGGCGGAGATCAATTCTCCGCCTGCTTGCGTTTGTGTAAATCAGAAAAGCGACTTCACCGCTTCACATATCTTCTCTGCTATATATGGATTGTTCATGGTGTAAAGGTGTATGCCGTCTACATCATTGGCGATGAGATCTACTATCTGCGATACCGCATAGGCTATGCCTGCATCTCTCATTGCTATTGGGTCATTCTCGTATTTGTCCATTATCTTCAGAAACTTCTTCGGCAGGGTCGCATGACAAAGAGTTGTCATTCTAAGTATCTGCTTTTTGTTGGTCACAGGCATTATTCCTGCTTCGATAGGCACGTTTATACCTGCTATGGCTGTTTTTTCTCTGAAATCGTAAAATGTGCTGTTGTCAAAGAAAAGCTGTGTGATAAGCTGTGAACAGCCTGCGTCTACTTTATCCTTCAGGTGCTTTATATCATCTACTATGCTGTCGCACTCCGGGTGACATTCAGGATAGCATGCGCCTATTACGTTCATGTCGCTGTGTTCTTTTATGAAAGATACAAGGTCGGAAGCGTAGTGAAAATCACCTGCCGGCTCAAAATCAGGGTTTCTGTCGCCTCTAAGTGCAAGTATGTTCTCTATATTCGCAGACTTCATCTCTTCAAGCTGCTCTAATACTCGTTTCTTTGTCTGATAAAGGCATGGAAGATGTGCCACCGACTCTATCTTGTGGTGATTTTTTATAGCCGAGCATATGTCGATAGTCGCATTGTTCGTGCTTCCGCCTGCTCCGTATGTTACGCTGATAAAATCAGGATTAAGTGGCTGGAGCTGTGATATGGTGCTGTATATGCTCTCAACAGGCGTTGAACTCTTTGGTGGGAACACCTCAAAGGATAATGTTGTCTTTTTCTTGAAAAGCTCGCAGGTCTTCATTTATTTTCCTCTTTTCTGTTATCTATATAAAAATATATTTTTTATTTTTCTGCAAAGTATATTATAACACAAAATTCCTAGTAAATCAATAATTTTTATTCTATGGTCTGTCATAGTTTAAAACTATGTCGAATGAAGATACAGGTATTATCTTGAAAAATCAGGCTGAAAAAGGTGGCAGTCGGTGAAAATTGTGTGTAATGCTTGATTATTGGCGAAAAGTATGCTATACTTTACTCATTGAGCAGATAACAAAAACAGCAGAGAAAGGCGGTTTTTTGTTGAATAACAGAGATCAGTTCAAAAGGATACTTAACTATCTCAGCGCACTTGTTATAATCTGTGCCTTTATGAAGTGCTTCGACACCGTTTGGAACAACTTTTACAACAAGGCGATGCGTGACCCGTTCTGGCATAATGGTAACATTCTTATGGTGGCTATCTATGCGGTGCTATATATATCCATGGCAAAGACCTTTAACGGCTTCCGTCTTGGATATGATAAATTCACGGGGCTTTTCGGCTCGCAGGTGCTGGGTGTGCTGGGTGCGAATTTTATAGAATTTATACTCGTTTCTCTTATTGGACGAGGCAGGCTCAACATAGCGCCCATACTTGTTATGACGGTAATTCAGGTGGCCATAGCCTTTGCGTGGAGCTATGTTTTCACTTGGATATATCAGGCGGTATACCCTCCACGGCGAATGATAATCGTTTATGGAAACAAGAACGCTAAGTACCTTGTTTCAAAAATGAGTGTGAGAAATGACAAATACAGGATATGCGCTTCTATAAGCTGTGAGGAGAGCCTTGAGGATATCGAGCGTGAGATATTAAAACACGAGGCTGTTATAATCTCGGATATTCCAAATGACCTGAGAAACAAGCTTTTGAAATTTACTTTTGAAAATTCTATCAGGACTTATATAAACCCTAAGCTGTCAGATATTATCGTAAGGGGTGCGGAGGATTTCCACCTTTTTGATACGCCCCTTTTGCTGGCGAGAAATGACGGCTTGCGCTGGGAACAGCGTGTGATAAAGAGAACGCTCGATATTTTGTTGTCAGCAGCAGCGCTTGTTATCGCTTCGCCGTTCATGCTAGTGACGGCTATTGCAATAAAGGCTTATGATGGCGGTCCTGTGCTTTATTCTCAGAAAAGGCTCACAACAGGGGGCAGGGTGTTCAAGGTATACAAGTTCAGAAGCATGATAGTTGACGCTGAAAAGAAAAGCGGTGCGACCCTTGCAAAGAAAAATGACAGCCGTATCACTCCTATAGGAAAGTTTATAAGAAAAGTAAGGATAGACGAGCTTCCGCAGCTTATAAACATCTTAAAGGGCGATATGTCGTTTGTAGGACCTAGACCTGAGCGGCCTGAGATCGCGCAGAAGTATGAAAAAACAATGCCTGAGTTCAAATACAGGCTGAAAGTCAAGGCTGGACTTACGGGCTATGCGCAGGTAATGGGAAAGTATAACACTACGCCTTATGACAAGCTGAAGCTTGACCTTATGTACATAGAGCATCAGTCGCTTATGCTTGATCTTAGAATATTCTTTATGACGGTAAAGACCTGCTTTATACCAGAAGCCACTGAGGGCGTAAAGGATTCGGCTCCTCTTGAAACTCACCGTGACAGGATAGAGCATGACAACAGCAAGGACGAAAAGAACAGCGAAGAGATAAAGCTGTGATAATATGAAAATGCAGAGGGCGGATCATTTTCGCCCTCTTTTTCGTATTTTGTGTGTAGGGGCGACCTGAGGTCGCCTGTGTTCGGAAATGCAACGTCACACCCAAAGCGAAAAAGTTTGTCTTATTGCAAATTTAGCAGGCGAACAAAGACGGACGAACACTGTTCGACCCTACATTTATTAATAAACGGCAAAAGAGCAGAACGTGAAAATGCGTTCTGCTCTTTTTGCATATATGACTTATGACCCCTAGACCGCCATGGTGGTCTTGAATTTAAGGCTTATTTTGTCTGCGATAAGGGCGATAAATTCGCTGTTTGTGGGCTTGCCCTTGCCTGTGTTTATGGTGTAGCCGAAGAAGCTGTTAAGGGTGTCGATGTCTCCTCTGTCCCATGCTATCTCAATGGCATGGCGTATGGCTCTTTCCACTCTGGAGGGCGTAGTTGCGAATTTTTTTGCCACCGCAGGATATAATAGCTTTGTAACGCTTTCAAGCATTTCCTTATCGTTCACGGACTGTATGATAGCTTCCCTGAGATAGTGATAGCCCTTGATGTGGGCAGGGACGCCTATCTGATGGATTATGTCTGTGACGATTATCTCAAGGTTTATGCTTTGCTTGTTTTTCATATAGCTTGAGTCGGAGGATATATCGGTGTCGATATCCAGCATGGACTTTATCCTCTCGCCAAGTATCTTTATGTCGAATGGTTTGAGCATGAAATATGATGCTCCTGCGTTCATGACCTGTGTTTCTATAAATGAGTTCTCATAGGCGCTTGTGATTATAAAAAGCGGTTTCTGATAGGACGAGTTCTGTATCTTTCTGATAAGCTCGATTGCGTCAAGGCTCGGCATCACTGCGTCTGTGATAACAACGTCCGGCTGTTCGTTTTTGATAGCGTCATAGATAGTAAGTCCGTCTTTGGGACGTGTTATCACGAAAAAGCCCATTGCTCTCAGTGAGGAAGCACATGCTACCCCGTACTGTGCCGAATCGTCGCCAATAAGAATTTTGATCTTGTTTGTCATTGTCATTTCCTCCGTCGTATAATCTGTCATTTTTGTTTGAGAGCGTTTGTTTTAACTCCCTTTCACAAGATAAATGATAACACATTTATTTGTTAAATGCAATAGTTTTTTAGAAAAATCGTCAACAAATTATCGACTTATTAATGCAAAGTGTACAAATATCAGTGCGTGAATATGCCAAAACAAGATAATTAAGCATTGTTCGACTGTAGATGATATTTTTCTCTATGCAAAGCCTTTTCATAAATCGACAGCGATCGGCAAAGGTCGCTAACCTGCGTTTTCTATGGTGTTTTCGGCAAGCTCTGAGGTCTTTGAATACATTTCGTCAGCGAAGATTCCATAGCCTTTGGCGGTGTCCTCGATAAAAACATGGGTCACTGCGCCCACGAGTCTTCCGTCCTGAATGATAGGCGAGCCGCTCATGCCCTGCAAAATGCCCCCTGTTTTTTCAAGAAGCGTCTTGTCAGTTATTTTGATAACAAGGTCATGCTCGGCAGAATCTGAGAGATTTATCTGCTCGATAGAAATTTCGTACTCTTTTGGCCCGTCATTGTCAATAGAGGAGAGTATTTTGGCTTTGCCGGGGTGTATCTCCTGACGGAAGCCGAGAGGAAACTCTTTTGCATTTGGGCAAGGGTTTGCATTCAGTGTGCCGAACACACCGCTCTCGCAGTTTTTCAGGATATCACCTGTGGAGGCGGAGTTTGCAAACTCGCCTAAAAGCTGTCCCGGACAGCCTGAGCGTGACTTGTTGAAACCGGTGAGGTTTATTTCGCCAACTGTGCCTGCGGAGAGGGGGAGGGGTTCTTTTGTGTCTGCGTCGCATACGGGGTGACCAAGACCTCCGAAAGTTCCGTTTTCAGGGTCATAGAATGTGAGAGTGCCTATGCCTGCGGAGGAGTCACGCACCCACATTCCTGCTTTATAGCTTCCGTTCTCAAGGCGTGGGCATAGCTTGAAGGTCAGGTCGTTGCTTCCACGCTTTATGCGCACTGAGCAGGCTTCGCCGTTTGAGCTTCTTATTATCTTTGCAACGTCTGCGTTGCTTTTGACTTTTTCTCCGTCGATAGATACTATAACATCGCCCTCTCTGATACCGCAATCTTTGGCAGGGCTTGAAGAATCCACCTTTTGCAGATCGACTACCATTACGCCCTCTGTGAGAAGCTTTATGCCGAATGGCTGTCCGCAAGGATAAAGCATTGGTCTTTCCATTGTCTTTGATTCAACCTCCTTGACTGGCACTGCCCCAAAAAGCATGAGCATATTTTTTGTGTATCGTGACGCTCCTGACGAACCGCCTGACACCGCCACTGTCACCTTGCTTTCGCAGGGCTTTGAGGATATGGTGAAAAAGGATTTCACGCTAAGCTCGCTGCCCTTTGAAACAAGGTAGAAATCGGGGAGCGTTGTGGAATAAAATCCTATAAGACCAAACAGCCCCAGCAGTATTATCCCTGTGACGCAGGCTGTTTTTTTGAAAAATGACGACATTTTTTCACGTTCCTTTCTGTTTTTCTTTTCGCTTTTATTGTTGACCTGTCTAGAAATTTAATTCAGCCGTCGGCATAAGTATTATTTGTCTTGGAAAGCCTTTTTCAATTTTATTCTGCCTTCTTAACAGTGCAAAGGAAGAAAATTTCATTTGTATGTGTTGAATTTCGTGGCATACTATGATATAATAGAATATCTGATGAGAACACTATGATACGATAATATTTTAATACATAAAAGAGGTACATTATGTCAAAAAAAGACAGGCTTAAAGCACAGAAAGAAAAGCAGGACAGGCTCAGAAAAGAAGAGGAGCTTGAAGAAAAGAGAGAGCGTGAGGAAGCCAGAGAAAGGCAGAGCCGTTCGGCGAAAAAGATGATGAAAAAGGCGAAACGCACAAAACCAAACGGTGAGCCTGTTTATTATCTTATTTTGAAGCTTCTTATGATAGTGCCGTTTGCGTATTCGGGATTTTTCTACGGCGGTGTAACTATCGTGGGCATCATGGGCAAGTATATAGAGCCCGTTCCGCCAAAGTGGGTGCTGTGGGCAATGGCGGCAGGCGTTGTTGTCATGTTTGCAGGAATATTGTTTGCATTTTTCAAAAAATATATCGTTTCCTTTATACTTAGCCTTGGGGGCATGATATCGTTTCTTAAAGCGGGCGGATATCTTATAAAAAGGATACAGGACAAGCTGAGCAATTCGGCTGTAGATCAGTCTTTGCAGAATATGGATAAGGAATATATGTGGAGATTTTATCCTATAATAGGTGTTGCTGTCATATCAGCGGCTCTGCTCATCTGCACTATAATAAGAAAGCTCATTGAGCGGAAAAGACTGCAAAGAGAGAGGGATAACGCCCCTGTCGAGAGCATTATCAACTGATTTTGATTTGCGTTTTTGTTTAAATGTGAGATTTTGCAATATTCTATTGACTTTATGTCATAAAATGATATAATTGAATGAGAATGTTATCAGAGTTTATTTTAAGAAGTTCATTAAGTAGAAAAAGCGGTGAGAATTTTGAAGAAAGCAGTTACACTTATAGATATAGCCAAAGCCTGTGACACAAGTAATGTCACTGTGTCAAAAGCCCTTGCAGGAAAAAGCGGAGTTAGCGATGCTCTCAGAGAGAAGATAAAGCAGGTCGCTGACGAAATGGGTTATGTGGGCGTGAAAAGCACTCAGAACAGGGGAGGCAATACTATCGGTGTGCTTATCCCATCAAAATTCATCAATCCTAACGGTTCATTTTATTGGGCATTGTATAACGCTCTTGTAACAAGGCTCAAAAAAGAGAATATGTTCTGTATAATGGAAAATCTAGATCAGGAGGACGAGGACAGGCTCATGCTCCCGCATTGTATCGAGGACAAGCAGGTTTCAGCGCTTATTTCACTGGGACAGCTTTCGAAGAATTATGCAAAGCTTCTTAATGACAATGTGAAAGATCTTGTACTGCTTGATTACTATGTGCCGTCTTTGGAACTTGACGCTGTTGTGACAAATGGCTACAGCGGAGGCTACAAGCTTGCTTCATATCTTATAAAAATGGGTCACAAGAAGATAGGATACATAGGAAATAAATTTGCCACAACGAGTATTTTTGACAGATACATGGGCTATGTAAAGGCTATGATAGAGCATGGCTATGAGGTCAACGAAAAGTGGCGTATCGACGATCGTGACAAGCGTGATTTTATCACTATGACTTTCCCTGAAGACGATATGCCAACGGCTTTCGTGTGCAACTGCGACGAGGCGGCTTACCGTGCAATAAGACAGCTCCGTGGCATGGGATATAACGTGCCTGAGGATATTTCCATTGTGGGATATGATAACTATTTGATCTCCGAAGTTTCAGACCCGACTATCACGACGATAAACGTTGATGCAGATTATATGGCAGACCTTGCGGTAATGACACTTATGGATAGAATGGAAGAACCTGACGGCAAGCCAAGGATAATAACTATCGAGGGCGACCTCGTTATAAAGGACTCTGTAAAGAGAATATAGGTGTTTTATTAGCGAATATAACAAAAGGATCAGCATGGCGGTTGCTGATCTTTTTTTATTTTGCTATTGACAAATGAGTAATTTTAAGTTATAATATAACTGTACTTATTAAGTGCACCTTTCTAATCTATGATTTTCTATTGTTTGCGGCATGACCCCGTCGGTTGTGTCGGTCGTTTGATCTTGGCGACAGTCTTTGTTAAGACTGTCGCCACTTTTTTGTGCATATTGCTAAAATTCGGACCTTTAAGTTTATATTTGTTCACAAAATTGAGATTAAAAAGATATTAATTTCTGAAAAGATATTGACTTAATTTTATTTAAGCTGTATACTTAATATTGTCGTTAAAGACAAATTAATTTACTTAATAAAATTAAGCTGATTCGGAGGTTATCAAGTATGAAAGCAAAGAAGATAGGTGCCGGTGCAATGGCACTGGTTTTGTCAATGGGAACAATGAGTGCGTTCACAGGCTGCGGAAGCTCTACAGATTCAAGCAGCAAGGCTGTTACACCTGAAGTATCACAGGCTGATATCAAAGACTCATTCGACGCAAAGGGTGCAAAACTGGAAGTTCTTACAAACAGAACTGACAGAAAAGAGGACGGCAAGCTCGACGCTCTCACAGACAAGTTTGAGGAAGCTTACAACTGCACAGTTGAATACACTGCATACAAGGACTACGATACAGATGTAGCAACAAGAATGGGTACAGATGATTACGGCGATGTTCTTTGTATCCCTTCAAGCCTTAAGCTTGAGGAACTTCCTACATATTTCGTATCTCTCGGAACTTATGACGAGTTCAAGGACACATACCGCTGGTCAGACAAGAAGATGACGGCTGACGGCAATGTTTACGGACTTGCGGTAGGCGGAACAGCTACAGGCGTTCTTTACAACAAGAAGATATGGGAGCAGGCTGGTATCACAGAAACTCCTAAGACTCCTGACGAGTTCCTTGCAGATCTTCAGCTCATCAAGGATAACACAGACGCTATCCCTTACTACACAAACTTCAAGGATGCAAGCTGGACTATCACTCAGTGGCAGAACCTTGTTATTTCAGCAGCAGGCGGTGCTGAAGCTGAGAACAAGCTTCTTCAGGATAAGAGCGACCTCTTTGTAGAGGGAAACGGCTATTATGAAGTATATAAGCTGATGTATGATCTGTTCTCAAAGCCTGACCTTCTTGAAGAAGACCACGCTAACACAGAGTGGGAGTCATCAAAGGTATGGTTCGGTGAGGGCAAGATAGCAACAATGGTAATGGGTTCATGGGCAGTTTCACAGTTCATGGAAAAGGCTGAGAACCCTGACGATATCGGATATATGCCTGTTCCTATCACTGCGGCTGACGGAAAGGTATACGCAGAGGAAGGTCCTGACTATACTCTCGGCGTAAGTGCAAACTCCAAGAATCAGGATCTTGCAAAGGCGTATGTTGAGTGGTTCGTTTCTGATTCAGGTTTCTCTGAGCAGGAGGGTATGATCTCAACAGTTCAGAACAAGGAGCTTCCAAGCACACTGTCAGGATTCAAGGACGCTGTATTCTTCGAGAAGGCTGTTTCTCCGGACGACCTCGTTGGTAAGTTTGACGAGATCGACAAGGAGTCAGGCGTTGGCGTATGGCAGGGCGACGAGGACAACTTCAAGATCAAGCTTGCTGAGGCAGCATTCGCAGGCAAGGGCGACGACGGTTTCAACGAGATCATCGCTGATGTAAACAAGAAGTGGGCTGCTGCAAGAGATAAAGTTCTCGGCTAAGACTTAAGATAAATCACTTATCAGGTACAGGCATTGTTCCTGTGCCTGATAATTGTGTTCAGGAGGACCTCAAATGCAAAACGGCAATAGAAAAGGCATTGCACAGTGGTCAAAGACTTATGCGGGTAAAAAGTTCTATACTTCTATACTGTTTCTTGCACTGCCGATAATCCTGCTTGTAACGTTTACCTTTATCCCTGCTCTGGATATGGTCATATTCAGTTTTCAGAACAGAGATCCATACGGCACTAACCCTACATATGCAGGCTTTTCAAATTATGTAACGATATTCACCGACAAGGACTATCTTGAAACTTTCAAGAACAGCCTTTATTATCTTGTTGGTTCATTCATTCAGCAGGCACTGGCTTTGCTGCTGGCGTCTATCCTCTGCTCAAAGATAAGAGCAAAGGGACTTTTCAAGGGAATACTTTTCTTCCCTTATCTTATGAACGGCGTTGCGGTATCTATCATATTCCAAAGATTTTTCCTCAAAGGTCAAAAGGGTCTTACCCCTGACGGAACGCTCAACACTATCCTTACCACACTGGGTCTTGACCCGATACTGTGGTTCGATGTTGACAAGCCGTTTCTTGCAAACTGCTGCTTGGTGTTCATTTCCATATGGAAATACATAGGCTTTGATATCATCATGTATATCGGTGCTATCCAGTCTATCAGCCCTGACCTTTACGAGGCGGCTGACCTTGACGGTGCGAACCCATGGCAGAACTTCAGATATATCGTATTTCCAAGCATAAAGCCTATCATCTCATTGCAGCTTATCCTTGCTGTAAAGGGTGCTATCTCAGTATTCGAGATACCATATATCACAACAAAGGGCATGATGGGCACTACCACATTCGTTATCAAGACTATCAACACAGCGTTCTCGCTGAAAAAGGTGGGTCTTGCTTCGGCAATGGGTATCGTGCTGCTTATCATAACGATAATCGTAACGTTTATACAAAAATACTTCTTCCGTGAGGACGACAAGACCCCTAAGGAGAACAAAAGGAGCAGAAAGGGGGCTGTGAGATAATGGCACAGAATGAAAACAAAGATTCAAAGCCGCTTTATATCGGCTCAAGGGTACTGAACATTTTCAAGTATGCTTTTCTTATACTCTGCTGTCTTATAGTAATAGTACCGATACTTGTTGTGCTCATAGGCTCGCTGAAAACCTACAAAGAGCTTTCAAACACCACGGTGTTCACACTTCCGGAAGTGCCTCAGTGGGAGAACTTCAAGACAACGTTCTTTACACAGAACATTCTTCTTGCATTCAAAAATACGGCTATAATCATTGTTGTATCCTGCGTTGGTTCGATAATAACAGGTACGATGACGGCTTATGTGGTTCAGCGCTTCAACACCTATTTTTCAAGAGTAGTAAAGACAGCGTTCCTTATTGCAACGCTTCTGCCTAATATCACAATGCAGGTAACGGTATTCCAGATAGTTTACAAGCTTGGTCTTTACAGATCTATGCTTGCACCTATCATTTTGAATATCGGTACAGATATTATTTCTATCTATATTTTCATTCAGTTTTTGGGACAGATATCATATTCCCTGGACGAAAGTGCTATTATGGACGGTGCTTCTTATCCAAGGGTATATTTCAGCATCATTCTCCCTAACCTCAAGCCTGCAATAGCAACAGTGCTTATCATCAAGTTCGTTGGTATCTACAACGATTTCTACACTCCAAAGCTTTATATGCCTGATGATGACCACGTTGTTATCTCAACTGTGCTTTACAATCTTATGAATGCCACTTCTGTACAGTGGGAGGTAGTTTTTGCGGGAATCGTAATTTGTATCATTCCGACTCTTATTATATTCCTCTTACTGCAAAAGTACATTTACAGCGGACTTGTTTCGGGAGCTGTAAAAGAATAAGCTTTATTTCTATTTTAATAATTTCCTTACCATAGCAGGCGGTATGACCTTTTAGGAGGTCGATACCGCTTTTGCTTTATAGGCAAACAAAAAAGCGATGAGCCTTTTGCAAGGTCATCGCTTTTTTATATAGAGAGTATTGTTATCTTGACTTTGTTGAATTATTCTGCAAGAAGCTTTTCTGCACTTGCAAGCTTAACTGCTGTAGCAAACACGTCGGCTGCAATTTTAAGCTCGTTCTCAGGCGGGAATGTAGGAGCAATTCTGATGTTTGAATCGTCAGGGTCTTTTCCGTAAGGATATGTTGCACCTGCACCTGTGAGGACTACGCCTGCCTCTTTGCAAAGCTGACAAATTCTCTTTGCACAGCCGTTAAGAGCGTTGAAGCTTATAAAGTAACCGCCGTTTGGCTTCTCCCAGCTTCCGATGCCCAGAGGTGCTATCTCCTTTTCGAGAGTGTCAAGAACTATCTTGAACTTAGGCTCGATTATAGCTCTGTGCTTCTTCATATGCTCCATAAGATTCTCGTATGTGCCGAAGAACTTAACATGGCGGAGCTGATTTATCTTGTCATAGCCGATAGTCTGAACTGTCATCATAGATTTGAGGTACTTGATGTTCTTTTCAGAGGAAGCTATCATTGCAACGCCTGCACCAGGGAATGTTACCTTTGATGTTGATGCGAGCATATAAACTCTGTCAGGGTTGCCTGCCTTTTCACACTCGTCAAGAATGTTGAGCAGTGTGTCAGGCGTATCAGAAAGGTGGTGGATACAATATGCGTTATCCCAGAATATCTTGAAATCCTTAGCCTTTGTCTTCATGGCTGCAAGACGCTTTACTACTTCGTCAGAGTATGTTGTGCCTGTAGGGTTAGCATACATTGGAACACACCATATACCCTTTATAGTATCGTCCTCAGCAACGAGCTTTTCTACCATATCCATGTCAGGACCGTTTTTGTCCATTGGAATGTTTACAAGCTCAAAGCCCATTTTTTCTGTTATAAGAAAATGTCTGTCATATCCCGGAACAGGGCAGAGCCACTTTACTTTTGTGTCCTTCCAAGGCTTTTCACCGTCGCCTGTGCCAAAAAGCACGAACTTTGCGATAGTGTCATACATGATGTTAAGGCTTGAGTTTCCGCAAATGATAAGCTCATCAGGTGTTACGCCGAGCATAGGAGCAAAAAGTGCCTTTGCCTCAGGCAGACCGTCAAGACCGCCGTAGTTTCTGCAATCTGTGCCGTCCTCAGCGAAACAATCCTCGCTGCTCTTTACTGCTGTGAGCAGACCCTCTGTCAGGTCGAGCTGTTCGGCAGACGGCTTTCCTCTTGCCATGTTCAGCGACAATCCCTGAGCCTTGAAATCGTCATATTCTTTCTGGACTTCCGCCTTGAATGATGCCAGTTCCTCTGCAGACATTTCTGTTAGTTTCATATCAATGTCCTCCACTTGTAAATTATAAATTATAGTACACTACTATACAGAACAATTCGGCAAATCCCGACCACTGTCGCACTCTGCCGAACGTATCTGATATCCTTACTTATATTGTATACCCTTTTCACTGTTTTTGCAAGTGCTTTTTATCATTCTTGCAAAAAATCAGAAACTTGCACGAATATGCTTATACTAATATGACCATTATGGGCAACTTTTATAATTTACATTCAAAACGCTTGCTGATGATCCGTTTTTTTGTTTTGTTAGAACTAACTGAGCTTGCAGATACAGAAAACCGCAGTTTTTTATCGCAATGCAAAAATATGAAACAAGCAAAGTGTTAATAAAATGTTAAATTTAAGAAGAATACGTTTACATTCAAATTCTAAACGTTTTCAGCAAAAATAGGGACTTGAAATTTTTCTTAAAGTATGCTTTAATAGTAACAACGGCGTTTTACCAAAATGGCAAGCCGAATGACATCGCCTTGAATAAGCGGAGGATATATTCGCATATGTATTCGGGGGAAAAATAAAAAGTAATCAATTTTTATATTATGAAAGGTGGATTTTAACATGAGCGTTAAAGTAATCAACGGACAGGCTATCCCAAATATGCCTTGGCAGGATAAGCCGGCTGACTGCAATGAAGTGATCTGGAGAGATAACAGAAACCCTATCATCCCTAGAAATCTTCTTCCTACATCAAACTCTATCTTCAACAGTGCGGTAGTTCCCTTCGAGGGCAAGTTCGCAGGTGTATTCCGTGTTGACGATAAGGAAAGAAACATGGCTCTCCATGCTGGTTTCTCTGAGGACGGTATTCACTGGAACATCAACCCTACAAGGATCATGTTCGAGCAGGCTGAAAAGTCTACAGAAGAAGTAAATCAGTGGGGCTACGGTTATGACCCAAGAGTATGCTTCATCGAAGACAGATATTGGGTAACATGGTGTAACGCATACGGCTGGAAGCCAACTATCGGCGTAGGCTATACATATGATTTCAAGACATTCTATCAGTGCGAGAACGCATTCCTCCCATTCAACAGAAACGGCGTACTCTTCCCAAGAAAGATCGACGGCAAGTATGTAATGTTCTCAAGACCTTCTGACTCAGGTCACACACCATTCGGTGATATGTACATTTCACAGTCACCTGACATGAAGTACTGGGGCGAGCACAGACACGTTATGGGACCTCTCAAGGGCTGGGAGTCCAAGAAGATCGGTGCAGGTCCTATTCCAATAGAGACAGACGAGGGCTGGCTCTGCTTCTATCACGGTGTTCTTGAGTCTTGCAACGGCTTTGTATACAGCTTCTCAGCTTGCATCCTTGACAAGGAGCAGCCATGGAAAGTTAAGTACAGATGCGGCGAGTATCTCATCAACCCAAGAGAGATCTATGAGTGCGTAGGCGATGTTCAGAACGTAACATTCCCATGCGCAACACTTTGCGACGCTGAGACAGGCAGAATTGCTATTTACTACGGCTGTGCTGACACTTGCGTAGGTCTTGCTTACACAACTGTTGACGCTGTTGTTGACTATGTAAAGAGCCATTCTTCTATCTAATTTCGATCTGATAGACTAACAGAATAGTTTACAAAAGAGCAGAACTTCGGTTTTGCTCTTTTTTGTTGTTAGGACATAAAAAAGACGGCTTTGAAAGCCGTCTTGTGAATTATAACAAATAGATGTGTAGGCAAATGAACTACATACAGACGATGTATTTGTGCGGTAGCAATGGTCTATATTTTTTCAGGTGCGTCCTTTTCGTATTCGGCGAATTGCTTTTCCATATCAGCTTCGCTTTCGCCAACTGAGCGCAGTATCTCTTTGAGAAATACTCTGTCCTCAGGCTCTCCTGAAAGCTTTGCACTGTGCTTTTCGTAGAAGTATCTCATTTTAAGCACGCTGATAGGGGAAAGCTCCTGCTTTTCTGCGGCTTCGTATGCAGAGTTCACGTCTGTGATGAAAAAGCCCATGCTGTATTCAGGAGCCTCCTCGCATATAGCTTTAAGCATATCTGCTATAAGATCTTCACGGACGTACACCACTCTGCCTGCAGAGTGGAGCATTCGCATTGTGCTGTTGTAGTCTGATACCCTGAGTGTTTTAAGCTCATCACGGCTCAGACCCAGCCATGAAAGGGCAACGGCTGCTGCAGCCTCAGTATTGGTTTCATGCAAAGCTTTGACCTTATCTTCTATCTGAGAAAAGGAATAGATATATTTTTGTTTCATATTTATTGCCACCTTATGCCTTTATCTTTCTGTATTCCGCCGGAGAGATGTTCTCGTGCTTTTTGAATACAACATAAAAATACGAGCTGTCGCTGAAGCCTGTTTCCGAAGCTATCTCCGCAACTGTCTTTGAGGAGTAGGTAAGAAGCTCCTTTGCGTGGCTTATGCGCACTGTGTTTAAATATTCCATTGGTCTTATGCTGAAATTTTTCTTGAAAAGTCTGCAAAGGTGCTGTTCTGATACCCCTGCCACAGCCGCCATGTCGGCGAGCTTTATAGGCTTTGAATAATTCTCCTCGGTGTATTTCATGACCTTTGCGACGGCTTCGGAATTTACACGGCTCTTGTATGGGAACTTATCGTCTGAAAGCTTGCGGTATTCAAGAAGCATATCGTAAAGCTGTGCGGAGGCATAATAGTTGCCGTATGCCTTGTCGCTTTTTATGGTGTAATATGCGCTGTCAAAAAGCTTGTGCATACGCTCTGCGCCGCAGTTTAAGAAAACATAAAATTTGTTAAGATCCCATTCTTTCAGCAGCTCGAGAGCCTGTTTGCCGTCAAAGCACACCCAGTCAAGATACCATGAATGAGTCATGGCTCTATATTCGTGGGGACAGTGCGGTGGTATATAAAAAATGCTGTCAGGCATTATTTTTACGGTCTTGCCGTCTACCGTTACCTCACCCTCGCCCTCAAGACAGACGAAAAGCTGAGGATAATCATAGCCCTCCGGTCTGCTGACAGGAAACTGCCAGCAGCTCACGCCTATGCCGATGATATAAAATGGCAGAGCTTTTTCAGTTCCTATAACAGGATAGAATTGTTTCTGCATATATTTTTCCCCCATATCTGAAGCAGAAAAAAACTGCAATATATTAACATGATAACTACACATTTTATTATAGCAGTGTCGCAATATGTTGTCAAGCGAAAGAATAAATTGCGATAAAATATGAACCAACTGTTGACTTTTTATCCCAACCGTATTATAATAATAAGGAAATGGTGCGAAAGTGCCAAGTCTTATTTTGTGGGACGTATCTGAAAGGAATTTGTATTATGGAGAACAATGTTATTATTCTTGCCGGCGGACAGGGCAAGAGAATGAAGACCAATATGCCAAAGGCTTTGTGCAATGTTATCGGCGAGCCTATGCTTGAGTGGGTGCTGACAGCCTGCGAGAATGCAGAGCTTGACGATATCTGCGTTGTAAAAGGCTACGAGGGTCAGCAGATAGAGGATTATCTTGCACAGAGAAAGTCAAAGGCTGATATCTGCACTGTTATGCAGGAAGAGCGACTTGGCACAGGTCATGCTGTTATGCAGGCGGCTGATTTCCTTAAAGCTCACGCTGAGGGAAACACACTTATACTCTACGGCGACGCTCCTTTTATCGACGCAGAAACTATCAAGGGTGCGCTGGAGCTTCATACTGAAAAGGACTGCGGCGTAACTGTTGTTACATCAAGAGTTGAGAACCCTACAGGCTACGGCAGAATAATCCGTACTGAGAATGGCATTTCAGGAATAGTTGAGCACAAGGACTGCACACCTATGCAGCTTGCTATCACTGAGATAAACTCAGGCTGTTACTGGTTCAAGACGGCTGATCTGCTGGAAGTTCTTTTCGACATCAAGCCAGAGAACGCTCAGGGTGAGTATTATCTTACAGACTGCATCGAGCTGCTTATTGCAAAGGGCAAAAAGGCTGACGCATTTATTTCTGCAAATCCTCATGTTGCGCTTGGTGCAAATGACAGACGTGGTCTGCTTGCACTGAATGATATCGCAAGATATGAGATAATAGGAAAGTGGCTTGACGAGGGTATCGAGTTCTGCTGCACAGACGGTGTTTCTATCGGAAACAATGTTACTATCGGTCATGGAACAAAGATACACAGCGGAGTTATACTTAGAGGAAACACCACTATCGGTGAAAACTGCAATATCGGCAACAACTGCATAATAGAGAACACAACTGTAGGAAACGGCGTAAACCTCAACAACGTTCAGGCTTACGAGTCTGTTATCGAGGACGACGTTAAGATAGGACCTTATGTTCAGCTCAGACCTAATTCACACATCAAGAAGGGTGCGAAGATAGGCGACTTTGTGGAGATAAAGAACTCAACTATCGGCGAATACACAGCGGTGGCACATCTTACATACATCGGCGATTCTGACGTCGGCTCAAATGTAAACTTCGGCTGCGGCGTTGTAACAGTAAACTACAACGGCGACAAGAAGTTCAGAACTGTTATCGAGGACAATGCTTTCATCGGCTGTAACACAAACCTTGTTGCACCTGTAAGAGTCGGCAAGGGCGCATACACAGCGGCAGGCTCAACTATCACAACTGATATCCCTGACAACGCACTTGCTATCGAGCGTGGCAGAGAGACTATCAAAGAGGGCTACGCTGAGAAGAAGCTCAAGGCGAGAACAGAAAAGTTCGAGGCTATCCACGGCAAGTCTGAGGAGAAGTAAGAGCGGATATTAGCTTTTAGTGTGAACGAACAGCCACATGCTTTTGCTTTTCTGCTGATTTTATTCATTTTTCGTTTGACAAACAAAATCTCATATGCTATAATAAAGCCGACAGTAAAATGTCGGCTTTTGTTTACACCCCGTCTTGCATAAAGACGGGGTTATTGTGCGTGGATAGAATAAGCTGTCGGGGCTGACATATTATAAAAGATAGGAGAATTTACAATGGATATATTTGAGAAATTAAAGAAATTGTCTGCCGAGAGGGAAACGGCTATGGGCAAGCCTGAGTATATTATCGTGGGGCTTGGAAATCCCGGCGTGGCTTATGAGAATACTCGCCATAACGCAGGCTTTCTTGCGGTGGCGGCTATGGAAAAGAAATACGGCTTTTCGGTGAATACGCATAAGTTCAAGGCTCTTGTGGGACGTGCCGTTATAGGCGGAAAAAGCTGTCTTGTCATGAAGCCTGAAACTTTCATGAACAATAGCGGTGAGGCTGTCAGCGATGCTATGGACTTTTATGATATACCGCTTGAAAATGTTGTCGTGGTCTATGACGATATTTCACTTGACGTGGGCAAAATGAGGATACGCAGAAACGGTTCGGCTGGGGGTCACAATGGCATAAAAAGCATTATTGCACTGTGTGGCGGTCAGGATTTTCCAAGGGTAAAAATAGGCGTGGGCAAAAAGCCTCACCCTGATTGCAACTTGGCTGACTGGGTGCTTTCAAGATTCACTGACGAGGAAATGAAAAAGCTTTCTGATGTGGATAAAAACACCTGCGAGGCTGTGGAGCTTATGGTGCAGGGCAAGATAAACGAGGCTATGAACAAGTTCAATTAGGGACAATTTTTGACCGACATATTGATAAAGACAAATATCGGGACGTCGAGGGCGCCGTCCCCTACAGTTATATTGTTATTAAAACTTTTTTTCGGAGAACAGCAAGATGAATATTTTTTATGAAATGGCGAGCCGTCTTGGCTTTTATAAAGATGTGAAAAACTGCCTGCTTAAAGGGTTTACCCCTTGTGCGGTCACGGGCGTTTCAAATATACACAAGGCTCAGACCGCAATGGCTCTCAGCAGGCTTTCCCCTTGCCTTGTCATATGCGACGACGAAGCGTCTGCTATTAGAATGACAGGGGATATAAATGAAATGGCAGGAGAACAGCTTGCCTGCGTTTTTCCTGCAAAGGATCTGAACTTTGCATACATGGAGGGCGTTTCAAGAGAATATGAGCATAAAAGGCTGGAGGCTCTCTCGCTTATCACTCAGGGCAAATGCAAGATAATCGCCGCAAGTATGGAAGCTTGCTTGCAGGGAACTATTCCGCAGGATAAGCTGAAAGAGTTTTCCTTTGAGATAAAAACAGGGGGCGAACTGAGCCTTGAGGGGCTTACAAGCAAGCTTCTTGCAGGCGGTTATACAAGAACAGATCAGGTGGAGGGTCAGGCGCAGTTTTCTGTGAGAGGCTCTATCGCTGATATTTTCCCTGTGCAGGAGTCACGTCCTGTGAGAATAGAGCTTTGGGGCGACGAGGTTGACTCTATATCATATTTTGACCCCGAAAGCCAAAGACGTACCGACCCTATAGATGAGATAACGGTTTTCCCTGCCTTGGAGATAATTTTCCCTGACACTGATGACCTTGTGACAAAGCTTGAAGCCTTGTCCAAGTCTGTCCGTGGAAACCGTACCGATAAGATAAGAACGAATATTTCAAGGGATATAGAAACGGCTCAGAGCGGTATCACGCTCACAAATCTTGATAAGTATTATACTGTGTGCTATGACAAGCTCACAACAGTGTTTGATTACTTTGAGAGCGGTGTTTGCCTTGTGTCGGAGTATACGAACTGTATCGAAAAGGGCAAGGCGGCTCTTGCTCAGCTTTCAGAGGATATGAAGCTTCTTTATGAGGACGGCATACTTTTCAGAAAGCTGGAGGGCTTTTATCTTGATATACCACAAGCGGAACTAAAAATAACACAAATGAAGTCGGTGTTTCTTGACAGCTTTATGCGTTCTAACAACGGCTTGAAATTTAAGAAGCTTATCAATACCGATTGCCGACAGACTGCGGCTTGGGGTGGTAATATCATCAATCTTGAAGAAGAACTGAAAAATCTCTGCTCTCAGGGGTATTGCATTGTTGTGCTGGCAGGCTCGGAAAAGACGCTTCCTATTATAAATAAAGACCTTAATGATGCTGGCATCTCTGCGGAGATACTCACTGAGGACAGCGAGATAATAAAGGGCAAAGTATACCTGCGCACGGGCTGTCTGTCAGGTGGCTTTGATTATCCTGACATAGGCTGTGCGGCTATCACTCAGATGAAAGCCATGAGTGCAAAGAAGCGTAAATCCCGTCACAAGGCAGGAGAAGAGATAAAAAGCCTTTCGGATATACAGACAGGCGATCTTGTTGTTCACGCTATGTACGGCATAGGCAGATTTTCAGGAATAAAAAATATAGAAACGAACGGTGTAACAAAGGATTATATCACCATAAAATATGCAGGCACGGACGTGCTTTATGTGCCTGTTACTCAGCTTGACCTTGTGTCAAGATATATAGGTCCTAGAGATGACGGGGCAGTGAAGCTCAATAAGCTCAACTCTATGGAGTGGACAAAGACACGAAACAAGGTAAAGTCTGCCGTAAAGGATATGGCGGAGGAGCTTACAAAGCTTTATGCTCAAAGACAAATGGCAAAGGGCTTTGCTTTTTCCCCTGACAACGATTGGCAGGCGGATTTTGAGGAGCGTTTCGACTATCAGGAAACCGACGATCAGTTAAGATCTATACAGGAGATAAAGTCAGATATGGAAAAGCCGTCCCCAATGGACAGACTTCTCTGCGGAGATGTTGGGTTCGGCAAAACGGAGGTGGCACTCCGTGCGGCGTTCAAGTGTATGCTCGATAACAAGCAGGTGGCTATACTTGTGCCAACAACTGTTCTTGCATGGCAGCATTATCAGACGGCGATAAAAAGATTTGAGCATTTCCCAGTGAAGGTGGAGCTTTTGTCGAGATTTAGAAAACCAAAGGAGCAACAGCAGATAATAAGAGAGCTTAACCGTGGCACTATCGACCTTATCATAGGCACGCACAGATTGGTGCAGAAAGACGTTAAGTTCAAGGACTTGGGTCTTGTTATCATAGACGAGGAACAGCGTTTTGGTGTTGCCCATAAGGAAAAGTTCAAGGAAACTTTCAAGGGCGTTGATGTGCTTACACTTTCCGCTACCCCGATACCAAGAACTCTTAACATGGCAATGAGCGGTATCAGAGATATGTCTGTCATAGAGGAGCCGCCTATGGACAGACACCCTGTTCAGACCTATGTTATAGAGCATAATATGGGCGTTATAGCGCAGGCCATAAGCAAGGAGCTGCGACGTGGCGGTCAGGTGTATTATATCCACAACAGGGTGGAAACTATCATGATGACCGCAAATAAGCTTCAGGAAATGCTCCCTGACGCAAGGATAGCGTTCGCACACGGACAAATGCCCGAGGAGGAGCTGTCGGAAATATGGCGGCAGCTTTGCGACAGAGAAATAGATATACTGGTCTGCACCACAATAATCGAAACGGGTGTTGACGTGCCGAATGTAAATACACTTATAATAGAGGACGCTGACAGATTGGGACTTTCACAGCTTTATCAGCTCCGTGGACGTGTGGGAAGATCAAACCGCCGTGCTTTTGCGTACTTCACTTTCAGACGTGGCAAGGTACTCACGGAGGTAGCGGCAAAAAGGCTTGATGCAATAAGAGAGTTCACACAGTTCGGCTCAGGCTTCAGGATAGCGTTGCGTGACCTTGAAATAAGAGGTGCAGGCTCTATACTCAGCGGAAAACAGCATGGACATATGGAGGCGGTGGGATATGATATGTATCTGCGACTTCTAAATGAGGCTATAGCTGAACAAAAGGGAGAGGCTCTGCCGCCGTCACCTGAGGATTGTTTGGTGGATATATCCATAGACGCATTTATACCTGACCATTATATAGAAAATCTGTCACAGAGGATAGATTGCTATAGGAAGATAGCTTCCATAGGCAATGAGGAGGATTCCAGGGACGTTATCGACGAGCTTATAGATAGATACGGCGACCCACCGAAATCGGTGCTTGGACTTGTGAACGTTGCACTTACGAGAAATACTGCTTCAAAGCTTGGCATAAAGGAAATAACACAAAGAGGGGATAAGGTGCTGTTCTTTGTGAAAACCGCAGAGGTGGAGCAGATACAAGCGTTGTATGGAGCTTATAAGAATAGGATACGTTTCTTTGACGGAGATAAGCCGTATTTTGCGGTGACATTGGAGAAAAAGCAGAAAGCGGCAGAATTAATGGCGGAAACGGTAAGATTAATGAGGAATGAGGAGTGAGGAATGGCGGAGCCATACCGAGTAAATCATTAACACAAAACAGAGGAAACTCCTAGCAAAGTGACAGCTGAGCGACGCACAGTTGTCACTTTTTGTATGAAAAGAACAAAGGAGCAAAGCAAAATGGACAAAAAGAGATAAGAAAAGGGAAATAAAGTGTAAAAAAAGCAGAAAGCGAAAAAAGGGGTTGACAAAAAGGCATAAAAGTGATAAAATAAACAAGTCGCCTCGAGAGAGAGCGATAAAGAGAGAAGCGAAACGAAGGTAAAAGGTTCGGGAGAACAGGAGAGACCTAAGGAGTAGCACGAAAAGAACTTCATAAAAAGTTCAAAAAGAAAAGTCTTGACAAAGCTTAACTAATATGATATAATAGATAAGCTGATTTAAGACAGCACATTAGAAAGCACGAAAAAATCGAAAGTCAAAAAACCTTTTTGAAAAAACTTCAGAAAAGGGGTTGACAAAAGATAAAAAGTGTGATATAATGTAAAAGTTGCACGACACAAAAGAGTGTAACGAAACAGCATCTTGAAAATTGAACAAAGACGAATAGTACGAAACCCTTGAGAGATTCTTTTGAGAAAAAGAATTAAAGGTCTAACATAAAGACGTAAAAGAAATGTACGTTCAGTGAAGTGAACTGAAACAGGATAACAAGAGCAGAGATGCTTTTGATATACAACTTTAATTAAGAGTTTGATCCTGGCTCAGGACGAACGCTGGCGGCACGCTTAACACATGCAAGTCGAACGAGAGAAGAGAAGTTTGCTTTTCTGATCTAGTGGCGGACGGGTGAGTAACACGTGAGCAATCTGCCTTTCAGAGGGGGATACCGATTGGAAACGATCGTTAATACCGCATAATATAATTGAACCGCATGATTTGATTATCAAAGATTTATCGCTGAAAGATGAGCTCGCGTCTGATTAGCTAGTTGGTAAGGTAACGGCTTACCAAGGCGACGATCAGTAGCCGGACTGAGAGGTTGATCGGCCACATTGGGACTGAGACACGGCCCAGACTCCTACGGGAGGCAGCAGTGGGG
>OGHJ01000077.1_pt1 | contig 160319 bp, 143 predicted proteins | sample 1571351 | NCBI WGS metagenome assembly OGHJ01 (sample SAMEA2582037, study PRJEB24529) | metagenome | biome: Human gut stool | place: China | collected 2011 | reverse complement strand
TCATGGCCGGCGGCAACGAGCAGGTCATCCTCTGCGAGCGCGGCATCCGCACGTTCGACGATTACACCCGCAACACGCTCGACCTCGCGGCCGTGCCCATGCTCAAGGAGCTGACGCACCTGCCCATCATCGTCGACCCGAGCCACGCGACCGGCATCGCCCGCCTGGTCGAGCCGATGGCGCTCGCCGCGACGGCCTGCGGCGCGGACGGCCTCATCATCGAGGTGCACAACGACCCCATGCACGCCCTGTGCGACGGCGCGCAGTCCCTGCGCCCGGAGGTCTACGACGACCTCGCCAAAAAGGTGCGCAGCGTCCGTGAGGTGATCGCGAAATGACGGTCGGCATCGTTGGCCTGGGCCTGATCGGTGGTTCTTTTGCCAAGGCGTATCAGGAAGCGGGCGCGACCGTGCTCGCCTGGAACCGCAGCCGCAGCGTGCTCGATTTTGCCATAATGAGCGGCGCGGTGGACGCCGAGCTCACGGAGGACAACATCGCCGCGTGCGATCTTGTGCTCATCGCGCTCTACCCGGAGGCGACCATCGAGTGGTTTCGCCGCATGGCCCCGCACATCGGCTCGCACCCCGTCGTGCTCGACTGCGGCGGCACGAAGCGCACCATCTGCGCCGCGTGCTTCCCGATCGCAAAGGAACACGGTGTCACGTTCCTCGGCGGCCACCCGATGGCCGGCACGCAGTATTCCGGCTTCAAGAACGCGAAGGCGACCATGTACCACGGCGCGCCGATGGTCATCGTGCCGCCGGACTTTGACGATGTGCTGCTCTTCGACCACGTCAAGCAGCTGCTCCAGCCCGCGGGCTTTGCGCGCTTTTCCTTCACGACGGCGGAGGCGCACGACGAGATGATCGCCTTCACCTCGCAGATGGCGCATGTGGTCTCGAACGCATATATCAAGAGCCCCACGGCGTCGCAGCACAAGGGCTTTTCCGCCGGCAGCTACAAGGACATGACCCGTGTCGCGTGGCTGAGCCCCGAGATGTGGGCCGAGCTCTTCCTGGAAAATAAGGACAATCTGCTCCATGAGCTGGACATGTTCATGGCGCACCTGGGCGAGTACCGCGACGCGATGGCGCGCGACGACCTGCCCGCGCTCACGCGCCTGCTCGATGAGGGCCGTCGGCGCAAGGAGGAGGTAGACGGCCGATGACGACCATCCACGTGACTGCCTCGCGCGACTATGACGTGCTGGTGCAGCCGGGCCTGCTCGACGACGCCGGCGCGCAGATCGCGCACGTGCTCGGCACGGGCCGCACGGCGGCCATCGTCGCGGGTGAGACCGTGGCGGGCCTGTATGCCGGGCGGCTCGCGGCGTCGCTCACGCGCGCGGGCTTTCGCGCCGTGACGTTCACCTATCCCGGCAGCGAGCACTGCAAGACGCTCGCCACCTATGCGGCGCTGCTGGACTTTCTGGCCGCGCACCGCCTGAGCCGCAGCGACCTCATCGTCGCGCTCGGCGGCGGCGTGACCGGCGACCTCGCTGGCTTTGCCGCCGCGACGTATCAGCGCGGCATCCCGTTTGTGCAGGTGCCGACGACGCTGCTGGCCGCCGTGGACTCCTCCGTCGGCGGCAAGACGGCCGTGAACCTCGCAAGCGGCAAAAATCAGGTCGGCTGCTTCTATCAGCCGAGCCTTGTGCTCTGCGACTCGGACACGCTGCGCACCCTCCCGCCGGAGGAATACCGCAACGGCTGCGCCGAGGTCATCAAATACGCCGTGCTGCGCAGCGAGCCGTTTTTTGACGCGCTGCGCGCAGAGCCGGTCAGCGCACAGGTAGAGCACGTCATCGCAACGTGTGTCGGCATGAAGCGTGACCTCGTCGCGGCCGATGAGTTCGACCGCGGCAGCCGCCAGCTGCTGAACCTCGGCCACTCGTTCGGCCACGCGGTCGAAAAATGCAGCGACTACGCCGTGCCGCACGGCTGCGGCGTGGCCATCGGCATGGCCATTATCGCGCGCGCGGCCGCCAAACGCGGCATCTGCACGGACGATACCTGCGCGCAGATCCTCGCGCTCCTGCGGCAGTACGGCCTGCCGACAGAGACGGCGTTTACCCGTGACGCGCTCACGGACGCCGCGCGCTCGGATAAAAAGATCGCCGACGGCAAGCTGCACCTCATCGTGCCGGAGCGCATCGGCCGCTGCCGCATCGAGACGATCCCGGCGGCGGATATCCCCGCCTGGCTCGCGGACGGAGGCATCGCATGAATCAGACCGTTTCACCCGGGCCGCGCACGGGCAGCGTGCGCATCCCGGCTTCGAAATCGCAGGCGCACCGTCTGCTCATCTGCGCTGCGCTCGGCGCGCAGCCCGTGGCGCTGCGGTGCGACGGCGTCTCGGCCGACATCGCCGCCACGGCGCGCTGCCTGTCCGCCCTCGGCGCGGACATCACGGACGACGGCGCGGGCACGCTGCGCATCGTCCCCATTGCAGGGGAAATGCCCGCGCACGCCGACATGCTGTGCGGTGAGAGCGGCTCGACGCTGCGCTTCCTGCTGCCGGTCGTGGGTGCGCTCGGCGCGGACGTGACCTTCCACATGGAAGGACGCCTGCCGAAGCGGCCGCTGTCACCCCTCGACGCGGTGCTCACGGCGCACGGCATGACCATCCGGCGCGACGGCGCGCTGCTGCACGCCGGCGGCCGGCTGCGGCCCGGTGCCTACGAACTGCCGGGCGACGTGTCCTCGCAGTACATCTCCGGCCTGCTCATGGCGCTGCCGCGCCTGCCGGGGGAGAGCACGCTCGCCGTGACGGGCCGGATCGAGTCCGCGGGCTACATCGCCATGACGGAGGACGCGCTGTGCCTGTCCGGCATCCGCCTGCAAAAGCGGGAGCGGACGTACACCATCTCCGGCGGCCAGACGGCGCGCCTCCCTGCGCAGTGCCATGTGGAGGGTGACTGGTCGAACGCCGCATTTTTCCTTTGCATGGGCGCGCTCTCGCCCGCCGGCGTCACGGTCACGGGCCTTGCGTCCGACTCGTCGCAGGGCGACCGCGCGGTGCTGGATGTGCTGCGCCGCTTCGGCGCGGATGTGCGCGAGACGCAGGATGCCGTCACCGTAAGGCGCTGCGCGCTGCGCGGCGTCACGATCGACGCCGCGCCCATCCCGGATCTGATCCCGGTGCTGAGTGTCGTTGCCGCGCTCGCGGACGGCCAGACGCAGATCGTCAACGCTGCCCGCCTGCGGCTCAAGGAGTCCGACCGGCTCGAGAGCACAGCCGCCATGCTGCGCGCGCTCGGCGCGCAGGTGGAGGTGCACGACAGCGGCCTGACCGTCACCGGCCGAAAGGTGCTCACCGGCGGCACGGTCGACCCGCAGCACGACCACCGCATCGCCATGGCGGCGGCGGCCGCCGCCAGCGGCAGCACCGCGCCCGTCACGGTGCGCGACCGCGCATGTACCGACAAATCCTACCCCCGCTTCTGGACGGATCTTTCCGCGCTGAAAACCGTTCCCGCGGCGGAGAATACAGATCTTGAATAAGGAGCTTGACCATGGAACTTAGTGATTATCGCCAGCAGATCGACGGCATCGACAGTCAGCTGCTCGCTCTGTTTTACCAGCGCATGGAGGTCGCGGCGCAGATCGCGGGCTACAAGAAGGCGCACAATCTCCCGGCGCTCGATGCCGGGCGCGAGCGCGCGAAGCTGCAGCAAATCGCGGACGCCGCGCCGGAGGACCTGCGCGAATACGCCGTGTCGCTCTACTCGCTCGTCTTTGAGCTCAGCCGCAGCTGCCAGAACCGGCTGCTCGGCGTCACGAGTCCGCTGACTGCCGAGATCGAGCAGGCCATCGCGCGCACACCGCAGCTGTTCCCGGAGCACCCGGCCGTCGCGTGTCAGGGTGTGGAGGGCGCGTATTCCCAGCTCGCGTGCGACCGCCTGTTCACGATGCCGAACGTGTTTTACTGCGCCACGTTCGAGGCGGTGTTCGCCGCCATCGAAAAGGGCCTGTGCCGCTACGGCGTCATCCCGCTGGAAAACAGCACGGCCGGCTCTGTCAACGCCGTGTACGACCTGATGATGCAGCACAACTTCCGCATCGTGCGCAGTGTGCGCCTGAAGATCGACCACTGCCTGCTGGCCAAGCCCGGCACGAAGCTCTCGGACATCAAGGAGATCTACTCGCACGAGCAGGCCATCAGCCAGTGCGGCCGCTTCCTGCAGAGCCTGCCGGGCGTGACGGTCGTGCGCTGCGAGAACACCGCCATGGCCGCCAAGCGCGTGGCCGAGTCGGGCCGCGCGGACGTCGCGGCGCTCTCGTCGCGCGCATGCGTCGGGCTCTACGGGCTTGAGAGTCTGGCCTCCTCCGTGCAGGATCAGGGCAATAACTACACGCGCTTTATCTGCATCGCCAAGGATCTCGAGATCTATCCCGGCGCTGACCGCACGAGCCTCATGATGGTGCTGCCGCACAAGCCGGGCTCTCTGTACAAGGTGCTCTCGCGCTTTTACGCGCTCGGCATCAACCTCAACAAGCTCGAGAGCCGTCCGCTGCCGGAGCGCGACTTTGAGTTCATGTTCTACTTTGACCTCGAGACGTCGGTCTATTCGCCGCAGTTCCAGCAGCTCATGGGCGAGCTGCCGGGTCTGTGTGAGGAATTCTCCTACCTCGGCAGCTACCGAGAGGTGGTGTGATGATGCGGTGCGGACTTCTGGGCGAAAAGCTCGGCCACAGCTACTCGCCGGCCATCCACGCGCAGCTCGCTGACTATGCCTACGGGCTCTATGAGGTCGCGCCGGAGGACCTGCCGGCGTTTTTGACCGGCGGCGATTTCGACGCGCTCAACGTGACCATTCCGTATAAAAAGGCGGTCATCCCGTACTGCGCCGAGCTCTCGCCGATCGCGCAAAAGCTCGGCAGCGTGAACGTGCTCGTCCGCCGGGCGGACGGCACGCTCTACGGCGACAACGCCGATGCCTTCGGCTTCGAGTACCTCGTGCGTCACAGCGGCATCGACGTCGCGGGGCAAAAGGCGCTCGTGCTTGGCAACGGCGGCGCGTCCGCGACCATTCAGGCCGTGCTCGAGCAGCTCGGTGCGCACGTGACGGTCATCTCCCGCCACGGGCCGGATAACTACGACAATCTCGACCGCCACGCCGACGCGCGCGTGATCGTCAACACCACGCCGGTCGGTATGTACCCGAACACGGGCAAAGCCGCCGTCGACCTGCGGCAGTTTCCGCAGTGCGCGGGCGTGCTCGATATCGTCTATAACCCCGCGCGCACGGCGCTGCTGCTGCAGGCGGAAAGCCTCGGCATCCCGTGCGCGGGCGGGCTGTACATGCTCGTGGCGCAGGCCAAGCGCAGCTGCGAGGTGTTCACCGATACGGTGATCGACGACGCGGAGATCCTGCGCATCCACCGCCTGCTGCGGCAGGAGATGGAGAACATCGTCCTCATCGGCATGCCCGGCAGCGGCAAGAGCACCATCGCGGCGCTGCTTGCCGAGCGGCTGCACCGCCCGGTGCTCGACAGCGACGCGCAGGTCGTCGAGACGGCGGGCATGTCCATCCCGGACATTTTTGCCGCCGGTGGAGAGGCCGCCTTCCGCGCGCGGGAGACGGCCGCACTCGCCGAGCTCGGCAAGCGCTCGGGCGCGGTGCTTGCAACCGGCGGCGGCAGCATCTGCCGCGAGGAAAATTACCCGCTCCTGCACCAGAACGGCACGATTTTCTGGCTTCAGCGCGACCTCGCGCTGCTGCCGAAGGACGGCCGCCCCATCTCCCAGCGCAGCGACCTCGCCGCGCTCTACGCGCAGCGTGCGCCGCTGTACGCCCGCTTCGCCGACGCGGTCATTGACAACAACGGCACGCCGGAGGAGACGGTGCGCAAAATTCTGGAGGTGCTGGCATGAAGTTTCTCGTCATCAACGGCCCGAACCTGAACCTGCTCGGCCTGCGTGAGCCGGCCATTTACGGCAGCCGGAGCTTTGCCGCGCTGCAGGATTTCATCCGCGCATCCGCCGCCGATGCGGGCGTAGAGGTCGACCTGTTCCAGTCCAACCACGAGGGCGCGATCGTCGATGCCATTCAGGCGGCCTACGGCACGGCCGACGGCATCGTCATCAACCCCGCTGCCTATACGCACACGAGCGTTGCCATTCTCGACGCGCTCAAGGCCGTGGCGCTCCCGGCGGTGGAGGTGCACCTGTCGGACGTCAGCGCCCGGGAGGATTTTCGCCAGATCTCCTATGCCGGCATGGCGTGCGTGAAAACATACATGGGTCTCGGCTTCGAGGGCTACCGTCAGGCCATTTTGTACCTGAAACAGTATCTGGAGGAGGCAAACGCATGATCTCGAAACAAATGGTCGCCTGGGGCGAGAGCGGCTCTTCCATCCGCGAGATCGCGGCCTACGGCGAGCGCCGCGCGGCCGAGATCGGCCCGGAAAACGTCTATAACTTCGCCATCGGCAACCCGAGCATCGACCCGCCGGACTGCGTGCAGGAGGCGGTCGAGCGGCTGCTGCGCACCGTGCCGCCCACGCAGCTGCACGCCTACGCGCCCGCGCCGGGCATGGCGTCCGTGCGCGAAAAGGTCGCGGCCTACCTGACGGACACCTTCGGCGAGGTGTACCGCGCGCAGGACATTTACATGACCGACGGCGCGTCGAGCGCGCTGGCCATCCTCACGCGCGCGCTCATGGGCCCGGGGGATGAGGCCATCGTGTTCGCACCGTACTTCCCGGAGTACGCCGTCTATGCCGAGGCGGCGGGCGGCAGCGTGCGCGTTGTGCCGTGCCGGGCGGACACGTTCGCGCTCGATCTCGATGCGCTCGCGGCCGCGGTGACGGAAAAGACCGCGCTGCTCATCCTGAACTCGCCGAACAACCCCTCCGGTGTCGTCGTCTCGCGCCCGGAGCTCGAGGCGCTGGCAGCGCTCCTGCGCGAAAAACAGGCCCGGTACGGCCACCCGATCTACATCATTGCCGACGAGCCGTACCGCGAGCTGGTCTACGGCGGGGTGGAGGTGCCGTTCCTGCCCGCGATCTATCCGAACGCGATCTACTGCTATTCCTACAGCAAGACGCTGTCCCTGCCCGGCGAGCGCGTGGGCTTTCTCGCCCTGCACCCGGCCATAGACGATTACGCCGCCGTGCACGCGGCCGTGCTCGGCGCGGGGCGCGCGCTGGGGTATGTGTGCGTGTCGTCGCTGTTCCAGCTCGCCGTGGCCGAGTGCCTCGGCCAGACGGCGGACATCGCGGCCTATGCCGCCAACCGCGAGCTGATCTACGGCGCGCTCACGGACATGGGCTATGCGTGCGCGCGGCCGGACGGCGCGTTTTATCTCTTCCTCAAGTCGCCGGAGCCGGACGCCCGGGCGTTTTGCCGCCGCGCGATGGACTATGACATCCTGCTCGTGCCGGGCGATGATTTCGGCTGCCCCGGCTATGCGCGCCTGGCCTACTGCGTGGCGCGCAGCCAGCTCGAGCGCTCGCTCCTGGCGTTCCGCAAGCTGGCCGGGAGCTACGGCCTGACCAAATAAATTTCGCAGACAAAAACGGCGTCCCCGAGCCCTCGGGGACGCCGTTTTTGCGCGGATGGTGTCAGGCGTACATGGCGTTGGTGTTCATATAGTCATAGATGACCTTGCCATGGTGCTGCTCCTGCTTTTGAATGTCGTTGAGCACGCTGCGCGCGTTGGCATCATTGAATTCGAACACGCACGTGTCGTACAGGTGCGAGGCGTGCTTTTCCATTGCGAGCACGTCCGTGCACAGGTAGCAGTCGTTTTGCTTTTGCGGGGTCTCGGTGTTGCTGTAGGTCGCCGTGAACGTCGTCGGCACGGTCGCGGAGTCTGCCGGTGCGGCGACGGTGCCGCCCTCCATCTGCGTGATCGCGTCGAGATGCTGCTGCTCGACCTGCGCGATCTGCTCGAACAGGTTTTTCAGCTGCGGGTCGTTGGCGCAGGCGGCGTGGCGGTTATATTTGTCCACGCACAGCTGCTCCTGCCCTTTGAGATCTTTGAGTAAACTGGCCTCTTTTGGGGTCAACTGCATAAATATCACCTCTCAGCCAGTATGCCCATCGGCGCGGCGGGACATACACCGGCGGAAAAAAACCGGTGGCGTCCGCGCGCAAAATCGGTTATAATCGGGCTGACCCTATGGAAAAGAGAGATGCAGCTATGGCAAAGATTTTTGATATTTCGGACTTTTCCGCGCCGGAGCTGGACGTGTACGCCCGCCTGACAGAAAACCAGCTCGTCAACCGCGCCAACCCGGCAAACGCCCTCTTTATCGCCGAGAGCCCGCTCGTGATCGGCCGCGCGCTCGACGCGGGGTGCGTGCCGGTGTCGTTTTTGATGGAGCGCCGCCACGTGGACGGCAAGGCGCGCGAGATCCTGGCGCGCTGCCCCGCGGACATCCCGGTCTATGCCGCCGAGCTCGACGTGCTCACGCAGCTGACAGGCTTTCATCTCACGCGCGGCATGCTCTGCGCCATGCGCCGCCCGGCACTGCCGGAGGTCGCCGTCCTGTGCGCCAACGCTGCGCGCGTGGCCGTGCTGGAAAACGTGATGAACCCGACGAACATCGGCGCGATCTTCCGCTCGGCGGCGGCACTCGGCGTGGACGCCGTGCTGCTCACGTCGGCGGGCAGCGACCCGCTCTACCGCCGCGCCGTGCGCGTGAGCATGGGCACGGTCTTTCAGGTGCCGTGGACGTACCTGCCTGAGGACGGCGACTGGCAGCAGACGCTGCACGCCCTCGGCTTTCAAACGGCGGCCATGGCGCTGCGGGACGATTCGCTGCGCATCGACGACAAGCGCCTGCGCGCCGTGCCGCGCCTCGCCATCGTGCTCGGCACGGAGGGCGACGGGCTGGCATCCAACACGATCGCCGCGTGCGATTACACGGTGCGCATCCCCATGACGCATGGGGTCGATTCGCTCAATGTGGCCGCGGCGAGCGCCGTCGCGTTTTACCAGCTCGCGCTGCTGCGCGGCTGAGACTGTCAAAAAGTGTTACTTTTTGACAAAGAGGCTGCAGTCTGCTGCGCGCATAATTTGTGCGTCCACGGCGCACAAATTCCACACTTGCAGCCTGAGAAGTATTTTCTCCGACGCACATGTCGCCGAAGAAAATGATCTCACTTTCTTTCGCCGCTCCGGCGGCGAAACTCTACGAGGTTTTGGATAAACTGAACTCCGGCTTCCGTTCTGGAAGCCGGAGTTTTTTGTTATTCTCAGACGTCGAACCGGTCGTAGTTCCCGGCGCAGTCGAGGCACAGCTTCTGCCCGCCGACGAGGCGGATCCAGTTGGCGCCCGTCACCTCGCCGCAGCACGCGCACGGGTAGGAGTCAAATAGTTTGGCTGGCTCTGGCAGCGGGATGGTCGCCGGCTTGACGTCGAACAGGTCAGCCGGTTTCTGCGCCTGATAGTAGGCGAAGGATTCCTCGCGCGTCATCCCCTCCGGCCGCGGCCGGAGCACCAGGCGCACGGACTTGCCCGTGGCGCGGTTATAAAACGAGAACGCCTGTTTGCCGCGCATATGAAACAGCAGGTTGCCCTTGCCGATGCTGCACCCGAGCAGCGCCTGAATGGCGTCCACGCCGCAGGCGTCGTTTTCCGCGATGCACACGACCTGTTCGTCGCCGGAGAAGGACAGCTCCAGCAGCTCGGCGGCGTAGCACGCGGCCTTATATCCGATCGTCAGCCCGCCGCAGGCGTGGCCGTGAAATTGTACGCAGGTTTCCCAGTTGGTCATGATCTTGTCTCCTTTTCTTCGTCATCAATGAGCACGAGCCTGTGCCCCTGCACGTCCACGATGCTGCCCGTCACGCCGTAGACGTCCCGCAGGGCGTCGGCGTCGAAGATCTCCGCGCCGCCGTAACGGTACACCTCGCCCTCGCGCAGCAGCAGAAAGCGGTCGCAGAACCGCAGCGCGAGGTTCAGGTCGTGGATGACGATCATCGCCGTGAGATTCTGCTCGCGGCACAGGTCGCGCGTGATCTGCAGCACCTGATATTGATTGCGGATGTCGAGATTGCTGGTCGGTTCGTCCAGCAGCAGGAGCGTCGGCTCCTGCGCCAGCGCGCGGGCGAGCATGACCTTCTGCCGCTCGCCGCCGGAGAGCCGGTTGAGGAACCGGCCGCGCATGTCCTCCAGATTCAGATAGCGCATGGCCTCGTGCACGACATGGTGGTCGTGCTCCGTCACGCCCCAGGTCATGTAGGGCCGCCGTCCGAGCATGACCATGTCGTGCACGGTCATCTGTGTGTCGGGCACGTGCTGTGCCACGAAGGCTACGCGTTTTGCGATCTCCCGGTGGGAGAGCGTGAGCAGATCCTCACCGTCGATACGGCAGTGCCCGCTGTCAGCCGTGAGGATACGGTTCATGCACTTGAGCAGTGTGCTCTTGCCGACGCCGTTGTTGCCGAGCACGGCCAGAAAGCGCCCGTCCTCCAGTTCGAAGCTCACATCGCGGAGGATCGGCCGCCCGCCCTTATAGTGATAGCAGAGATGGTCCACACAGATCATGTCCGGCCCCTCCCCTTGAACAGCAGGTACAAAAACAGCGGGCCGCCGAGAAACGCCGTCAGCGCGCCGATCGGCAGAATGACCGGCATGATGATCACGCGCGCGGCCAGATCACTCAGCAGCAGCAGCGCCGCGCCGGCGAGCACGGAGCCGGGGATGAGATAGATATAGTTGTTGCCGACGACCATGCGCACGATGTGCGGCGCAACGAGACCGATGAAGTTGATGAGGCCGACGTGCGACACGATCACCGAGCAGACAAAGCACGTGAGCACAACGTTCGTGAGCGTCAGCCGCCGGACGTGAATGCCGAGGCTCAGCGCCGTCTCCTCGCCGGAGAGCAGGGCGTTATAGTCCCAGCGGTGCAGGTAGCAGTAGACGATCAGCAGCAGTACGGCCAGCGCCATGCCGCGCAGGGACTGCCAGTCCGTGCTGCCGAGGTCGCCGAACGTCCAGAATACGAGCGACGAGAGCGCGACCTCGTCGGCAAAGTATTGCAGCAGCGTGGTCGCGCCGGTCAGCATGGAGCTGATGGCGACGCCCGCGAGCACGATGCCCTCCGAGGAGATCTGCTTGAACTGGCTCAGCCCCAGAATGACGGCCGCGACAAGCAGCGAGCCGAGAAACGAGCACAGCGGAATAGCCCAGCTGCCGGCCTGGCTCAGGCCGAGACCGATGATGGCGACGGCTGCGCCGAACGTCGCACCCTGCGACACGCCGAGCGTAGAGGCCGAGGCGAGCGGATTGCGCAGCACGGCCTGCAGGATACACCCGGCCAGCCCCAGTCCCGCGCCGGCGACCATGGCGGTGCAGATGCGCGGCAGGCGGTTATTGCGGATGACGAGATTGATCTTCGCGTCCGACGCCCGGCCGAAGATGCCCCGGATGAGCTCGGCGGCGGGCGTGTTGTAAGACCCGGCGCGCAGCGACAAAAAGAACGCGAGCGCCAGAATGGCCGCCAGCAGGATCAGAAAGCGGATGCTTCTGGCGCGGTTGCGGCTGTAGTCGGAATCGTGCGGCTTACTCGCCGAGTGTGATGGCACGGAATGCATACCCGGCCTCCTTCAGATCGGGATAGGGGTTGGAGCCGAGCAGCTCCGTAAAGATCTCGCCGGCCTTGGCCTCGGGGTCAATGTCGGCAAACTGCTCCGGATACAGCACGCAGGCGGCATAATAGGCGTCGGCCAGCGCCGTCTCCAGATTGGAGGCCGAGGAGCGGAACGAGATCTGCGAGTAGACCTTGCCGCTGCGCACGGCGGTGAGACTGTTATAAAATGCAGGATTCGCCTGATAATCTTCGTTGATCAGGGGCATACCATTAAAGTCCAGGAAGATCACGTCCGGGTCCCAGGCGAGCACCTGCTCGGTGTCGATGTTGAACGCGCCGGTTTGCCCGGTCGTGTCGGCGAGGTTTTTGGCGTGGATGAGCGCAAACGGGCCGTAGCCTGCCTCCGTGCCCTCAAAGCCGTGCTGCCCCTTGAAGGACACGCCGCCGACATAGACCGTGGGCTTTTCCGCGTCGGGAATATCGGCCGTGCGCGTGTCGAGATCGGTCTGGATGCCCTTGAGGTAATCCGTGAGCGTTTGCGCACGCGTTTCCAGCCCGTAGAGCTCGCCGAGCAGACGGATTGTCTCGTAGGCGGCGTCATCGAGCGTGGTGTCGCTGCCGGGCACGACAAAGACCGGGATGCCGGTCTTCGCGCTCAGCTCGTCCGCATCGCACGAGGCGTAGGCGCTCATGACGATGACCTGCGGTGCGACGTCGATGATCTGCTCCACATACGGCTCGCCGTTCGTGCCGGTGACGGGCAGGTCCTTGAATTTATCGAAGTTCACGTAGTTATACAGGCGGCTCATGCCGGCCTTGGTCTCGTAGTCCTCCACGCCGACCACACGGTCAGCCGCGCCGACATAGCAGCTGTAGCGCAGCGCGCCGACGCCGACGCACACGACGCGCTCCACCTGCTTGGGGACTTCCACGGTGCGGTTTTTGCTGTCGGTGAGCGTGCGCACGTCGCCGGAGGCGCCGTCGTTCGTTTTTGCGCCGCAGGCTGTGCAGGCCAGCAGCGTCAAGACTGCCAGCAGCAGGCAGATCCATCTTCGATTCCGCATAGTGCGTGTATCCTCTCTTCCTGTATTTCTCCGTTTCGGAGCATTGTCATTAGTATAACGGACGGCGGCCGAAACTGTAAGCCCCCGTAGGGGATGAAAATATGCGCAGATTTTTCATGAAATATTTGCTGACAGTCGCACGGAAAACGTCTGTTTATCAACGCGAGATACGAAATTGGGTGAAAAACGCGCTGCAAACTGCGGCGTTTTACAATTTTACACGCATTTTACATAAGCGCTCTTTTCGTTTTTACATCCCTTGCTTATCCTGTGAAGTGTAGGGAACAAAAAACCAAAATCGAAATCGAAGTTCGAAAGGAGCACTTCATCTTGAAAAAGATCATTACCATTTTGTGCATTGCCGTCATGGCGCTCTCACTGTTCGCGGGCTGCGGCCAGAAGGCGGATGATAACAACACGGCCGCTGCCGGCGGCACGGTCTCGACCGACGGTTCCACCTCGATGGAAAAAGTCATCGGCGCGCTCGGCGAGTCCTTCATGGAAGCAAACTCGGGCACGACCTTCACCTATAACCCGACCGGCTCCGGCTCCGGCATCCAGGCCGTCTCCGAGGGCCGCTGCGACATCGGCCTGTCGAGCCGCGCGCTCAAGGACGACGAGAAGGCCTCCGGCTTGAAGGAGACCACCCTCGCCCTCGACGGCATCGCCATCATCGTCAACCCCCAGAACCCCGTCAAGGACCTGACCCTGGAGCAGATCGCCAAGATCTACACCGGTGAGATCACCAACTGGAAGGATGTCGGCGGCAGCGACGCCGAGATCGTCCTCATCGGCCGCGAGGCCGGCAGCGGCACGCGCGACGGCTTCGAGTCCATCACCGACACGAAGGATGCCTGCCAGTACCGTCAGGAGCTGACCTCCACGGGCGATGTCATCACCACCGTGTCCCAGAACCCGAACGCCATCGGCTATGCCTCTCTGGCTGCCATCAAGGACAGCGTCAAGGCCCTGACCGTCAACGGTGTTGCCCCGACGGAAGCGACCGTCAAGGACGGCACCTACCTCGTGCAGCGTCCGTTCGTCCTCGTGACGAAGGAAGGCGTGGCCCTGAGCGAGACCGCGCAGAAGTTCTTCGACTTTGCGACCTCTGCGCCCGCCGCGTCCATCATCTCCGCGGCGGGCGCAGTCCCGGTGGCCTGAGCCACAGACAAGCGTACAGGCGGCTGGTGACCAGCCGCCTTTCACATATACAGAGGTGCTGGATATGAAAAAGAGATCTCAAGTTCTGGAGACGGTCGTGCATGGCGTGTTTCTGCTCCTTGGCCTTATCACCGTCGGGTGTGTGCTGCTCATCAGCGTGTACCTGATCGCCTCCGGCATCCCCGCCATCCGGAAGATCGGGCTCGTCCCGTTTCTGTTCGGCAAGACGTGGGCCTCCACGGCGGCAGAGCCGTCGTACGGCATTTTGCCGTTCATTCTGACAAGTGTATACGGCACGGCCGGGGCCATCGTGCTCGGCGTGCCGCTGGGCTTCCTGACGGCCGTGTATCTGGCGAAGGTCGCCCCGCCGCGGCTCAAGACCGTGCTCGAATCGGCCGTGAGCCTGCTCGCCGGCATCCCGTCGGTCGTCTACGGCCTTGTGGGTATGCTCGTGCTCGTGCCGGGCATCCGCAAGGTGTTTCACCTGGCCGACGGCGCGAGCCTGCTCGCCGCCATCGTCGTGCTGGCAATCATGATCCTGCCGTCGATCATCAAGGTGTCCGTCACGGCGCTCGAGGCCGTGCCGCCCGAGTATGAGGACGCATCGCTCGCGCTCGGCGCGACGCCCATCGAGACGTATTTCAAGGTTTCCGTCCCGGCGGCGAAGAGCGGCATTGCCGCCGCCGTCGTGCTCGGCGTCGGCCGCGCCATCGGCGAGGCCATGGCCGTCATGATGGTGTCGGGCAATGTGCCGAATATGCCGAGCCTGTTTCAGAGCGTGCGCTTTCTGACCACCGCCGTCGCCAGCGAAATGTCCTACTCCAGCGGCCTGCAGCGGCAGGCGCTGTTTTCCATCGCGCTGGTGCTGTTTTTGTTCATCATGCTCATTAACGCCACGCTCAACTTTTTCCTCAAGCGCAATCAGGAGGGGGACAAATGAAAAAGAAAGCCATTTCCGGCGGCCGCAGGGCCTATATTCTCACCATGCGCATCCTCATGGGTGCGGCGGCCATTATCACGGCGGCGCTCGTGCTGTTTCTGATCGCCTACGTGCTCATCAAGGGCCTGCCGAACGTGTCGTGGACGCTGCTGTCCACCGCGCCGAGCTACCTGTCCGACCGCATCGGCATCCTGCCGGACATCCTCAACACGCTCTATATCGTCATCGCGACGCTGCTCATCGTCCTGCCGCTCGGCGTGGGCGCGGCCATCTACCTGACCGAGTACGCCACGAACCGCCGGCTCATCGGCGCCATCGAGTACGCGGCCGAGACGCTCTCCGGCATCCCGTCGATCATCTACGGCCTTGTGGGCATGCTGTTTTTCTGCCAGTTTCTGAATATGAAAACATCGCTGCTGGCCGGCGCGCTCACGCTCGTCATCATGAACCTGCCGACCGTCATGCGCACCACGCAGGAGAGCCTCAAAACCGTGCCGCAGAGCTACCGCGAGGGCGCGTTCGGCCTCGGTGCGGGCAAGTGGCGTGTCATCCGCACCGTGGTGCTGCCCGGCTGCGTGGACGGCGTCATCACCGGCTGCATCCTGTCCGTCGGCCGCATCCTCGGCGAGTCGGCCGCGCTGCTGTTCACGGCGGGCTTTGCCCACGCGCTCAACGACTTTTTCGAGGGACTGAGCAGCGCGGGCGCCACGCTCACCGTCGCGCTTTACGTTTACGCCAAGGAGCAGGGCCGGTTTGATGTGGCCTTTGCCATCGCCGCCATTTTGATGATCCTTACGCTGCTCATCAACGGCGCTGCTACGCTCGTTGAGCGATACTTCAGGAGGAAAAGAAGTTTATGAGTGACATTATGACAGTCCAGGGCCTGGACCTCTGGTACGGAGATCATCAGGCGCTGCACGACATCTGCATGAGCATCCCGGAAAAGAGCATCACGGCGCTCATCGGGCCGTCCGGCTGCGGCAAATCCACGTTTCTCAAAACGCTCAACCGCATGAACGACCTCATCCCGGGCGTGAAGATCACGGGCGATGTGCGTTACCGCGATCAGGACATTTTCGCTCCCGGCACGGACGTCAACGAGCTGCGGCGCGAGATCGGCATGGTCTTTCAGAAGCCGAACCCGTTTCCGATGAGCATTTATGACAACATCGCCTATGGCCCGCGCACGCACGGCATCAAAAACCGCGCCAGGCTCGACGAGATCGTCGAAAAGTCCCTGCGCGGCGCGGCCATCTGGGACGAGGTGAAAGACCGCCTGAAGAAAAACGCCCTCGGCCTCTCCGGCGGCCAGCAGCAGCGCCTGTGCATCGCCCGCGCGCTCGCGGTCGAGCCGGAGGTGCTGCTCATGGACGAGCCCACGAGCGCGCTTGACCCCATCTCCACGTCGAAGATCGAGGAGCTGGCCATGCAGCTCAAGGAACAGTACACGATCGTCATCGTCACGCACAACATGCAGCAGGCGGTGCGTATCTCCGACCGCACGGCGTTTTTCCTGCTCGGCGAGCTTGTCGAGTGCGGCGACACGCAGCAGCTGTTCTCGCAGCCGCAGGATAAGCGCACGGAGGATTACATCACAGGGAGGTTTGGCTAATGAGAAGCCGGTTTGATGAACAGCTCGCGCTCCTGAACAAGGAGTTGATCGAGATGGGCGCACTGTGCGAGGAGGTCATCGCGCTCGCATCCAAGGCCCTCACGGAGGCAGATCCGGAGCTGGCGCAGCGCGTCGCGCCGCTCGATGCCGAGATCGACCAGAAGGAGCGCAACATCGAGTCGCTGTGCCTCAAGCTCCTGCTCCAGCAGCAGCCCGTCGCGCGCGACCTGCGCCAGATCTCGGCCGCGCTGAAGATGATCACGGACATGGAGCGCATTGGCGATCAGGCCGAGGACATTGCGGAGATCATCCAGTTTCTCGCCGGCCGTTCGGCGGAAAATGACGATCTGCTGCGCGAAATGGCGCTCTCGACCATCCATATGGTCACAGAAAGTGTTGACGCCTACGTCAAGCATGATACAATGCTGGCAGAGACGGTCATCGCCGAGGACGATGTCGTGGACAACGCCTTCGACGAGGTCAAGCGCCGGCTGATCGACAAGATCGCCGCCCACCCCGACGACGGGGAGTACGCGCTCGACCTGCTCATGATCGCCAAATACTTCGAGCGCATCGGCGACCACGCGACGAACATCGCCGAGTGGGTGATCTTCTCGGTCACCGGGGTGCACAAGGAGGGGTAAGCCATGATCTGGTGTGTGGAGGACGACGCCAGTATCCGCGACATTGAGGTCTATACGCTCTCATCCACGGGGTTTGACGCCCGCGGCTTTGCTGACGGCGTGTCATTCTGGTCGGCGCTCCAGACGGAGAAGCCCGATCTGGTGGTGCTCGACGTGATGCTGCCCGGCGTGGACGGCATCGAGCTGCTACAGCGCATGAAGGCGTCGGCGGAGCTGCGCACCATCCCGGTCGTCATGGCCACGGCCAAGGGCGCGGAGTATGACAAGATCCGCGGCCTCGACCTCGGCGCGGACTATTACCTCGTCAAGCCCTTCGGCGTGATGGAGCTCGTGTCCTGCGTCAAGGCGGTGCTGCGCCGCTGCCAGCCGGAAAAAGCTGCACATCAGCTGCGCAGCGGCGGGCTCGTCGTCGATCTCGACGCACACACGGTCACGGTCGACGGCGCGCGCGTCGCGCTTACATATAAAGAATTTGAACTTCTGCGCCTGTTTCTGTCCCATCCGGGCATGGCGTTCACGCGCGACCAGCTCTTTCAGGAGATCTGGGGCATGGACTACTGCGGCGAGACCCGCACGGTCGACATGCACATCCGGACGCTCCGGCAGAAGCTCGGCCCCTACGGACGGCGGATCGAAACGGTGCGCAATGTTGGCTACCGCATGGAGGCAACGACATGACCAAAAAGATCTTTCAATCCATCCTGCTCGTGGCCGGGTGCGTGCTGCTGGCGAGCCTGCTGATCATCATGGGCTTTTTGTACGATTACTTCGGCGGCGTGGAGGAAAACCAGCTGCGCGACGAGCTGAGTCTCGCCGCAGCGGCCGTCGAGGACGGCGGCACGGACTATCTGTCCCAGCTGACGGCCGACCGTTATCGCCTGACATGGATCGCGGCCGACGGCAGCGTCCTGTACGACACGAAGACCAACGCCGAGAGTCTTGAGAACCACGCCTCGCGCGCCGAGGTCAGTCAGGCGCTGGCGACCGGCACTGGCGAGAGCACGCGCTATTCCTCGACGCTCATGGAAAAGACCATGTACTACGCCCAGCGTCTGGACGACGGCACGGTGCTGCGCATTTCCATCAGCCGCGCGACGGTCGGCATGATCGCCGTCGGCATGATCCAGCCGCTGCTGATCGTGCTCATCGTGGCGCTCATCCTCTCCGGCCTGCTGGCCAGACGGCTGTCGCGGCGCATCGTCGATCCGCTCAACAGCCTCGATCTCGAGCACCCGCTCGACAACGATGCCTATGAGGAGCTCTCGCCGCTGCTCAAGCGCATCCACCACCAGCACGTCGAGATCCAGACGCAGCTGCGCGAGCTGCGCGAAAAGACCGACGAATTCACGCAGATCACCGGCAGCATGCGCGAGGGCCTTGTCCTGCTCGACGAGCACGGCAGCATCCTGAGCATCAACGCCGCGGCGCAGGCGCTCTTCGGCGCGGACGCGCAGTGCGTCGGCAGGGATTTTCTCACCATCGAGCGCAGCCACGAGATCAGCGCAGCCATTCAGGCCGCCGCTGCGGACGGCCACAGTGAGGTGCGCGCCGAGCGCGCGGGCCGCGTGTATCAGTTCGATATCAGCCGCATCACGTCCGACGGGAAATTCCTCGGCACGGTCATTCTGGCCTTTGACATCACGGAGCAGGAGTTTGCCGAGCGCAACCGCCGCGAGTTCACGGCGAATGTCTCGCACGAGCTCAAAACGCCGCTGCAGGGCATCATCGGCAGCGCCGAGCTGATCGAAAACGGCATGGTCAAGCCCGAGGATCTGCCGCGCTTCGTCGGCCATATCCACGCCGAGGCCGCGCGCCTCGTCACGCTCATCGACGATATCATCCGCCTGTCCCAGCTCGACGAGGGCGACGCCATGCCGACGGAGCCGGTCGACCTGCTCGCCGTGTCGCAGGAGGCGGCGGAGAACCTGCACGACGTCGCAGCCGCGCGCGATGTCATGGTCAGCGTCACGGGGCAGCCGGCCGTCCTGCCCGGCGTCCGCCGCCTGATCTATGAGATCGTCTATAACCTCTGCGACAACGCCATCAAGTACAACCGTGACGGCGGGCGCGTGGACGTGACGGTCGCGGCCGATGCCGGCGGCAGCAGCATCACCGTTGCCGATACCGGCATCGGCATCGCGCCGGAGCATCAGGCGCGTGTGTTCGAGCGCTTCTACCGCGTGGATAAGAGCCACTCCAAGGCGTCCGGCGGCACGGGCCTCGGCCTGTCGATCGTCAAGCACGCCGTGCAGTATCACCGCGGCCGCATCGAGCTTGAGAGTACGCCTGGCACGGGCACGACCATCCGCGTCGTGTTCCCGAACCCGTGACCCGGTATGGAAAAACAGAGCGGACTTCCGGCTGCGGAAGTCCGCTTTTTTCTGCCCCGCAGGGCTTGACACCCGGGCGGGGCGGTGTTATCATGCAGTTGAGATTAAACATATCTAACCAATCGGTTTTTCAAGGAGGACATTCCATGTATCAGATCACACTGGGGATCGACGGCATGATGTGCGGCATGTGCGAGAGCCACGTCAACGACGCGGTGCGCAATGCCTTTCCGGTCAAGAAGGTCTCGTCCTCGCACGGCAAGGGCCAGACGGTCATTCTCTCCGAAACGGCGATCCCGGAGGCGGAGCTGCGCCCGGTCATCGCCAAGACGGGCTACGAACTCACGAGCTACGTCTGCGCCCCGTATGAGAAAAAGGGCCTGTTCCACCGGCACTGAACGTAGCCGAACAGGACAAGCGGCACGCGGCGGTCAGATGACCGCCGCGTGCCGCTTGTTTTATTTCGGCTCAAAGCCGTGCTCCATGCAGTACACGCGCAGGATGGCTGCCTGCGTCTTTGCGTCCGGGATGCGCCCGGCCAGCACATCGCGCGCAAGCTCGTCGAGCGGCACGGCCTGCAGGTTGAGAAATTCATCGTCGTCGAGCTGCTGTTCGCCGAAGGTCAGGCCGCGGGCGAGATACATCCAGATGACCTCGTCCGAGTACGCGGCGGCGGGGTAGAACGGGCCGAGCGGGATGAGCTCGCGCGCCGTGATGCCGGTCTCCTCGCGCAGCTCGCGGCGCGCAGCGGCCTCGGGCGTTTCGTCGCGGCTGTCGCGCTTGCCGGCGGGAATCTCCGTGATGACCTCGTTCACCGGGTAGCGAAACTGCCGCTCGACGATCACGCGGCCGTCGTCGAGCAGCGGCACGATGCACACCGCGCCCACGTGGCGCGATAATTCGCGCGGCGCGGTGCCGCCGTTGGGCAGGCGCACGGTGTCGCGGTAAAAGTCGAGAATGCAACCGCTGTAGATCTTTTCGGATGTGAGTTTGGTTTCGGTCAGGTTGTCCATGGCGCGCCTCCTTACAGGCCGAGGATCTGCAGCGTGCGCGTGTCGGGCTGCCCGCCGAAGAATTTATCGAGCACGGCGGAAAACACCGGCTCGTCCGGCGCGGCGGCCGCGAAGAGCGTCATGCTCGAGCGCAGCTTCAGGTCGTCCGGAAAGCCGAACACGGCCGTGGGGTCGCTCTCGTCGAGTGCCAGCAGGGCGCTGCTGATCTCCAGCAGGTGCGCGCGCAGCGTCGGCTCGCGCAGATAGGCCCGCGCCTCGTCGAGCCCGGAGATGGCATAGTACTGCGACGTGCTGCTCATGCCCAGCCCTGCGACCTGCGGGAAGATGTACCAGATCCAGTGGCTGCGCTTGCGGCCGTTTTGGATCTCGCGCAGGGCAGCGGCGTAGTCCCGGCGCTGTGCGGTGAGAAAGCGGTTGAGATCATACATAGCGAAACCTCCTCAGAAGCGGAAATAGATGAACGGATTGAACGTCGCGCTCACGGAAAAGACGATGCACACGGCCAGCAGCGCCAGGCACACGACGTTGCGCACGATCTCGGCGCCGCAGCTCTCGCCAAGGTGCACGCGCCGGCAGACGGGTGTGGAGAATACGAGCGCGGGCAGCATCCACAGCAGCGGCGGAACGATGCTCACATCCGCTGCGAGTGACTGCGAGAGCGCCACGTGCGTGAAGCTGAACATCCGCGCGAGCGCGTAGCGCATCTGCACAAAGTCCGTGAGGTTGAACATCACCCAGCCGATGCACACGATGATCATGCACAGCAGCCAGCGCAGTGCCTTCGGCAGACGCTCGAGATACTTGCCCAGCCAGAGCTTTTCGATCAGCAGCAGCACACCGTAGTACAGGCCCCAGAGCAGGAAGTTCCAGTCCGCGCCGTGCCACAGGCCGGTCAGGCCCCAGACGACGAGAATGTTGCGCACCCACTTCCCCCGGGAAACGCGGTTGCCGCCGAGCGGGATGTACACATAGTCGCGAAACCAGGTGGATAGCGAGATGTGCCACCGCCGCCAGAACTCCGTGACAGACAGGGAGATATACGGGTAGTTGAAGTTTTCGAGGAAGTGGAAGCCGAACATCCGGCCGAGGCCGATGGCCATGTCGCTGTAGCCGGAGAAGTCGAAATAGATCTGCAGCGTGTAGGCGATGGCGGCCAGCCAGTACATGAGCGAGCCGTAATTGGCGGGGTTGCCGCTGTAGACGATGGTGGCCACCTGCGCGACCTGATTGGCCAGCAGCAGCTTTTTGGCCAGACCCACGACAAAGCGCCGGAAGCCCTGCGCGAGATCGTCCATGGTCACTTGGCGCTCCCGGATCTCCTGCTCGACGGTCTCATAGCGCACGATGGGGCCGGCGATGAGCTGCGGGAAGAAGCTGACGTACATCAGCAGGTAGAAAAAGTTGCGCTGCAGGGCAATCTTGCCGCGGTAGAGGTCGATGACATACGACAGGATCTGAAACGTGTAAAAGCTGATGCCGATCGGCAGCGCGATGCCGGGGTCCGTCAGGCCGAGAAACGAGAACGTCCGGCACAGGAAGTTGAGGTATTTGAACACGACGAGGTTGCCGAGGATGACGACGATCGCCGCGATCAGCGCGGCCTTTTTCGCGCGCGGCCGCGCCTCAAAATGCACGATGGCAAAGCCGCTGCCGTAGGCCACGAGCGTCACGAGCACCATGAGCACGACCATCTTCGGCTCGCCCCAGGCGTAGAAGATCAGCGACGCGATGAGCAGCATGGCGTTCTGCACGGGCTTCGAGCGGATGAGCACGCACAGCCCCGCCAGCGGCAGGAAGAAAAACAGAAATGTCTGACTGCTGAATACCATCGCTCAGTCCTCCACCATGAAGTCGTCCGACGTGAAAAACGGCGTGCTGCCGATCAAGAGCACCTTCGTGATCCGGTGCTCGCGCAGATACTCCGCCAGCCGAAACGGCTTTCCCATGTCCTGCTCATAGCTGCGCAGATCGACGCTGTAGACCCGGTCAAAGTGCGAAGCCATGAGTTTGAGGATGGCGTTGTCATACGATTCGCCGAGCATCAGCAGATTCCCGCGTCCGGTCGTGCCGGTGTCAAGGATGACCTCGCCGTTGTCCCAGCCGTAGACCCCACCGTAGCTGGCGTCCGTGAGCTGGCCGCTGAGCGCGGCGTCCTGCCAGCCGTAATCATCCGCCGGTTCTCCGGCGATCGTCACGGACATCTTCGGGAAAGCAAAGCGGTAGACATCCATCGGCTCAAAAAACTGCTCCTGCGCGCCGATAGACAGCGCTTTTGAGCCGGAGAAGTGATCGGATACGCGCACCGTTTCCAGCGGCTCGAGCAGGTCGGTGCAGCCGAGCAGGGCGGCCGCCTCGCGGTAGCCGCGGTAGGAGCCGACGTTGCACCAGTGATGATCGGTCTGGTAAAAGTCGCGCTCATACGTCTCCAGCTCGTCCACGGCGAACCTGCCCATCTGTTCTGCCGGCAGGTTCACCCGGCTGCTGAGGTATTCAAACGCGCCGTTGTTTTCCCCGGCCGGGAAATAATTGTCCATATCACCCTCGACCACGTAGATGTAAAACGACACATCCGGGTGCGCGGCAATGATCTGGTTGATGTTCTCGCTGCGCGCTTCCAGCGCCGCGTTTACCGCGTCCGGGGCATGGTAGGGATAGGTCAGGTATTTCCCACCATAGACGTAGAAAGAGCCATATTGTACCGGCAGGTCGGGGTGTGCCTGCGACAGGCGCAGCATCGCATCGTACCGGATGCCGTTTTGCGCGTCATTGAAGGCCTTTTTCATCGCCTGCGCCAGCGGGATCTGATCGCTGAGCGCAGCCTCCATGGCGTCCTGAAACGAACCGTCGAGCCAGCTTTCCGCCGTCAGCGGGGCGACGGTGTTGGCCGGACGGTTTTCGTAGTAGTTGACGTCTTTCGGGCGCAGCAGCGTGCGCCCGAGCCCGGTCAGCAGCACGGCGGCAGCACAGCAGAGCATGGCCGCGTTGCACAGATTCCGGGTGCGTTTGCTTTTGTCGGCGTGTTTCACGTGCGATTTCTCCTGAATTCGAAAATTTGCAAAAAACTTCTTTTAATTATGCCCCTTTATGACCGGCCTTGTCAAGCGCGGCGGCCGCGCAGATCGGGTTTTACAATGCGCGCCGGCTGCGTTACAATAGGTCTGCTGAGAAAGGAGCGTTCCTATGAGTATGACATTGGAGACCATCCGGGCGGCGCACGCGCGCATCGCCCCCTATATTGTCCGGACGCCGCTGCTGCGCCTGCCGACGCTCGACGATGCCCTCGGCTGCGAGGTGTATGTCAAGGCCGAGTGTATGCAGCGCACGGGCGCATTCAAGCTGCGCGGCGCGATGAACAAGATCCTCACCCTGACGGACGCCGAGCGCGTCCACGGCTTTGTCGCGGCGTCCTCCGGCAACCACGGCCGCGCGGTGGCCTATGCCGCGCAGCGCTTCGGCACGCACGCCTGCATCGTCATGCCGGAGACCGCGCCTGCCGTCAAGCAGGCGGCCATCCGCGCACTGGGCGCGGAGCTCGTGCTGTGCGAAGCGTCCGAGCGGTTCGACGTGGCGGCGCGGCTGTGCGCCGAGCGGGGCGCGACGATGGTGCCGCCGTTCAATGACGAGGCGGTCATGGCGGGGCAGGGCACCGTCGGGCTGGAGATCCTGGCCCAGTGCCCGGAGATCGATGCAGTCGTCGTCCCGGTCAGCGGCGGCGGGCTCATCGGCGGCGTGTCCACGGCCGTCAAGGCGCTCGCGCCGCGCGTGCGCGTCTTCGGCGCGGAGCCGGCCGCGCTGCCGCGCTATACGGAGAGCCTGCGCGCCGGGCATCCGGTGCGGGTGGAGCAGAAGCGCTCAGTCGCGGACGCGCTCGTCGCGCAGATGCCGGGGGATGTGTGCTTCCCGTATGTGGCGGCAAATACCGACGGCTTTGCGGCCGTTGCGGATGATGCTATTCTTCGCGGCATGAAGCTGCTGCTTCTGGAGGGCAAGCTGCTGTGCGAGCCGTCGTCCGCCATCGGCATCGGTGCGGCGCTGTGCGGCCGGCTCCCGGTGCGGGAAGGGGACAAGGTCTGCTTTGTCGTCAGCGGCGGCAGCGTCGCGCTCGAGCAGCTACACCAGCTCGAGGACGTCAGGCTCTGACAGACAGCAAATATCCGCCCCGGCGCACCTTCCGTCAGAAGGGCGCGTCGAGGCGGATGCTGTCTCGGGTCGTTATTTGCTGCTTGCGAGCGCCTGATCGATGAGCTCGTTGAGCTTCTTTGCCTGATCGGGTGCGGTGATCCCGCCGACGATCGGCTGGCCGACGATGTTGCCGTTTTTGTCAACGACGTATGTGGTCGGGAACGAGTACAGGCCGGCGGTGAACTTACCGGCCTCGCTGTCGGAGGCGAACCAGAGGTTGGAGTAGGTCACGCCCTTTTTCGCCAGAATGTCCTTCGCCTCGGCGATGGCGGTCTTGTCGCCGTCGAGCGTGAAGGAGTTGATGCCGACGACCGCGCCGCCCTTCGCGGCGAGGTCCTTGTTGAGCGCCTCAAGGTCGGCCAGCTCACCGACGCACGGGTTGCAGGTGGTGAACCAGAAGTTCACGACCGTGACGCTGTTGCCGGCGAAGAGCTTGCTGCTGTCGACGTCATTGCCGTCGAGATCCTTGCCCTGAAAGCTCGGGAATTTCGTCAGGTCGCTGCCGGAGGCGGTCATGCCGGCCTCCTCCGCGCTCACGCTGTCACCCGCGCCGGGCGCCGTGCCGCAGCCGGGATACTTCTGTTCGAGGATGGTGAGCTTGCCCTCGATCTCCTTGATCTGCTCGGCGCCGGCCTTGAGCGTCTTGAGCTCGTCGGCCGAGAAGCCGTCCTTCGCGCTCTCGATCGTGGCGAGCAGGAAGTCGCCGTAGTTCGTGCCGTCCTCGATCATGGTGCTGTTTTTGTTGGCAGACAGAAACACCTTGTTCCAGAGCTCGGAGTTTGCGGCGAGAATGTCGTTTTCCTTCTGCATGAGCTGCTGATAGAGCTTGGCCGCTTCGTCGGCGCTGTTCGGCTCGGTTGCGATCAGGGTCGCAATGTCGGCGCTGCCGTCCGCCTTGTCCTTGTCTTTGCCCGACGAGCACGCCGCGAGGCTGAATACCATCGCGAGCGCGAGCAGGAGCGTCACAAATTTTGTGATTTTCTTCATCATGATTCCTCCGTTTGATTTTGATGGTTGCTTACTTGTTTCGGATTCGTGTTTCCGCTCAGGCCGAAGCCATAGCGGAAGCGGATGGCTTGCGTGGGGCAGGCGCGGATGCACTTGCCGCAGCGGATGCACTCCGTGTCGTTGGGGGACTTGGTGATGTCCACGTCCATCTGGCAGGTGCGCGCACATTTGCCGCAGGAGACGCACTTGCTCGTGTCGACCTGGATGCCGAGCAGGGAGACCTTGTTCATCAGCGCGTAAAACGCACCGAGCGGGCAGATCCACTTGCAGAACGGGCGGAAAAACAGCACGCTCAAAACGACGACCGCGATCAGAATGATCAGCTTGCGCGTAAACAGCGCGCCCAGCGCCGCGCGGATGCTCTCGTTTGCGGCTGCGAGCGGGATCGCGCCCTCGAGCACGCCCTGCGGGCAGATATACTTGCAGAAATACGGGTCTCCCATGCCCACGTCGTTGACGATGAGCGCTGGCAGCAGTACCACGGCCAGCAGCAGGATGACGTATTTCAAATAGGTCAGCGGCCTGAGCTTTTCCGTCGACAGCTTTTTGCCCGGAATCTTATGCAGCAGCTCCTGCAGCCAGCCGAACGGGCACAAAAAGCCGCAGATGAACCGCCCAAACAGCACGCCGAGCAGGATCAGAATGCCGGTGATATAATACGAAAAGCGGAATTTGGACGAGCCGACCACCGCCTGAAACGCCCCGATCGGGCACGCGCCCGATGCCGCCGGGCAGGAATAGCAGTTCAGGCCGGGCACGCAGACGGTCTTGCCCTTGCCCTGATAGATGCCGCCCTTGAAGAAGTTTGGCAGGTGGATGTTGGTCAGCAGCGTCGCCGCCGCCTGGATCCAGCCGCGAAACCGGCTCAAGAGCAGGGAAACAGACTGTTTTTTCTTATCCAATGCCGACACACTCCAAGCACAGCCGGATCGCCTTGCTGAGCACGGCGCCGGCCTCGCCGCGCAGCGCGCCGAAGCACACCATGGCGATGCCTGCAGCGATCAGCAGAACCTGCACAACGGCTTTCTTCGCACGAAACACCCGGATCACTCCCTTCTGTTTGCCCCATGATACCATGGCGCAGATAAAATCTTCGTTAAGAACGGAAACTTAACAGAGATTTTATGCCTTTGTGTTATCATATAACCATATAACAAAGTCGGACATTCGTAAATACGCACGAGGAGAATGGTATGCATATTTTGGTTGTGGAAGATGAAAAGGCGCTCTGCGACACGATCGCGCGCAGTCTGCGGCGGCTTGCCTACAGCGTGGACTGCTGCTATGACGGGCAGAGCGCCGCGGAGATGCTCGCCGTCGAGCGCTTTGATCTGGTCGTGCTGGATCTGAACCTCCCCGGCGAGGACGGTATGACGGTGCTCCGGACGCTGCGCGAGCGTGACCGCGACACCAAGGTGCTGATCCTGTCGGCGCGCTGCGAGGTCGCCGACAAGGTGGCGGGACTCGATGCGGGCGCGAACGACTATCTCACCAAGCCCTTTCACCTCGATGAGCTCGCGGCGCGCATCCGCAGCCTGACGCTGCGCCGCTTTACGCAGAGCGACGTGGTCCTGACCTGCGCCGAGCTGTCGTTTGACACCAAGGCGCGCAAGGCGTCCGTGCGCGGCGAGGCGCTGTCGCTCACGCGCAAGGAGACGGGCATCCTCGAATACCTGCTGCTGCATCAGGGGCGGCCGGTCAGTCAGGAGGAGCTGCTGGAGCACGTGTGGGACAGCGGGGCGGACGGCTTCGGCAACTCCATCCGCGTGCATATCTCCGCACTGCGGAAAAAGCTGCGCGCCGCCCTGGGCTATGACCCCATCCGCAACCGCATCGGCGAGGGCTATGTTATGGAGGCGCAGACATGAAGCGGTTATCTCTGCAGTGGCGCATCACGCTGATGACGGCGGCGCTGATCGGTGTGACGTGTGTGCTCATGAACTGTCTGATCGGCTATTCCGGCAAGCGGTATATGGATGCGATCGGCAGCGGCATCTCGGCTTACAGCGAGATCGAATCCGGTGCGCCCGACGCCTTCGACCCGCAGAGCAAACAGCCGGATGACGAGCTGACGATCATCATCAGCGGCGCGCAGGCGGCCTTCGGCGTCACGAACTGGTACATCACGGCGGCGGTCACGCTCACCGGCGGCGTGCTCGCGTATTTTGTCAGCGGCCGCGCGCTGCGTCCGCTGCGCAGTTTTGCAGCGCAGGTGGAAAACATTCAGCCGAGCAATCTGGCGCAGTGCAAGGTCAGCGAGGACGTGCTGCCGGAGTTTCAGCGCTTCAGCCGCTCGTTCAACGGCATGATCGACCGCCTGGACGCGGGCTTCACGGCGCAGCGGCAGTTTACGGGCAACGCTGCGCACGAGCTGCGCACGCCGCTTGCGCTGATGCAGGCGCAGCTTGAGCTGTTTTCCGCCGAGCACGCGGACGTCACGCCCGAAACGGCGGCGTTTTTGAGCCTGCTGCAGGAGCAGACGGAGCGTATGGCGCAGATGACGAAGATCCTGCTGGAGATGAGCGAGCTGCGCACCGTGCCCTGTGACGACCGGGTCGAGCTCGCGCCCATGATCGAGGAGATCTTCACCGATCTCGCGCCGCTTGCAGAGAGCAAGTGCATCGCGCTGGAGGCCGACGGTGGCGCTGTGCTCACCGGCAGCGACCCGCTGCTGTACCGGCTGCTGTTCAACCTGACCGAAAACGCCATCCGTTACGGCCGGCCGGACGGGGCGGTGCGCATCGCGGTCAGCGAGGCGGACGGGAATGTACAGATCCGCGTCCGTGACCACGGTCCCGGCATCCCGGAGGCATACCGGGAGAGCGTTTTCCAGCCGTTTTTCCGCGTGGACAAGTCGCGCAGCCGGGCACACGGCGGCGTCGGGCTCGGTCTGTCGCTTGTGTGGGAGATTGCCGCGCTGCACGGCGGCACGGTGCAGATCGAGCGCAGCGGCGCGGACGGAACGGTCATGCTCGTGACGCTGCCGCGCGACGGCAAAAAAGCGTAAAACAAAGGCGGCAGCCGGATAGCTCCGGCTGCCGCCTACAGCTTGTCCAAAAACCTCGTAGAGTTTCGCCGCCGCAGTGGCGAAAGAAGGTCAGATCATTTTCTCCGGCGACATGTGCGGCGGAGAAAATACCGCTCAGGCTGCAAGTGTGGAATTTGTGCGCCGGCGGCGCTCAAATTATGCGCGCAGCAGGCTGCGGCCTCTTTGTCAAAAAGTATTACTTTTTGACAGTCTCAAAGGCGGCAGCCGGATAGCTCCGGCTGCCGCCCGTTTTTTGTTCGTGCCTTACCAGATGCCGAGCACGTGCTGCATCAGCAGGCTCATGCCCGCGATGCCGACCCAGCAGCAAAAGCCCATGATGAGCGGCTTGCCGCCGGTTCTGACGAGCTTGACGATGTTCGTGTTCAGTCCGACGGCGCACATGGCCATCACGATCAGGAACTTGCTGAGCGTCTTGAGCGGGGTGAACACGCTTGCCGACACGCCGGCGCTCACGCAGATGGTCGTGATCACGGACGCAAGCAGGAAGTAGAGGATGAACATCGGGAAGATCTTCTTGAAATTCACCTTCGTACCGTCGGTCTTGGCGCGCTTCGTGCGCACGAAGGCGAGCACGAGCGTGATCGGGATGATGGCGAGCGTGCGCGTGAGCTTGACGGTCACGGCCTTGTCGAGCGTCTGGCTGCCGAGCCCGTAGAGCGAGTCCCACGTGGAGGCCGCGGCCGTGACGGACGACGTGTCGTTGATGGCCGTGCCGGCGAAGATGCCGAACGCCTCGCCGTTCGTGGTCGAGAAGCCAAGCAGCGCACCGAGCGCGGGGAAGAAGATGGCCGCGAGCATATTGAAGAAGAAAATGACGGAGATCGCCTGCGCGACTTCCTCATCGTCCGCGTCGATGACGGACGCGGTCGCCGCGACGGCCGAGCCGCCGCAGATCGACGAGCCGACGCCCACGAGCGTCGAGATCTTGCCGGGGATGTGCATCAGCTTGTGCAGCAGCCACGACACGACGAGCGACGTCGTGATCGTCACGAGGATGATCGGCAGCGACTGCTTGCCGGTCTGCCAGATGACGGACAGGTTCATGCCGAAGCCGAGCAGGATGACGGCGTACTGCAGCACCTTTTTCGACACGAACGAGATGCCGGGCTGCGCCGCGCTCTTGTCGTGCCAGAGCAGCGTGACGATCATGCCGGCGAGAATGCCGAACACCGGGCCGCCGACGATCGGAAACCGCTGCCCGAGCAGCCAGCAGGGTACGGCCATGACGAGGCACACGAGGATGCCTTTCCAGTTTTTCTGAATGAAGTTCATAGTGGGTCGAGGATTCCTTTCTCTCCATGCGTTGTTTGCAGAGAGCATCATATCATAACCGAACGATAAAGAAAAATGATTTCTATTTATCAAATGATAATCCTGTGTTATCATTAGCGGAGAAACCTACAAGAAAAGAGGGACACCCATGCTGGATTTTCGCGTCGAGACATTTCTGGCCGTGTGCCGGCACATGAATTTTACGAAGGCGGCGCGTGAGCTCAACATCACGCAGCCCGCGGTTTCGCACCATATGCACTATCTGGAGCAGGCTTACGGCACGGCGCTGTTTCAGCACAACGGCAAGCGCCTGCAGCTGACCGAGGCGGGGGAGATCCTGCGCCGCACGCTGATCACGATGAAGCATGACGAGCAGCACCTGCAAAAGCGCATGCAGCAGGCCGCCTCCGGCACGCGCGACTATTCGTTCGGCGCGACGCTCTCGGTCGCGGAGTTCATGATCAACGAGGCGCTCGGCCGGTTTCTGCGCCTGCACCCGGACAGCCACATTCAGATGCAGGTGGCGGATACGAAGGTGCTGCTGAGCAAGCTCGATTCCGGTGAGCTGGATTTTGCAGTCGTTGAGGGCGATTTCCCGAAGGCGGAGTATGACTTCTTTGTGTTCGGCACAGAGGAATATGTCGCCGCCGGAGACCCGGAGAAGGCCGCGCGCTACCGCGGCCGCCCGCTGACGGACCTGCTGGGCGAGCCGCTGCTGCTGCGCGAGGAGGGCTCGGGCACGCGCGTGATCCTGGAGTATTACCTGAAGGAGCACGGCCTGGCGGCGGCGGATTTTGCCCGCACGGTCGAGATCGGCAACATCGGCGCGATCAAGACTCTGCTCAAAAGCGGCTACGGCGTGTCGTTTCTCTACCGCGCGGCCATCCGCCCGGAGGAGGCGGCGGGCGCGCTCGGCGTGATCGCGTTGAGCGACTTTGAGCTGCGGCACGACATTATGTTCCTGTTTCCGAAAAATAGCAATTTCCGCGCCGATTATACGACCATTTTCCGCGAGCTGCGCGCCTGCGCCGAAGAAACCGGCGGCGCGTGACCCCACACCGCAGCAAAAAGGAAGCCACCGCAGCGCATGATGCGCTGTGGTGGCTTTTCCATTCACGTTTCGTCAGCTTTTGACCAATGCCACGGCGACCTCTATATGCTCCGTGTGCGGGAACATGTCCACCGGCTGGATGCGCGTGACGCGGTAGCCGTGCCGGGTGAGATAGCCCAGGTCGCGCGCGAGCGTCTCCGGGTTGCACGACACGTACACCACCCGCTCCGGCCCGACGGCCGCGACGGCGGCGAGAAAGCGCTCGTCGCTGCCGGCGCGCGGCGGGTCAAGGATGACGACGTCGGCGTGCTCGCCGGCCTTGGCCATGCCCTGCAGGAAGTCGCTCGCATCGGCGGTGTAGAAGTGGACATTGTCCGCGCGGTTTGCCTTCGCGTTGCTGATCGCGTCGCGCACGGCGTCGCGGTTATTTTCCACGCCGATCACGCGCGCGGCGTTCCGGCTCGCGAAGATGCCGATCGTGCCGGTGCCGCAGTAAGCGTCCACGACGGTCTCTTTGCCGGCCAGCCCGGCGTAGTCGAGCGCCGTGCGGTAGAGCACCTCCGTCTGCACGGGGTTGATCTGATAAAACGCGCGCGGCGAGATGCGGAACGTGAAGTCCCCGAGCCGCTCGCGGATATAGCCCGGCCCATAGAGCACCTCGCTGTGGGGCCCGAGCACAAGGCTCGTCTGCCCGGCGTTGATGTTCTGCACGATGGTCGTGATGTCCGGGTGCCGCTGCAGCAGCGCGCGCACGAAGTTGCGCTTGCCGGGCAGCATGCCGTGCGCCGTCACGAGCACGACGAGGATCTCCCCGCTGCGCCAGCCGCGCCGCACGAGCACGTGCCGCAGCGTGCCGCGGCCGGTGTCCTCGTCATAGGGACGGATCTTGAAGCTCTTGAGCAGGCCGCGGATCGTGACGATGATCTGGTCTGCGACCGTGTCCTCGATCATGCAGTTGCTGACCGGCACGATCCGGTGCGAGGCCGACTGGTACACGCCCGAGATGATCTGCCCCTGCCGGTTGACGCCGAAAGCGGCCTGCACCTTGTTGCGGTAGTGGTAGGGATCTTTCATGCCGATGATCTCCTCCACGTGGCCGAAGCGGCCGAGCAGGCGGATGGCTGTCGCCTGTTTGAGATGCAGCTGCTCGTCATACGACAGGTTCTGCAGCTGGCAGCCGCCGCACTTTTTTGCGAGCGGACATACGCGCGCTGGGGTGTTTGCCATGGTCATGACCTCCGGTCTTGCGAACTCTTTTCTTTATCCTAGCACATCATTCGTCGCTTTTCCACACGGTTTTTGCGCGCGGCAGGTTCCACTCGAAGTGCGCCGCGGCGCAGCGGATGACGATGACAACGACCACGCTGGTCAAGATCGCGCCTGCGCCCTGCCAGACCTGCTGCAGCAGCAGATAGAGAATGCCGCCCGCGATGGACGCGCTGGCGTAGATGTGCTTGCGCAGGATGTAGGGCATATCCCCGGCGAGAATATCGCGCAGCACGCCGCCGCCTGTGCCGGTCAGCAGGCCGACAAACACCAGCAGCAGCGGGTCGGTGCACCCGGCGAGCGTGGTGGCGGTGTTCATGCCCGTGATCGTGAAGATGCCGAGCCCGGCCGCGTCCATGATGAGCATGAGCGCGTCGAACACACGCTTGCTGCGGCCGATGATCCGGCGCACGAACGGGAAAAACAGCACGACCGACACGCCGAGCGCGACGAGCAGATAGATCGGGTCCTGAAACGCGCGCGGCGGCGTCAGCCCCACGACGAGATCGCGCAGAATGCCGCCGCCGACGGCCGTCGTGATGCCCAGCAGCCCCACGCCGAAAATGTCCATATGCTTTTCGATGCCGAGCACCGCGCCGCTGACGGCGAACGCGACCGTCCCGGCCAGCTCGAGCAGAAAGAGGAAGGTTTCCATCGTCATGACCTCCGAAAAAAGAGTACACCCCTGCCGTGGTGCAGGTGTGTACTCTGTCCTTTTACCTGAAAGATTGGCCGCGCGGCCTTGCTTCTTCGGTGCGGAATCGTCTCTCCAGAGCTCCGTCAGCCACCGGTCCTTTTGCCTGAGAGTGTCACTCCTTCGGCGGCCGCAGCGCTCTCCCGGCGGCATCTTACGGCATCCATCTCCGACAGTATAGCAGATGCGGCGAAATTTGCAATGCCGAATTTTTTCGTGTACACTGTTTGCAGAAAATGACGGGAGGTACGCGCATGAAACGAATTTTTTGCGGCCTGTTGTGCGCAGCGGCGCTGCTGCTGACGGCCTGCGGGCAAAAGACGGCGGCACAGGCCGAAGCTGCGGCAGACCCCGCCGTCGCGGCGGCGCAGCGGTATCAGTCCATGGTGCAGGCGGTCGGCGACGGCACGCGTGCGGGCGTCGATCTCACGGACGCGCAGATCGCGCAGGCGGTGGCGCAGCTCTCGGACGCAGGACTCACGGCCGTGCACGTGGACGCGGCCGACCCGGTCACGCACCCGGAGACGGTGACGGCGTTCTGGGATGCGCGCGCGGCGGGGCAGACGGCCGAGGCCGCGCTCTACGAGGTCTGCCGCGACGGCGGGCTGCTGTGCCACACACTGCGGTTCGCGGACGGTGCGGACACCGTCACGCGCACGCGCGTCGCCTGGCGCGACGGGGCGTTTTCCGTCAGCTACACCGATACGTATGCCGTCACGTCCCTGACGCTCGACGGCGGGCGTCTGACGTATGTCTATGACATGCCCGACAACCCGCCGGGCACAGATCATGACGGCCACATCGACACGCAGGAGATATTTACGATCGGATAAACAGCGGCTGCGCGCCCCGTTCGGGGCGCGCAGCCGCTTCCTTTTATCTTATGCGCGGCGGGCGTCGGCTGCCGCCGCAGTGTGCAGCAGCGCGGCCTGCGCCAGCAGCTCCATGCCGTCGGCCGCCTGCGGGTAGTGCGCGGCGAGGCCGAAGTGCGCGAACGCGGCGCACAGCTGCGCGCTGTCGAGCACGACGCTGTCGTTGCCGCGGGCAAGCTCCAGCTCAATGATCGAGCGCAGCACCTGCTCGCTGCACGCCTTCTCTGGCTGCACGCAGCCGAGCAGCGCCTGCACGGGTGCGTCGGGATAGCTGCAGTAGAGTCCGTAGCGCCGCGCGGCGATGCCGTAGCCGTTGGCGGCGCGCACGCCGGGTGTGCACAGCACGCTCGCGCGCTGCCGCAGCTTGCCGACGAGCTGCTGCAGCGCCGGCCCGGAGACGCCGAGTGTCGGGATGCCGACGGCCGCCGTGATCTCCTCACAGAAAACGCCCGCGCTGTCCGGCACGGCGATGACCGTGCAGCCGGAGGCGGCCAGCACCTCCGCCGCCGCGCGCAGCTTCGGCAGGGGCGACTGCGTGGACGTCCCGCACAGATACGGTTCGCAGTCGGGCACGGCCGCCGGGCTCAGCGGCAGCAGGGCGGTGGGGTCTGCGCCCAGCGCCTGCACGCGGCGCAGGAACTGTGTGACGGCGGCGGGGTCTGCACTGAGCACGCCGATGCGAGGGATGTCGTTTGTCTGCATGATGGGCATCTCCTGACGAAAAAAGTCTCCGCGAAGCGGGTATGGCCCCATCTTAGCGGAGACTGTGATCCGTCCGGCAACGCTTTGGCATCCAAACGGCATCATTGCGCGTTGAAATACAAAGTATTTTCCACACGCCACGCCGGCAGGGAAAAGGCCGTGTCGGCGTCCGGGTCATAAAACTGCAGATAGTCGGTGATGCTGCTGTCCATGCCGTCGTTGTAATTGCCCTCTTCTCCGGCGTTGAGCAGCCGCAGCGGGACGGTGTTCGTGCCGCGCACGCGCAGACCGAGCATTTTTTGCGCTGCGTCCGGCATCGGGATCTGCACCTCATCATACGGCTCGCCGAGCGCGGCCGCGACCGTGGCACCGACGCGGTTTTCAAACACGCGCAGCAGGTAATCCCACAGATCGTTCTGCCGGATCTGGAAGCCGAAGTCATAGGCGAATTCATAACTGAGCGCCAGCACGCAGCCGGTCGCGTCGTCGAGCAGGAACGACGCCGTGTCGCCGCGCGGATTGCTCAGCGTGATGCCCCAGAGGACGAAGCCGCTGCCGTAGTTCGCGTACTGGACGGTCGCGCCCTCCTGCACGGAAAAGCCGCCGCCGAACAGCGCGCTGTCCTTTTCCAGCGCGCCCAGCAGGTCCTGCGCGTACTGTGCCATCTCGGCCAGCGTGTGCACCGCGGCGCTCTCATCGAGCTCGACGGGCTCTTCTGTGCCGTAAAACAGGTTTTGTATGCCGTCGGTCAGCTTCCGGCGCAAAACGGTGGCCGGACTCTGCTCGTCGCCGGTGCTGAGGGAAAACTCCGCGTCCTGATTGCGGCGGTCGAGCCGCGCCGAGACGAAGTTCGGCAGGAAAAATCCGCCCGCCGCGATCGCCAGCACGAGCACGACGGCCACGGCGGTGCGCATCCATGGCTTCATACGCGGCCTCCTTTCAGCTCCACGGTCACGACCGTACCGTTGCCGACACGGCTCTCAAACTGCATCGTGCCGCCGTGCAGCTGCACGATCTCGTTGCACAGCGACAGGCCGAGTCCCGCGCCGCCCTGCGCGCGCGAGCGCGACTTGTCCACGCGGTAAAACGCCTCCGTCAGGTGCGCGAGCGCCTCCGGCGGGATGCCGCGGCCGTTGTCGAGCACGCGCACGCGGCAGCCGTCGGGCAGCATCTCCTGCCAGACGTAGATGTTGCCGCCGCTGTCGAGCGCCTTGCGGGCGTTGTCCATGAGGTTGACGAGCAGGGTCTTGAACAGGTCCGGCTCTAAAAAGCACGCGCCCTCCTCGGTACGGTACTGCAGGGCGATGCCTTTTTGCGCGTACAGGCGCTTGAGGTGCTCGAGCAGCCCCGCCACGAGATCGGCGGGATGCGCGGGCACGAGCTGGAGCTTTGACTGGTCGAGCGAGAGCATATCCAGCAGCTTCAGCCCCAGCGCCTCGAGCCGCTTGCCCTCGGAAAAGATATAGTTTGCCGCGTCCATCTGCTCATCGGGCGTGAGCACCTGACTGCGCAAAAGGTCTGCATAGCCGATGATGGAGGTCATGGGCGTTTTCATCTCGTGCGAGAAGTCGGCCATGAACCGCTCCTGCAGCGCCATGCTCTCCTGAATGCGCTTGACGTTCTGCTCGAGCTGCCCGGCCATGCGGTTGAAGTCGGATGCCAGCTGCCCCACCTCGTCGCGCGAGCGCACGGGCGCCCGATAGCTGAGGTTGCCGCGCGCCAGCTCTCTTGACGCGCGTGAAAGCGTGCCGAGCGGGCGCGTCAGCAGATAGGACGTGAGCCACGACACGGCCGCGCCGATGGCGATGAGGATCACAAACGTCGTGTGGTAGGCACGCTGCTGCGTCTGGCGCACGGTGTAGGCCTCCGTCACGTCGAACGCGAGCTGGACGGTCGTGCCGTCGGCCGTGGCGCCGAGCATGAGGTAGTGCCGGCCGTTGCCGGTGTGCACGATGCTGGTCACGCCGCTGCCGGCCGGAGGCTCGGGTGCTTCATCGAGCAGCGCGGTGTCGCCCGTTGTGGTCATCTGTGCGCCGAATCGGATGCGCGCCGCCGTGTTCGACCCGCCGCTGCCGAGCTTGTGCAGCACGAGCGCGACGGTGTTGGCCGCCGTGCCGGGCGAGGCGTTGTCGCCGAGCAGGTCGAGCACGTCCACGACCATGCGGTAGGTCTGCACGGCGGCGTCGCGCTCGCGGTCGATGGAGGAGGAAAACGACTGCGCGATCATCAGACTGCCGCCGATGCCGTAGGTCAGCGACAGCAGCAGCACCATGGCGATGGTGAGCTTTGCGCGAAATTTCATCCGCTCATACCTCCAGCCGGTAGCCGACCTTGTTCACGGCCAGCAGCCGGTTTTCCCAGCCGACTTTTTTGCGCAGCCGCTGGATGTGCAGATCCACGGTCTTGCTGCCGTAGCTGTATTCGCCGCCCCAGACGTGCTCGTAGATCGTCTCGCGGTAGAGCGCGGTGCCGGGGTTGCGCGCGAAAAACAGCAGCAGGTCGTATTCCTTGTGCGTCAGGCTGATCTCCTCCGTGCCGCGCCAGACCTGCATGGCGCGCGTGTCGATGCGCAGCCCGCCGATCTCGATCACGGCGTCGGTCTTGTTGTAGCGCCGCAGCACGACGTCCACGCGCGCGAGCAGCTCCACGACCTCAAAGGGCTTGACGATATAGTCCTCCGCGCCCATGCGCAGGCCGCGCACCCGGTCGTCGACTGAGCCGCGCGCGGTCAGAAAGATGACCGGGATGCCCAGCGGGCGGATATACTCCATCAGCTCGAAGCCGTCGGCGTTCGGCAGCATCACATCGAGCAAAATGAGATCAAATACGTTGCGTTCCAGAATGTCCGCCGCGGCCAGCCCGTCATAGACGCACGTGCAGTGATAGCCCGCGCGGGTCAGGCTCATCTGGATCAGGTCACAGATCGGCTTTTCATCGTCCACGATCAGGATCTGGATCATGCCACCGCCTCCTTCGAGTCAAAATTACATCCGTTTGGCATCAAAACGGCATCCGAATCCGATGCCCGGTTCGATTATAGGAGCGGCCGGTGTGCGTGTCAAATGTTTCGTGCGCCCAGTCAGGTTTTCCCTGAGTTGGGGAAAGATGTGCAAATATTCGGCGCTTTTGCCGAAAGCAATCTTGCGATTCGTGAAAATTCATGATAAAATGACAAAATATTATATTTTTCTATCGAAGTTTCGGTCATGAATCGCAGCACAACATCAAACGACAGGCAAAATCAAGGAAACGGTTGCTCTTTTCTGTCGTTTTCAACGGCAAAAAAGCAACGGAGGGGGGAAAACATGCATAGATCCCATTTTGCGGACAGGGTCCGGGCCTTTCTGCTGGCAGCCGCACTGGTGTCGGCGCTGATCTGCCCGCAGGCGCTGGCTGCGGACGCGGCGGGGAGCGGCGGCTGCACGCACGGCCACACGCTGACGACCTGCCGCGGCGGAAAGTCCGTGTGCGCGGTCTGCGAGGAGACAGTCGACATCCGGGCCGCGCAGTACACCGGCTGGCTGACGGTCGAGGGCACGGCCGACCGGATGTATTTCCTGTCCGGCGAGCATGTCACCGGCTGGCAGCAGCTCGACGGCGGGACGTATCACTTCGACGATAACGGCATCGTTCACGACACGGAGACGGTCGATACCCGCACCTGCACCACGAACGGCTATGCCATCACCACCTGCAGGACCTGCGGCGAGACCTGCCGCAGCGTGGTGCTCCGCTATGCGGGCCACAGCTGGGATGCTGATCATGTCTGCACGAAGTGCGGCACGCAGGGAAAGAATATTGCCGATGCGCAGGTCAAGACCGCGCCCGCGGTCTATAACGGCAAAGATGCCGTCTGCGCCGTTGCGGTCACGTATCAGGGCAGGCAGCTGACGGTCAGGACCGACGAAGCGGACGTCGATGGCTGCATCTCCTATACGAACAACACGCGCGTCGGTCTCGGCACCGTCTCGATCCGGGGCATGCGCGACTTCTACGGCACGGTGTCCGCGCAGTATGAGATCCTGCCCGGCGGCGTCCGGGACACGGCTGCGGCCGAGATCGGCCAGAAGCAGGTCCGTCTCGACTGGACGGCGGCCGCTGGTGCGGAAAACTACCGCGTCGAGATGAGCGCCGACGGCGGCAGCACCTGGATCGCTCTGCCCCTGACCGCAAAGCCCGTCTGCATCGTCACGGGTCTCGCGCCGGCAACGGCGTACACGTTCCGCCTGGTCGGCTGCACGCAGGTGGACGGCAGGTGGTATTTCTCGCCGTACTACTCCAACACTGTCACGGCGACGACGCTGCCAGAAGGCGCGTTTGCACCGTCCGAACTGCTCGGCACGATCGACGCGCAGGTGGATGGGCGCACCGTGACCGGCCTGAGCATGGACGCGGCGCAGTATCTGTTTTTGCCCGCGAGCGCGGATCTGAGCCGCCTCGCCGTGACGGTGCACACGCAAAACTGCACGAACCCGACCGTGGAGCTGCAGGGCAGCAAGGGCATAGAACCGCTCGGCGAGACCGTCAACATCACAGAGCTTGCCGCCGCGGACGACGGCCTTTACACGCTCACCGTCCGCATCAACGGCGAGGCGGCCGGCACGCTGTGCGTGGCGCAGTCTGAGAATCTCAGCGCGCTTTACATCACGAGCGAAGATCCGTCCGCACAGGGCCGGGCCTTTGCGGATGCCGGCGATGCCAATGCCGCGGCGCAGCTGCTGCTGGCCGACCGGGACGGCAATGCCGTCTGTGACGGTGTGCGCACGCAGCTCCGTGCGTGCGGCAGGACCGACCCTGCGGCCGCCGGGAAGCGGTCGTATCAGCTCCGGCTCGACCAGGCGTGTGATCTCGCCGCCTGCGGGGAAGCGGCTGAGCGCTGGACGCTGCTGGCCTGCTGTGACGACGCAACGCTTTTGCACGACAAGCTCTTCCGGGAGCTTGCCGTGTCGCTGGGCATGCCGTACACACCCGCGGCCGACTGGGTGGATCTGTACTATGACGGCGTCTACCGCGGCACTTATCTTGTCAGCGAGACGAACGCCGTCGGCAGTACTGGTGTGGACATCACCGGCATGGAGACCGCCTACGCGGCCGTCAACGCGGACTACGGCAGCGATATGACCACGGCCGCGGCCGAGAACCGGTACGGCCGGACCTACCGGTACACGGCCGGGCTGACCGAGCCCGCCGACATCACCGGCGGCTACCTGCTCGCGCGTAGCGACACCGCCAAGGCAAAGCAGGACGCGGCCAACGGCTTTGTGACCGCGCGCGGCTGCGCCATGAATGTCCAGAGTCCCGCGTGGTGCGGCCGGGACGCCATGGCCTACATCAGCGAGTATTATCAGGCCTTTGAGGATGCGGTCTACGCGCAGGATGCCGCCGGGAACTACACCGGCTACAATGCCGAGACCGGTAAGTACTATTATGAATACTGCGACCTGACCTCGCTCGTGCAGGTTTACCTGCTGCAGCGTCTGGCCGCCGATGCGTGTGCGGTCGGCGTCTCGCTGTCCTTTTATAAGGATGCCGGCGGTCTGCTGTACGCAGGCCCTGTTTCGGATATGGAGCTGGCCTGCGGCGATATCGGCGCGGACGATGACTTTGACGGCGGGCGCTACCTCGTGTCCGCGCTCCTGCAGATCCCCGGCTTCCGCGCGGCCGTCGGCAATTACTGTCACGATACGTTCCTCGCGCAGGCGCAGCGGCTTGTGGGGGACGGCGGCAGGGTCATGACCGGCGGCGCACACCTGTCGGCCAGCGCCGCCATGAATGACCGGCTGTGGCCGCTTATCCGCGCCGGTGATCGTGCCTGGCCGGCCGGCACGACGTATGCCGATACCGTGGCGGACATGGACGCCTGGCTCACCGCGCGCATCGCGCAAATGCGCGCCGCCTATGCCCACACGTGGGACGCCGGCGTCGTCACGCGGGATCCGACCTGCACATCCACCGGCACGCGCGTTTACACCAGCGATGCCGGTGAGACGATGACCGAGACCATCCCGGCCAGGGCCCACGCGCTTGAGGCGCTCCCGGCCGTGGCGTCCACCTGCACCACGCCGGGCATGACCGAGGGCAGCCGGTGCGCCCTCTGCGGCGAGGTGCTGACGGCGCAGGAGACCATCCCCGCCGCGCACCGCTATGTCAACGGGGTCTGCACCGTCTGCGGGGCAAGAGACCCAGTGTCCGCTCCGTGCCCCGGCGGGAAAGCCTGTCCGGGCAGCAGATTCACCGATATGCCGCCCGCGGGCAACTGGGCGCACAACGCCATTGACTTCACCGTGGCGCACAAGCTCTTTGCCGGCACGTCCGACACGACCTTTGAACCGAGCGCACGGCTCACCCGCGCCATGATCGTCATGATCCTCTATCGGCTCGAGGGCGAGCCCGCCGCGGCGGAAAGTGCCTTCACCGATGTGTGCAGCGGCGCCTGGTATGCCGGGGCGATCGGCTGGGCGGCGGGCAGCGGCATCGTGAACGGTGTCGGCGGCGGCCGGTTTGATCCCAACGGTCTGGCGACCCGCGAGCAGACGGCGGCCATCCTGTATCGGTACGCCCGCTTCAAGGGCTGTGATCTGGATGCCTGCGGCGACCTGTCGGCGTTTGCGGACGCGGGCAGCGTGTCCGCTTTTGCGCTTGCGCCCATGACCTGGGCGGTGGGCGAGCGGCTGATCTCCGGCAATGCCATCGGCGGCCGGACGCTTCTCGATCCGCAGGGCGTGACCACACGCGCGCAGTTTGCGACGATCATGATGCGCTACATTTTGAACGTTGTCCAGCCGGCGCCCGAGCCCTGACAGCCGCTGCAACAGTACCGGCAGTCCGGCATCCCGGAGCGGTTTTTCCGCTCCGGGATGTTTTTTCGCCGCCGTTCGGCAGAAATCGCGGAAATCCCTGCCAGACTCTTGACAAAATCGCGCCCGCCATGCTAGTCTTTTTCACTAGGGAAATGAATTTTGACAGAAAGGCAATGGCAATGACATTAAATGAATTGAAGATCGGTTCCTCAGCAGTCATCACGGCCGTCGGTGGGGACGGCGCGCTGCGATGCCGGCTGTTGGACATGGGGCTGACACCCCGGACGCGCGTCACTTTGCAGAAGGTGGCGCCGATGGGCGACCCTATCGAGATCCGCGTGCGCGGCTATGAATTGACGCTGCGCGTAGAAGAAGCGAAGAAGATCGAGGTCGAGGGGGTGTCGGCATGATCTTTGCGCTTGTCGGCAACCAGAACTGCGGCAAGACGACGCTGTTCAACGCCCTCACCGGTTCCAACCAGCACGTGGGCAACTTTCCGGGCGTGACCGTCGACCAGAAGATGGGCGAGATGCGCGACGAGAAGGGCTGCTCCGTCGTCGACCTGCCGGGCATCTACTCCCTGCGTCCGTATACGCAGGAGGAGATCGTCTCGCGCGATTTTATCATCAACCAGAAGCCGGACGGCATCATCAACATCGTGGACGCCACGAACATCGAGCGCAACCTGTACCTGACGCTGCAGCTGCTCGAGCTGCGCGTGCCGATGGTGCTGGCACTGAACATGATGGACGAGGTGCACGCCAACGGCGGCGCCATCGACGTGCAGAAGATGAGCCAGGCGCTGGGCATCCCCATCGTGCCGATCTCGGCGGCGAAGGGGGAGGGCGTGTCTGAGCTCGTGGATCAGGCGCTGACCGTCGCGCGCAGCCAGACGCTGCCGAAGGTGACGGACTTCTGCGCGGATGATTCGGCCGTGCACCGCTGCATCCACGCGGTCGTGCACCTGATCGCCGACCATGCTGACCGTATCGGCGTGCCGGCGCGTTTCTGCGCGGCCAAGCTCATCGAGGGCGGGGACGATCTCGCGCAGTCGCTCGCGCTCGACGAAAACGAGCGGGAGCTGCTTGAGCACTGCATCGTGCAGATGGAAAACGAGACCGGGCTCGACCGCAACGCGGCGCTCGCGGACATGCGCTATACGTTCATCGAGGGCGTCGTGGCTGCTTCCGTGGTCAAGTGCCACGAGAGCAAGGAGCACGCGCGCTCCATGAAGATCGACCGCATCCTCACAGGCAAATATACCGCCCTGCCGATGTTTCTCGTCGTGATGTTCCTCACGTTTTATCTCACGTTCAACGTCATCGGCCAGTGGCTGTCCGACCTGCTGCAGCTCGGCATCGACGCGCTGACCGGCGTCGTGGACGCCGCGCTCACGGCCTACGGCATCAACCCCGTGGTACATAGCCTCATCATCGACGGCGTGTTCGCCGGCGTCGGCAGCGTGCTCGTGTTCCTGCCGATCATCGTGACGCTGTTTTTCTTCCTGTCCATTCTGGAGGACACCGGCTATATGGCCCGCGTCGCCTTCGTCATGGATAAGCCCCTGCGCAAGATCGGCCTGTCAGGGCGCAGCATCGTGCCGATGCTCATCGGCTTCGGCTGCTCGGTGCCGGCCATCATGGCCACGCGCACCGTCTCGTCCGACCGCGACCGGAAGATGACCATCCTGCTCACGCCGTATATGAGCTGCTCGGCGAAGATCTCGATCTACGCCTTTTTCACCGCGGCGTTTTTCCCGCGCTACCGTGCGCTCGTCATGCTGGGCCTGTATGTCCTCGGCATCCTCATCGGCATCCTCGCGGCGCTCATCATGAACAAGACGGCCTTCCGCGGCAAGCCCGTGCCGTTTGTCATGGAGCTGCCGAATTACCGCATGCCCGGACTCAAGAGCGTGGCGCTGCTGCTCTGGGAGAAGGCGAAGGACTTCCTCCAGCGCGCGTTCACGGTCATTTTCCTCGCGACGATCATCATTTGGTTCCTCCAGAGCTTTGACACGCGCCTGAACGTCGTGGCCGACAGTGCTAACAGCCTGCTCGCGCTCATCGGGCAGTTCATCGCGCCCGTCTTCCGGCCGCTCGGCTTTGGCGACTGGCGCTGCGCCACGGCGCTCATCTCCGGCTTTATCGCCAAGGAGTCCGTCGTCAGCACGCTACAGGTGCTGCTCGGCGGCGCGGCCATTTCGACGCTGCTCACTACGCGCTCGGCCATCAGCTTCCTCGTGTTCACGCTGCTGTATACGCCGTGTGTGGCCGCCATCGCCACCATCCGCCGCGAGTTGGATTCCCGGCTCAAGACGGTCGGCGTCGTGGTTCTGCAGTGCTCGGTCGCGTGGGTCGTGGCGTTTGCCGCGTATGCGATCGCGGGGCTGGTGTGATGCGGCTGATCGACTATCTCCTGCTGGCCATCGTGGCCGTGTGCGCCGTCATCGCGTGGCGCGTATGGCGCCGCGCCATGAAAAAGGGCGGCTGCTGCGGCAGCGGCTGCACCGGTAACTGCGCGCAGTGCGGCAGAAACTGTGACTGCAAAAAAGAGAAATAGATAAAAGCAAGGCTTCCCGAATTGGGAAGCCTTGCTTTTTTCTATGCGTGTGGCCGCGCTCACAGCTCCGCAATATGCACCGGGTTTCCGTGCTCCCGGATCAGGGCCGCGAGATCGTCCGCACGCAGCCACACGGTGGCCGTGTTGTCGTTCGGGTGCACGCCGATGAGCCCCGGCTCAGCGAAAAACGCGGCGTCGAGGTAGAGCTGCGATGCTGCAAAAGCGCGCATGAACCCGTCGCTTACAGGCCGGCGCTGATATTGCCCGCATCCTCGACGCTGACGGAAAACGGAGAAACTCGCTGTGGAGCGCTTTGGGAGAGCGGTACTGCCGCTCGCCGTTTTCGCCCGGAAACACGATTGGGCTTTCGGCGTGCTCCTGCGATTTGATTTTGAAACGCAAAAGCCGGAGCAGGCGATGCTTGGCCTGCTCCGGCACATGGAAATGCTGTGCTGCAATTATGATTTTGCGAGTTCGGCAGTGATCGCCTGGTTAAACGCATCGGCCTGTGTGTCCCAATCGGAATACTCCGGATCGTCCTTGTGGCTTGGCAGCAGGCTGTTGTCAGACAGATAATCGCCGAGCGCAGCCGTTACTTTTTTTGCGCCAAAATAATTCAGGTGATCCCCCTGGTCGCGGGTGTCCGTGTTCCAGTCGATCGCAACCTGCTCGTGTGCGGTGTTGAGATCGAGGAAGCCGATACCCAGCGCATCGGCAAATGCCTGCGTGCTGTTGTGACGCGCCATGTTCCAGTTGAGCGTGCTGGGCGCGCTGACGAGCAGCAGCTGCGCGCCGTTTTCGTCACAGAAGGCTTTGATGCGCTCAACATAGGCGCGGTTTCGCTTCGGGATGGGAGCGTAGGCATCCGATGGCGTCATATAATTGCTGGCGTCCGCCGGAGCGGCGTTGTGGCGGAACTGATACCCTTTGGCATTTTCGGTGTGGGTGTAATTGACGGTCATGCGCCAGTCATTTGCCTTCAGAGATTTCCACCGGTCGTGGTAGGAAAACACCGGGAAGAGGTCGCCGGCCTCCTGCAGCAGCATACTGCCGTACGAAAAATCGATGAAAATCACATCGGTCTCCAGGATCACAAGCTTGGGCGACTGCTTTTGGAAGGCTTTGTGCAAGAACGCTTCCGAATAGTACAGTGTCTGTCTGGATGTGCCGCAGCAGTAGGCCGTGTAACCGTATTGCTGCCACAGCTGCATCGGGATGAAGGCGGAATAGCTCTCGCTGTCACCGAGGATGAGCAGGTCGATCGTGTTGTCCGGTTCTCCGAGAATGCCGTTGGCCGCGGGGTCATGGATGCCGTCGCTGCGGGTGTTGTTTTTTGGCCGCACCAGCTGCGACACACCGGTCAGCAAAAGCGCCAGCACGGCGAGAAAAACGACGCATCTGAGCGTATGTTTGAGAAAACGGGACATGCGTGCCTCCTAAAAGTTCGCATACATGGGGTCGACGGGAATGTAGCCCTTTCCGTATGCTCCGAAAACGATGATGAACAAAATGAGCGCGTAGAAGACCGTCCAGCGTACTGCAGCAGGGCGCTGTGCCAGCAGCGCGCGCACGGACTTGCCTTTTTCGTTGATCACGCTCACGACGAACACGATCAGCAGTGTCACAGCAACGATCATGAGGTCAAACTTGTCAATACCGAGCGCCTTGAAGAGCGCATCGTCAAAGACGGGGAATGCAAATCCGGTGACCATGGTGCGGAACATCTGCATACCTGCACGCAGGCCGTTTGCACGGAAAAACAGCTCGCCGATGATGACCAGCACCGTCGTGCGCAGCATCTGCAGCAGACGGTACGGGAAGCTCTCGGCGCGGATGTGCAGCCGCGCGTTGACGGCCCGCACCGGCGGGGCGATGATGTTGCCGCCGAGGATCAACACGAAGTGGTACATGCCGAAAAAGAGATAGCTCCACGCGGCACCGTGCCAGAGACCGTTGCAGAACCACACGCAAAAGAGCGCGACGGCGCTCGCCAGCAGTGGACCGTAGTGGTTGCCGAGGCGTTTGCGGGCGGCGGAAGTGAGCTTTTCCAGTGGCTTGAGCGTGACGACCGGGTAGAATACATAGTCCTTGAACCAGGTGCCGAGCGTGATGTGCCAGCGCTTCCAGAATTCCGAGATCGTCTTGGAGAAAAACGGTTGTCGGAAGTTTTCCGGCATTGTGACGCCGAGGATCTGCGCCGTGCCGGTGACGGCGTCCATCGAGCCCGAAAAGTCCATGTACAGCTGCACAGTGTAGCACACGGCAGCCAGTGCGATCACGCCGCCGTCAAAGTCGGTGTAGTTATTAAAGACATTTCTCACGAGCGGGTTGAGCCGGTCGGCGATGATGACCTTTTTCATCATGCCGTAGGCAATGCGCTGCAGACCGAGCGTCAGGTTCTCATAGGTGATTGGCTTTGCGTCCCAGAGCTGCTGCGCGGTCTGGTCGTAGCGGCAGATCGGCCCTTCCACGATCTGCGGGAAGAAGCTGATGAACAGCGTCAGGCGCAGCAGATTCGTGTCCGCTTTTGTGACGCCGCGCTGCACGTCCACGATATAGGACAGCGCCTGCAGCGTGAAAAAGGAGATACCGATCGGCATCACATACTTCGGGATCGCCAGCTGCACGGGAATGTGCAGGTGCGCCAGGAGCGTGTTGACATTCGTCGCGGCGAAGCTGGAATATTTGAGTGCGAACAGGACGCCGATGTGCAAAATGACGGCCAGCAAAAGGATCCGGTGCTGCACGGCCTGCTGCCGCTTGCGCACGGTCTTGCGCTCGGCTTTTTCCGTCTGCGCGAGCAGAAGCTTCGTCTCCGACTGTATTTTGTCCAGCCACAGTCCGAAGTAGTGCATCGAAAGCGCCGTCAGAAGCAGGTATACGAGCAGCTTGCCGCTGATCAGCCAGAAAAAGGCGCAGTCGGCGGCGAGCAGGAAGTATTTTTTCCCGCGCCGCGGCATGAGACTGTACACCACGAGACAAAACGGCAGGAACACGACGAGAAATGCCGTTGAGAAGAAGGAGGTCAGGGCGCTCCCTTTTCCCGCGAGGAACAACGAAGAAAGCTCCATTTCAGTATCCCTCCTGCAGGCGCACGCGCCTGCCTGCTGTTCGTTTTACGTTCCGCATGATCTGGCACAGAGCATCCGGGGCGCTCTTTTGCGGGCAATGAGGCTGTTTTGCCGTCCTTGCCGGAGAAAAGGATACGACCGGCACGGACCGGACGGGCGCTTTCTGCGCGGCCGGCATGCCGTTTGTACGATTTTCGATTGCCCATCTTCTTACGCTTGTCATTTGCTCTGTTCTCCTGATGGTGTTTTTTGTTCTGCGGCCAGTATTATAGCAAGAAAAGCATACGGTGACATCTTAATTAGTCTTAATTCTTGGGACGTTCGCGCTGTCGCATAGGGCAGGATATTGCAATGTGTTTGTATATCCTGCGTGAAAAATGCACCGGCGTGCAGAAAAACAGCGCATTCGGCGCGCTGTGCGAAGCATCCGGCGCTTTTCACATTTGCGGCGCAAATATTTCCGGCCGAAGATATTTTGCGCGTTGCGCAGAAATGAATTTCATGGAAAAAGGACCTGCTGAAAAGCAAGTCCTTTTCTTGGTGGAGATGGAGGGAGTTGAACCCTCGTCCGAAAGCGCTTTGACAGGAACTTCTCCGGGCGCAGCGGGTTTTTGCGGGACGCTGTGCGTCCCCTTTCCCTTCAGGACAGGCAAACCGGCAAGCCTGTCAGTCCGGTAGCTTCATGATGCATGGCACGCGCAAAGCTTAGCGTGCGCACGTTCACCACTCATCGACGCTCCGCTGCCGGGCCGTGGTCCTCCCGGCGGGAACGCTCGCTATTTAAGCAGCGAGAAGAACGGTTTCGTTGTTGTTCTTTAATTTATAAGGTGCCCGTTTTATGGCGGTCAGGCGCCGCCGCCCGCTATTCCTGCCTCCACACCCCCGTCGAAACCGGTACATCCCCATGATGTCGGGCGCGTCGGCCGCCTGCGCCGCTCTCGCGGCGCAGGCAGGAACGCATTCTGAAAGATCAGACGAAACTGCCGATGATTTGTTCCCTCAGCAGGTCTCCGGCTCCGGATACTCGACGCCGAAGGTCTCGACCGTGACGGTCTTCATCTTCTGTTCGTGGGTGGGCTTGTCGTTGAACATGCTGCGCGGGGTGCGCGCGATGGCGTCGACCACGTCCATGCCCTCGGTCACTTTGCCGAACGCGGCATACTGCTTGTCGAGGTGCGGGGCGTCCATGTGCATGATGAAAAACTGGCTGCCGGCGGAGTTCGGATCCATGGCGCGGGCCATGGACAGCACGCCGCGGGTGTGCTTGAGGTCGTTTTGGAAGCCGTTGCTCGTGAACTCGCCCTCGATGCTGTAGCCCGGGCCGCCCATGCCGGTGCCGGTCGGGTCGCCGCCCTGGATCATGAAGCCGGGGATGACGCGGTGGAAGATCACGCCGTCGTAAAAGCCCTTCTTGACGAGACTGATAAAGTTGCGGACGGTGTTCGGCGCGATCTCCGGATAGAGCTCGGCGCGGATGATGCCGCCGTCTTCCATTTCAATGGTGACAATCGGATTGCTCATCAGTAATTTTTCTCCTTTATCGTTCTGTCGATCTCGCGTTTGGCGCTGCGCTGTGCGTCGGCGTCGCGCTTGTCATAGAGCTTTTTGCCCTTGCACAGGCCGAGCTCCACCTTCACGCGGCTGTCCTTGAAATACAGCGACAGCGGCACGAGCGTCAGCCCGTCCTGCTTCGTGCGGGCGTAGAGCTTCGTGATCTCCCGCCGGTGCATGAGCAGGCGCTTCGGCCGGTCGGGGTCGCGGTTGTAGATGCTGCCGTGCTCGTAGGGGCTGATGTGGATGCCGTAGGCAAACAGTTCCCCGTTTTTCACGGTGCAGAACGAATCTTTCAGATTGACCGTACCCGCGCGGATGGACTTGACCTCGGTGCCGAAGAGCTCCACACCGGCCTCGAACCGCTCGAGCACGAAATAGTCATGCAGGGCCTTGCGGTTGGCCGCGACCTGCTTGACGCCCTTGGCTCTCGGCATGGCGGGGACCTCCTTCGTGCGAAATCGTGGATATAGTTTAGCACATCCGGCGGCAAATGAAAAGAGCGAAATCAGCAGAAATAGCGCTGAAGCGTCCCGACGGCGTCACGGCGGGCGACCACGTCGCCGTGTTCGCCGATGTGTGCGTACAGTTCCTCGGTACACGGCAGCGGCTCGCCGAACTCGAAGAGCGCGTTCGGCAGCGCCTCGTCCCCGGTGCGCACGAACAGCTCCCAGCCGCCGTCTATGTACACCACGTCCGAGTCGAGCCCGGCCGGAAAACAGCCCAGCGCTGCGGTCAGGTCGGCAAACGAGTGGAACCGGAACCGGCGCGGCGGGGTGGAAATGGGTCTTGCGATGAGCAGCACCTCCTTTTCGGCAACGAACAGTTCGATCTTCATACTTGTCCAGGGCGCGAGCCCATGCGTCTCGAGCGCATGGTCGACGGCGGTGCGGATGTCGGCCTCGCGCAGCGCGGCCCACTCGGCGCGCGGTATGCGCATGGCGACGGCCGCGGCGTCAGCGGTTTCTACCAGCATGGGAATACCTCCCTTGGTGTCGGTTTCCGGACAGGCGTCCGGTTAGATCCAGTATAGCGTCCGAGCCCGTGTTTTGCTACTCAAAATATATGGTAATCGGCGCAGGAATATGGTATCATTCCATTTGAAAAAAGGAGTGGATGTTTCATGGAACTGATCGAACAAAAGCTCAAGACCCTCACGAGCTACCACGGTGTGATCGTCAACGTCCGGCTCGACGAGGCGCGTCTGCCCGACGGCAGCACGGCCAAGCGCGAGGTCGTGGAGCATCCGGGCGGCGTGACGGTCCTGCCGCTGGAGCCCGACGGCACGGTCTGGTGCGTGCGGCAGTACCGCTATCCGTTTTCGCGCACGCTGCTCGAGGTGCCGGCCGGCAAGCTCGAGCCGGGCGAAGCGCCGGAGCTGGCCGCGGCGCGCGAGCTCTCGGAGGAGACGGGCCTGACGGCCGGCCGGATGCAGTATCTGGGCGCGAACTTTACATCGCCCGGTTACTCGGAGGAGGTGCTGCACATCTATCTGGCGCGCGACCTGCACCGCGGCGCGGCGCACCTCGATCCCGGCGAATTTCTGAACGTGGAGCGGCATCCGCTGGAGGAACTGGTGCAGATGGCGCTTGATGGTGAACTTTGCGACGGAAAAACGACAGTTGCCCTGCTGAAAACGCAGCTTTTGCTTGCGCGCGAGCGCGGCGAGGCGGCAAGTGGCGGGTTGTGATTGCTTTTCGGGAAAAAGCATGCTATAATTCATCGTTAGGTTCCGCAAAAATCGGGCAAGCTACGCACGGAGCGTATTCGCCCGGTCACAGATGCGGAGCTGCACTCTGCTTTCGCAGCATGAGAGGTGTCAAATAGTTTGGATAGATATGTAATACATGGCGGCAGGCCCCTGCACGGGGAGATCGAGATCAGCGGCGCGAAAAACGCGGCCGTGGCGATCATCCCGGCAGCGCTGATGGTCGACGGTGTCTGCCGGATCGAGAATATGCCCCAGATCAGCGACGTGGATATGCTCCTGAAGATCCTGCAGGGGCTGGGCGCGCGGGTGGAATACCTCAGCCCCTCCGCCGTCGAGATTGACTGCACCCAGGTGCGCTTCACTGAGCCGCCGTATGACCTGATGCGCAAGATTCGAGCGTCGTACTATTTCATCGGCTCGATGCTCGGCCGCTTCGGCTCGGCCAAGACGACCATGCCCGGCGGCTGCAACTTCGGCGTCCGGCCGATCGACCAGCACATCAAGGGCATGACCGCGATGGGCGCGAACGTCGAGGTGAAAAACGGCTTTGTCTATGCCGACACGCCGGACGGCCGCCTGCACGGGGCAAAGGTATATCTGGATAAGGTCTCGGTCGGCGCGACGATGAACATCATCATCGCGGCGACGCTTGCGCGCGGCCGCACCGTGATCGAGAACGCGGCGCGCGAGCCGCACATCGTCGACCTTGCCAACTTCCTCAACTCCATGGGCGCCGACATTCGCGGCGCCGGCACGGATTCCATCCGCATTCAGGGCGTCGAGCGCCTGCACGGCGGCACGTACAGCGTCATCCCCGACCAGATCGAGGCGGGCACGTATATGGCGGCCTGCGCCGCGGCCGGCGGGGAAGTGCGCCTGGCGAATGTGATCCCGCGCCATCTGGAGTGCATCAGCGCCAAGCTGCGCGAGATGGGCGTCACCGTCGTCGAGGGCGGGGACAGCGTGCTCGTGCGCAGCAACGGCCGCCTGCGCCATACGAACGTCAAGACCCAGCCGTACCCCGGCTTCCCGACGGATATGCAGCCGCAGATCAGCGTGGCGCTGTGTCTGGCCGACGGCACGAGCGTCGTGACCGAGGGCGTGTATGACAATCGCTACAAGTACATTCAGGAGCTCGGCCGCATGGGCGCGGACGCGCAGGTGGACGGCTGCACCGCCATCATCAACGGCGTGGAGGGCCTGCACGGCGCGGAAGTCCGGGCGTGCGACCTGCGCGCCGGCGCCGCCGTGGTCATTGCGGGCCTGTGCGCCACGGGGGAGACCGTGGTCACGGACATCCGCTTTATCGAGCGCGGCTACGAAAACTTCGTCGGCAAGCTGCGCGGTGTCGGCGCGGACATCGTGCTCGAGCGCGACGGGGCCGAGCAGTGCGCGGCGGCCGCTGCCGAATGAACATCGCGCTGTTTGCCAGCGGGTCGAGCGGCAACTGCGCGCTCGTGTCCGACGGCGAGACACATATTCTGATCGACGCCGGCATCTCCGCACGGCGCATCTGCGCGGGACTCACTGCGCAGGATGTTGCGCCGGCCGACCTCGCGGGCGTACTCGTGACGCACGAGCACTCCGACCATGTCAAGGGCCTGGCCGTTTTGCTGCGGCGCGACCCCACGGCGGTGTATGCGCTGCCGGCGGTGTGCGCTGCGCTGCGAAAATTGCTGCCCGAGCGGACGGACTGCCTGCACGAGATCGCGCCGGGCGAGCCGTTTTGCCTCGGCGATGTGCGCGTGACACCGTTTCCCACGCCGCATGACGCGGCCGGGAGCTGCGGCTACCGGCTCGACGGGTCGGCGCGCTTCGGTTTCTGCACTGACCTCGGCACCGTGACGGATGCCGTGCGCGCGGCGCTGTGCGGCGTGGACTGCGCCGTCATTGAGGCCAACCACGACCCGGAGCTGCTGCGCACCGGGCCTTACCCGATCTATCTCAAGCGCCGGATCGCATCCGATCACGGCCATCTGTCGAATGAAAGCGCTGGGGCGCTGGCGGTGTACCTCGCGGAAAACGGGGCGCAGCAGCTCATCCTCGGCCATCTCAGCCGGGAGAACAACACGCCCCGCGCCGCGCTCGAGACTGTGTCACTCGCGCTCGCGGCGGCGGGCTTTCAGCCCGGCACGCAGCCGGAGCTGTACGCCGCCCCGGCGGAGACGACGCTCGCGCTCACGGCGGGAAAGGCGTGCGTATGCTGTCGATAACCCTCGTCTGCGTCGGAAAGATGCGCGAGACCTATTATATCTCCGCGTTCGCGGAATATGCCAAGCGGCTGGGCGCCTATTGCCGGTTTGACCTGGTGGAGCTGCCGGAGCAGCGCCTGCCGGAGCGCCCGTCGCAAAAAGAGATCCACGCCGCGCTGGAAAAAGAGGCGCAGGCCATTCGTACGCGCATCCCGAAGGGCGCGGCCGTGATCGCCATGTGCGTCGAGGGCAAGCTCCTCTCGAGCGAGGCGCTCGCGCGGCAGCTCGCCGGTTACGCCGCGGGCGGCACGTCGAAGGTGTGCTTTCTCGTCGGCGGGTCGTTCGGCCTCGACGAGGGCCTCAAGCGCGAGGCGTCGCTGCGGCTGAGCATGTCGCCGATGACATTCCCGCACCATCTGGCGCGCGTCATGCTCGCCGAGCAGATCTACCGCGCGTGCACGATCAACGCGGGCACGCAATATCATAAATGAAACAGGAGAAACAACATGGCGCAAGAGCTGAAAGCAGAGTGGGGCAGATCACTTCCCGGCGATCTGCTCAAGCGCTGGCCGCGCGATGCGGACGGCGAACTGGTGCCCCCGGCGCTGCTGACCAAGTGCACGGGCGTGGATATGGACGACGTGCTGCTGGTCAATATGCTGGAGGCCTATGGCATCCCCTGCCTGAAAAACTATCCCGGGGACGGTCAGTTTGGCAAGATCATGTTAGGTATGTCCGGTTACGGAGTGGAAATTCTGGTTCCTGAGACGCTGCTTGCCGATGCGCAGGCACTTCAGGAAGGCTGCGCTGAGGCGCTGACGGAAGGAGACGACAATGCGTAATTATATGGAAGAATACCAGCGCTGGCTCGACAGCCCCGCGCTCTCCAATGCGGAATGGGAAGAACTCAACGCCATCCGCGACGACAAAAAAGAGATCGAGAGCCGCTTTTTCGCCCCGCTCGAGTTCGGCACGGCCGGCCTGCGCGGCGAGATGGCGCTCGGCTGCCGCCGCATGAACATTCATGTCATCCGCCACGCCACGCAGGCGTTCGCGGAGGTCATCAAGTCCGAGGGCGAGAGCGCGTGCGCACGCGGCATCGCCATCTGCTTCGACTGCCGCATCAACAGCGAGCGCTTTGCGCACGAGGCGGCGGGCGTCATGGCGGCCAACGGCATCCACGTGCGCATTTTCGACGCCCTGCGTCCGACGCCGGAGCTGTCGTTTGCCGTCAAGCACTACGGCACCACGGCCGGCCTGAACATCACGGCCAGCCACAACCCGAAAGAATATAACGGCTACAAGGTCTACTGGTCCGACGGGGCGCAGCTCCCGCCGCAGCACGCCGCCGCCATCGCCAGGAACATGGAGCGGCTGGACATCTTCAACGATATCCAGCGCATGGACTTTGACGACGCGGTGCGTCAGGGTCTTGTGGAGTTCATGGGCGCGGAGACGGACGAAGCGTTTTTGTCCAACGTCCTGCGCCAGCCGATCGACCCGGACGTTGTCCGCCGCGTGGCCGACCGGTTCAAGATCGTCTACACGCCGTTTCACGGCGCGGGCTGGCACCTCGTGCCCGAGGCGCTGCACCGTCTGGGCATGACGCAGGTCATCCCCGTCAAGGAGCAGATGGTGCTCGACGGCACGTTCCCGACCGTCAAGAGCCCGAACCCGGAAAATCCGGAGGGCTTCTATCTGGCCGTTGACCTCGCCAAGGAGGTCGGCAGCGACCTCATCCTCGGCACGGATCCGGACTCCGACCGCGTCGGCGTCATGGTTCGCGGCGCGGACGGGGAGTACCACACCATCACCGGCAACCAGATGGGCGTGCTGCTGCTCGACTATATCATTACGGCGCGCCGCCGCAAGGGCACGCTGCCGGAAAACGCGGCCGCGATCTCGACGATCGTCACGTCCAAAATGGTGCGCCGCATCTGCGATGTGAACGACATCCACTTTGACGAGACGTTCACGGGCTTTAAGTTCATGGCCGAGAAGCTGGCCGAATACCAGCGCGACGGCTCGTATCAGTACGTGCTCGCCTTCGAGGAGAGCTACGGCTACATGATGGGCGACTATGTCCGCGACAAGGACGCCGTGACCGCCTGCGTGATGATCACGGAGATGGCGGCGTACTACTTCGAGCAGGGCATGACACTCGCGCAGGCGCTCGACGCGCTGTATGAAAAGTACGGCTTCTACGGGGAGCGCACGCTCAACCTCGTCATGCCGGGCCTTGACGGCCTGGAGAAGATGCGCGCGCTCATGGCGCAGCTGCGCCGCGAGCCGCTGCAGGAGATCGCGGGCACGAAGGTCGTGCGCATGCGCGACTATCAGGACGGCTCGGTGTACGTCATGGGCCTCGGTAAGATGGACAAAACGCCCATCTCCGGCTCGAACGTGCTGTATTTTGAGCTGGACGACGGCTGCTCGTTCATCGTCCGCCCGTCCGGCACGGAGCCGAAGATCAAGGTGTACATCCTTGGTGTCGGCGCGACGCGCGCCGAGTGCGACGAGCGCGTGCAGCGCTACGCGCAGTTCGCTGAGACGCTGCGCGGCTGAACCGAAACCATTTGCCCCGGCCCTCCGGCAGTTTTCGCCGGAGGGCCGGATCTTTGAGGGAGCGTTATGAAAGAGAAACTCAAACAGCTCTTCGGCCTCTTCGGCGCGTTCGCCGTCGTCGGCGTGACGACATTCGGCGGCGGCTATGCCATGCTGCCCGCGCTGCAGCGCGAGGTCGTGGAAAAGCGCCGCTGGGCCACGGAGGAAGAGGTCATGGACTGGTACGCCATCGGCCAGTGCACGCCGGGCGTCATCGCGGTCAACACCGCCACGTTCGTCGGGCAGAAGCAGGCGGGCATCTGGGGCGGCATCTTTGCCACGCTGGGCGTCGTGTTCCCGTCGCTCGTCATCATCATGATCATCGCGGCCTTTATTCAGAATTTTGCGCACCTGCCCGCCGTGCAGAACGCCTTCGCCGGCATCCGCGTGTGCGTGTGCGTGCTCATCCTCAACGCCGTCGTGAAGCTGTGGAAAAAATCCGTCGTGGACTGGAAGACGTTTCTGATCTTCCTGCTCGTGTTCGCGGGCAGCGTGTTTTTGAATATCTCGCCGGTGCTGTATGTGCTCGCGGCCGCGCTCGCCGGCATCGTTGTCAAGGAACTGGAGGCGCGTAAGGCATGATCTATCTGCGCCTGTTCTGGGAGTTTTTCAAGACCGGCCTGTTTTCCGTCGGCGGCGGCCTCGCCACGCTCCCGTTTATCTATGACATGTCCGACCGCACGGGCTGGTTCACCTATCAGCAGATCGCGGACATGGTCGCGGTGTCGGAGTCTACGCCCGGCCCGATCGGCGTCAACACGGCGACGTATGTGGGCTATATCACGGGCGGCGTTCCCGGCGCGCTCGTCGCAACGCTCGGTCTCGTCACCCCGGCGGTCATCTGCATCCTCATCATCGCGTCCTGCCTGAAAAAGTTCCGGGAAAACCGGTTCGTCGACCATGCGTTTTACGGGCTGCGCCCGGCATCCGCTGCGCTGATCGCGGCGGCAGGCTTTTCCGTCGTGCGCATCTCGCTGATCCAGGAGAGCGCCTTTCAGGCCAGCGGCCGGTTCACGGATCTGTTTTTCTGGAAGGGGCTGCTGCTCGCGGCCGTCATCTGGGTGCTGACGAATGTCGTCAAGCCGACGAAAAAGCTGCACCCGATCGTGTACATCGCGGCGTCCGCCGTCGTCGGCATCGTGTTCTCGTTTGCCGGCGTGTGAACTCAAAGAAGATTTGCCAAAACCCACATACACAGCGCGGAGATCGCTCCGTGCAGCAGGCGCCCGACCGTGTGTCGGGCGCTTTTGATGTCTGTCCCGGCGATGACCGCCGCCGTCTGGCAGTGGACGGATACGCCGCCCCAGCCGATGAGAAAGGCGGCGAGGGCGAGATTCCCCGGCGTCGGCATCAGGCCCTGCATCGCGCCGATGCCGGTGCCGAGCTCAAGTACGCCCGTGCACAGCGCGCGGGCAAAGTGCAGCTCCAGCCCCAGCCGCGCAGAGAGCGTGCCCACCAGCGCCGGCAGCAGGCCGGAGGCGTCGAGCACACCGGTCACGACGCTGAACGTGACCACAAAGCCGCTGACCGTCAGCACCGCGCGCACCGCGCTGCGCACGGCCTCCGGCAGCGCCTGCGAGAGCGACACGGCCGCGATCTGCGACCGATCCTCCGGCAGAAAGCCGCCGCTGCGCGGGGCGAAGAGCATGCCGACAATCACGGCGGACAGCACGTGCACGCCGTAGAGCAGCAGCCCGTAGCCCGCGCTGTGAAACACGCCCACGCCTGCCGCGCCGACGAGAAACGCCGGGCCGGAGTTGTTGCAGAATGCGAGCGCGCGCTCGGCCTGCTCGCGCGTGAGCGCGCTGCTGCGCCGCAGCCGGGCCACGGCATCCGCGCCGAGCGGGTACCCGCCCGTCACGCCCAGCAGCAGCGCCGACGCGCCCGCGCCGCCGATGCCGAAGAGCTTTTGCGTCACGGGCGAGAGCCACCTGCCGAGGATGCCCGGCAGCCCGAGCTGCTGCAGCAGCGACGAGAGGATAAAAAACGGCAGCAGCGACGGCACGATCATCTGCGCGCAGAGGTTCAGCCCCGCGCGCGCACTCTCGAGCGCCGCCTGCGAGCACAGCAGCAGCGCGCCGAGCGCCGAGAGCGTCACTGCAAGCGCGATGTAATTGCCCCGTTTGCCTTCCACCGGCATCCCTCCCGAAATCGGTTCTCGTGCATTTGTATGCCTGTCCCGGCCTAAACTTGCCTGCGGGCGCATAAAATGGCTTGCAGCGAAGGGGGTGAGCCGGTGAAGCGGCTGTCTGATATTCCGCTCGAGATTGCGGAGCGGCTGGACCTGCCGGCGGAATCCGTGGCCGGCGTGCCGAAGCTGACCGTGACCGGCCGGCGCCGCGCGCTGGTGGAAAACCACTGCGGTCTGCTCGAATACAGCCACGAGTGCATCGTGGTCGACGGCGGGCGGGTGCGCGTGTGCATCCGCGGCACGAACCTGCAGCTCGTGGCCATGGACAGCACGGCGCTGCTGATCTCCGGCACGATCGCGTGTGCCGAATTTGCGTGAGGTGATGGCTTTGACGCGGTGGATCCTGGCCCTTTGCGGCTATGCGCGGCTGGAGGTGTGCGGCGTGCACCCGGAGCGCGTGCTCAATGCGTGCGCAGCGGCGGGCATCGCTTGCACGGCGTCCGAGCCGGTGGACGCCTATACGCTGCGCATCACGGTGCGCGCGCGCTGCGCGGAAACGGTGACGGAGCTGGCGCGCCGGAGCCAGTGCGAGGTGAAAACGCTCTATCGCCGCGGCCTGCCGCAGCTGCTGCGGCGCGCCGCGCGCTACCGGGGCGCGTGCGCGGGGCTGCTCGTGGCGGTGCTGGCGGTGCTGACATCGTCGTTGTTCATCTGGCGCATCGACGTGACCGGCAACGAGACGCTCACGACCGGGCAGATCCTGCGCTGTCTGGACGAATGCGGCGTGCGCCCGGGCACGTACTGGCCCGCGCTGTCGAACGACCTGGTGCGCAACGACATGATTCTGCGCCTGCCGGAGCTGCGCTGGCTGACCGTGAACGTGCACGGCAGCCGCGCCGAGGTGATCGTGCGCGAAAAAGACCCCCTGCCGGACATCACGCCGGACGACACGCCCGTGAGCATTTATGCCTCCGCGACCGGGGTCATCCTGAGCATGGACGTCTACGCCGGCGAGGCGCGCGTCGTGCCCGGCGCGGCGGTCGAGCCGGGCGATGTGCTCGTGTCCGGCGCGGTCACAGACCTCGGCGGCGGGGTGCGCCCGGTGTGCGCCCGCGCCGACATCCGCGCGCGCACGCGGCAGGTGCTGACCGGGCAGACCGCCCTGACGGAGACCGAAAAGCAGCCCGCGCACGGCGCGCGGACGCGCTGGGCGCTGCGCGCGGGGAAAAAGCGGATCAATTTTTATCAAAACAGTGGAATTTCTGACGCGGAATGTGATAAAATCATTTGTGAATATCCTTTTGCGATCCGGGGCGTGTTCACGCTGCCGTTTTCGCTGGTGCGTGAGCGCGTGCAGCCGTATCGGACGGCGGACGCGCCGGTATCGGAGGACGCGGCGCGCGCATCGCTCGAGCAGGCGCTGCTGCAGCAGCTGCGCGAGACGATCGGCGCGGATGGCGCGATCATTTCCTATGAGACGGCAGCGGAGACTACCGGCAACGTGCTGACCGTGACGCTCACGGCCGAGTGCGAGCAGGAGATCGGCCGCGCGCAGGCGACGCCGGACGCGGAATTTTTACAGCTTCGGCCGCCGGCCGGGGAAGGGACTACAGCAGATGATTGAAAAAACCATGGAAGTCGACAGAATGGAGGACGTCATCAGCGTGTTCGGGTCGTTTGACCAGAACCTGCGGATGATCGAGACCGAATACAACGTGCGCGTGACCGACCGCGACGAGCAGATCCATATCACCGGCGAGGCGGAAAACGTGCTCTACGCCGAAAAGGCCATTGCCGGCCTGCTGTCGCTGGCGGCCAAGGGCGAGGAGATCGGCGAGCAGAACGTGCGCTACATCTTCCGCCTCGTGCGCGAGGGCCGGGAGCAGAAGATCCAGGAACTTGCGGGCGACGTGGTGTGCATCACGGCCAAGGGCAAGCCAATCAAGGCAAAGACGCTCGGCCAGCGCGCGTATCTGGATGCCATCGAGCAGAACACGATCACGCTCGGCGTCGGCCCGGCCGGCACGGGCAAAACATACCTTGCCGTGGCGGAGGCGGTCGCGGCGTTTCGCGCCGAGCGCGTCAACCGCATCATCCTCACGCGCCCGGCGGTCGAGGCGGGCGAGCGGCTGGGCTTTCTGCCCGGCGACCTGCAGAACAAGGTCGACCCCTATCTGCGCCCGCTGTACGACGCGCTCTTCGAGATGCTCGGCGCGGACGCCTATGCGAAATATCTCGAGCGCGGCAACATCGAGGTCGCGCCGCTGGCGTACATGCGCGGCCGCACGCTCGACGACAGCTTCATCATCCTCGACGAGGCGCAGAACACCTCCCGCGAGCAGATGAAAATGTTCCTGACTCGCATCGGCTTCGGCTCGCACGTCGTCATCACCGGCGACGTGACGCAGATCGACCTGCCGTCGGACAAGCCGTCCGGCCTCAAGGAGGCCATCCGCATCCTCGACGGCATCGACGACATCGCCATCTGCCGCCTGACGGGCGCGGACGTCGTGCGCCACGCGCTCGTGCAGAAGATCATCGCCGCCTACGAGCAGGACGACAAGCAGAAAGAAAAACGCGCTGCGGCCGCGGCCAAAAAGCCCGCCGCGCGCAAGACGACTGTGAGGAAAAAAGCATGACACAGGCAAAGATCACCATCACCCGCACGCGCCGCGGCCTGGGCTTTCCGGACACGCAGCGCTATGTCAAGCGCGCGGCCGCCGCAGCGCTCAGGGCCGAGGGCGTGACCGTTCCGTGCGAGCTCGACGTGACGCTCACGGACGACGCCGTCATCCACACCATCAACCGCGAGCAGCGCGGCGTGGACCGCGCGACGGACGTGCTGTCGTTTCCGATGAACGAGCTCACGCCCGGCGCATTCGACCCCGATGCCTGCGAGTGGGACTATGAGACTGACCGCGCCATGCTCGGCGACATGGTCATCTCCATGGAGCGCTGCGCCGAGCAGGCCGAGACCTACGGCCACAGCTTCGCGCACGAGGTCAGCTATCTGACCGTGCACTCCGTGCTGCACCTGCTCGGCTACGACCATGTGGACGAGGGCGAGGACAAGCGCCGCATGCGCGCGCGCGAAAAAGAGATCATGCGTCTGCTGGACGTATAAGGAGAAACGAATGATTACCAAAACCGCTATGATCACCATCTGCGGACGGCCGAACGTCGGCAAGTCCACGCTTACCAACGCCCTCGTGGGCGAGAAGATCGCCATCGTCTCGAACAAGCCTCAGACGACGCGCAACCGCATCAGCGCCGTCGTCAACCGCGGTGACACGCAGCTGATCCTGATGGACACGCCGGGCTTTCACAAGCCGCGCAACCGCCTGGGCGACTATATGGTGCAGGTCGTGCGCGAGAGCGTGGCGGACGTCGACGGCGTGATGCTCGTCGTCGAGCCCATTGCCTCCATCGGCGAGCAGGAGCACGCGCTCATCGAGCGCATCCGCACGTCCAACGCCCCGGCCGTGCTCGTCATCAACAAGATCGACACAGTGGAAAAGCCGGAGCTGCTGGCCGTCATCGCCGCCTATTCCGAGGCGCTGCCGTGGCGCGCGATCGTGCCGGTGTCGGCCCAGAACGGTGACGGGCTTGCCGAGCTCTTCGACGAGCTTGCGCAGCTTGCCGTGCCGGGGCCGCAGCTGTTTCCGGACGACATGATCTCCGACATGCCGGAAAAGCAGATCTGCGCCGAGCTCGTGCGCGAAAAGCTGCTGCTGTGCCTCGACAAGGAGATCCCGCACGGCACGGCCGTCGAGGTCACGAAATTTTCCGAGCGCGATAACGGCATCATCGACATGGACGTGACCATCTATTGCGAAAAAGAGAGCCACAAGGGCATCATCATCGGCAAGCGCGGCGCGATGCTCAAAAAGATCGGCGAGCTCGCGCGGCAGGACATCGAGCGCTTCATGGGCACGAAGGTGTACCTGCAGACGTGGGTCAAGGTCAAGGAAAACTGGCGCGACTCGGCAGCCCAGCTGCGCAATTTTGGCTTTACCGACCAGTGACCCTTTATTACCAGCCATAAATCCACCCCGCTGTGCAGACACTATGCCCAGCGAGGTGGTTCATTGTGCAAGACGATCTTTTCTGGCAGCTGTTCGCGGACACCGGTGATCCGCTCGGCTACCTTTACTACCGCGCCGCGCAAAATGCGCTGGCGCAGACGACCGATGAGTCTGCGGCGGATGATCCTGTCCGCCGCCCGGCCTGATGAGGTACATACGATGTTTCTTACGACCCGCGGGCTCGTCCTGCGCGAGGTGCGCTATAAAGAGTCGGACAAGATCCTCACCGTGCTCACGCAGCACGAGGGGAAGGTGACGGTCCGCGCGCGCGGCGCGCTGCGCAAGGGCAGCCGCATCACGGCGGCGACGCAGCTGCTGACGTATTCGGACATGACGATCTTTGAAAACCGCGGCCGCCGCACGCTCAACGAGGCGTCCACGGTCGAGGAGTTTCTCGGCCTGCGCGCCGACCTTGGCGCGTTCGCGCTCGGGAGCTATTTTGCCGAGCTGCTCGAGACCGTCTCTGCCGAGGAATATCCCGACCCGCCGGTGCTGCAGCTCGGGCTCAACAGCCTGTATGCGCTCAGCCGCGCGCTCTGCCCGCCGGAGCAGATCAAGGCCGTGTTCGAGCTGCGGCTCATGTGCCTCGCGGGCTACGAGCCGGATCTGTCCTGCTGCGCGCAGTGCGGCGCAGCAGAGCCGGACGAGCCGTGGTTTTCCCCGCGCGGCGGCGCGGTGTACTGCGCGCACTGCCGGGGCGCAAGTTCATCGGCCGTCACGCCGCTGCTGCCGGAGACGCTGGCCGCCATGCGGCACATCGTGAACGCCGACCCCAAGAAAATTTTTTCCTTCACACTCGGTGACGCGGGCCGCAGACAGCTTGCGCACGTGTGCGAGGATTATACGGAGACGCAGCTCGAACGGGGCTTCGCGTCGCTCGATTACTGGAAGAAAGTGAAAGACTGACATGAAGCATATTCTCATGATCGCCACCGGCGGCACGATCGCATCCAAAGAGACGGCCGACGGACTCGCCCCGCAGCTCACGTCCGAGGAACTGCTCGCCGAGGTGCCAGAGCTCGAGCAGCTGTGCCGGATCGACACCGTGCAGCTCATGAACCGCGACAGCACGAACATCAACAGCCGCGACTGGCTGCAAATGGCGGCCTGCGTGCGCGAGCACTATGACGCTTACGACGGTTTTGTTCTCACGCACGGCACGGACACGATGGCCTACACGGCGGCGGCGCTGTCGTACCTGATTCAGAACAACGCCAAGCCCGTCGTCATCACCGGCTCGCAGAAGTCGATCTTCAACCAGGACACCGACGCGCGCGAGAACCTGCGCGACGCCTTTCTCTATGCCTGCGATGACGGCGCCTGCGGCGTGCACATCGTCTTTGACCACAAGGTCATTCTCGGCACCCGCGCGCGCAAGATGCGCACGAAGAGCTACAACGCCTTTTCGAGCATCGACTATCCCGAGACGGCCATCCTGCGCGGCCGGCAGGTCGTGTATTACATCCCGGAGCAGGCCGCAGGCGCGCCGAAGTTTTACGACCGGCTCGACCCCGGCGTGTTCGTGCTCAAGCTCATCCCCGGCATCGACGCCGGCATTTTTGACGATCTCAAGGCCCATTACCGCGCGCTCGTGATCGAGAGCTTCGGCGTCGGCGGCCTGCCGTGCTACGGCGACGAGAGCTTTTTCCACGCCGTGCGCGACTGGGTGCAGTCCGGCCGCGTCATCGTCATGACGACGCAGGTGCCGCACGAGGGCAGCGACATGGAAGTGTATCAGGTCGGCCACCGCGCCAAGCGCGAGCTGGGCCTCATCGAGGCCTACAGCATGACGAGCGAGGCCGTGGTCACAAAGCTCATGTGGATTCTCGGCCAGACGGACGACTATGCGCAGATCTGCCGCCTATTCCGGACGCCGGTGCAGAAGGATCAGATCTACTGAGGAGGAAGCGCCATGAATTTTCAGGCAGAATACCGCAGCAAGCTGCGCACACCCGCCGAGGCGGTGCGCGCGGTGAAAAACGGCGACTGGGTGGACTATACGTCGGGCCTCGGCTTCCCGCCGCTGCTCGATGCGGCGCTCGCCGCCCGGCGCGACGAGCTGCACGATGTGAAGGTGCGCGGCAACCTCTGCGCCGGCCCGGTGGAGATCGTGGAGTGTGACCCGGAGCAGACGCATTTTCTCTACCACACGTGGCACTGCTCGGCGTATGAGCGCAGGCTCTGCGACCGCGGCCTGTGCTACTACACGCCGATGATCTTCCGCAACCTCGCGTGGTACTACCGCGAATTTCTGACGGTCAACGTCGCCATGGCGTCCGTCGCGCCGATGGACCGCCATGGGTACTTTAACCTCTCGGCCGTGACCGGCGTGTCCCGCGCCATCCTCGACCGGGCGGACATCGTCATTCTCGAGGTCAACGAGCACCTGCCGCGCCTGCGCGGCGGGTTCGACGAGGTCATCCACATTTCCGATGTGGACATGGTCGTCGAGGGGGCGCACGCGCCGTTCACCGACCTGCCCGCGCACCCGGCCACGGCGGAGGACACCGCCATTGCAAACCTCCTCCTGCCGCACATCTGCGACGGGGCGACCGTCCAGCTCGGCATCGGCGGCATGCCCACCGTGCTCGGCAAGCTGCTGGCCCGGTCCGGCCTGCACGACCTCGGCATGCACACGGAGCTGTGCTCGGACGCCTACCTTGACCTGTACGAGGCCGGCGTGCTCACGAACCGTCGCTGCACGCTCCACCGCGGGCAGGGGATGCTCGGCATCGTGCTCGGGTCGAAGCGGCTGTATGACTGGGTCGACGATAACCCCGGCGTCATCGCGGCGCCGCTGTCGTATGTCAACGCGCCGGAGACCATCGCGCAGCTGGACAACATGGTGTCCATCAATAGCTGCATCGCGGCCGATCTCTACGGGCAGGTCGCGTCCGAAAGCTCCGGCCTGCGCCAGATCAGCGGCACGGGCGGCCAGCTCGACTTTCTCACGGGCGCGGCCATGGCCCGCGGCGGCAAGGCGTTCATCTGCATGACGTCCACGTTCACGGACAAGCAGGGCGTGCGCCACTCACGCATCCTGCCGCACTTCGGCGGCGATATCGTTACGTCTCCGCGCTCGCAGGCGTATTATCTGGCCACGGAGTACGGCGTGGTCAACCTCGCCGGGCGCAGCACGTGGGAGCGCGCTGAGGCGCTCGTGTCCATCGCGCATCCGGATTTCCGCGAGCAGCTCATTGCGGCTGCCGAGTCGCAGAAGATCTGGCGGCGGAGCGCCAGGCGCTAAGCGCGCGCTAAAATCCGGCGCCGGATACAGATTTCACTTGTTTTCCCGCGCGCCATCGCATACAATGGAGACCGATAAGGGAGTAATTGGTGCGAACCTTCGCGCGGCCCAGCCAACAACCGATCCGCTGGATCTGGCCCGGTCTGAAATGATGAGACTTATCTGCCGAGAGGCAGATAAGTCTTTTTTTCATTTCCGGGGAAACTATATTGGAATCTGAAGGAGGACAAAGCCATGGAATACTACCGGCAGCCACCATCGGACACCCTGCACGCACTCGACAGCATGCCCGACGGTCTCACACCGGCGCAAGCCGCCGAGCGCCTTGCGCGCGACGGGCGCAATGTGCTCACCGAACCGCCGAAGCCATCGCTCGTGAAGCGCTTTTTCCAGCAGCTGGCCGACCCCATGATCCTCGTGCTGCTCGCGGCGGCGCTGATCTCGGCCATCACGAGCGCGTATGCGCACGAGAGCTTTGCCGATGTCATCATCATTCTCATCGTCGTCATCATCAACGCGGTGCTCGGCGTGTACCAGGAGCGCAAGGCCGAGCAGGCCATTGCCGCCCTGAAGGAACTGAGCGCCGCGCACAGCCGCGTCCTGCGCGGCGGGAAGCTCGTCACTGTCCCCAGCGAGGAACTGGTCGTCGGCGACGTGCTCGTGCTTGAGGCGGGCGACGCCGTGCCGGCCGATGCGCGTGTGCTCGAGAGCGCGAGCCTGCGCGCCGAGGAGGCCGCCCTGACCGGCGAGAGCGTGCCGGCGGCAAAGTCGCCGGATGCGCTCACGGCCGCCGGGGACATCGGCCTCGGCGACCGCAGCAATATGCTCTACCTCGGCAGCAGCATCGTCTACGGCCGCGGCCGCGCCGTCGTCACAGAGACCGGCATGCAGACGCAGATGGGCCACATCGCCGACGCGCTCACGCAGACAAAGGAGAATAAGACGCCCCTGCAGCTACGCCTGACGCAGCTGAGCCGCATCCTGACGTGGCTCGTGCTGGGCATCTGCGCGGTCGTGTTCGCGGTCGGCGTGCTGCGCACCGGAACGATCAACGGCCGCGTCGTGCTCGACACGTTCCTGATCGCCGTCAGTCTCGCGGTCGCGGCCATTCCGGAGGGGCTGGCCGCGGTCGTGACGATCGTGCTGTCCATCGGCGTGACGAACATGAGCCGCCGCGGCGCGGTCATCCGCCGGCTCACGGCCGTGGAGACGCTCGGCTGCGCGCAGGTCATCTGTTCGGATAAGACCGGCACGCTCACGCAAAACCGCATGACTGTGACGGAGTGCGCGGGCAGCGACGAACACCTGCTCGCCACGGCCATGGCCCTGTGCGTGGACGCGGTGCATGACCCGGAGACGGACACCGTGACCGGTGAGCCGACCGAGGCCGCGCTCGTGCGCTGGGCGGTCGCGCAGGGCCTGTCGCCGAGCGCGCTGCGCGCGCAGTATCCGCGCGTGGCCGAGGCGCCGTTTGACAGCGAGCGCAAGCGGATGAGCACCCTGCACGCCGATGGCAGTTCCGTCGTGCAGTATACCAAGGGCGCGCCCGACGTGCTGCTGCCGCTGTGCGACCGGATCTGGATCGACGGCCGCGCCGAGCCCATGACGGACGCGCACCGCGCCGAGATCGCGGCGCGCAATCACGCCATGACCGGCAGTGCCCTGCGCGTGCTGGCGGCGGCCATGCGCACGTATGACGCGCTGCCGGGCGACACGTCGCCCGCGGCGCTCGAGCAGCACCTGTGCTTTCTCGGCCTCACGGGCATGATCGACCCGGTGCGCCCCGAGGTCGTGGACGCCATCCGTGCCTGCCGCAGCGCCGGCATCCGGCCCGTCATGATCACCGGCGACCACGTGGACACCGCCAAGGCGATCGCCAGGGAGCTCGGCCTGCTCGGCCCGGGCGACGAGGCTGTCACCGGCACGGAGCTGAGTGCCATGGACGATGAGACATTTTCCAGCCGCCTGGGGCACATCAGCGTCTACGCCCGCGTGCAGCCCGAGCACAAGACCCGCGTCGTCCGGGCCTGGCGGAATGCCGGCTTTGTCACCGCCATGACCGGCGACGGCGTCAACGATGCGCCGAGCATCCGCGCGGCGGACATCGGCATCGGCATGGGCATCACCGGCACGGACGTGACGAAAAACGTGGCCGACATGGTGCTCGCCGACGACAATTTTGCCACCATCGTCGGCGCGGTCGAAGAGGGCCGCCGCATTTACGACAACATCCAGCGTGCGATCAAGTTCCTGCTCGGCTCGAACATGAGCGAGGTGCTGAGCATTTTCACCGCGACGATGCTCGGCTTCACGATCCTTGAGCCGGTGCACCTGCTGTGGATCAATCTCCTGACCGACTGCTTCCCGGCGCTCGCGCTCGGCATGGAGCGCGCGGAGCCGGATGTCATGTCCCGCCCGCCGCGCAGCGCGCGCGAGAGTATTTTTGCCCACGGTGTCGGCTTCGACTGCGTGTATCAGGGCGTCATGTGTGCGATCCTGACGCTGGCGGCGTTTTTCATCGGCCACCACATGGAGTACGGCGTCTGGACGCTCACGAACTCGCCCGACGGCACGACCATGGCGTTTCTGACCCTGAGCATGGCGGAAATTTTCCACAGCTTTAATATGCGCGCACACCGGGCGAGCATCTTCACGCTCCGCACACCCAACTGGGCGCTCGTCGGCGCGGCCGCGGCGAGCCTTGCGCTCACGACGCTGTGCATCTATGTGCCGTTTCTGGCCGATGCGTTTGCCTTCACGGCCATCTCCGCCGCCGAGTACGCCGTGGCCATGGGGCTCGCGGTTTTGGTCATCCCGGTCGTGGAGCTCGTCAAGTGCGTGCAGCGCGCGGTGGAAAAGCGCGCGGGGCGCGCATGATATCCGCCGCGCCGGCGCACACTAACTCCGATTCCAACGAGAGGAGATGGGTGCTGTGCGCCAGGCGCTGCCGGTTCCCCAGCGCGTGATGGCCGTGGTGCTGTCCGTGCTGTTCGTGTTCTGCCCGTTCGCGGCCCATGCAGCCGGGGAGAGCGACCCTGCGGCCGATCCCGTGCTGCTGCCGATCATCATGTATCACGAAGTGAAGCCCAACAAATCCGGCAAGGACGCCATCCAGCCGTGGGAGTTCGAGGCAGACCTCAAATGGCTGGCCGACAACGGCTACACGACGATCGTCATGGCCGACCTCATCGCCTATGTGCGCGACGGCACGCCGCTGCCGGAAAAGCCCATCATCCTCAGCTTCGACGACGGATACTATAATAATTACGTCTATGTCCTGCCGCTGCTGCAGCAGTATTCGGCGCGCATCGTCCTCTCGCTCCTCGGACGCAACACGGACGATTTCACCGAGTGGCCGAGTGAGAGCATCGACTACGCGCACGTCACGTGGGATCAGCTCAACGAAATGCTCGACACCGGCCTCGTTGAGGTGCAGAACCACTCGTATGACTTGCACGCCTACACATCCGAGCGGCACGGCTGCATGCAGAATCCGGGTGAGTCGGACGCGGCCTATACGCAGCTGCTGCGCGCGGACTTGCAGCGCCTGCAGGATGAGCTCGCCGAGCACACCGGCCGCACGCCGGACACGTTTGCCTATCCCTACGGCAAGTACGGCGACCTGACGGACACCGTTCTGCGCGACATGGGCTTTCAGGCGACGCTGACGTGTGACTGGGGCGTGAACCACATCACGCGCGACCCGGACTGCCTCTACCGGCTCGGACGCATCTGCCGGTCGCACAATCAGTCGCTGCAGTCCGTGCTCCGGCGCGCGCTGAAGGCGACGGCGTGAGCGGATGAAAACAGAAGACAGAAAGGGCACGCATCTTGCGGATGCGTGCTTTTTCGTGCTTTGCACGCACCATGCGCCTTGGGCATACACTGAGGAGAAAGCGATTTGGCGCAAGCAAAGGGGGAGACGCCATGAAAATCGAGCTGCGCCGGGCCGCCATGACCTATCAGGCGCCGGACGGGGAAGTGGCGGCGCTGCGGGATGTGACCTTCGGCGTGGCCGACGGGGAGTTTGTGAGCATCGTCGGGCCGTCCGGCTGCGGAAAATCCACGCTGCTGGCGCTCATCGCCGGCATCGAGCATCCGTCGGGCGGGGAGGTGCTCGTCGATGGCGAGCCTGTGCGCGCCCCGACGGGCAAGGCAGGGCTCATGCCCCAGCGCGACCAGCTCTTTGACTGGCGCACGATCTGGGGCAACGTGACACTCGGGCTGGAGGTCCGGCACGAGAACACGCCGGAGCACCGCGGCGGCGTGCACGATCTGCTCGAGCAGTATCAGCTCGCGGGCTTTGCGCGCAAGCTGCCCAATCAGCTCTCCGGCGGCATGCGCCAGCGCTGTGCGCTCATCCGCACGCTGGCCACATCGCCGGATGTGCTGCTGCTCGACGAGCCGTTTTCCGCGCTGGATTATCAGACGCGGCTGGCCGTCTCGGGCGACATTTCGCAGATCATCCGCCGCGAGCATAAGACGGCCCTGCTCGTCACGCACGATATTTCCGAGGCCATCAGCCTCTCGGACCGCATCGTCGTCCTGTCGCACCGGCCCGCGACCGTCAAGGCCATCCACGACCTCGGCGCGCTGCGCACTGTGCCGCCGCTCGAGCGGCGCAGCCGGCCGGAGTTTCAGGCGCTGTTCAATCGAATATGGGAGGAGCTGGATGTCAATGTCTGAACGATCGCCCTCCCCGCAGCGCGCGGTCTATCTGCGCGCGCAGCGCCGCCGTCGCCGGCTCGTGCTGGCGCTGCAGATCCTGCTGCTGGCCGCGTTTCTCGGCCTGTGGGAGCTCTCGGCCCGGCTCGGCTGGGTGGATGCCTTCATCGTCAGCAGCCCGTCGCGCGTGGTGCACACGCTCGTGGGCCTGCAGGCTTCCGGGGAGCTGTGGCTGCACATCGGCACGTCGTGCCTCGAGGTCGTGGTCGGATTCGTGCTCGGGACGCTGCTCGGCACGCTCATCGCCATCGGCCTGTGGTGGAGCGAGCTGCTCTCGCGCGTGCTCGACCCGTATCTGGTCGTGCTCAACGCGCTGCCGAAAACGGCGCTCGGCCCGGTGTTCATCGTCTGGATCGGCGCGGGCACCGAGTCGATCATCGCCATGACGATCGCAATCTCGATCTTTGTCACGATCCTGAATATGCATGTCGGCTTCCTGTCCACGGACCGGGAGAAGATCCGCCTGATGCAGACGCTCGGCGCGACCCGGCATCAGATCCTGTGGCGGCTGGTCATCCCGGCCAACTACGCCACGCTCTTCAATACGCTGCGCGTGAACGTCGGCCTGTCGTGGGTCGGCGTCATCATGGGCGAATTTCTGGTCTCCAAAGCCGGTCTCGGCTATCTGATCGTCTACGGGTCGCAGGTGTTCAACATGGACCTCGTGATGGCGACCGTCCTCGTGCTTGCGGTGGCGGCCGTCGTGATGTATCAGCTGGTGCTGTGGCTGGAGAAATTTTTCAAAAATCGGTTGGGAGTGACGCAATGAAACGGTTTCTTTGTGGGGTTCTGGCGGCGCTGATGCTGGTGGTCTTGTGCGCCTGCGGCAAGCAGGAGGCGGCCACCGTCCGCCTGAGTGAAGTGACGCATTCGGTGTTCTACGCGCCGCAGTATGTGGCGCTGGAGCAGGGCTTTTTCGCCGATGAGGGGCTCAATATCGAGCTGACCAACGGCGGCGGCGCCGACAAGGTCATGACGGCGGTGCTCACCGGGCAGGCAGACATCGGGCTCGCCGGGCCGGAGGCGTGCATCTATGTGTACAATCAGGGCAAGGACGATTACCCGGTCGTGTTCGGCCAGCTCACGAAGCGCGACGGGTCGTTCCTCGTCGGGCGCGAGGATGTGCCCTTCAGCTGGGAGCTGCTGCGCGGCAAGACTGTTATCGGCGGCCGCGCGGGCGGCGTGCCGGAGATGACGCTCGAATACGTCATGCGGCAAAACGGCGTTGTCCCCGGCACGGATGCCGCTGTGGACACGACCGTGCAGTTCAACATGATGGCCGGGGCTTTCACCGGCGGCAACGGCGACTTTGTCACGCTCTTCGAGCCGACGGCCACCGAGGTCGCGCAGGCGGGCAAGGGCTACATCCTCGCGTCCATCGGCCAGGAGAGCGGCGAGATCCCGTACACGGCCTACTTCGCCTCGCAGGCGTACATAAAAGACCACGCGGACATCGTGCAGCGCTTTACGAATGCCATCGCCCGCGCGCAGAAATGGATCGCGGAGCACGACGCGGCGCAGACCGCCGAGATCATCGCCCCGCAGTTCCCGGACACGAGCGTGCCTGTGCTCACGCAGGTCGTGCAGCGCTACAAGGACATCGACGCCTGGAACGCCACGCCGGTCATGACGCGCTCGTCCCTCGAGCGGCTCGAGACCGTCATGGAGACGGCCGGCGTGCTCGATCACGCCGACTGGGTGGATTTTGACCGCCTTGTCGACAACAGCTATGCCCGTAACGCCTCCTGACAGGTGCGAAAATCCCCCGGCAGCAGCCGGGGGATTCGTGCGTTTTTCAAAAGAGGGGGGTGCTTAGAAGCTCGCAACGACAGCGCCGTTGTAGGTGTCGGCGATGTACTGCTTCACGGCGTCGGTCTTGAGGGCTTTGAGCAGGGCCTGGGTCTTCGGGCTGTTCTCGTCGCCGGCGCGCACGGCAATGATGTTGGCGTAGGTCTGGGCGGCAGCGCCGTTGGCGTCCTCGGAGGCGAGCGCGTCGCTGATCTTCAGGCCGGCGGCCAGGGCGTAGTTGCCGTTGATGACGGCGATGGAGCCGGCAGCGGCGTTCTTGAGCTGCGCCGGGACGGTGTCGGCCTGCACGGTGACGATGTTGTAGCCGCCGTCGTCGACGATGTCGAGCGTGCTCACGCCCTTGGCGGCGTCCGCATCATCGGGGAGCTTGATCAGGCCCTCCTGCTGGAGCAGGAACAGGGCGCGGGTCTCGTTGCTGTCGTCGGCGGGGATGATGATGGTCGCGCCCTTGGCGAGATCCTTCAGGTCGGTGACGCCGTTGCCGTAGATGCCGAACGGCTCATAGTGGATGGTGCCGACAGAGACAAGGTTGGTGCCGTTCTTGGCGTTGAAGCTGTCGAGGTAGGGCTTGTGCTGGAAGTAGTTTGCGTCGAGCGTGCCGTCGGCCAGAGCCTGGTTCGGCAGGACGTAGTCGTCATAGGTGACGATCTTGAGCTCGTAGCCTTCGTCGGCGAGGGCCTGCTTGATCTGCTCGAGGATCTCGGCGTGCGGGGTGGCGCTGGCGCCGACGGTGATGACTTTGTCATCGGAAGCGGCAGTGGTCTTGTCATCAGTGGTCTTGTCGCCGCAGGCGCTCAGCGCGACGAGCGAGAACGTCAGCACGAGGGCGAGGATGAGGGACGTGATCTTTTTCATTTTCGTTTCTCCTTTATATTTTCATTTTGAAATTTGTGTGGTTTCGGATGTTAGGATGTGCAGTTCGGGGCGGCACATTCGTCCGCGCCGGATGTTCACGCGCAGCAGCGCGGGATAGTGTAAACGCATGGGCTGTCTCCTGTCAGGTGCGGGAGCGCCGGTCGGTGCGGCGGGCGATGTACATGCCGAACTCCTGCAGGATCTGCACGATGATGATCGTCAGCGCTACGCACAGCCAGACGATCTGATCGTCGTACTTCTGGTAGCCGTAGGTGATGGCGATCTGGCCGAGGCCGCCGCCGCCGATCGTGCCGGCCATGGCGGAGTAGCCGAGGATGGTCACGGTGGAGATGACGGCACCGGTGATGAGCGCGGGCTTGGCCTCCGGGATGATGACCTTCCAGATGATGCGCAGCGTGGACGCGCCCATGGACAGCGCGGCCTCGATGACGCCGGCGTCCACTTCCTTGGCGGCGGACTCGACCATGCGCGCCACATACGGGGCGGCGGCGATGACGAGCGTCACGATCACGGCGCGGTTGCCGAGGCTGGTGCCGACGATGGCCTTTGCCACCGGCAGCATGGCGACCATGAGGATGATGAACGGGATGCTGCGCAGGGCGTTGACGATGATGCCGAGCGTGCGGTTGAGCCAGCCGATGGGGTGGATGCCGTCGCGGTCGGTCATGCGCAGGATGAGGCCGACCGGCAGGCCGATGAGATAGGCAAAGAACGTGGAGATGAGCGTCATGTAAATGGTCTCCCAGATACCGAGCTGCAGGATGCCGTTTTGCCAGAGTTTGATGAGCAGATCAGACATGACTTCCATCCTCCTGTAGATAAGAGATGTGGTTATGGTCGAGCCAGCGCAGCACATCGTGGAACTGCTGCGGGTCGTCGGGCAGGTCGATGACCATGTGGCCGTAGATGCTGCCCTCGACGATGCGGGTGTCGGCGAAGAGAATGTTCACCGGCACGTGGCACTCGAGCGTGATGCGTGAGATGACCGGTTCGTTGGAGCAGCTGCCGTCAAAGACGAGGCGCAGGCGCCTGCCCGTGCACGGCGGGAGGTTTTCGGCCGGGCTCTTCGGAAGGATGAGCGCCTTGGCGATGTCGGACTTCGGGTGCGTGAACACGTCGCTGACGTTGCCGATCTCGGCGATGCAGCTCTGGTCGATGACGGCCACGCGCTGGCAGATCTGCTCGATGACGCGCATCTCGTGCGTGATGACGACGATCGTCACGCCGAGCGTCTGGTTGATCTCCTTGAGCAGGTGGAGAATCGACTGCGTGGTGTTCGGGTCGAGGGCGCTGGTGGCCTCGTCGCACAGGAGGTATTTCGGCCGCGTGGCGAGGGCGCGGGCGATGGCCACGCGCTGCTTCTGGCCGCCGGAAAGCTGCGAGGGATAGTTTTTCGCGCGGTCGGACAATCCGACGAGTTCGAGCAGCTCGGCGGCGCGGGCCTGAGCCTCGTCGCGCTTGACGCCGGCGATCTCGAGCGGGAAGCAGATGTTGCGCAGCACCGTGCGCTGCTCGAGCAGGTTGAAGCTCTGGAAGATCATGCCGATGTCCTGCCGGGCCTTGAGCAGGTCGCGGCGGCTGAGCTGCGTCATGTCGCGCCCGTCGATGCGCACCGTGCCGGAAGTCGGCCGCTCGAGGAGGTTGATACAGCGCACGAGCGTGCTCTTGCCGGCGCCGCTCAGGCCGATGATGCCGAAGATCTCCCCGTCCTCGATGCGGAGGTTGACGTCCCGCAGTGCATGGATGTCGCCGCCCGGTGAGGGGTAAGTCTTGTTGAGATGTTCGATTTCGATCATAGTGGATTCTCCCTCGCAGAATAATTTTTCGGTACAAAAAACAGAGGCCGGAAGACTCGTTGTCTTCCGGCCTCTGCGGATACGGCTTGGAATTCTGGATCAGCCGTTATTGGAAGCGAACACAAGACGAGTCATATTTCTGAGCACGACGAGACATGCACATGCAGCCGGGCATGTACATCATCATAGCCATCATCATGTTGTTCGTCTGAGCAAACTTCATAATACGACGCGTCTCCTTTCGTTAAAAATCACGGTTTCCGGTGGAAACGAGCGCAGTATAACGCAGTTTTCTGCGCTTGTCAACCCCAAAATCCACAAAAACAGTATGAAACGCGCATTAGAAAAAGCAAATCCATCGATTCTAAAATTCGATCGTTTGCGGCGTTACGTCCGGGTCGTGGCTGCACAGAGACGCCGCGCAGGCGCCGTCCCGGCTCATCTCGCCGATCCAGTCGAGCGCCTTTTTCGCGCGCACGCTGTTTTCACAGATGCCGGGCACGGTGCCCTCCGCCCAGGAGCGGGGGCTTGCCGCGCCGTCAGCGTTGAGCAGCACGTACCGGCCGCCATTGCGGATGAGCGTGGCGAACATGCCTTCCGTGTGCCCGGCGATGTGCACGAGATGCACCGAGTCGTCCCCGAACAGGTCGTACGAGCGGCTCTCCGGCCCGATGTGGTTCACGCGGTACCAGAACCGCTCCGGCGGCTCGTCCATCCACAGCTTGCGCGAGGTGTAGCGCAGGTTCACGCGGCACGACCAGAAGTATTCCTCCTCCGCCACCAGCAGACGCTTTGCGCCCCGCACCTCGCTGATGCCCGCAACATGATCCGGGTCGAGGTGGGAAAAGAGCACATAGTCCAGATCCTGCGGCCGGATGCCGCGCGCGGCCAGTTGCTCGCCGATCGACTGCCCCGGCTCCACGACGCTGTGCACGAGCGTGTACCACCCGCGGCCGAACATCCGCAGCTGCGCCGCGCGGTCCTCGATGCCGGTCGGGCTCACGGTGCGCGGCAGACCGGCGTCCACCAGAAACAGGCCCTTCGGGTGCTCCACCAGATACGCCGACACCGGCAGCCAGATGCGCGCGCCGCTCTTGAGCCGCCGCGCGTCCGCTTTTGCCGGCCAGCGCCACTGGGCGCTCGCCGGCAGGTTCGGCGCCACGCCGATCTTCCCGCAGTGCAGAACATGGATCCGGATCTGAGCCATGGCCGTTCCCTCCTCGTGAATGTACGCGATATTGACCAAATGGTTACTAAAAAGCATATCACCGCCTGTGCAGAATGTCAAGACAGGCGGGGAAAACGACCGGGATTTTGCAATCTTCAACAATGTGCTGTGCATTTGCGTATTGAATTGGATGCGTGAGATGTGCTACAATAGATTGCGCATCTATTCACAAACCAGGGAATGAAAACAAAACATTTTAAGGGGAAGAAAGGAGCCTGAAACATGGCAAGAGAACTGATCCTGAAGCTGGGCAAAAAGATCACGGACCGCGTGGACGTGAAGCTCGGCATGACCAAGCTCGACGAGAATTCGCCCGAGTATTACGGCCTGGCCAGCGTCGTCACCGACGAAATGGCGGAGCTTGCGCTCGCGATGAAGGTCCGTGTCCCGACCACACCGGCCGAGATCGGCAAGAAGGTCGGCAAGGACCCCGTCTACGTGGAGCAGCTGTTTGACCAGATGTCCATGATCGGCCTGCTCGAGTACAACTGGGAGAACGCCGACCATCACAAACAGTGGACGCTGCCGATCTTCGTGCCCGGTTCTGCGGAGCTGATGAACATGAACCTCCAGCAGGTGGAGACGCACCCGGAGATCGCACAGTTTTTCGAGCGCATGTCGTTTCTGCCGCTGACGAAGATCACCTGCATGGTGCCTCCCGGAGGCGCCGGCGTCGGCATGCACGTCATCCCGGTCGAGAAGGCCATCCCGGCCACGAACGAGTCGGTCGATGTGGAGCACATCTCCCACTGGCTGAAGAAGTATGAGGGGCACATCGGCGTCGGCTACTGCTCCTGCCGCAACGCCATGCGCATTCAGGGCGAGGGCTGCGGCGAGCTGCAGGACGAGCTGTGCATTGCCGTCGGCCAGTTTGCCGACTACTGCCGCGAGACCGGCAAGGGCCGCGACATTACCTATGAAGAGGCGATGGAGATCATCCAGCGCGCCGAGGACAACGGCTATGTCCACCAGATCACGAATATCGACGGCGAGGATAAGATCTTCGCCATCTGCAACTGCGCGCTCGGCTCCTGCTTCGCGCTGAGAACGAGCCAGCTGTTCAACACGCCGAACATGTCCGCCTCCGCTTACCGCGCCCATGTCGACGCCGAAAAGTGCGTCGCCTGCGGCAAGTGCGCCGAGGTATGCCCGGCCGGCGCTGCCAAGCTCGGCCAGAAGCTGTGCACCAAGACCGGCCCGGTGACGTATCCGAAGCAGCCCCTGCCGGATGACAACCACTGGGGCGAGCACATGTGGAGTCCGAACTATAAGGACGACAACCAGAAGCAGTGCCACGAGTCCGGCACCGCCCCGTGCAAGACCGCCTGCCCGGCGCACATCGCCGTGCAGGGCTACATCAATCTGGCCGCGCAGGGCCGCTATCTGGACGCGCTCAAGCTCATCAAGCAGGATAACCCGTTCCCGGCCGTCTGCGGCAGCATCTGCAACCGCCGCTGCGAGGAAGCCTGCACCCGCGGCGATGTCGACCGCGCCGTCGCCATCGACGAGATCAAGAAGTTTGTCGCCGAGCAGGAGCTCCAGGCCGACAAGCGCTATATCCCGAAGGTCATCACCCACCGCGGCATCGCCGATCCCTACCCGGAGAAGATCGCCATCATCGGCGCCGGCCCGGCCGGCCTGTCGTGCGCCTACTATCTGGCGAACATGGGCTATGAAAACGTCACCGTGTTTGATAAAAACGAAGTGCCCGGCGGCATGCTGACCCTCGGCATCCCGAGCTTCCGCCTCGAGAAGGATGTTGTCAACGCCGAGATCGAGGTGCTCCGTGAGATGGGCGTGCACTTCCAGTGCGGCGTCGAGATCGGCAAGGATCTCACCATCGACCAGCTGCGTGAGCAGGGCTACAAGGGCTTCTATCTGGCCATCGGCGCGCAGAAGAGCGCACCCATCGGCGTGCCCGGCGAAGAGCTCTCCGGCGTGTACGGCGGTGTGGACTTCCTGCGCAGGGTCAACCTCGGCAAGAAGCCGCGCATCGGCAAAAAGTGCGCCGTCATCGGCGGCGGCAACGTCGCCATGGACGTCTGCCGCACGGCCATCCGCCTCGGCGCGAAGGATACTTACATCATCTACCGCCGCAGTCAGGCGGAGATGCCGGCGGACGCAGAGGAAGTCGCGGAAGCCATGGAAGAGGGCGTGCAGTTCCGCTTCCTGAGCGCACCGGCCGAGATCCTCGGCGAAAACGGCAAGGTCAAGGCCCTCAAGGTCGAGCTCATGGAGCTGGGCGAGCCCGACGCGAAGGGCCGCCGCAAGCCTGTCGGCACCGGCAAGTTCGAGACCATCGAGGTCACGTCCGTCATCGGCGCTATCGGCCAGCGCGTTGACCTCGGCCATATCGCGCCGGAGGCCATGGCCTTCAACCGCAACGGCACCGTCCAGGCCGACGGCGTGACGTATCAGACCGCGCAGCCCGACATCTTCGCCGGCGGCGACGTGGTCACCGGCCCGAAGTTTGCCATCGACGCGATCGCGGCCGGCCGCGAGGGCGCTATCTCCCTGCACCGCTACGTGCATGAGGGCCAGAGCCTGACGCTGGCGCGTGACCCGCGTGAATTCTACGAGCTCGACAAGAAGCAGGCCGTTGTGCCCATCGACTGCTTTGACGCCCCGGCGCGCCAGACCGTCGCCCACGACGCGAGCAAGGCCAAGACGTTCTCGAACGACCGCATCACCTTCACCGAGGCGCAGGTCAAGGCAGAGGCGTCCCGCTGCCTCGGCTGCGGCGTGTCCGTCGTCGACCAGAACAAGTGCATCGGCTGCGGCCTGTGCACCACCCGCTGCGAGTTTGATGCGATCCACCTGCAGCGCGATATGCCGGAGGCCAGCCGTATGTACCGCACCGAGGACAAGATGAAGGCCATCCTGCCGCACATGGTCAAGCGCGCAGCCAAGCTCACCATCAAGGACATCAAGGGCAAGCGCGCGAAGTAAGCCGACCGGAGGAAAACGCGATGCACGAACTGGGAACCGTGTTCTATGTCATCCAGGAGGTCGAAAAGGTCGTCGAGGAAAACCACCTGACCCAGGTCGCCAGCGTCACGCTGGAGGTCGGCGAGGTCAGCGGCATCATCCCGTATTACCTGACCGACTGCTGGAAGTGGGCGGTGGAAAAATCGCAGTATCTCAAGGGCGCGGAGCTGAAGATCGAGACGCTCCCCGCCGTGACCTACTGCGAGGACTGCAAACAGACATATCCAACGGTCAAATACGCCAAGATATGCCCGCACTGCAAGAGCGAGCATACCTATCTGCTCAGCGGCAACGAGTACACCATCAAGGAGATCGAAGCCTGCTAGCAGCCGCAAAAAGAGCAAACGGGGAACGCTTTTCGGCGTTCCCCGTGTTTTTATATCTCGTCTGCCGGCGCGCTGTCGATCGGGATCTGGATGATCTCCAGCCGGCGGCGGGCGGCGTATTCGAGCGTGCGGGCCGTGCCGCCGGGCCGGCCGTCAAATGCCGCGATGAGGATGCGCGAGGCATCGACCATGTAGCGGTTGCGGCGCATCATGCACCCGGGGGTGTAGGCCTCCTGCACGAGCGTCTGATAGTCGCACTGGCGCAGGTCGTAGGCGTAGCGCTCGCGCAGCTCCGGCCGCCAGCGGTCGGCCTGGCCGGCGTAGGGGATGGCCGCCTCGATCGTGACCTCGGGGTGCTGCAGGCGCAGATAGCGCGCAGCGTCGAAAAAATACAGGTCGCAGCCGTTGGCCATGCCGCAGATGAAGTGGCGGATGCCGGCGGCGTAGACGGCGTCCACGGCGTCGAAGAGCTGCTGCTGCAGCTTGCGGCAGCGGGGGTCGTTCTCGTCGCTGCCCCAGGGCAGCTTGTATTCCCGGTGGCCGGTGAAGCAGCAGGTGTTTTCGCGCTCGGGCATGGCGGCGCCTCCTTTCGGTGGTGGCCTCCATTGTACGCGTCAAAAAAGCGCCTGTCAAACCTTTCCTGCAAAAAGTACTTGCATTCTTTTCTCACTGTGCTATAATGCAGACAGTAAAACAACTGAATCGAGATGTCTTCGGGGCAGGGTGTAATTCCCGACCGGCGGTGATAGTCCGCGAGCCGAGCAAGGTTGAATCGGTGCAATTCCGATACCGACAGTATAGTCTGGATGATAGAAGATGTTACGAACCTCCATTGTTCGCAGCGCCTGAAGGACATGTTCTTTCAGGTGTTTTTCATTCCATGGAGGTGTTTTGTCATGTTGAAAGAAAACCTGTCCTTTGTTGGTATCTGCGTGCTTGTGTTCGCGGCATTGCTCGGCCTTGCGTATCTGTTTGAGCGCACGGTCTGCCGTGATCTGCAGCGCCGCAGCCGCAGCCGCAACATCAGCTATGTGGCCATGTTCTCCGCCCTCGGCGGCGTGCTGATGCTGCTCGAGATCCCGCTGTTTTTTGCGCCCGGCTTCTATAAGATGGACCTGAGCGAGCTGCCGGTGCTCATGAGCGCGTTCTATCTCGGACCTGTGGCCGGTGTTATCACCGAGCTGCTCAAGGTGCTGCTCAAGCTCCTGCTCAAGGGCACGAGCACAGCCTTCGTCGGCGACTTTGCCAACTTCGTCGTCGGCTGCACGTTCGTCCTTCCCGCCGCTGTCATCTACCACCACCACAAGACCCGCCGCACCGCCATCATCGGCATGGCCGTCGGCACGCTGTGCATGACGGTCTTCGGCAGCCTCTTCAATGCCCTGTACCTGATCCCGAAGTTCGCCGAGCTGTTCCACCTGCCGATCGATCAGATCGTCGCCATGGGCACGGCTGTGAACAAGGGCATTACCAGCGTGCCGACGCTCGTGCTGTTCGCCGTCGTCCCGTTCAACCTCATCAAGGGCATCGTCGACTCGGCGCTGACGTATCTGCTGTATAAGCGCGTGGAGTTTTTGCTCTTCCCGGAGCTGCGCAAGAAGGAGAAAGTCCAGCCGCAGGTCCAGTCGAAGAATCCCACCCCGCAGCACTGAGATCGTACATAAAGAACCGCCTGCAGGCATCAGCCTGCGGGCGGTTTTTCATCTGTGCAGCTGCGGCGCACCGTGCGCAGCAGCAAGGTGAAGCTGAGCGTGAAATTTACACACTCGTTGAAATACAAAATGAAGATGTACCCAGCCAGCCCGAACCGCGGCAGCAGCACCCACACGAGCACCACGCCGAGCGTGGCGTCAAATACGTTGATGGCCATGCAGCGCGTCTGCTGGCCGAGCCCGCGCAGGCAGCCGTCGGTCACGGTGTCGAGATACATCACCGGCACGAGCGGCGCCAGCAGCCGGATGTACCGTCCCGCGTCGTCCGAGTGGTAGATCAACCGCCCGAGCGGCCCGGAAAACGCCAGCAGCAGCACGGCCGTACCGCACGCGAACAGCAGGCAGCGGTATAGCAGCGTGCGCACCAGCCGCCGGATGTCCCCGCACCGGCCGGAGACCTGCGCCGTCGTCAGCTCCGGCACGAGCAGATCCGCCAGCGCGTACAGCAGGCACGAGGGGAAGAGCACCACTGGCAGCGCCATGCCGTGCACGATGCCGTAGCCCGCGAGCGCGCGGTCGGCCGACAGGCCGGAGCTTTTGAGCCCGCGCGGGATGAGCAGGTGCTCCAACGTCGTGAGCGACGTGCGCGCATAGGCCGACACGGCCAGCGGCAGCGCCACGGCGAGCATCCGCCGCGTCAGGTGCGGCACGGTGTCGCCGCCGCGGCGGTATTTGCGCCGGTCGAGTGCGTACACCGCCGTCATCAGCAGCAGCGACACCACGTCCGCGCACGCGCCGCCCGCCGTGACGGCGGCGCAGCTCTGCTCGAGGTCGCCGGCGGCCGCAAAGGACAAAAACCACATCACGCACGTGATACTCACCAGCTGCTCGATCAGGTGCACGAGCGTCGGCTTCCACACGCGGCCGGAGGCGGTGAAATACCCGTCCATGACCGACGAGAGCGCGATGCACGGCAGGCTGATGCTCGTGATGCGCAGCGAGCGCACCGTGCGTGCATCGCCGATCCAGAGGAAGCCCACGGGCTCGGCCAGAAAATACACCATCGTACCCGCGCACAGGCCGAAAAACAGCGCGTAGCACGCGCACCGGCGCATCGCGCCCGTGACGCCCGCGCCGCGCTCGAGCCCCATCTCCTCAGAGATCAGGCGCGTGGTAGCAAAGCGGATGCCCGAGATGGCGAAGGTTGCAAACAGCACGCTCACCGACATGACGAGCTGGTACAGCCCGATGCCGGCCGCGCCGATGCGCCCGACGATCCACGCCTGAAAGACGAGCCCGATGCAGCGCATCACGATCGACGAGCCGGTCATGAGCGCGGTGTTGACGATGAGCCTGCGATTTGTGTGCACGCGCGCGACCTCCCGACGCAGTTTGTACCACTCTATGGCGCGGGAGCGGAAAACATGCCGCCCGGCGGGTGCCGGGCGGCATTTCGTGCATCATTCAGGTGTGCAGGTCGGTCTTGATCTTCGTCGTGGAGATCTCGGGCGTACGGGGGAGGTAGACGACCTCGCATTTGTCCTTCAGGAAGTCGAACTTGCCCTTCCAGTCGTCGCCCATGACGAACACGTCCACGTGGTATTTGTCCACGTCGGTGACTTTCTGGTCCCAGCTCTCCTCCGGGATGACGAGGTCAACGTAGCGGATGGCCTCGAGCATCCGCTTGCGATCCTCGTAGGAGAAGTAGCTCTTTTTGCGCTTTTCGTTCCAGTTGAATTCGTCCGTGCTCAGCGCCACGATCAGGTAATCGCCCTGCTCCCTGGCGCGGCGCAGGAGGTTGATGTGCCCGTAGTGCAGCAGATCAAAGGTGCCGTAAGTGATGACACGTCTCATGTGTGCTCCCTTTCCCGGAGGCGCTCGGCCAGAAACGCGGCGACGCGCTCGGCGGAGTGTCCGTCTGTGTATTGGTTGGTCAGCTTCGTGAGCTGCATGCGTTTGGCCTGCAGCGGATCGTCGCCCGCGGCAAGCTGCTCAAAAAACACGCGGAAATCGTCCGGCGTGTCGAGCATGGCCGCGCTTTCGCGCAGCGGCTGCGGGTCGATGGCAAAGCCCGGCTGCTTGGCGTAGGCGTCGATATCCTCGAACGTCAGCCCCACGGGCTTGCCCGTGAGCAGATAGTCAAACAGCACGGAGGAATAGTCCGTGATGAGGGCATCCGTGCAGGCGAGAAATTCGTAGGACGTGATGCCGTGCGCGGCAAAGAGCCCGTCGTCGATGAAGCGGAGGTGGCTCAGCTCCAGCGCGCGGATGTGCGCGAGGTCCTGCGCCGGGTGGGGCTTGACGATCACGAGCGTGTTCGTCGCCCGCGCGGCCTCGTTCACGGCCGCGGCCGCCGCCGGGTCATGGATGACGGGGACGGAGATGTCCGTCGTCGCAACGAGGTTGTTCTTGTGCTGGCGGTATGTGGGATACCAGACGACGAAGCGGTCGAACTCCGCGCCGAAGATGTTCTTCAGATCGCATTTGTGCGTGAACAGGTCATCATTGCGCGGGAAGCCGAGCGTGACGAGCTTTTCCGGCGGGATGTGAAATTCATAGCTGTTCACCGCGTCGAAAAACGGGGCCTGACTCAGCGCCCAGTCGGTCGTCGGGTCGCAGAAATAGTAGTCGTGCACGCTCTTGAGCGGACTGCCGTGCGTCAGGTACAGGTGCACGGTCTCCGGCCGGAGCTTCTGGAGCTGACCGTTGCAGTCCACGATGGCGGCGGCGCGGGCGCGCAGCCAGAACAGCCGCAGCAGTGCCCATTTTCCCTGCGTGCCGGCAAAGGACACGTTCTTTTCGTGCACGTTCCGGAAAGCTGCCGGATCCGGCACGACCCACACGAGCCGGTACCGGTCGTTCCAGCCCTGGGCCAGCAGCGTCCGGTACAGGGCGCCGGTGTTGTCGCCAAGGGGCGGCGCGCTCTCGAGCAGGATGACCGGCTTGCCGGGCAGCAGGCTCAGCAGCCGCACGAGCAGGTGTTTCAAGCGTTGTTTCATTTTCTCAGCACCTTTCGCACCATACCGCCGACGAGGGCTTTTTCATATCCGTTCATGGACAGCAGCCATACGGAGGCACAGTAGATCGCTGTGTAGACGATGATGCCGCCGAGCAGCATCGGAATGCTGTAGAGGTTCACAAACAGCATCATCAGCACGCCGCACGCGGCGGGCGGCAGCAGGCCGAGCGCCATGCGGCCGATGTTCTTCCAGAACACGGTTACGTCGATGTTCAGCCGCCGCTGATAGAAGATGTTCATCACGAGCCCGTTTGCCAGCGCGACGGCGACGGCCGTGCCGATCGCGCAGCCGATCGCGCCGAGGTACTGGCACAGCCAGATGCTGATGGCGAGGTTGCCGATGGCCATGGCTCCGTAGATGATCGAGCGGTATTTGTGCAGGTTCTGCGCGCGCTGCATCTCGATGCCGAGGTTTTGCGTCAGCGGCACCATGCCGGGGATGATGAGCAGCAGCACAATGATATATGCATCGTCATAGCCCGGCCCGGCCCAGAAATAGGTAAACGGCTTGCCGAAGAAGATGATGCCCGTGCACACGAGCGACAGGATCAGAAACTGGATGCGCCCCACGCGCACGAACAGCTCCGTGAGCACGGTGCGCAGGCGCGCTTTGTCGTCCTTGTTGTCCTGCACGAGCTGATGGATGCGCGGCGTGAACACGGACGACACCGCCGTCGAAAACGAGATGAAGTACGTGTGCAGCTGCTGGCCGACGGCGTAGACCGCCGTGGCGGCCGTGCCGCAGTAGCGCGTGATGATGAGCTTGTCGAGGTTGTTGTTGACCTGGTCGACGACCATGTTGATGGCGATGAAGCCCGAGAACACGGCGATGTCCTTGAGCACGGCGCCGTCAAAGCCCCGGAACAGGACCCGAATGTGCAGCTTGCCGAAGCAGTAGATCAGCCGCAGCACGTCCACGAACACGGAGATCGTCACCGTGACGACGACCATGCCGATCGAGCCGTAGCCCGCCAGCAGCACCGGCAGCGTCACGAGCGGGGACACGACCGTGCGCAGGATCTCCGTCGCCTTCAGGAACACGAACTGCTCCTGCGCGCTGATGATGTTGCTGAACACGCTCATCGGGAAGCTCACGGCGAGGTTCGCCGTCAGCAGCAGCATGAGGATGCGCGCCGTGTGGTACTCGGCGTCCGTCAGGCCGGTCTTGAACATCATCTCCAGATGGAACGTCAGGTACAGGCCGCACGCGAGCGCAACGAGCCCGATGACGGAAAACACGATCAGGAACAGGCCGTTGAGCCGCGCGATCTTATCGTCCGCCTTTTCCTTGCGGTAGAGGATGTAATAGCGCACGTAGCTGCCGCCGAAGCCGAGACTGAGCACCGACAAAATGGCGATCGTCGAGGCGACGGTGGAGTACAGGCCGTACTCGCTCTTGCCGAGGATGCGCAGCATGAACGGCGTGTAGGCGATGGAGACGATGATGTTGAGCGTCATCTGCACATACGTGAGCAGAGAGCCGGAACGCAGTTGATTGTGATGCTTCATAGTGTCAGTGTCCGGCGGCGGCAAACAGCAGGTGCACGGCCCGGTATTGCTGCTTTCCGAGCAGGGACAGCACCAGCTTCTTGCGCGCCGGATAGCCTTTCAGATAGGGGTTGTGCCGGTAGTCGGGGAAGCGCGCGGCGGTAAAGTCCAGCAGCTGCGGCAGCAGCGGGTGCGCGCTCTGCGCCTTGAGAATGCGCACGGACGCATCATAGAGCACGTTGTCCACGCAGAGCTTGCCGAGCTCGTTTTCGTACTGCTCGAACAGACCGCGCGCCTGATACCACGTCAGCACGTCGTCGATCGCGTCCATGATCTCGGCGTTGGCGTCGAGCGCGCGCTTGGTCACGGAGCCCTCGTGCTGCCGGTAGAGGTAGAGCACGTCCGGCAGGATCACAACGGACTTTGCAGCCGTGAGCATCTTGCGCGTCATGCACAGGTCCTCGCCCCAGCCGCGGGCGCGAAAGCGGATGCCCGTGTCCGTGAACAGGGTGCGCCGCCAGGCCGCGATGCAGGCTGACGGGCGGTTGAGCAGCAGGGCAGGCGTCTCCTGAAGTGTCAGCGACGTATGCAGCGGCAGGTCGTCGGTGAACACCGCGCCGTCGTTGTCGCCGGTCATGCGCAGACCGAAATAGCACACGTCGGCCTGCGTCTCGTCCAGTGCGGCGGCCAGCACGGCGAACGCCTCCGGCGTATAGCTGTCGTCACTGTCGAGAAAGAGCACATAGTCGCCCTGCGCGAGCGGGAGCGCCGCATTGCGCGCGTCGCCCGCGCCGCCATTGGGCTTGTGCAGCACGCGGATGCAGTCCGGATGTTCGCGCGCGAGCGTGTCGCACAGTGCGCCGCTCTCGCCGTCGGTCGAGCCGTCGTCCACGAGCAGGATCTCAAAGTCCGCGCCGGTCTGCCCCAGCACGGAGTCCACGCCTTCGCGCAGGTATTCCCAGCTGTTGTAGACCGGGATGATGACACTGAATTTCATAGCTTCCTCCAGTCCGGGCGCTCAGCCGAGCTTGTCCTTGACGGCAAAAAGTGCTCGCACGGTGCGGTATTTGCGCTGCCGCAGCAGGCGCAGGATCAGCTTGTGGCTGCGGGAGAGCTGCGCAAGCAGGGGATTGTCGAGATAGTCCGGGAACTGCGTCTGCACATAGTCCTGAAAGCGGCCGAGCAGTTCGCTCTCCGGGTCCACGCGCAGCACGCGCACCGAGGCCGCGAGCAGCACGTGATCTACCGCCAGGCGCGACAGCTCGTTGTAGTAGCGCTCGAACAGGCCGTTTTCGCGGTACCAGTCGAGCAGGTTGTCAAACGCGGTGAACAGCTCGGCGTTGCGCGCCGTGTTCGTGTTGCGTGTGATGGAGTTGGTGCGGTCGACGTAGTAATACAGGATGTCCGGTACGAAGGCGGCGCTCTTGGCCAGCGCCAGCAGCTTCACCGACGTGCACAGATCTTCGTACCAGATGCGTGCCGGGTAGCGCACGCCGGAATCCAGAAACAGGCTGCGCCGCCAGATGCGGCTCCAGGGAGAGGGCATTGTCTGCATCAGCTCGGGCGTGTCGGCAAGCGTAAAGGTGCGGTCGGTCGGCAGGGGATCCACAAGCTCCTTGACCACGACGCCGTTTGCTTCCAGCGCCGCGCCGAAGCCAATGATGTCGCTGCCGAAGCGGGCGACGGCGTCGGCAAGAACGCGGAACATGTCGGGGGCGATGTAGTCGTCACTGTCGATGAAGATCAGATACTCGCCCTGCGCGGCCTCGATGCCGACGTTGCGCGCCTCACCCACGCCGCCGTTCGGCTTGTGGATGGCGCGGATGCGCTCCGGGTGCGCCGCAGCATAGCGGTCGCAGATCGCGCCGCTCTCGCCGTCGGTCGAGCCGTCGTCGATGAGGATGACCTCGTAGTCTTCAAAATCCTGCGCCAGCACGGAGTCGATGCACTTGGGCAGGTAGTCCTTGACGTTGTAGACCGGGATGACAACACTGAAAATCATGCGCGTTTCTCCTCTCCGTCCGGCAGGGCGTCCGGCTGTTCACTGCGCATCTGCGTCAGGTAATAGACCACGGCCAGCAGCACCGACATGTAGATCGAGGCGTTCGGCCGCCGCAGCACGCCGGCAGTGAAGTAGGCGTACACCAGACACAGGCACAGCCCGATGCCGAAGGCACCGGCCTCCACCGTGAAGTATTTGCGGAAATCTTTGATCAGGCACTTGACGATCAGGTACAGGAAATAGCTGATGAAGGCGACCATCATGGCCAGACCTACCCAGCCGTAGAGGAAGCAGATGCCGTGAAAATCGTTCTCCACGTCATAAATCTCGCCGTCAAAGGCCATGCGGCCGAGCTCCATGCCGAACAGGCGGGAGGTGAACGGCTGCTCGTCGAGCAGCATCTCGCAGAAGACGATCTTGCGGTGGCGGGTCGCCGTGATGTCCGTGACCTGATCGGAATAGCCGTAGGCGGACATGACGCGCGCCGTGCCGAAGCGCTGGCACATATTCGGGGAGTAGAAATTATAGATCGTGCACAGGGCGTGGTAGCGCTCTTCGGGCGTGACGGTGGAAGTGCCGGTTTTGTTGCCCTCGGCACGCTGGATCATGCGTTCGGCGTCGTTCTGCTTGTAGCTCATGGCCTCGTTGTAGCGGTTCTGGTTGATATACATGGGCGACTGCTTGTAGGTCGCGCAGCACGCGGCGAGGATGAGCACCAGCACGGCAATGTAGTGCTTGGAGGTGCGCGCCTTGCCGGTCAGCACCAGCACGACCGGCACGCCCAGCGCGGCAACGGCGATCGAGAAGAATGCCAGACGCGTGCCCATGAGATAGAGCTGCGCCAGTGCGGTGATGCTCGTGACCGTGAACAGCAGGAAGTTCTTTCTGCGGTAGCACAGCAGGATGACGATGGGCGCGAGAATGCTCATGATCGCGCTCTGTGCATTGCCGAACGAGTACCAGCCGAGAATGCCAACGTTGGTGGACTGATAGGTCGCCGAGGAGGTGTGTGTGAGCACGCTCACGACGACCGAGGCCGTGATGATCCAGAAGTCGAGCATCAGGCCGGTCTCAAACGCGCGGTAGCACTTTTCGTTTGCCCGCAGAAACGAGATGAAGCACAGCACGAACAGCGGCATCTGCACGACGCGCACAAAGTTGGTCAGGTCATAGACGATGCGCTGGTAGCCGACGATGAAGCAGGAGATGCAGTGTCCGACGAGCAGGAAGGCACAGGCGGCGATGGCGATGCCGTAGACCTTCTTGCGCGACGAGGTCACAAACCCGAGCACGCACACAACGGCGAACACGGCGAAGCGCAGCAGCAGCGTGATCGTATTGCTCATACCGAGCCGGTCCGTCCAGAAGGACAGAATGTCCATCAGCGGCTGGATCGCCATGAGGACGATAAGGAACGTGGGCAGATGGCGCGCGAGCGCGCCGGAAGCGTGTGTTTCTTGACTCATGAATTTACTCCTTTGTTTGTGTGCTGCCGGAGGGGGTGGGCCAGCAGGCGCGCAGGATCAGCAGCACGATCGCGCCGAGCATGAGGCCGAGCACGAGGCCGATGCCGGTGCGCAGCAGCGAAACGAGAAAGTGCGCGCGGATGTGGCAGAATGTGTTGGCAACGGAGGCAAAGCCGATCGCGCCGAAGACGCCGAACAGCCACGCCGTCAGGCGGCTGCGGTGCGCGGCACAGCAGTACGCCGCGGCGATGGCGGGGTAGGCGATGAGAAATTCTTTTGTGCGCGGGCGAAACAGCAGCACGCGCTCCAGCCAGTTGCGCACGCGCTGCTCGCCGACGGAGACGGACAGCATCCCGTCGCCGGTGCGCAGGATGTACACCGTACCGACGGCGGCGAGGATCAGCACCAGGCACAGGAGCTTCCGCCGCCAGTGCCGGCTGTTTTCGCGCCGCAGCGTCTCGAGATCCTCGCGCAGCGTGCAGCCGTGCGTGTGCAGCAGCGCCGCCGCCAGCAGCACCATGGCCACGGCGTACACGGCCAGCTGGCTGAGCTTCACGCCGCGGAACAGCCGCAGCACGAGCAGATATTCCGAGCTGCTGAGGATCGCGCCGATGTAGCAGCAGCCCCAGAGCGTGATGGCGGCACCCAGCGCCGTCATGCCCGCGTAGCGGGCCACGGTCGGGCGCGTCCCGGCGCTTTCCTTCAGCTCTGCGGCCAGCATGGCGGCCGCCAGGCACGGAAACACGATGGCGGCCAGCAGCGCGAGTGCAGTGCACTGCAGCTCCGGCGCCAGAAAGGCGCCGCCCGCGCTCTCCGCGCAGCCGAGCGCGAACAGCAGCACGCGCAGCCAGCGGGCGCGCAGCGGCACAATGACGCCCAGCAGCACGATTGCCGCGGCGAACACACCGATGCCGCACACTGCCAGCAGCACGGGACTGACGGTTTTGGTCTCGACGGCGGTGAGACCGCCGTAGTGATACCCGGCCGGGGCGAGCCGCTGCGCCAGCTGCTGCAGCAGTTGCGTGTACACGGCCGGCTCCGTGACGGTCTCACCTGCGGCGTCCGTCAGCGGCGTGAGCCACAGCACGGTCATGCCGCGGTCCACGACCGCGCGGTAAAGCATGTTGACGATCTCCTCCGCGCCGCTGTAGCCGAGCGTCTGGTAGCGCGCGCGGAACGTCTGGTTGAGCCAGAAGCCCTTGACCATGCCGCCGGTATATCCGTCGAGCGTGTAGCTGTCCGGCAGGACGCAGCCGGTCTGGTTCTTGTCCTCGATGAGCACGAGCGTGCTGCCGCTCTCGCGCAGCGCGTCGAGCACCTGCGCCTGCGGCAGCGGCTCCGTGTCGGTGTCGGCACCGGTCTGCCCCGCGGCGGCGAGCGTGTCATACCGCGCGGCGAAGAAGTAGGTCCCGCCCCGTGCGAGCCCGCCGACCTGTGCCAGCGTCAGCCCCGCGTCCTGCGCGGCGCGCACGATGTCGGATTTGGCCTGCTCATCCGGGGTGACCAGCAGCTCGCGCACGCCGGCATCGGCCAGCTGTGTCAGCCATTCCTGCACCGGCACGCCGGAAGCGTCCGCCAGCCGGACGGTGTCCTCATAGCTGATGACCACGTCGACCTGCCGCTGCGTCTGCTCGACCCCGATGCGGGCACCGAGCAGCCAGAAGGCCGCCAGAGTGCAGATGGCTGCTACCATCAGCAGCAGACGATAGGAGTGAAGGTGTTGTTTCATAATCACGCACGCTTTCTGAATTTTTGCACGATCATCTGCAGCGCCTCCCGCTCGCGCAGCAGCCAGCAGATGCCGGCGTACAGCCCGATGCCGACCAGACCGAGCGCGCAGAATTCCAGCAGGGTCAGGAGCTTGCTCAGTCCCGGCCGGTACAGCAGGCTCTCGCACGCCCACATCGCCATGCCGGTTAGCACGGCGGCGGCGAGGTTTTTGAGCAGCTTTCCGGTGCGCAGGCTGCCACGGGGGTCGCGGAAGAAGCAGATGAGCGCGATGACGCCGCCGACGGTCAGCGACACGGCGGTCGTCCGCGCGATCAGGCCGCAGCTCTGACTGTGCCGGAACACGAAGTTGAGCGCAATGTTCAGCGCCAGCACCACCGCGTTGATGAGCAGCGGCGTCAGCGTCTTGTGCATGGTGTAGTACGCCTTGTTGATCAGGTCCAGCACGCAGAAGCCCGCCATGCCCAGCGCGTACATGGCAAATACGCTGCTGGTCATCTTGGTAGACACGGCATTGAAGTTCCCGCTCTCGAACAGGACGTGGATGACCGGCACGGCGAAGGCGGAAAACAGCGCCGAAAACGGCAGGATGACAAACAGGGTGTTTTCCACCGTGCTGCCGACGTAGCGCTTGTATTCCTGCGCATTCACCTGCGAATAGGTCAGATTGTATTTCGGAAACAGCACGACGCTGATGCTGTAGATCAGCGTGGTGGCGACGGGGGTGAAGAGCTTGTCCGCGTAGTACACGGCGCTCACGGCGCCGCTGCCGAACGAGGACACGGTATTGGAGTCCGCCAGGTAGCACAGCAGGAAGATGGACGTGGTGAACACCGTCACGACCGTCGTGCGGGCAAACAGCTTCAGATCGGGATCGCGGAAGTGCAGCCCCGGGATCAGCCGGAACTTTTCCCGCACGATGCACGGGATCGTCATGGCAAACTGCAGCAGCCATGCAAAGCAGATGACCAGCACGTACTCGAGCACGCGCTCGCTGCTGGAAAACAGCACGAGAAACACGATCAGCAGCACATTATACGGCAGGCTCAAGCTGCCCTGCAGCGTATAGTGCTCCATGGACTGGAACACGGCGACCAGCAGGTAAATGACCACGATCAGCGGCAGCGTCAGCACGCAGATCTGCAGGTACATCCGCAGCGTTGGCAGGTCGGCGTCGCTCACGCCGAGCCAGTGGCCGACGGGCGCGAAATGAATCACGATCGAGGCGAGCCCGACGACCAGCGCGCTCACGAGCACGCTCACGCAGATCAGGTTCCCGGCCACGGCAAAGGCCTTGTTCCGGTCCTCGGCGAGGTGCCGCGAGATCACGGGCACGGCCGCGATGCACAGGGCGTAGGCGACGGTCGTGAAGATATAGATCGTATAGTTATAGGAGATTGTATAGAGGTCGAAGGCCGTCTGCGTGCCGAACACACCGGCCTGCAGCGCCTCGCGCACGATGCCGAGGATCTTGGTCAGCAGCGTGACCGCCACGACCAGACCAATGGTGCGCAGCGTTCGTTTGTTTTGGTTCTGGCTCATGACGCGGACACCTCTTTTTCGGACGGCGCAGCGCCGTCATGTGCCGTCAGGCAGTAGAGTGCAGCCAGCGCGGCAGAGAGGTAGAACGAGGCGTTCGGCCGCCGGAGAACGCTGGCAGAGAAGTAGGCGTTGACGATCAGAATCACCGCCGCCATGCCGAACGCGCACACCGGCAGCGTGAGGTACCGGCGCGGTTCGCGCGCCATGCGCCACAGCGCACGCCCGGCGAAAAACAGCAGGAATCCGGCCAGCAGTACCAGGCCCGTCAGACCATAGAGATAATACACGCCGTGGAAATCGTTCTCCGCGTCGAAAATGGCGCCCTGGCAGCGCGTCGCGTCCAGCTCGAAGCCGAACAGACGGCTGGTGGCCGGCAGCTCCGCCATGAGCAGGCGGCAGTAGACGAGCTTGGTCAGGCGGATGTCGCCGATAACGGAGATGTCCGTGGAATCGTGAAAGGCGTGCTCCACGTTTTCCAGACCGAAGCGCTCGACGGCCACGCGCTGATACTTCCAATACAGCGCATCGCGCGTCTCCTGTTCGGAGGCGCCCAGATCCTCGGCCGCCTGCTGCTGCTCACTCACGCTCTCGGCATAGGCCTGTCGGTTGCGGTACATGGGGCTCTGGTGATAGAGCCCGCCGCACAAAGCGGCGCACAGCAGCACCACGGCCAGCGCGCGCACGTTCCACTGCCGGGTCAGCGCCATGCTCAGGCACACGCCGGCGGCGATGCCGAAGATCTCGGCATAGGCCAGCCGCGTGCCAAGCAAAAACAGCAGCACAAAGCCGACGATGCAGTGCATCACGGCAGCGGGCAGCTTCCCGCGGCGCACGGCCGCAAGCATGGCAATCACGGTGAGCACGCCGAGAATGGCGCTCTGCGAATTGGGCAGCCAGAACCAGCCGCACCAGCCGATGCGGAACTTCGCATACGTGGGCATGCACGTCCCGGTCAGGACGGACACGAGCGTGACCGCCGCGATCAGGTACAGGTTGATCGTGCACGCGTCCTCGAGCACGTCCAGAAAGCGTGGCGTGCGCCGAAAGAGCGTGATCAGGCTGAACGTATAGACCGGCAGCTGCGCAACGCGGATAAAGTTTGTCAGGTCGGAGACCGGGTCTGCATAGCCCACGCGGCGGCAGGCAAGCATGTGTGCCCCCCAGAACACGGCGAGCACGCCGCACAGGATCAGATACGCGCGCTTGCGGTCCGAGAGTACGAACGCCAGCACCGCGGCAGCCGCCAGCAAAAGCATCCGCAGCGCAAGCGAAATGCTCGTGCCGCGGCCAAGCGTCTGCGTCCAGAACGACAGCACGTCCAGCAGCGGCTGCGCGGCACACAGGCCGATGAGCACACCGGGCAGCCAGCGCGGACGGGCCGCTTCCTGCGACGATATCGGTTGCATAGTTTTTCCTCTTTTTCTCTCAGGATAGTTACACTCAATCATACGCTTTTTTCGCGGTCAGGTCAACCTGCGCGGCCGTTTATTCATATATTTTTAGAGAATATAGTATGCAGACACCCCCGGCCGGAGATAAACTCCGGTCGGGGGTGTCTGTCGTGTCGGATCACAGCAGCTTGTCCGCCTCGTGTGCATAGCTGCAGATGAGCTTGTCGAGCAGGCGCTGCAATTCGGCGGCCTTCGGGTCTGTGACCGCCTGCGCATGCAGGCGGTGCAGGCCGTCGATGGCCTCCTGGCTCAGGCCGAGGGAGCTGTAGACGTCGCTCTCGTCGGCGCGCTGCGCATCCTCGCTGTCGGCCGCTTCGTCAAAGCCGAGCAGGAAGTTCGGCGTCGTGCGGAAATATCGCGCGATGCGGCTCACGACCAGTGCCGACGGCACCGTGACCTCGCGCCGGTCGTTCGGCTTGAGATACTTGCGCACGGCTGGGCGGCTGATGTCGATCTCATCGGCCAGCTCCTGCGTGTTGACGGGCTTGCCGTACACGTTGTTGCCGTTCATCAGATAGGTCAGCCGGTCACGGAACACGCTACCGAAACCGCCGGCGGCCTCGTCGTTGTCTTTGCCCATGAAAATGACCTCCCATTCCGTAAAGCAAATTTTTTCAAACTTTTTTCGGAAAAAGGCTTGACAAACCCGTAGAAATGGTTTATACCAAAGTTACGTTAATCAAAAACGAAACTTTGGTTTCTTACTACAGGCCGAATCAAACTTTTCTGACCCTCAGTAAAGCACAACCGGCCGCAAAAGTCAAGACATACTCCCCCAAAACGAAAAGGAGGTATCGCTATGAGCAAAGATCGTGATCTCATTTTTGATATGACCGAGGGCCTGGAGGTCCTGACGTACCCCGCAGCGGACAATGAACCGCTGCAGCTCGGCGGTGTGGGCGACGATGCGGCCGCCGCCGCGGACCGCCAGGTGACGACGCCGGGCGACGTGCACGTCGCCCCGCAGATGCCTGCGCCGATCGACGGCACGCTGCGCCAGTTTGCGCTGCGCGTACCGAGCGTGATCGACGAGTGCAGCGGCATCATGGTGTTCGGCAAGCGCATCAAGTCGCTGGTGTTCTCGACCGACCTGGCCATCATCCGCAATGTCAACGCCGACGCGGTGTTTGCGGTCTACCCGTTCACGCCGCAGCCGGTCATCACGCAGGCGCTGCTCATGGCGAGCGACCTGCCGGTGTTCGTCGGTGTCGGCGGCGGGCTGACGACGGGCAAGCGCGTCGTGAACCTCGCCATGTATGCCGAGATGCAGGGCGCGACCGGCGTGGTTGTCAATGCGCCGACGCCGGGCCGCATCCTCAACCGCATCCGCAGCAGCGTCGACGTGCCGGTTGTGGTCACAGTGGCCAATGCCGACACGAACTACCGCCACCGCATCGAGGACGGCGCCGCGATCCTGAACGTAGCCGCCGGCGCGCAGACGCCGGAGATCGTGGCCGAGATCCGCGAGCGTTTCCCGGACTACCCCATCCTTGCGACCGGCGGAGCGGATGACGAGAGCATCCGCGCCACCATCCGCGCCGGCGCCAACGCCATCATCTGGACGCCGCCGACCAGCGGCGAGCTATTCCGCGACGTCATGAAAAACTACCGCGAGGGCAAGCCGCACCCATGATCCGACATCGCTTTTTGCTTTCTCTTTCTGATTTTGCTTTCTCTTCCTGTTATCCAAGCGGAAGGACGCATCCATTCGGATGCGTCCTTTTGTTGTCTTGTTTTGTCCTTCAGAGCCGGCAGAGCATGGCGCACGCCTGCTCGCGGGTCGCGCTGCCGCGCGGGCAGAAGCTGCCGTCGGGCATGCCGTTGATGACGCCGGCACGCTGCAGCGCCTGCACGGCGGGCAGTGCATAGGCGGCAATGTCGGCTTCATCCGTGAACGTCACGGCCGCATTGTCCGTGCCGAGCACGATGCCGGACTGCTGCGCATAGCGGTCGAGCATCACGGCCATGTCCTGGCGCGAAATGTCGGCGTTCGGCGCAAATTCTGTGCTCGAAATGCCGTAGACGATGCCGTTGGCAGCCGCCCAGTTGACGTAGGGCGCATACCATGCGTCGGCCGGCACGTCCTCAAACCCGGCACTCCGGTATTCGGAGACGTCCGCGCCCTGCAGTCTGGCGAGCATCTTCACGAACTGGGCGCGCGTGACGTCGCCGGTCGGGACGAAGGTCGTCGGGGTCATGCCGTCGATCACGCCGGCTTCATAGAGCTGCCTGATATACGAATAGCTCCAGCGGCCGTCCGCCACGTCCGTGAACGGGAAGGGCTGCTCCTCCGGCTGCCCAGAGCCGTAGGTGCCGTAGATATCGTCCATCAGGTTTCGATAGAACAGGTGCGTCTCGATGACGCTCTTGTTGGCGATGCCGCCGACGAACTGCATATGGTCGGCGCGCGTGACAGGCATGACGTACCAGATGCCGGGCCGGAAGGTGATGTCGGAATAGCCGTCATAGTTCATCCAGCCCTGCGTACCGTCGCGCTTGAGGCACTCGGTGGTGTTTTTGTCCGTCGTGGTCGGGTAGAGCGCGGACACGGTGTTGACAAGGCCGTCGTTCGGCAGCCAGCTCCGGTCGATGTAGATGCCGCCGGCGGTGTACTTGTCGCAGTACTTGCCCATGTTGATCGAGCCGGGCATCATCAGCGCGGACATACCGTTCGACGGGATGGCCGACACGGTGGGGTAGTGGTTGCCGGTGAGCGGATCGGCCGAGGTCTGGTCGCCCGCGTAGGAGAAATAGTAGACGTTCGGCTGGATCTCGATGCCCTTGTTGATCTCGAGCGATTTGTCGATCGTCAGGTCGAGGAAGGCGTTGTCGTTGTGCGACAAAAAGTCGGATCTCAGCACGCGGTCAAGCGCCTGGGCAAATGTCTCGTTGTCGTCCTTGCGGATGCCGAACTGGTCGAGCTGGAAGTCGTACACGCCCTTGAGCGACGACAGGCCCAGCGCCTTGGCGGCGCCTGTGGCCAGGTTGGCGGCGAGCTTTGTGAAATCGCTGTTGGCCTCAATGAACGTCGTGCCGTTGTGCGGCGCGGCGATGGCGGTCAGCGAGTGGACCCAGCTGCCCTTGCCGCCGAGGAAAAACGGGCTCGGGGCCACACCGGCGGCTTTGGCCGCAGCGACCTCCTCCGGGCAGCCGTTGGTAAGGATCTCGAGGAACAGGCGCGTCGTCGCGCCGCCGAAGCTGTGGCCGACGAGGTTCACGGCGCGCTGTGTGCCCCAGCCTTCGAACAGCGGCGTCTCATAGTCGATGCCGTAGCGCTCGTGGCCGAAGTCCTGCGCGTGCTTGACGCCGTAGTCCGTGCGCGCACCGACGAGCTGCGCGTACAGCTCGCACGCGCGGTCCCACGCGCTCGAGAGCGGGCCGACGGAGGCGGCGTAGGTCTCATAGCCCTGCGTGGCCAGATAGTCCGGCAGGCTGCCGGTGGTCATGCCCCAGTAGGGCATGATGCTGAAAATTTTGTCGCGCTGACCCCAGCCGAACAGGCCGTGCACGAACACGACCGGGTCGTCCGAGCGGGTCTGCGTATCTGCCGCGGCGGCCGGGATGGCGCACAGGCTCAGCGCCAGCACGAGCGTCAGCAGCAGGCACAAAAATCGACGTGTTTTTTTCATGGTTTTCCCCCCTGTCTCATAGATCCATATGGTTTTCCTTCTCACAAAACCGGCGATATACCCAATATTATACCGGACGCAGCCGGCGATTGCAAGACACTTTGACGGAAAACTGTCGCGCACTTGCGCAAAAAACGCCCCGCGCCGCGGCGCGGGGTGCTTAGTCTGCAAACAGGCTCCAGGGGGAAATGTCCGGCGGCTGCTGCTCGAAATAGAGCACCTCGCCGGTGTCCGGATGGGCAAAGTGCAGGCAGTGCGACCAGAGTGCGATCGGCCCGTCATCGGGCAGCGTGCTGTACTTTTTGTCGCCCCAGAGCGGCAGACCGCGTGCGGAAAACTGGCAGCGGATCTGGTGCGTGCGCCCGGTCTGCAGGTAAATGCGCACGAGCGAGAGCTCCGTGCGCGTGCCGAGCACGTCATAGTCGAGCACGGCCTCCTGCACGCCCTTGGCCATTTTATCCGTGACGTAGGTCTTACGCTCGTTCGGGTCGCGCCGCAGCAGGTCGCGGTACGTGCCCTGCAGGGCGTCCGGCTCTCCGTGCACGACGGCGAGATAGGTCTTGCCGAAGTCGTGCTCGCGGATCTGCGCCGAGAGCTTCGACGCGGCCGCCGGGGTGCGCGCGAGTACCATCAGTCCGCTGACCACGCGGTCGAGCCGGTGCACGGTGCGCACGCAGGCCTTCGGGTCGCCGAGCGCCTGCCGCACCAGCTCGGGCACGCCGCCCGGTTCGTCCGTGGACAGCACGCCTGCCGGCTTGATGCACACGAGGATGCTGTTGTCCTGATAGAGAATGTCCATGTCGTCGCCTCGTTTCGGTGTCTGCCGTGAGTATACCACACCGGCGGCGCGCGGGCAATGAAAAAGCGGCGGTCATTGCGTTTTCGCCTCCGGCCGGTAAAACGGGATGCTCAGCGCCATGATGACCGCGAACACGCTCAGGTAGGCGAGTACGTCCCGGCCGTGCGACACGACGGCCGCCGCGCAAAAGAAGATGCAGCGCGCGATCGTTGCCGCCGGTCGCGGTGAGGATCTTCTCGGCTTTGAAAAACACGCCGCTGCCGATGACGATGCCGACGACGAGCGCGATCGCCGTCGGCAGACCGTATTTTTTCTGCAGATCGTTTCCCATGGCGTCTCCCTCCGCTGCGTGTGTGCAGAGAGATTTTACGCACCGCCGCCGGGAGAATCAAAGGGAAGCGTGCGCCGGACGTAAAAAATGCCCATCCGGATCGCTCCGGATGGGCAAAATTCTGGCTTGTGGGATGCGTTACAGCGCGCACAGCACGATGCAGGCCTGCTCGCGTGTCGCGGTGGCGTACGGCTGGAAGCTGCCGTCCGGCATGCCGTTGATGACGCCGGCGCGGTGCAGCGCCTGCACGGCGGGCAGGGCGTAGGCCGCGACGCTGCCCTCGTCCGTGAAGGCAGTGACCGTCTTCTGGTCAAGCTGCACGCCGAAGTGCTGCGTGTAGTTATAGAGCATGACGGCCATGTCCTGACGCGAGATCGTCGTATTCGGATCAAACGTCGTGGCGCTCGTGCCGTTGACGATACCGTTCGCGGCTGCCCAGTTGACGTAGGGCGCGTACCAGCTGCCTGCCGGCACATCGGCAAACGGGCCGGACGCATAGCCGGACACGTCCGCGTCGGCGAGCCGGGCGATCATGGTCACGAACTGCGCGCGCGTGACGTTCGCGGCCGGGGCAAAGGTCGTGGCGGTCATGCCGTTGATGACGCCGGCATCATACATTTCCTTGATGTACGAATAGCTCCAGCGGCTCTCAGCCACGTCCGTGAACGGCAGGCCGGCGGGCTGATCCGGCGTGGTCGGCGCCGAGGTCACGTGGGAGAGATTACCCATCAGGCTCAGGTAGAACTGGCGCAGGGCCGTTGTGCTCTGCGAGGACAGGTTGGGCACCGGCATACCGGCAATGAAGTTGCCGTGGTCATAGTGGCGCACGGGCATCACGTTCCACACGCCGGGCTGATAGCTGACGTTGGAGTAGCCGTCGCGCTGGATATAGCCGGTCTGGCCGCTCTTGGTCAGGCACTTTCCGGCGCTGTTGGTCGGGTACAGGGCCGAGACGGTGTTCACAAGGCCGTCGTTCGGCGCCCAGCTCTTGTCGATCTGGAAACCGCCGGCAGTCGTCTGGTTATAATAGCTGCACATCTGGTTTGCAAACGGCACGAACAGCGGCGTCATATCGGCGGCCGACGTGCGCTCGCCGGTGAGGGCACTCTGGCGCGTCTTGTCGCCGGCGTAGGAGAAGTAGTACACATTCGGCTGGATCTCAATGTCGTCGTTGAGCTCCAGCGCGCGGTCGATCGTCAGGTCACGGAACACGTTGTCGTTGTGCGACAAAAAGTCCGAGTGCAGCACGCGGTCGAGCGCCTCAAGCACGGTCTCACCGTCCTTGCGGTAGAAGCCGAACTGCTCGAGCTGGAAGTCGTACACGCCCTTGAAGTCCGAGATGCCGAGCAGCTTTGCCATGGTGGTCGAGACCTCGGCGGCGAACTGCGTCATGTCGCCGCAGCATTCGAGGAAGGTCGTGCCGTTGTGCGGGGCTGCCAGCGTCGTCAGCGAATAGACCCAGTCGGCCTTGCCGCCCTGGAAAAACGGGGAGACCTCCGTGCCGTCGGCCTTGGCCGCAGCCTGCTCCTGTGCAGAGCCGTCGGCCAGAATGTCCAGAAACAGGCGGATCGTCGCGCCGCCGAAGCTGTGGCCGACGAGGTTGATCTTCTTGTCCGCGCTCCAGCCTTCAAACAGCGGCTTGTCATATGTCACACCGTAGCGCGCGTGGCCGTATTCGGCCGCGTGGGCCGCGCCGTAGTCAACGGTCGTGCCGGTGAGCTGGGCATAGAGCTCGCACGCGCGATCCCACGCGCTCGAGAGCGGGCCGACGGAGGCGGCATAGCTCTCATAGCCCTTGCCCGTCAGGTACGGCATCAGGTCGCTCGTCAGGCCCCAGTACGGAGTCACGGCGTAGATCTGGTCGCGTGCGCCCCAACCCATCAGGCCGTGGACGTAAACGGTCGGGTAGCGTTCGGCACCGGACTGCTGCGTGTTTGCGGCGGCGGCCGGCAGAAGCAGCAGGCTTCCGGCCATCACCAGCGCGAGCAGCAGACACAGAAACTTCTTGCTCTTTTTCATGGTATTGCGTACATTCCTTTCCGGCGCGCCGCAGCGCGCATTTATTTTTTGAGTATTATAATTCCAACCGCACCGGTTTGCAATCCGGGGAACGCAGAAGATTTTGTATCAGATTCGGCTGTATGTGAGGTTTTTGGACACACGGCCGCATCTGTCGCACAACCGCGCGGACAGCTGTGCACAAATGCAAAAAACGTCCCCCGGCCGAAGCCGGGAGACGTTTGCGTTCTGGGGCTCAGAGCGCGCACAGCACGGCGCAGGCCTGCTCGCGGGTCGCGGTGTCGTAGGGGCGGAAGCTGCCGTCCGGCATACCGTTGATGACGCCGGCGCGGTGCAGCGCCTGCACGGCGGGCAGGGCGTAGGCCGCGACGCTGCCCTCGTCCGTGAACGGGGCTGCGGTCTGCTCCGGAAGCACGATGCCGTACTGCTGCGCATAACGGTAGAGCATGACGGCCATATCCTGCCGCGAGATCGCCGCGTTCGGATCGAAGGTCGTCTCGCTCGTGCCGTTGACGATCGCGTTCGCGGCCGCCCAGTTGACGTAGCGCGCATACCAGGCGTCGCCCGGCACGTCGGTGAATGGGCCGGACGCATAGGCGGACACGTCCGCGCTCTGCAGCAGGGCAAGCATCTTCACAAACTGCGCGCGCGTGACATTGCCGGCCGGCTCGAAGGTCGTCGGCGTCATGCCGTCGATCACGCCGGCTTCATACATCTCCCGGATGTACGGATAGCTCCAGCGGCTCTCGGCCACGTCCGTGAACGGGAAGCTGCCGCCGCTCGGCGCGGTGGTATAGGTGTTGTAGATATCCTCCATGACGCCGCGGTAGAGCGCGTGCGTCTTGACAAGGCTGCCGTTGAGCATACCGCCGACGAACTGGATGTGGTCAAATGACTGCACGGGCATGACATACCAGATGCCGGGCTTGAAATGGATGTTGGAGTAGCCGTCGTAATTCGTCCAGCCCTGCCTGCCGTCGCGCGTCAGGCAGGTGCCGTCGCTGTGGATGGGGTAGAAGGCGGACACGGTGTTGACCATGCCGTCGTTCGGCCGCCAGCTCTGGTCGATGTAGAAGCCGCCGGCGGTGTACTTGTCATAGTATTTGCCCATGTTGATCGCGCCGGGGTAGAACAGCGTCCACATCCTGGCCGACGGGATGTAGTTGCCGGAGACCGGGTCCTGCACGGTCTGGTTGCCGGCGTAGGAGAAGTAGTAGACGTTCGGCTCGATGCCGATGCCGTCGTTGATCTCGAGCGATCGGTCGATCGTCAGGTCGAGAAAAGCGTTGTCGTTGTGCGACATGAAGTCGGTGCTGAACACGCGCTGCAGCGTCTCGAGCACGGTCTCGTTCGGATCCTTGTAGATGCCGAACTGCTCAAGCTGGAAGTCATAGAGATTCTTGATCTCCGTGATGCCGAAGCCCTTGGCGAGCGTCTCAGCCAGATTTGTTGCCGCGTCCATGATCGTGCCGTTGGACTCGATGAAGGTCGTGCCGTTGTGGGGCGCGGCGATCTCGGTCATGGAGTGCACCCAGCTGCGCTTGCCGCCGGTGAACAGCGGACTCGGCGCAGTGCCGGCGGCCTTGGCCGCGGCAACTTCCTCGGCGCTGCCGTTGGCCATCAGCTCGAGGAACTGGCGCGTGGTCGCGCCGCCGAAGCTGTGGCCGACGAGGTTGACGGCGCGCTTCGTGCCCCAGCCGGCAAAGAGCGGCTGGTCATAGGTGATGCCGTAGCGCGCGTGGTCGTGCGCCGCAGCGTGCGCCGCGCCGTAATCGACCGTCGTGCCGGTCAGTTGGGCATAGAGCTCGCACGCGCGGTCCCATGCGCTGGAGATCGGGCCGACGGTGGCCGAGTACGTCTCATAGCCGAGCGCGTTGAGGTAGCTTGTCAGGCTGCCGGTGGTCATGCCCCAGTAGGGCAGCACGGCGTTGATGCCGACGCGCTGCCCCCAGCCCATCAGGCCGTGCACGAACACGACCGGGTCGTCCTTGCTGCTCGGGCAGGTCTGGTCTGCGGCCGCCGCCGGAAAGACGCACAGGCTCGCGGCCAGAATGAGCGTCAGCAGCAGGCACAGAAAACGTTTGCTGTGTTTCATCATGTTTTCCCTCCAAAGTATATCAGTTTTCATGCTTTCTTATCATCACAAACTCCGCCGAATGACGTAAAACGGACGAAAGTCGGGGAATTGCGGTTGTGTATGTTATAGCACATAATCCAAAGGAAATCCTGTTTTTGCGCTTCGCGCACAGTTGCTGTATATTACTCTAATGTTTTACAACGCAGTTATAATGCATTGGGACTGCGAAAATTTCCAAACTGTGTCACTCGACAGGCGTGTGTGAGAAAAAGCAGGGAAGGATATTTTTGCATTTTTGTCTGTCATCATTCACAAAAATTCATAAATTCTGTATTTGGTTTCGGAAAATTCTACGAATATGGGCACAATCTTGCAAACTGCATAAAAACCGGCTCCTGACATTGTGAAGATTTGGACGACTTTGCGCACATTCATTCTGGCGGGGTCGCCCCGGTTTTGCTATAATAATAACGAAAAGAAATCGCCAAAAACCAGAACAGATGGAGGTAATGGAATGAGCAAAAAGTATCTGTATTATTTCAGCGAAGGCAGCCAGGCGTTCGGCGGCGACAAGACCGCGATGCGCAACATTCTCGGCGGCAAGGGCTCCGGCCTTGCGGAGATGACCGCGGCCGGTATGCCGGTGCCGCAGGGCTTCACGATCACGACCGAGGCCTGCACGCAGTACTACGCGGACGGCCGCCAGATCAATGCGGAGATCCAGGCGGACATTTTCGCGCACGTTAAGGGTCTGGAGGATCTGACCGGCAAAAAGCTCGGCGACGTGGAAAACCCGCTGCTGGTGTCCGTGCGCTCCGGCGCGCGCCAGTCCATGCCCGGCATGATGGACACCATCCTCAACCTCGGCCTGAACGACGCATCCGTCGAGGGCCTGGCCAAAAAGACCGGCAACCCCCGCTTCGCTTACGATAGCTACCGCCGCTTCGTGCAGATGTTTGCGGACGTCGTCATGGGCGTGTCCAAGAGCCTGTTTGAGGAAGAGATCGACAAGATGAAGGCCGCCAAGGGCGTCACGAACGACGTCGATCTGGACGCCGATGATCTCAAGCAGCTCGTCGTCATCTTCAAGAAGATCTATGAGGACAATGAGCACAAGCCCTTCCCGCAGGACCCGAACGAGCAGCTCATCGAGGCGGTCAAGGCCGTGTTCCGCAGCTGGGATAACCCGCGCGCGAACGTCTACCGCAAGATGAACGAGATCCCCTATGAGTGGGGCACCGCCGTCAATGTCCAGCAGATGGCGTTCGGCAACTCCGGCGACCGTTCCGGCACGGGCGTGGCCTTCACGCGCGACCCGGCCACGGGCGCGAAGCGGCTCATGGGCGAGTACCTCATCAATGCACAGGGCGAGGACGTCGTCGCCGGCGTGCGCACGCCGAGCCCGATCAGCCACCTGCAGGATCAGATGCCGGAGGTGTACGACGAGTTCGTCGCCATCGCCAACCGGCTCGAGCACTACTTTCAGGATATGCAGGACATGGAGTTCACCATCGAGGACGGTAAGCTCTACATGCTCCAGACCCGCAACGGCAAGCGCACCGCGCAGGCGGCGCTGCAGATCGCGTGCGACCTCGTCGACGAGGGCATGATCACCGAGCGCGAGGCCGTGCTGCGCGTCGAGCCCAAGCAGCTCGATACGCTCCTGCACCCGCAGTTTGACGCCGAGGCGCTCAAAAAAGCCGACGCCATCGGCAAGGGCCTTGCCGCATCCCCCGGCTCTGCCTGTGGCCAGATCGTGTTCTCCGCCGAGGAGGCCGAGGAAGCCGTCAAGAACAAGACCATGCCGAAGGTCGTGCTCGTCCGCCTCGAGACCAGCCCCGAGGACATCGTGGGTATGCAGGTCTCGCAGGGCATCCTGACCGTGCGCGGCGGCATGACCAGCCACGCGGCCGTCGTCGCCCGCGGCATGGGCACGTGCTGCGTCTCCGGCTGCGGCAACGACAACACCGTCCACATCAGCTATGCGGATAAAGTTTTTGAGATCAACGGCCACCGCTTCACGGAGGGCGACTGGATCTCCCTCGACGGCAGCACCGGCAACATCTACGCCGGCCAGATCCCGACCGTCGCCGCCACCGGCAACAAGAACTTCAACCGCCTCATGGGCTGGGCCGACGCGGCCCGCCGCCTGAACGTTGAGGCCAACGCCGACAACCCGCGCGATGCGCAGCAGGCGGTCGATCTCGGCGCCGAGGGCATTGGTCTGTGCCGCACCGAGCATATGTTCTTCGCCGAGGACCGCATCAAGGCCGTCCGCGAGATGATCTGTGCCCGCACCGTCGAGGCGCGCAAGGTCGCGCTGGCGAAGGTCGAGCCGTTCCAGCAGGGTGACTTTGAGGCCATGTACCGCATCATGGGCACGCGCCCGATGACCATCCGCTATCTCGATCCCCCGCTGCACGAGTTCCTGCCCACCCAGAAGGCGGACATTGAGGAGCTGGCGCAGGAGATGGGCATGACGTTTGACGAGCTGCAGGACGTCGTCGTGTCCCTGCACGAGTTCAACCCCATGATGGGCCACCGCGGCTGCCGCCTGTGCGTCACCTATCCGGAGATCGCCGAGATGCAGACCAACGCCGTCATCAAAGCGGCGCTCAAGGTCAGCGCCGAGACCGGCACGATGATCACGCCGTACATCATGATCCCGCTGGTCGGCGAGCGCAAGGAGCTCAAGTTCATCAAGGACATCGTTGTCCGCACGGCGGACGCGCTGATTAAAGATGCTGGCGTGGACATGAAGTACCACGTCGGCACGATGATCGAGATCCCGCGCGCCGCGCTCACGGCCGACGAGATCGCCAAGGAGGCGGACTTCTTCAGCTTCGGCACGAACGACCTGACGCAGATGACCTTCGGCTTCAGCCGTGACGACGCCGCGAAGTTCCTCGGCGCGTACTACGATACGAAGATCTACGAGAACGATCCGTTCCAGCACCTGGACGTCAACGGTGTCGGCAAGCTCGTGGAGATGGCCTGCAAGCTCGGCCGCCAGACGAATCCGGACCTCGAACTCGGCATCTGCGGCGAGCACGGCGGTGACCCGTCGTCCATCGCGTTCTGCCACAAGGTTGGCCTGGACTACGTGTCCTGTTCGCCGTTCCGCGTGCCCATCGCCCGCCTCGCCGCCGCGCAGGCTGCCATCCGCGAGGAGACCTGATCCCCGACGCAGCCGTGCGTGGGATGATCGCTCAATGACAAACCCCGGGCACACAGGTTTTCAGCTGTGTGCCCGGGGTTTGCATTTCCATATGTTTGACAGACCGTGTCTGGCTGCGTATAATGATTCTAAATTAATTGCACGTAGCATAATCAATTGCGCGACAGGGGGAAGCGGATATGCCCGTGACGAAAAAGAAATGTTTTCATCCATATACGCGGGCCACGGTCAATCAGGTCGAGCGCTGACTTTCTGCCATGGCGGAGCAGGGGTGGACGCTTTGCGAGCTGCGCCGGTGGCAGTTCATTTTTCGAAAATCAGCCCCCGCGCACAAGGAATTTTTCCTGTTTTGGAGTGTGGACGGACGTCGCTATGACTATGCCTTCAATGATTATTTCCACGCAGAGCAGCAATATCGCAAGTCGGGCTCGAAGATCGTGTCAAAGAGTATTTCGGCCTTTGAAGCTGCCCCTGAGAAAGTGGATGCTGCATATGCGCGCGTAAAGGATGAGCGCAATGCCTTCTTCCAGCACTTCCATGTGCAGATGCTGATCGTGACGCTGTTTTTGGCAGCGGTCGAATTTCTGCTCTATTTTGTGTTTGAAGCAGTGGACACAGCAATGTTTGCATTCCTCGCATCTGTTTTTCTTGCGGCTGCACTGTATTATCTTGCGAGCGTTCTTATGCTCCGGAACGCGCGCAAAGCGTATGTACGGAGGCGAACATGAAACAAACACCACAGATTCGGCTGGTTTTTACGCTCACAAAGCGCGACGGTACAGATTTTGAGCGGGACGCGGTCACGCGTGGCCTTGGCATTTCGCCCACGATGTCATGCCCGCCGATGCCCGGGAAAGGGAAGGTGCAGCACTGCGGTAAGGAGATTCGTGAGCCGGATGAGCAAGTGCTGCCCGGCTTTACAGTTCTCCCGGCGGAAGCGCCGCCTTACCCGACGCTGCGGCACGCATACTGGAGCGCAGAACTGCCGAAAATGGACTGCCGAGCTTTGGATGAGCCGCTGCAGCAGCTTGAGCAAATGCTGTGCGGGAAAGAGGCGGAAGTTCGTCGCTTATGTGAGGAATACAATTTGTATGCCGATCTGACTGTGCGGGTGTTTGCGGCATCCAACGATCTGCCGGAGCTGGTCCTTCCGGACGGCAGCGTCGCATTTTGGGCGTCCGTGGGAGCGGCAGTCAGCTTTGACTTTTATCTTGATTAACAAACCCCCCGCACCGTTCGGAAAACCGAACGGTGCGGGGGGGGGGCTTATATGCGGGGATGTCCCGCGTTATACGATCACGGTCAGCAGCATCTTAAAGCGCGTCTGCCCATAGACCGCGTGCGGCACGTGCGCCGGCATGATGATGCTCTCCCCGGCGGAGACGAGGTGCGCCTCGCCGTCGATGGTGAAGCGGCCCGTGCCGTCGAGCACGGTGACGAGCGCGTCGCCGTCGGCAGTGTGCGTGCTGATCTCCTCATCCTGCTCGAAGGCGAAGAGCGTCATGCTCAGAGCGCGGTTTTGCGCGAGCGTCTTGCTCACGATCTGCCCCGGCTGGTATTCAACCTCGTCGCCGAGACGCAGCACCTGTGCTTTTTCGATGTTTTTCAGACCCATGATCCGATCTCCTTTGTTCTTGACTGTTGAAATTTTACCCGCCGTGCGGCGGTCGTATACGTGCGGGGGTAAGCTTCTCCACCGGTGCGCAGATTATGCACACGGCGGACTGCAAGCCGTTTTCCGGAGAGCTTCTTGGGTTTTCCGGAAATCTCAAACGCCCCTGTTTTCGTGTGAAAACAGGGGCGTTTTTTTGTGCATGACACGCGGGCGCGAAACGGTGCGTCATTCTTTATGCTGCCGTTTGTTCGCCGCTGCGGGCGGCAAACTTGTGCGACGGCCGGTAGACGAGCAGTGCGATGAAGATGAGCACCGCCGTGGTCGCAAGACTGATCGGATACACGAGCATGATCGACCGGAACGTGTGGTGCAGCGGGAACACGGTGTTGATCCACACGATGCGCACGCCGCACACGCCGAAGAGCGTCAGGATCGCCGGAACGAGCGAGATGCCGAAGCCGCGCAGGTAGCCGGACAGAATCTCATACGTCAGGCTGAAGATATACGATCCGAAGAGAATGAGCAGGCGGCTGTAGCCGATCTCGATGACCTGCGGGTCGTTGTTGAAAATGGCCAGCAGATACTTGCCCGTCAGCAGCACGATCACGATGGCGATGGCGGAAGCGATGATGTCCTCGCCGAGGGACAGAAGCATAGTTTTTTTGCAGCGGTCGATCTTTCCGGCGCCGTAGTTCTGGCCGACAAAGGTCGTGCAGGCCTGACTGAAGGAGTTGAGTACGTCGTAGGCGATGATCTCAATGTTGAACGCGGCGCTCGAGGCGGCCATGACGACGGTGCCGAGGCTGTTGATGGCCGACTGGATGATGATGTTCGACACCGAGAAGATCGCGCTCTGAATACCGGCCGGCAGACCGATGCGCATGATCTTGCGGAAGATGGCGGGGTCGATGCGCAGCTGCTTCAGCTCCACGCGCACCAGATCGCCGTGCAGCAGGCGGCGCAGCAGCAGCACGGAACTGACCGCGTTGGAGAGCACCGTTGCGATGGCGACGCCGTTGACGTTCATCTTGAGCACGATGACGAAAAACAGGTTGAGGATCACGTTCAGGACGCCGGAGACCGTCAGCGCGATGAGCGGCACCTTCGTGTCGCCGACGCTGCGGAAGATGGCCGCCTCGAAGTTGTAGAGCAGAATGACCGGCATGCCCAGCAGGTAGATGCGCAGGTACGCGAGCGCGAGCGGGTACACATCGTCCGGCACGTTGAGCAGGCCCATGAGTCCGGCCGCGATGAACTGGCCGAAGACCGCTACGATCACGCCGCCGATGAGGGCCGTGACGATGGAGGTATGCACGGCGCGGTGCACGGTCTCGCGGTCGCCGCGGCCGATGGCGTTGGCGATGACGACGTTCGCACCGAGCGCGATGCCGATGAACAGATTCAGCAGCAGGCCGATGACCGGGCTGTTGGCGCCGACGGCAGCCACGGCGGCCGTGCGCATATCGCCCGTGAAATTGCCGACGACGGCGATGTCGGCCGCGTTGAACAGCTGCCCGAGGATGCCGGTCGCGGCGACGGGCAGGGCATAGCGCGGGAGTTTATTCCAGATCGGGCCGTTGAGCATGTCCAGATGCTGCGGCTTGGTCGCTGTCTGCATAGATCTTCTCACCTTTTCTTACAAATGGGTAAAGTTCCAAGGCCCTATGATATGCCAAAGGCGGCGTGGATGCAAGAGCAAAAATATACAATTTCTTAGCGGCCGCTTCCGCTGCGATGCAGCAGAAAACGCCCGGGCAAACGCAGCTGCGTTTGTCCGGGCGCTGTTTTTTTCCCGCGGGGGCTGCGGATGGCTGCCGCCGCTTATTCCGCGCTCTTGAGCGCTTCGTCCATGGGGATCTTCCGGATGCGGCGGAAATCGAAGATCGTCACGATGGCGTAGCCGAGGAGCACGAACACGTACATCTTGACATATCCGGCCGGCACCATGTGGAAGGCGAACCAGCCGCTGTAGGAGAACATGATCTCCCGCCAGGCCAGCTTCATGGCGGCGGCGCCGAGCCAGACGCTGACGGCGTCGATGAGCACGAGCACGATCGTCGTCGACAGCAGGTACAGCCGCGCGATCTCCCGGTTTTCATAGCCGAGGATCTTCACCATGGAGATGGCGTTTTCGTTCTTTTCAATGATGAGCTTGGTCAGCAGGTAGATCAGTACGGCCGACAGCAGCACGCACAGGTACTGGAAATAGGTCATGTAGGAGCCCATCGAGTGGTCGAGCTGATCGGCCATCTTCGTGATGTCGCGCTCGGTGATGACGGTCGCAACGTTGTCCTCGTCGATGTCCGTGATCTCCGTGTCGGACAGAAAGCCCGAGAAAGCGTCCGCGTCGAGGTCGAAGATGTCGCGGTAATGATCCATCGGCAGGAACACGGCGATGCTCTGGCAGCGGTCATAGATGCCGGCGACCGTGAAGGTGTACTGCTTGCTCTCGTACTTTTCGTCCAGCGTGAACGTGTCGCCGACGGCCAGACGGTATTTGTCGGCATAGGGCGCGGAGATGTAGACCTTATTGCCTTCCAGCCCGGAGAGGTTATTGATCTGCACGTAGCGGCTGCCGTCCGCGATGCCGTAGACGCTGACTTCCTCGTCGAGCACGTCGCTCTTGCGCACGAGGGAGGTCATGCAGAAGGCTTCCGCGTCCGGGTTTTGCGTCGTGACGGCGTCGCCATTTTCGTCCTCGCAGGATTTGAGCACGTACTGGTAGTTTGTAAACATCATGTCGGCCGTCCGGCTCTGGTAATACTTGAGCGTGCTGGGCATACCGATGGCCATGGCCAGCATGACCATGATGAAGAACACGCCGGCGAACAAAATGAGGTAGTTTGCGATGTTCTGGTAGATGATGCGCAGCCGGAAGCGGGCGAAGAAGCTCCAGTTTGGCAGGCGGAGCGCCTTTTTGCGCCGGGCCTTTTTCAGGTCGTGGCGCAGAAACTGCAGCGGCGTGTGGCGCATCATGCGCGTGATGATGAGAAAGTTCACCACGAACATCAGCACGACCGGGATCAGCGTCGTGCGCAGGAAAGCGTCCGGATTCCAGACGGTCTTGTACGTCGGCAGGCTGTAGCTGTTGTAGTACATGGACACGACGACGTTTTTGAACACCGTGTAGCCCAGCGCGTTGCCGACGCAGGCGGCGGCCAGCGTCACGATGACGGGCATGGCCAGATAGTGCCGCACCAGCTCGCCGCGCGTATAGCCGGAGGCGCGCAGCGTGCCGATGGCGGAGGCTTCCTTCGTGATGGTGTTGTTGATCGTGACGGCGAAGATGAAGGCGATGATCACGATGAGGATGTCGAGCAGCACGCCGCCCATCGCCTCGTCCGAGCCCATGTCGTCGGGCGCGAAGTTGATGGCGGGGTTGGCGTAGCGCGGCGTGTAGTCCTCGAGATCATTTTCCGCCACGACCGTTTGCGTCAGCAGCGCGCGCAGAAAGTCGTCCGACAGCGCCTTCTCGGCCGTCTCGTCCGCGGGCGCGTTGGCATACTGCCAGGCGTAGACATAGTGCACCGGCTTCTGCAGGCGGGCAAAGCCGCCGGGCGTGACCATGGCGACGTCAAACTTCAGCGCGTCGAATATGAGATCCGTCGCCTTTTCGTGCAGAGTGGCGTAGTTGACGTAGGCGATCAGGCCGGAGATGCGGTAGGTCTTGCCGCCGACGGTGATCGTGTCGCCGGTGCGCAGACCGACGTTGTCGGCGTGCATGCGGTCGATGGCAATCTCATCGTCGCGCACCGGGAACGCGCCGTCGATGAGGCAAGCGAGGTTCACATCGTTCGTCTGGGTATAGACGCGGATGTTCCCGTCCGACGTGCCGTCGTTGTCGTGATCCTCGTCCTCGTTGCGGTAGAAGTTTTCATACAACGTCACCGGCACGGCCTGGAAATCCGGGTCGTTGAGGTCGTATTTTTCCTCCGCGTCGGCATACTTTTCGTCGATCTCGTCGGCGATCTTTGCCCACGCCTCGTTATAAGCCTCATTGTAGGCGGAAGTATACGCGCTCTGGTAGGCGGAGGAATAGGCGCTCTGGTATGTCCCGTCCGCCTTCGCCTGCGCGACGGCGGTGTCGAGCATGGCGGCGGCCGTGTCGGCGTCAAGCCCGCCGGCGAGCAGCGTCTGCTTCACCTGGTTTTGAAACTCCGCGTCAAACTTCGTGCGGAATTCGCTGTCGAACTGGCCGCGGAATTCCCCAGGGAATTTTTCGTCGAGCTCCCGGCGCGCCTTGTCGGTGTAAAACTGCCGGACGTCCGCCTTGTCGCCGGTCTCGATCGCGGCGAGCAGCGTATCGTCCGCGGTGCGGCTGAGCTCGAAGTGGCCGTACTCGAGCTTGTAGGTCGTCACACCGTCGGCGGATGCGCGCATCATGCTCTCGTTGGCAACGTACATGCCGGACACGAAGCCGATCGTCAGCACCAGAAACAGGAACACGACCAGATACTTGCGCCAGTCTCCGGCGAGCTCGCGCGGGATGCGCCGGGTCAGGGGATTGGTCCTCTTTTTCATCCTGTCACGCCCCTTACCATTCGAGCTCGGCGGCCGGAATCCTGCGGCTGTTGCTCTCGTTGCTGCGCACGGTGCCGTCGCGCAGCTTGATGACGTGGTCGGCCATGTTGCGGATGGCCTCGTTGTGCGTGACCATGATGACGGTGTTGCCGTACTTTTTGTTGACGTTTTCGATCAGCTGCAGGATCTCCTTGGACGTGGCATAGTCCAGCGCGCCGGTCGGCTCGTCGCAGAGGAGGATGTCCGGATTCTTCACGATGGCGCGGCCGATGGACACGCGCTGCTGCTGGCCGCCGGAGAGCTGGTTGGGCAGCTTGTGCCGGTGCTCGTAGAGCCCGAGCGTGTGCAGCAGCTCGTCAATATCCAGCGGCGCGTCCGAGAGATAGGCGCCGACCTCGATGTTCTCCTTGACGTTCAGGTTGGCGATCAGGTTATAGAGCTGAAAGACGTAGCCCAGGTGCTTGCGGCGGTACTGCGTGAGCGCTTTCTCGCCCATGTCCTCGAGCTTGTCGCCGCCGATGGAGATGAAGCCCGCGTCGGCGCTGTCGATCCCGCCGATGATGTTCAGCAGGGTGGACTTGCCCGAGCCGGAAGGGCCGAGCAGGACGCAGATCTCGCCGCGCGCGACCGAAAACGTCATCCCACGCAGGACCTCCTGCCGGGTCTCACCGCTGCCGTAGCCCTTTTTCAGGTCCACGATCTCCAGAAATTTGTTTTCTTCTGCCATGACATCCTCTTTCTATGCAAGCGCGCCGGGATGCGGAGGGAAGCGGCGTGTTGTCATGTGGTATTTCGTTAGATACATCTAACCAATGTTTATAGTTAAAGTAAACTAACCGGTGAAAGAGTATAGCATATCCGCCCGCGGATGGCAAGCCCCAAAATGGCAGAAAAATGGGCAGGCACCGTGCCCGGTGTCTGCCCATGACGGAGGGGTCAGTTGATCTTGAGCGTCTCCCAGAGACTGTTGACATAGGTCAGCGTGTCCTGGTCGAGGTTGCGGTAGGCGCTGCGGTTGTATGCATCGCGGAACGAACCGATGTCGGGGTAGAGGATGGCCATCGTGTCCTCGCCCATGTCGTCGATATACTCCGGGTCGTCATACACGAGCCGGTTCGGCGAGGCGTAGTAGATATACTCGGCGTTGGCCACGGCGGCCTCGCGGCTGAGCATGAAGTTGATGAAGCACTCGGCCAGCTCCTGATCCCGGCAGCTTGTCGGGATGCACATGGCGTCAATGAAGTAGTTCGTGTTCTCGGGGTAGTAAAACTGCAGATCCACGCTGTCGGCCTGTGCGTCGCACATCGTGAAGTAGTCGCCTGCGTAGTAGGCGGCCACGGCGGCCTCGCCGGACTCCATCATGTTGTAGATCTCATCCATGACGTAGCTCTTGACGAGCGGGCGCTGGTCGACGAGTGCCTGCAGTGCCTGCTGCCAGTCGGCGTGGTCGGTCGTGTTGACGTCGATGCCGGCGCGGTACATGGCCGTGCCGAGCGCGTCGCGCGCGTTGTTGAACTGCAGGATGTTGCCGGCGTATTTCGGATTCCACATCAGATCCCAGCTGCCGGTGTCGGCCTCGTCCACGACATTGGCGTTGTAGATCACGCCCACGATGCCGTAGGTGTACGGAACGGTGTAGGTGTCGTCGGGGTCATAGTACAGGCCGCGGAAGTCCTCGGAGATATACTGATAGTTCGGGATGTTGTCGTAGTTGAGCGGCAGGAGCATGTCCTCGGCTTCCATGCGCGCGATCATGTAGTCCGACGGGATGACCACGTCGTAGCTCACGGCGCCGCTCTTGAGCTTGGCATACATGTCCTCGTTGCTGGCGTAGGTGTCATAGTTGACCTTGACGGGCACGCCGTAGGTCGCCTTGTACCAGTCCTCGAACGCGGCGATGGTGTCGAGCGAATCGTCCGAGCCGTCGGAGATATATTCGCCCCAGTTGTAGACGTTGAGCACGCGCGTCTCCTGCCGGCTGCTGTAGATGCTGATGCCGGCGATGAGCAGCGCGGCGGCAGTGAGGATGCCCACGGCGGCGCGCACGGGGCGGCGGCCGCTGCCGCTGCGCTTGGCGCGGGCGGGCTTGCCCGCGCGCTTGGCACGGCGGGCGTCGCGGATGCGCTGCGTGTCGTCCTCGTCGACGAGGTTCGTCAGCAGCAGCAGCGCGAGAATGACGAAGAAGATGATCGTCGCCAGGGCGTACATTTTCGGCGTGACGGTCTTTTTCGTCATGTTGTAGATGCGGATCGGAAGCGTCTGGAAGCCGCTGCCCTGCGTGAAGTAGCTGATGACGAAGTCATCGAGCGAGAGCGTGAAGGCCATGATCATGCCGGTGATGATGCCGGGCAGGATCTCCGGCACTTCCACGCGGAAAAACGCACGCACCGGCGTGCAGCCGAGATCCATCGCGGCCTCGGGCAGCGAGCGGTCCATCTGCTGCAGCTTCGGCAGCACCTGCATGATGACATACGGCAGGCAGAACGTGATGTGCGCCGCGAGCATCGACCAGAAGCCGAGACTCGTGGACGTGCCGAGCAGCCGGCCGAAGAACACGAACATGAGCATCAGCGAAATGCCGGTGATGATGTCCGGATTCATCATGGGGATGTCGGTCGCCGTGTCGAGCGCGGCGCGCAGATATTTGTTGCGCATCCGGTTCATGCCCACGGCGGCAGCCGTGCCCATCGCGGTCGACACGAGCGATGCGACCACGGCGAGGATGAGCGTGTTTTTGAGCGCGTTGAGCGTTTCCCCGTCGCGGAATAGCTCCTGATACCATTTTAATGAGAAGCCGGAGAACACCGACAGGCTCTTGGCCTCGTTGAACGAGAATACCAGCAGGATCACGATCGGCGCGAACAGGAACACGAAGATGAGGGCGGTATAGATCTTAGCAGCTCGTTTCATGTCACACACCTCCGTAGACGCGCTTGTTCGTGCCGCGCTTCATCAGGGCCATGGCGGCCAGCAGGATCAGCATGAGGATGAAGGCGATGGCGGCGGCAAAGTGCAGGTTATTGGCCACGTACTGCCCCTCGATCGCGTCGCCGATGAGGAAGAACTTGCCGTTGCCGAGTTTCTGCGAGATATAAAAGGTGCTGATTGACGGGATGAGCACCATCGTGATGCCGGACATGACGCCCGGCAGGCTCAGCGGGAAGATGACCCGCCGCAGCACGCCGAGACTGTTGCAGCCGAGGTCGCGCGCGGCCTCGATCAGGCGCGTGTCCATCTTGGCCATGACCGAGTAGATCGGCAGGATCATATACGGGAAGTAGTCGTACACCATGCCGACGACGACGGCGCCCTCGGTGCCGATGATGTGCGCCTGGCCGAGGTGCAGCGCGGAAAAGAGCATGTTGAGCAGGCCAGAGTCCTGCAGGATGGTCATCCACGCGTAGGTGCGGATGAGGAAGTTCATCCACATCGGGATCATGATGAGCGTGATGATCGTCTTCTGCGTGCGCGGGGCGGCGCGGGCGATGATATACGCGATGGGGTAGCCCATGAGCAGGCAGATGGCCGTGGAGATGACGGCCAGCTTCACCGAGCGCCAGAAGATGAGCAGGTACGTGTGCACCTCGCGCGCAGCGCCGCTGTCGTCGGTGATCGTGCTCACGGCGGTGAAAAACTTCGTCAGGTTTTCGGTCGTGAACCGGAAGCTCTCGTCCGTGAACGCATAGTAGGCCACGAACACGAGCGGCACGGCCACGAAGATGACCGCCCACACGGAATACGGTGCGAGCGCCAGACGATGCGCCAGCGAGGCGCGGCGGTTTTCGGAATGAATGCGATTGTTCATTCGTCCGGCTCGCTTTCCGCGTCCGAGAGCTCGTCCAGCTCGTTGCTGAACGAGGAGTAGTCGCCGTACATGCCCGAATACTCGGACTTTTTCATGATGTGGATGGCGTCCGGCTCGATATACAGGCCGACCTCCGCGCCCTCGTCAACGTAGTCCGTCGTCTGGATCATCCACTTGAAGCCGTTGATGTCGATGATGATCTCATAGTGCACGCCCATGAACGTGACGGACGTGACCGTGCCGCGCAGCATACCCTTTTCGATGGGCACGATGTCCACATCCTCGGGGCGGATGACGACGTCCACGTTCTCGTTTTTGGCAAAGCCCTTGTCCACGCATGTGAACGTGTGGCCCGAGAACGTCACGCGGAAGTCCTGCCGCATAATGCCGTCGACAATGTTGCTCTCGCCGATGAAATCCGCCACGAAAGCATTCTGCGGCTCATTATAAATATCAAGCGGCGTGCCGATCTGCTGGATCTTGCCCTCGGACATGACGACGATCGTGTCGGACATGCTCAGCGCTTCTTCCTGATCGTGCGTGACGAACACGAACGTGATGCCGGTGGCCTTCTGGATGTTCTTGAGCTCCTGCTGCATGTCCTTGCGCAGCTTCAGGTCGAGCGCGGCGAGCGGCTCGTCGAGCAGCAGCACGCGCGGCCGGCTCACGAGCGCGCGCGCAATGGCGACGCGCTGCTGCTGTCCGCCGGACAGACGCGTGACGTTGCGGCGCTCGAAGCCCGTGAGCTTGACGAGCGCGAGCATCTCGTTGACCTTCTGCTCGATCTCGTTGCGCGGCAGCTTCTGCTCGCGCAGCGGAAACGCCACGTTTTCAAACACGTTCAGGTGGGGGAAGAGTGCGTAGCGCTGGAAAACGGTGTTGATGTTGCGCTTGTGCGGCGGAATGTCGTTGATGCGCTCACCGAGAAAGAGGATGTCGCCCTGATCCGGCGTTTCAAAGCCGCCGATCATGCGCAGGGTCGTGGTCTTGCCGCAGCCGGACGGGCCGAGCAGCGTCAGAAATTCGTTGTCGTAAATGTCGAGGTTGATGCTGTCGAGAACGGTCTCGCCGTCAAACTGTTTGCTGACGTTGCGGAGCTCAATGACTTTTTTCATGTCTGTGTTTCCCCCTTGTGCACAAAAAACGCCGCTGCAGATCAGCAGCGGCGCTTGTGAACAAACATATGCCATTGGGCGCGCAGCAGCCGTCCGCGGCCCGTGCGCACCGTTCCCAACAGGATGTTGTGTCTTGAGAGTCTATATAGCAAAGATTACTTTTACTACTCTTATTGACCATTTCACAAGTTTGGATGCTGAAAGCAGCCTGGTTTTAAGTGACCAACTTATAAAACTTGAGCTTTTAACTCAATCAATAAGGCAACAGAAGTTGCCACCGCACGCGGTGCGGTTTGCGGCATTCGACCCGGCTGTCCGTATGGCCTTGGCCGGCGCGCGGGGCGCGACGGCGGTCGCATCTTGCTTCGGAAAGACTCTAGGCATCATTCCAATTGAGACGATTCATTGTAGCAAGATTTGCACGTCCTGTCAATCACTTTTCGACAAGAATCGCACTTGCCGTCCGTACCTGCACTGAGGGCGGCAGAGCGACTTTGCAAGATGGTTTACATAATTATATTTTGCTGCAGGAAAAGATCGTCAAGCAAAAAACGCAGCCACATTTTCGCTGAAAAATCAGTGTCCGCACAGGTGAAACGTTTGTCTGTTCCTTGCGGAAAATGATTTACATAATTCCAAGTTCTTCGACATTTTTGTGCGTACGTTATGAAAAGTTGACAAAAACGGATGTGGATATTTGTCATTAATTTCACTTGAAAGATTCCGGGTGGCGCGCTATCATAACCTTAGCGGTATGTTTACACTTTGTTCTTAGTTTGTTCATGAACTCCATGAAAACATACTATGAAAATTTTGCATCGAACAGGGAGGACGGCGTATGACCCGCGAGGAAGCGCTCGACAAACTGTGCCACAGTTATTCGGGATATTTTGATGTTGTGCGCCACGAGGAGCCGAAGGGCTATCTGGTCGCGGAGGCCGGTCTGCACATCCACTCCGAGAAGTATGTGCTGGTCAAGGCCGCCAAGCTCTGGGAAGCGGACAACAACGAATATGTCTACATTTTCTCGGTCCCCGTGCTCACGAAAGAAATTTTCGAGCAGTGCCGCGAGCAGGCGCGTGCCGACGGCATGCAGCGGATCGAGCCGGGCCCGAATCATATGTGCTCTTATATCACGGCGATCTTCTTGTGTGATACCTGTGAGCCGGATGCGCTGCGCGCCCTGCGCCGCACACGTATTTATAAGAGCTTCAAGCTCGCGTTCCACGGCTGGATGGATTACCACACCGGCGTCGTGGAGCTCAGCACCGGCAAAACGGCTGCCAATGGCAGCGGACGCAGTACAGCACAGTTGTTGAAGACAACACTGTTTAAGAATATGAAAGAAGGGAGTTAATTCAATGAATGCTGCTGTAATTCTGATTGTTGGCATTGTCATTCTCGCCCTGGGCTACGTTTTCTACGGCGGATGGCTGTCCAAACAGTGGGGCATCGACCCGTCCCGCCCGACCCCGGCTCACGAGCTGGAAGACGGCATGGACTACTGCCCTGCAAAGGCCCCTGTCCTGATGGGCCACCACTTCTCCTCCATCGCGGGCGCCGGCCCGATCAACGGCCCGATCCAGGCCGCTGTTTTCGGCTGGGTCCCGGTGCTGCTGTGGGTCCTCATCGGCGGCATCTTCTTCGGTGGTGTGCATGACTACGGCGCGCTGTTTGCCTCTGTCCGCAATGACGGCCAGTCCATCGGCACCGTTGTCGAGACCAGCATCAGCAAGAAGGCCAAGCGCCTGTTCCTCATCTTCTCTTACCTGACCCTGATCCTGGTCGTGGCCGCGTTCGCGTCCATCGTTGCCAACACGTTCAAGGCCACCTATGTGGACGGTGTTGTGGATATGGCGGCTTCCGCGGCCAACGCCACGACGGCGATCATCTCGCTGCTGTTCATCGTCCTGGCCATCTTCTTCGGTTTCTTCGTGTACCGCAGAAATGCGCCGATCGGCGTGTCCACGATCATCGGTGTTGTGGCCATTGCCTTTGTGATGTGGCTTGGCATCAAGTGGCATCCGATCTACCTGAGCTACCAGACCTGGATGATCATCTGTGGCATCTACATTCTGGTCGCTTCCGTCACGCCTGTGTGGATCCTGCTCCAGCCGCGTGACTACCTCAGCTCGTTCCTGCTGTATGCGATGATGATCCTCGCGATCATCGGTGTCATCGGCTGCCACCCGACGCTGGATATGCCTGCGTTCACCGGCTTCAAAGACACCATCGCCCCGACGGGCAGCTCCCTTGGCTATATGTTCCCGGCTCTGTTCGTTACCATTGCCTGCGGCGCCATCTCCGGCTTCCACTCCCTCGTTGGTTCCGGCACGACGGCTAAGCAGCTCAACAATGAGAAGGACGCGCAGCCCATCGCCTACGGCGGCATGCTCATTGAGTGCGTGCTCGCGCTCGTCTCCCTGTGCGCTGTTGCGTACATCTGGCAGGATTACAAAGCCGGCACGACCGTCACCCCGACCGTCGTGTTCGCGACCGGCCTGTCCCAGATGCTCGGCAAGATCTTCGGCTCCGGCGCCGTGTCCGTCACCTACACGCTGATGGTCCTGGCCGTGTCCGTGTTCTGCCTGACCTCTCTGGACACCGCGACCCGTCTGGCTCGCTACATGTTCCAGGAATTCTGGCTCAAGCCCGGTGAGAAGGCCGGCGATCCGACCGTGACCGGCGCTCGCAAGGTCCTCTGCAATCCGTACGTCTCCACCGCGATCACCGTCGTACTTGGCATTGCCCTTGGCATGACCGGTTACGCAAAGATCTGGCCCCTGTTCGGCGCTGCCAACCAGCTCCTGGCCGGCCTCGGCCTGCTGGCCGTCGCCGCATGGCTCGGCAAGATGGGCAGAAACAACAAGATGTTCTACTTCCCGATGATCTTCATGATCCTCGTGACGCTGACGTCTCTGGTCTTCACCATCAAGTCCCAGATCACTGCGATCATCGCCGGCGGCACCGGCCTTGCATGGTGCTACATCCGCGCGATCCTGGCCATCCTGCTGGTCATCCTTGCTATCGACCTCGTCGTCGAGGGCAGCAAGGCACTCGCAGCGCAGGCCAAGGCGAAGAAGGCCGCCTGATTCGGCTTCCATCGGCCAAAACAGAACAACCAAAACGAAGAGCCCTCTGCCTCGGCAGGGGGCTCTTTTTGCTGTCTATCGTCAAGATGCGGCAGGGAAACGGATAAAGCGTCGCGGGGGAGCTCGAGGGGGCAAGACCCGCCTCGAATGCGATCGGGTCTTTTTTATGACCGGTGAAATCGGTCAAAATAGGTTTATCGCGGCCGTTCGAAAGATGCGGCAGGGAAACGGATAAAGCGTCGCGGGGGAGCTCGAGGGGGTAAGACCCGCCTCGAATGAGATCTGGTCTTTTTTTATGACCGGTGAAACCGGTCATAAAAAAAGACCCCGACTTCCGTCGGGGCCAAGACATCCGCTCCGGCGGGGAGGAATCTCTCTGTCTACCGTGAGCATACCACGCTGCGCCGCGCCGTGCAAGGCACAAATGTTTCCACCCGGCACATTTGCGGTTGCAAACGGCGTGAAAACATGGCATACTGTAAACAACTTTGCGCAGGGAGGTGCAGACCGTGAAACGCAGTGAGGAACGGGAACAGAACATCCGGCGGGTGATCCACACGGCGCAGACGCTGTTCATCGCGGACGGCATCGCCGCGACGCCCATCAGCCGCATCGCCGAGGCGGCCGGCCTGACGCCGACGTCGCTGTACCGCTATTTCCGCAACAAGGACGCGCTCGTGTTTGCCGCCTGGCGCGACGCATTGGCTACGTTTTTTACTGATTTTATGGAGCAGTACAAGCGAGAGTCCGCAGCGTGCACGACGGGGTATGAAAAGTTCGTCGTCTGCATGCACATTTACTTCCGCATTTATGATGACCAGCCGGAGTGGTACGACTACACGCGCGAGATGTTTTCGGCCTATTCCGAGAAGAACACCGGCAGCGACGTCAACAATGTGTTCTGGAAGTACTACGACAAGGAGATCCCCGTCCCGGCGCTCAAGGCCCTGCGCGAAGGCGTGGCCGACGGCTCGATCCGCCCGGATGTGAATATTTACGCGGTGTATCAGTGTCTGCTCAACGCTTATACCGGTACGACGATCTATGAGAACGTGTCCTTCGGCGTTTCTCCGGTCGATGTCGTCCAGTTTACCGGCGAGCTGCTCGTGAGCTATATCAAGAATGAACCAGACGCCTCCGTACTGGCAGGAAAACGTGAAAAGGCGTCAGATATGTAACAAATGATACGGTACGGACGTGCCAATTTGATAAGATGTGAGAAGAAGCAGCAAGTTTCTTTTTTTGCGCATATATGTTAGTGACGCTAACATATCATTCCAAAACGGCGGAGGTGTGCAGCACGGATAAAAACAAACGTTCCTATGACTTTACGGTGTGCCTGCCGTTCTGGGATTCGCTGACGGGCTCTCAGCAGCAGATGCTGCGCCTGAATACGATCGTCCGCTCGTACCGCGCGGGGGACGACGTGATCTTTTCCATGCCGGAAAAAAACGGCCTGTTTCTCGTGCTCTCCGGCGGAGTGCGTGTGTTTATTGCGACGGACACCGGCCGCGAGATCACGCTCATGTCGATCGTCAGCGGCGGCTGCTGCATGCTCAATACGCTCGACAGTGCAGCGCCGGGTGACACGGTCCCCATCCTGCAGGCGACCAGCGACGCCGTGTTTGCCTACATCAACATTGTGGCCCTGCGCCCGCTGTGCGCGGAATCGCCGGTCGTGCAGCAGTTTTTGCAGTGCACGCAGGCGCGCAATGTCCAGACGGTGCTCAATAACATAGAGTATTATTTTTTCCATCCTCTGCGCAGCTGCATCGCCCGCGTCGTGCTCGAAAAGGCCGATGCACACCCAGAGGACGGCTTTGCGCGCATCACCCACGAGGAGATCTCCCACCACCTCGGCACCACGCGCGAGGTCATCAGCAGGGAGCTGGAGGGGATGCGTCAGATGGGCCTTCTGCGCACCGGCCGCGGCAAGATCTATGTGCTCGACCGCCCTGCACTGGAGGGCATGGCCAACTTGTAGGGCACACTTGACGACCATATATGTCCAAACTGGAAGCTGTCAAAAAGCGAAATTCGCTTTTTGGCAGCTTTCTTTTGTACCATTTGACGCATTTTGATTGGACATTCGGCGAAAAACGGTCAAAATGCACAATCGCAAATCGTCAATTTAGTGACATTCAACGAAACCAAATGGTTATGTTTAATTATCGCCATTTGCGTAACAAATGGTGCAGTAAAGATGGCGAAATTCGCTATATTGATAATTGTCAAACGAAGCTGCTTCTTTTTTTGGAGACAAGTGTTAGTGACCATAACAGAAGAAACTCGTGCAGCGGACTGCACAAAAAATACGGAAAACACATCATGAATGGGAGGTACACAGAATGTATTACAGCAGCGGTAACTACGAGGCGTTTGCAACGCCGAAAAAACCCGAAGGCATCGACAACAAGTCGGCATATGTCGTCGGCACCGGCCTGGCCGGTCTGGCGGCGGCCTGCTTCCTGATCCGCGATGCACAGATGCCCGGCGAGCACATCACGCTCTTTGAGCACCTGCCGGTGGCCGGCGGCTCCTGCGACGGCATCTACGACGCGACCAAGGGCTTCATCATGCGCGGCGGCCGTGAGATGGATAACCACTTCGAGTGCATGTGGGATCTGTTCAAGTCCATCCCGTCGATCGTGAACCCGGGCGAGACGGTCTTCTCCGAGTACTACTACCTCAACAAGGAAGACCCGAACTTCTCCCTGTGCCGTGTCACCGAGAAGCAGGGCCAGGACGCCCACACCGACCGTAAGTACGGCCTGACGCCCGGCGCCGCCACCCAGCTGCTGAAGCTGTTCATGGCGACCAACAAGTCCCTCGAGGACAAGAAGATCGACGACGTGTTCGACGATGAGTTCTACGCCACGAACTTCTGGACCTACTGGCAGACCATGTTCGCGTTCGAGAAGTGGCACAGCGCCCTCGAGATGAAGCTCTACCTGCAGCGCTACATCCACCACATCGACGGCCTGCCGGATCTGAGCGCACTGCGTTTCACCCGCTACAACCAGTATGAGTCCATGATCCTCCCGATGTGCAAATACATCACCGACCATGGCGGAAAGGTCCTCTTCGACACCACGGTCACGAACATCGTCTGCGACTGCACCGAGGACAAGAAGGTCGCCAAGAAGATCGAGTACACCCAGGGCGGCGTGGAAAAGGTCATCGAGCTGACCGAGAACGATCTCGTCATCTGCACGAATGGCTGCCAGGGCGATGCGTCCGCTTACGGCGATCAGACGCACGCTCCGGTCATCAAGGTCAAGAACGGCGAAGGCCCGTCCATCGAGATGTGGAAGAAGCTCGCCGCGCAGGATCCGGCGTTCGGCCATCCCGAGAAGTTCTTCAAGGACATCAAGGAGACCAGCTGGGAGTCCTGGACCGTCGACACGGCCAACAAGCAGATCCTCGACGCCATCCAGAAGATCTGCAAGCGCGACCCGCTGTCCGGCAAGGTCGTTACCGGCGGCATCGTCACCTGCCGCGATTCGAGCTGGCTCGTCAGCTGGACCATCAACCGTCAGGGCCAGTTCCAGGAGCAGCCGAAGGATCACTGCCTGGTCTGGGTCTACGGCCTCAACTGCTGGGACGACAAGGGCGACTTCATCAAGAAGAACATGTGCGACTGCACCGGCATCGAGCTGGCGGCAGAGTGGCTGTACCACATCGGCATCCCCGAGGATCAGATCATGGATCTGGCCACGAACGAGTGCAACACCACGCCGTGCATGATGCCTTACGTCACCACGTTCTTCGAGCCCAGAGCCGAAGGCGACCGCCCGAAGGTCGTGCCCGATGGTTCCGTCAACCTCGCGTTCGTCGGCCAGTTCGCCGATACCCCGCGCGACACCGTGTTCACCACCGAGTACTCCATCCGCACCGCGATGGAAGCGGTCTACACGCTCTGCAACGTCGACCGCGGCGTGCCGGAAGTCTGGGGCAGCGTGTATGATATCCGCGACCTGCTCTACGCCACCAGCAAGCTGCTCGACGGCAAGAAGCCGCTGGAGTTCCTGCTCCCGTCGGTTCTGCCGCTGCTTGACCTCGTCAAGGAGCCGCTGGTCAACAATGTCGTGGTGGATCTGCTCAAGAAGTATAACATCGTCTGACGTACCATCCCGTTAGATGTCGCATCCCCCTTTGCCCCGGCAGCAAAAGCTGCCGGGGCATTTTGCGCGGCGGGGGAGCTCGATGGGGCAAGGCATGGCAGAAAAAATCCGGCGCCGCGAACAGCGGCGCCGGATCTTCAATATTCATTCTGCTACGACCGGGAATGTGACCCGAATTTCAAACCCCGCGCCCCAGTCGGACGCGGCGGTGAGCGTGAGGCCCAGATCCTTTGCGACCTCGCGCGCGAGATAGAGCCCCATGCCGGTGGCTTTGTTCTTCTCGTGGCCGGAGTCTCCGGTGAAGCCTTTTTCAAACACGTACGGCAGGTCGCACGCGCGCACGCCCGGCCCGTTGTCGCGGATGGACAGGACGGTCGCCGTGTCATTGCTTTCCAGGGAAAAGGTCAGCACCGGCTTTTCGAGCGCATACTTCACGCTGTTGCTCACGACCTGCCCGAGCAGGAAGCACAGCCCGCGCCGGTCGGCAAAGACCGTCTCGTCCGTCGGCCGGATCTCGACCCGGAAGCCTTTTTCCTCCAGCAGCGGGCGGTAATCGTCGAGCACCTTCTTTCGGGGCCGCCTGCAGGAGCGCTACGGCCTGAATGTGCTGTTCCCGGACGGCGCGCATTTTGACAACATCCATAACGCACTGTATCAGGAACTGGTCAAGGACGTGTTTCTCCCGGAGACCCGGGACAAGTTTCGGGCTGCGATCCGGGACCTGACCGATCGCGGCGCGGAGGCCGTGATCCTTGGCTGCACGGAATTCGGCCTGCTGGTCAAGCCAGAGGACTGCGCGGTGCCGCTCATCGACACGACCCATGCCCACGCAATGGCGGCGGTCGAGCGCGCCCTGGCCTGAAATACGCTATCCGGACGCAAAAATGCCGCAGGCGGCTGCCTGCGGCATTTTTGGTTTATTCGGAATGTTACAGCGTGTTTTCTCCGGTCTCGAGACCGATGACCTCGTCCACCGGCAGCGAGAGGATGATGCCGTGCGCGTCCGTGCGCAGGCCGCAGGCGTCGCTGATCGCGTTCATGACGGCGGCCTTCTTTTCGCGCGGCGTGACGATGACGACGAACTCCTCTTCCTCCTGCATGGAGATGCCGAGCTTGCGGCTGATGCGCTCGGAGTTCTGGCGGCGGCCTTTGAGGATCGTTCCGCCCATGGCGCCCGCGCTTCTGGCGGCGTCGATGGCGTCGCTGCTGTAGCCGTTGCTGAGCGCGACCCAGATGGCGGCGTAACCCGCGCCGGTTTGCGTATCGGACATTTCATTACACACCCTTTCTTCGATCTTCTGTTCTATCGTCTCGCGCATCTGATCGTTCAGGAGCTGCAGCATCGGCCGCTGCAGCCCCGTGATCGGGATCGTCAGCACGATGCCGCCGCCGCGTTTGTGCAGCGGGATGCGCTGCTGCAGCGCGTCGAGCAGGTCGCGCACGAGAAATTTCGGCAGCAGCCCGATCGTGAGCAGGCGGCCGCTGCCGCTCAGGCCGAAGATGTCGAGCATCTCCGACGGCGCGGTGCCGTGCCCCTGGCACTGATAATAGATCGGGATGCGGAAATTCTGAAACGTCTGTTCGAGCTTGCGGCGGTATTCATGATTCGTAATGATGAGCACCATGCGCGGTGCGAGTCGGTTTTCGGCATGTATCATATCTCTTCGTCCTCCAGGTCGATGACGCCGTCATCGGACAGCAGGTCAGCTTTGTTTTGTGCCACGGCTTTGGATCTATGTACATAAAGAACGCCCATGATCTGGATCGCCACCGGCGGGGCGAGCGCGACGAGCGCTACGACGCCGAAGGCGTCCGTGACGACGTTGCCGCCGAGCGCGGTGCACGCGCCCATGGCCAGCGGCAGCAGAAAGGTGGAGGTCATGGGCCCGCTTGCGACGCCGCCGGAGTCGAAGGCGATGCCCACGAACACGGACGGCACGAACCGCGCGAGGATGAGCGCGAGCGCGTAGCCGGGCACGAGGATCCAGTAGATGCTGATGCCGGTCAGCACGCGCACCATGGACAGCATCACCGCGCAGGCGACGCCGATGGACAGTGCCGTGTTCATCATGCTCTGCGACACGGTGCCGCCGGTGACGTCCTCGACCTGCTTGTTGAGCACCTGCACGGCGGGCTCGGCCTTGACGATGTAGTAGCCGATGAGCGCGCCGATCGGGATGAGCACCCAGCGGTACGCGCTGCCGGCCAGACCCGAACCGAGCAGGTTGCCCACGGGCGTGAAGCCGACGTTCACACCGGTCAGAAACAGGATCAGGCCGATGACCGTGTATAGAAAGCCGACGCCCGTACGCAGCAGCTGCCGCCGCCGGTAGCAGCGCGTCAGCAGCTGAAACAGCACGAACACCGCCACGATCGGCAGGATGCTCAGCAGCACTTCCTCGGCATAGCCCGGGAAGCCGAGCGCGAACTGCCGCGCCACGTCGCGCGTCGTCACGACCGGCGCGATCTCTACGGCGGAGTAGGCCGCGTCCGTCGGGTGGTAGAAGATGCCGAGCAGCAGCACCATCAAAATCGGCCCGACGCTGCACAGCGCGACGAGACCGAAGCTGTCGTCGTCGTGTCCCTGCGTGCTGCGGATGGCCGACACGCCGACGCCCAGCGCCATGATAAACGGCACGGTGATGGGCCCGGTCGTGACGCCGCCGGCATCGAACGCGACGGCGAGAAATTCCTTTGGGGAAAACAGCGTCAGCACAAACAGCAGCGCATACGCGGCCAGCAGGCATTTTGCCAGCGAGACGCGAAACAAAATGCGCAGCACGGCCAGCGCCAGAAAGACGCCCACGCCGACGGCGACCGTCCAGATGAGCACATTGTTCGGGATCGACGCGACCTGGTTTGCCAGCACCTGCAGGTCCGGCTCTGCGATGGTGATGATCGTCCCGAGCGCGAACGCCACGAGTACGACCAGCAGCACCTTTTCGCGCTTCGAAAGCGTCTTGCCGACGCCCTCGCCGAGCGGCGTCATGGACATCTCGGCGCCGAGCTGGAAAAACCCCATGCCGACGATCAGCAGCACGGCGCCGGTCAGAAACAGCGCCAGCGTGCCGATCTCCATCGGGACGAGCGTGACGCTCAGCACCAGCACGATCAGGGTGATGGGCAGCACGCTCGAGAGAGATTCCTTGACTTTTTCTTTCAGCTTTTCATTCATACGGTTGCGGTGGTCCTCCTTTCGCGGGGTGATTCAGGATCGCTGCACGACCGCATCGCAGCCCGTCAGGCGCGGTTGAGAATGGCCATGAACTCCTCGCCGGTGATGGTCTCCTTTTCATAGAGGTACTTGGCCAGCTCGTCGAGCTTGGCACGGTTTTCCGTGAGGATGCCGACGGCCTTGGCGTGCTCTTTTTTCACGAGCGCGACGACCTGATGGTCGATCTGCGTCTGCGTTTCGGCCGAGCAGGCGAGGGAGGCGTCGCCGCCGAGGTACTGGTTCGTGACCGTCTCGAGCGCGACCATGTCGAACGCCTCGCTCATGCCGTAGCGCGTGATCATGCCGCGGGCGAGCTTTGTTGCCTGCTCAATGTCGTTGGACGCGCCGGTGGAGATGACGCCGAAGCGCACCTCCTCGGCCGCGCGGCCGCCGGTGAGTGTGGCGATCTTGTTTTCCAGCTCCTCTTTCGTCATGAGGTAGTGGTTGCCCTCTTCGACCTGCATCGTGTAGCCCAGCGCGCCGGACGTGCGGGGGATGATGGTGATCTTCTGCACGGGGGCGGAGTGTGTCTGCAGCGCGGCGACGAGCGCGTGGCCGATCTCGTGGTAGGCGACCGTCCATTTCTCCTGATCCGTGAGAATGGCGTTTTTCTTCTGATAGCCCGCGATGACGACCTCGATGCTCTCCTCGAGATCCGACTGCGTGGCAAAGCGGCGGCCGTCGCGCACGGCGCGCAGCGCGGCCTCGTTGACGATGTTCGCCAGCTCCGCGCCCGATGCGCCGGAGGCCATGCGCGCGATCTTGTTGTAGTCCACGTCCTCGGCAACTTTGATCTTGCGGGCGTGCACCTTGAGGATCTCCTCGCGGCCCTTGAGATCGGGCAGCTCCACGGGCACGCGCCGGTCAAAGCGGCCGGGGCGCGTGAGCGCCGGATCGAGCGACTCTGGCCGGTTCGTGGCGGCGAGAATGATGACGCCGTTGTTGCCCTCGAAGCCGTCCATCTCGGTCAGCAGCTGGTTGAGCGTCTGCTCGCGCTCGTCGTTGCCGCCGACCTGCCCGTCGCGCTTTTTGCCGATGGCGTCGATCTCGTCGATGAACACGATGCACGGCGCTTTCTCCTTGGCCTGACGGAACAGGTCGCGCACCTTGCTCGCACCCATGCCGACGAACATCTCCACGAACTCCGAACCGGACATGGAGAAAAACGGCACATTTGCCTCGCCCGCAACGGCCTTGGCCAGCATCGTCTTGCCGGTTCCCGGAGGGCCGACGAGCAGAACGCCCTTGGGCATGGATGCGCCGATCTCCTGATATTTCGCCGGGTCGTGCAGGTAGTTGACGATCTCGGTCAGGTTTTCCTTGGCCTCGTCCTCGCCGGCGACGTCAGAGAACTTGATGCCCTCGGCGGACTTGACGTAGACCTTCGCGTTCGAGCCGCCGAGCCCGAACATCATGGAGTTCGGCCCGCCGGCCTTGTTCGTCATGCGCTTGAGCATGAACTGGCCGAGGGCGACAAAAAACACGATCGGCAGCAGCCACGTCAGCAGAAACGACAGAAACGGCGACATCTGCTCGACGATCTCGCTCGAGAACTCCGCGCCGGAGTCCTTCAGGCGGTAGATCAGGTCGGGATCGTCCATCAGGCCGGTCTTGTAGACCTGCGTGTCATCTTTGTTCGTGAAGAGGATCTGGTTGTTTTGTACCTCCACACGGCCAATCTCCTGATTTTCCGTCATGGTCATAAACGTGCCGTAGTCGACCTCCTTGACCTGCCGCTGGCTCAGCCAGGGCACCGCCAGGAAGTTGAGCGCCAGAATCACGAGAATGACGATGGCGTAATAATACACCAACGGCTTTTTGGGGCTTTTCACTTCATTCATGTGAACGCTTCCTTTATCTTGATAAAATGTGTGCACTTTTGGGACTTGTGTAACGTAACTTTAGTTTACCACAACAGGAAAGAACTGTCCAGTGAATAAACTGTGTACGCCGTGTACAAAATTTGCCCAAAGCGCCGGAAAAGAGACAAGGAAACCGCCTTCTGTGCAGCAAAGGTTACAGAAGAAAGGTCCTTGCGCCTGTATGATAGTTTTATAACAATTTGACGGAGGGCCTCGTATGGAGATGCTTCTTTACCAGAGCACGCAGTTTCGTGACGTGAAAAAGATCCTGGACCGCGCCCACGGCTTTGCAGGGCTTTTGACGGCCGGCGGCATCGAGGCCTCGCGGCTGGATGTGCCCTTCGTCTGCGATCAGAAGGTGCTCTCGCGGTATGACGCTGCGTGCAGCGATGTCCGCCGCATCCTGACCATGCAGCTGGGGCTTACACTGCCGAAGGGCTTTTCCATTCCGCTGGAGGCTGAGGATCTGGCAGTCTTTTTTTCGCAGCAGTGCGGCCTGCAGCAGATGCAGGACTACCTGACACAAAAGCGCGCGCGCACGCAGGCGGACATCCAGACCTGGCTGCGCGACCGCCCGTGGGACACCCACCCCGTGACGGCGGCGCAGGCGGCGGCGCAGAACCTCGTCTTTGACGCGGCGACCGGCCGCATCGGCACGGACGGCTGCTTCAACGGCGGCACGGTGCTCGAGCTGCCGTCGTCGGTCGACGGGGTGCGCGTGCGCGCTCTGGCGTCCTACGCCATGGTCTCCTATACGTATCTGGACACGCTCATCCTCCCGGACAGCATCGAGACGGTCGAGCCATATGCATTTTATGATAAGGTGCACCTGCGCAGTACCAATCTGCCGCGCGGTCTCGCCGTCATCCCGGAGGGCATGTTCTCGCGCTGCATCGGCCTGACGGGCATCGTCATCCCGGACAGCGTGCGCGAGATCCACGACGAGGCATTTTACCAGTGCAGCAATCTGGACACGGTCGTCATCCCCGACAGCGTGGAGCGCATCGGCCGCTGCGCGTTTTTGAATGCGCGGCGCGTGATCTACCACGGCAGCGCCAAGGGCTTTCCCTGGGGCGCGACGCGGGGCAACTGAGAAAGGCGGAAACCGATATGCATCCTACCCGGCAATTTGAGACCGCCGTCTGCGGCGGCAGCAATCTGAAAGCACCGATGAAGCTCGACTTCCTGCGCTCGCTCTGCGCGCAGGACCGCCATGCGTGGCCGGAGGTCGTGCTCTGCCGCGTCGAGGGTGAGCCGCTGCCCGTGTGCTGCCTGTCCGAGGCGGCGGCGGGCGACCCGTTTGCGCGCATCGGCATCGTGACAGCGCCCTCGGAGGCGCTCACGGCGCTGCTGCGCACCGCGCCCGTGCGGGCGCGGGTCACGGCCCTGTGCGATTCCGCGGGCGAGCCGTGCGACGGCGGCGCACCGGACGTCTGGGGCTTTCTCGCCGAATACCGCTGCGGCGACCCGCTCAGCGGAGCGGTGCGCGCGGCCATCGACGGCGCGGCCGCGCGCGGCTGCGCGTCCCCGGAAGCGCTGACGGCGCGCGCCGAGTATCTGCTCGAGCAGGCAGTGCCGGAGCCGATCATCCTGCGCGTGTTCGCGGAGATGTTCTCCCTGCCGGAATACCCCGAGCTGGTGCCCGATCCGCCGGTGCGCTATGTGCAGGCGGACGGCTTCGGCGCGCTCACGCGCTGCCTTGCCTACCGGCTCTCGGGCATGCACCTGCGCCTCGTCGGCAGCAAGGGCTGCGGCAAGAACACGCTCATCCAGACAGTCGACTGGCTGCTCAACGTGCCGCAGTACCGCATGCAGGGCAATGCCGAGCTCGACAAGCTCGACCTGCTCGGCGGCCCGACGATTGAAAACGGCACCATGCGCTACCGCCTGAGCGATATGCTACGCTATCTCGCGGCGGGCGCGGACGTCGTGCTCGACGAGGGCAACACCATCAAGCCCGAGTGCGCCGACGTGCTCCACTCGCTGACCGATGCCGCGCGCCAGATCCAGGTGCCCGGCTACGGGCTCGTGCAGATGCACCCGCACTCGGCGTTCACGATCACGATGAACGAGGACTATGCCGGCACGAACTTCATGAACGAGGCGACGATCGACCGCTTCACGCCCATCCACATCGCCGAGCCGGAGAGCATCGTCGATGTACTGCACCGCGTCGTGCCCGAGGCGAGCGCCGCCAGCCTGAATATCTGCGACTATGTTTACTGTGCCATCCGCGACCGCATCCGCAGCGCCGGCGGGCTCGAGCCGGACGCGATGACGATCCGCGGCTTTATTGACGCCCTGCGCGCGGAGCCCCTGCTGGGCCTGCGCTGGGGTCTGCTCGACAACGTGGCCTCCAAGCCGCAGGACGCCTACACCCGCCTCCAGCTGACCGAGCTCATTGAGAGCATGGTGCCGCAGGATGGACGGATTTGACGCCGCGCTGGCGCGCTACCGGGCGTTTCTGGCGCATGATCCCATCACGCCGCTGCTCCGGCGCAGCCTCGCGCTGCTCGTCCCGGGGAATATCCGGGTCGATACCGTCACGGCGGATGACAGCCTGCGCTGCACGACGGACGGTACGGCCGTCACCGTCGGCGGGGCGGAATATCTGCTGCGCACGGATTTTGACGCCCGCCACTGGACGGCCGCGCTGCGCGTGCTGCTCGCGCGCGAGATCCAGCACGACAGCAGCTCCGACCGGGACGTCTGCGCGGCGTTCGCGGCGGATGCCGGCGCATATTTTCACGCGCACTATGCCCTCGCGCCCGAGACCGGGGCGCTGCTCGGGCACCGGATACTGAACATTCTGGAGCAGGCGCGCACGGATAACATCCTCTGCCGCCGCTTTCCGGGCTACCTGCCGCTGCTGCGCTTCGTGTGTTATGCGCAGCTCGAGGCGGCCGCACCCGGCAGCGCGCTCGCGGCGCTGCTCGATGAGCTGGAGGCGTTTGCCCTTACGGGCATCCCGTGTGGGACTCCGGCGCTCGCCGCCGTCCGGGCCGAGGTGGAGGCGGCGATCCTCGCGCCGTCGGCCGCCGCGTGCGCGGACATTGGCCGGCAGATCCTCGCGGCGCTCGCGCCGGAGCTGGCGCGCCTGTGCGGCATCGCGGATGTCGATGCGCTCGCGCGCATCGCATCGCAGCTCGTGGACTATGCCTTCAGCGAGGGCGACCGCGCGGAAGCCTTCGGCGACGGCTGCGACAGCCGCCTCCGCCTGCGCAGTGAGGCGCAGGACGCGGCGCGCCAGGGCCCGTCTGCCGACGGGGAGGACGCCGATCTTGAAAAAGGCGACAGCGCAGCCGGCGGCAGCGGCGACAACTCCGAGCGCCACGGCGACATGAGCGGCAGCCTCGCCAGTCAGGAGGTCAAGCCGAGCGGCTCAGCCGGGACAAACGGCAGGGAGGACCGCGGCCGATCGTCCAGCGTCGGCCGCAGCGGCAATCACGGCCAGAGCGGGGCGACCGCCACCACGTCGGATACGGTGTCTGCTGCGCAGAAGGCGGCCTCCGGCGGGCCGGAGAGCCTGCGCGAAGTGCTCGGCACGGGCTGGGGCGCGCACCGCGGCTTTGCGCTCAGCGCGGCCGAGACGGACGCCATGCTCGCCGCGGCGGCGCAGGCGCTCACGCGCGAGCGGGCGCTCGAGCAGCAGCTGCATGTTTCCGGCCCGCGTGCTGCCCGGCTCGACGCCGGGGAGCGGCAGGGGCTGGCCGAGCGTTACGCCGGACTGACGTTCACGGAGACGTATATCACGCCGGGTGGCGGGCGGCTGCCGCCCGCATTTGCCGAGCGGGCAAAGGCGCTGCACCACCGGCTCGACAAACTCCTGCGCCAGCAGCGCGAACGCAGCGCCAGCCAGCGCACCGGCGCGCTCTCGCAGCGCGAGCTGTGGAAGATCCCGCTCGATGCCAAGGACGTTTTTCGCCGCAAAGCACCGCCGTCCAAGCGCGAGACGGCGTTTTACCTGCTCATCGACCGCAGCGGCAGCATGGGCGCCGGTATCGGCGACGGGACATCCAAGCTCTTCACGGCGCTGGCCACGGCGGCCGTGCTCGAGGAGGCGCTCAAGGGCATCGCCTATACGAAGATCGTCGCCTTTGACGGCGGCACGAACGCCGTGGAGCACTGCGTCATCAAGGATTTCGACCAGAAGGAGATCGGCAGCCGCTGCATCGACGCCATGGAGCAGATCGCCGCCGGCAACGGCAACAAGGACGGTTATTCCATCCGCGCCGCCGCGCTGGATCTGGCCAAGCGCACCGAGCGCCGCAAGATCCTCATGGTGCTCTCCGACGGGCTGCCGTCCGGCTATTTCAGCGAGGCGGAGGCGATCGACGACGTGCGCACGGCCGTGCAGGCGGCGCGCCGCCGGGGGCTGCTCGTCATCCCGATCATTTACACTGCGCGCACGGACGAGAACGTGGATGCTTACCGCCGTATGTATGAAAAGAGCATGATCTTTGCCGATTCCGTGGGCATGCTCGGCGAGTTCGAGCGCCTGCTCATGAAGCTGGTGCGCTGAGCGGCGGCCGGGGGGTGGAATTGCTTGACAAGCCCCGCGCGGTGTGCTATGATGACTTCTCGTTAAAAGGGAGTAGTTACAAATGTATGACCAACAATCTCCCGGCATCCGCCGGTGGTCATGCGCCTATTGTGATAGGTAATGAGACTTTTAGCACATCATATTTATGATCGTGCCGAAAGTCTCATTTTTTGCGCGATCACGAAGGAGAATGCGTTATGAACCTCGATTTTACCGGCAGTACCCTCTTTCTTGTCCTGCTGCTGTTCGCGGCGGGCCTCGTGTGCATCATCAAGGGCGGCGACATTTTTGTCGACGCCGCCACGTGGATCGCGGAGGCCTCCGGCATCCCGAAATTCATCATCGGCGCAACGGTCGTGAGCTTTGCCACGACGATGCCGGAGATGCTTGTGTCCGTCTTTTCCGCGCTGGAGGGCAACGCGGACATCGCCATCGGCAACGCCGTCGGCTCGGTGACGGCCAATACCGGCCTGATCATGTGCCTGTCGCTGATCTGCATGGAGTGCACCATGCCGCGGCGGCAGTATGCGGTCAAGGCGGTGCTGCTGCTCGCGGCGATCGCGGTTCTGTTTGGCTTCACGCGCGACGGGCAGTTGTCCATCCTTGAGAGTGTTTTGATCCTTGTCATTTTTGTGTGCTTTATTGCCGAGAGCCTTGTCGCTGCGCGGCGTGAGCAGTCGCTTGAGGCCCCGGAGCAGGATGCCCGCCCCAAGACGGACGGCCGGACGATCGCGCTCAATATCGGCAAGTTTGTGTTTGGCGCTGCGGCCATTGTGCTTGGTGCGCAGCTGCTGATCGACAACGGCACCGCGCTCGCACAGATGCTCGGCGTGCCGGATGCCATCATCGGTGCGACCATGATCGCCATCGGCACGTCGCTGCCGGAGCTTGTTACGACCATCACGGCCATCCGCAAGAAGCAGTCCTCGCTGTCGGTGGGCAACATCATCGGCGCGAACATCATGGATCTCACGCTTATCATGCCGCTGTGTGCGCTCATCCTCGGCAAGCCGCTGCCGGTCGAGCGGCAGGGCATGCTGCTGGATATTCCGGCGTGTCTTGTCGTGTGCGCAGGTGCGCTCATCCCTGCGCTTGTGCAGGGCAAATTCAAGCGCTGGGTCGGCTTTTTCATCGGCGGACTGTACATCGTTTATCTCGTCATCATGTTCACGTGCTTCGGCGCGTAAAAAAACCGGCGCCGGCCTCCCGCGGGAGGCCGGCGCTTTTTGCTGTGATATTTGCTGCAGGCAGAAAAAACCCCGGAAGCCGAAGCTTCCGGGGCGTGGTGCGCGAGGCGGGACTTGAACCCGCACGTCCGGAGTGGACACTAGAACCTGAATCTAGCGAGTCTGCCAATTCCACCACTCGCGCATAAGCTTTGTCGTTCAAAGCCTGTTTAATATAGCATTTCGCGTGCGGATTGTCAAGCGTATTTTCCGCAACTGCCAGAAAAAATCGCAACGTGTGTCGAAAACGTGAATTTTTTCCGCTCCGGGTGTTCAAATCCGGCGGTATCTGGTATACTATACCGATGAAAAAATGAGACCCGGCCATGCCGGGAACGGAGTTGTGATCAAAATGGATTTGAACCGTGCTGCCCTCAAAGCAGACGCCCGCCGGCGCGCCGCCGGCTACCGCCCGAGTCCGATCCTCGCGGCATTGATCGTCTTTGCCCTCGGGCTGCTCATCTCGACGCTCTCGTCGTACCTGATGGGCGGCGACCGCCTGACCACGGCGCTGACAAACGCCGCGCAGTTTGGCCCCGACGCGGTCGAGCAGGCATACATCAGCTTCTTTGAGCATTACAGTGTGTCCGGTGTTGCGGTCGTGCTCGTCGTCGCGCTGGAGATCATGAACTATATGGTCAGCGTCGGCTTTGTGATTTTCTCGCTGCACGTCAGCCGGGATGAAACGGCCGAGATCGGCAACCTCTTTGACGGGTTCGGCCTCTTCTTCCGCGTGCTGTGGCTGGCGATCCTGCAGGGGCTGTTCGTGTTTCTGTGGAGCTTGCTGCTGGTCGTACCGGGCATCATCGCGGCCTATCGCTACCGGCAGGCGCTGTACCTGCTGCTCGACCACCCGGAGAAGTCCGCCTGGCAGTGCCTGCGCGAGAGCGCAGCGGTCATGCGCGGCCACAAGTGGGAGCTGTTTGTGCTGGATCTGAGCTTCCTCGGCTGGATGCTGCTGAGCGCCCTGTTCGCGCCCGTGTCCATCTGGCTCGACCCGTACCGCGCTATCACGAACGCAAATTATTATAACCGGCTCGTCGGCGCGCAGGGCGGCCCGCGCATTTATGAGGGCTCGTTCACCGACATCCCGAACGATCCGCAGTCCTGATGGCTTTATCCCGCCTCCCCCCCCGCCTGCCGTGCGCAGGCGGGGTGTCTTGCGTTGACAAGCCGTGGCTGTGCGGTATAATCTAAAGAGAAACCCGAGGAAAACGAGGTGCACAGATGCAGACGGAAAAGAGCGGCCGCCCGCAGGCGATGATCGCCATGAGCGGCGGCGTGGATTCGAGCGTGGCGGCATACCTGATGCAGCAGGCGGGTTACGACTGCATGGGCGTGACCATGAAGCTGTATGAAAACGAGGACGCCGGCGTGCCGCGCGGCCACACCTGCTGCGCGCTCGACGATGTGGAGGATGCCCGCCGCGTGGCCTATGCGCTGGGCATGCCGTACTATGTCTTTAATTATAAGGATGCGTTCCGTGAGCAGGTCATGGCGCGCTTTGCCGCGGCCTATCAGCACGGGGCGACGCCGAACCCCTGCCTGGACTGCAACCGGTATCTGAAGTTCGGCCTGCTGGAGACACGCGCCCGCGCGCTCGGGTGCGACGTGCTGGCGACCGGGCACTATGCCCGCGTCGAGCAGCTGCCGGACGGGCGCTACACGCTCAAAAAGGCCGTGGACGCCACAAAGGATCAGAGCTATGTGCTCGCCTGGCTCACGCAGGAGCAGCTCGCGCACACGCGCTTTCCGCTCGGCGGTCTGCACAAGACCGAGGCACGGGAGATCGCCGAGGCGCATGGCTTCTGCAACGCGCACAAGCACGACAGTCAGGACATCTGCTTTGTGCCGGACGGTGACTATGCCGCCGCGGTCGAGCGGCTGACCGGCGCGCACAGCGAGCCCGGCCGCTTCGTGGACACGCAGGGCAAGGTGCTTGGAACGCACCGCGGCATCATCCACTATACGATCGGCCAGCGCCGCGGGCTCGGCATCGCGGCCGAGACGCCGCTGTACGTCTGCGGCATCGATGTGCCGCGCAACGAGGTCGTGCTCGGGCGCAATGACGATCTGTTTTCGACCGAGCTGGATGCGAGCGGCTGCAACTGGATCTCCGGCGACGTGCCGGGCGCGCCGCTGCACGTGACGGCCCGCATCCGCTACCGGCAGCCGGCGCAGCCGTGCACCGTCACGGCCACGGGGCCGGACACGGTGCACGTGTCGTTTGAGACCCCACAGCGCGCCATCACGCGCGGCCAGGCCGTCGTGTTCTACGACGGGGACACGGTGCTCGGCGGCGGCACGATCGACTGAACTGTGATTTTTGGAAGGGAGGCGCGGCCGTGTCCGTGACGCTCTATCTTGCGATCCCCTGTTATAACGAGGAGACGGTCCTGCCGGAGACGGCGCGCCGCCTGCGGGAGAAATTCACCGCCCTGCGCGCCGCCGGGACGATCGGCCCCATGAGCCGCATCTGCTTCATCGACGACGGCTCGAAGGATGCCACCTGGCAGCTCATTTCCGACCTGCATGCGCGCGATCCGGTCTTTTCCGGTATCCGCCTGTCGCGCAACCGCGGCCACCAGAACGCGCTGCTGTGCGGCCTGATGACGCTGCGGAATCGCGCCGACTGCGTCATTTCCATGGACGCCGACCTGCAGGACGACATTGATGCCATCGATGCCATGCTCACGGCCTTTCAGAACGGGAATGATATCGTCTACGGCGTGCGCGCCAGCCGGAAGCAGGACTCTGCCTTCAAGCGCGCCACCGCACAGGGGTATTACCGCCTGCTGCGCGCGCTCGGTGCGGACGTGGTGTATAATCACGCCGACTACCGGCTCATGAGCCGCCGCGCGCTCGACGCACTCGCGGAGTATAAAGAAGTCAATCTGTTCCTGCGCGGGCTCGTGCCGCTCGTGGGCTACCCGAGCACGGTCGTGTATTACGAGCGCGGCAAGCGCTTTGCGGGCGAAAGCAAGTACCCGCTGCGCAAGATGCTCTCGTTCGCGTGGGAGGGTGTGTCGTCGCTGACGGTCTCGCCGCTGCGGCTCATCACGCGCATCGGCATCGTGATGTTCCTCGTCAGCATCGCCATGCTCATCTATTTTCTCGTGCGCTATTTCACCGGCCACACCGTTGCCGGGTGGTCGAGTCTCGCCGTGTCCATCTGGGCCATCGGCGGGCTGCAGCTACTGGCCATCGGCGTGGTGGGAGAGTACATCGGCAAGATCTATCTTGAGACGAAGGCGCGCCCGCGCTACCGCATCGAGACGGAGCTTGATGACCGGGAGGCGGAGCTTTGAAGCGCCTGCGCACGCTCTTTGACGCGAAGCTGTGGAAGTTTCTGCTCGTCGGCGTGATCAACACGCTCGTCGGCACGGGCATCATGTTTGGATTGTATAACCTTGCCAACTGCTCGTACTGGGTGTCCTCGGCGGCAAACTACGTGCTCACGAGCATCCTGAGCTTTTTCCTCAACAAGCATTTTACGTTCCAGAGCCGGGAGCGCGGCGCGGGTCAGGTCGTGCGCTTCGCGGCGAACATCGCCGTCTGCTACCTGATCGCCTACGGCATCGCAAAACCGTTGTGTCTGCGCCTGCTTGCCAACGCTGCGGTGAGTACGCGCGATAATGTGGCCATGCTCGTCGGCATGGTGCTCTTCACCGGTCTGAATTACCTCGGCCAGCGCTTTTTTGCCTTCCGCAGCCCGAAAACCGAAGAAAAATGAGACCCATTCCCGGATGTGCAGCATCCGGGAATTCTTTTTTGAAAAAATGCAGATATCCTATTGACAAATGGGAGGAAAAATGGTTATATAAACACATGAACAATCATTCATATGTTCAAACGAAAGTGAGGAGATCCCATGGCAGAACCGAGACCCGACAGCGCACCGGCGTGCGAATATCTCAACGTGCACGAGGACGCGGTGGCGCAGGTGCTTGCGGCCCTGCCGGACGATGAGACGCTCTACGACCTGTCGGAGCTGTTTCGCGTCTTTGGCGATTCGACGCGCATCAAGATCCTCTATGTGCTCTTTGAGAGCGAGCTGTGCGTGTGCGACATTGCGCGGCTGCTGAACCTGACGCAGTCGGCGGTCAGCCACCAGCTGCGCATTTTGAAGGCGTCGAACCTCGTCCGCTTCCGGCGGGAGGGCAAGACCGTGTTTTATTCCCTGGACGACGATCACGTCCGGTCCGTGCTGGCCCTCGGCATGGAGCATGTGCTGGAAAAATGATGGCCCGGCCATCTTTTCAAATAACATTCAATGACAGATGAAGGAGCGTACATCATCATGGAAAAGACCTATAAGATCGAAGTAGACTGCGCCAACTGCGCGGCGACCATCGAGCGGCACGTGGCAAAGCTCAAGTGTGTCAAGGAAGTGACCGTGAGCTATATGGCACAGAAAATGCTGGTCGAATATGCCCCCGGTGTGGACGAGACCGAGGCCAAGGCGGAGATCCTCAAGACCGCGCTCAAGGTCGAGCCGGACTTCCGCTTCGAGGACTGAATATCATGACACGCGAACAGAAAAGGTCGCTGCTGCTCATAGCAGCAGCGGCCGTGCTGCTCATTGGGCTGCACTTTGTGCCGGTCACGGGCTGGCTCAAGCTCGTGCTGTATCTTATCCCGTATCTGCTCGTCGGCGGCGAGACGCTCGTCGATGCCTGCAAGGGCATTTATAACCGCCAGCCGTTCGACGAAAACCTGCTCATGGCCGTGGCCACCATCGGCGCGATGGTGCTCGGGGACTATCCCGAGGCCGTGTCCGTCATGCTGTTTTACCAGATCGGCGAGTTGTTTGAGAGCTACGCCGTCGGCCGCAGCCGCCGGAACATCGGCGATCTGATGGACATCCGCCCGGACTATGCCAATGTTGAGACGGCGGACGGCGTTGCGCGCGTGAAGCCCGAGCAGGTCGCGGTCGGCGATACGATCGTCGTCAAGCCCGGCGAGCGCGTCCCGCTCGACGGCACGGTGCTCACGGGCACGTCGGCGCTGAATATGAGCGCCCTGACCGGTGAGAGCGCCCCCGTGGACGTCGCGGAGGGCAGCACCGTCGTCAGCGGCAGCGTGAACCTGTCGGGTGTGCTGCGCCTGCGCGTGGAGAAGGTGTATGCCGAGTCCACGGTCGCGCGCATCCTCGAGCTGGTGGAAAATTCCTCGCTCAAAAAGGCGCACACTGAGCGCTTCATCACGAAGTTTGCCCGCGTCTACACGCCGTCCGTTTGCGGTGCGGCGCTCGCGCTGGCGATCCTGCCGCCGGTCGTGCGGCTCATTATGGGCATCCCGGCAGAGTGGGGCGACTGGATCTACCGCGCGCTGACGTTCCTCGTCATCAGCTGCCCGTGCGCGCTCGTGATCTCGATCCCGCTGTCGTTCTTCGGCGGCATCGGCGGCGCGTCCGCCCGCGGTATCCTCATCAAGGGTTCGAGCTATCTGGAGATGCTGGCCAAGACCGACCGTGTCGTCTTTGACAAGACCGGCACGCTCACGCGCGGCACGTTCGCCGTCACGGCGGTGCATCCCGCGCAGCCGGAGCTGTCCGAGCAGGCGCTGCTGCAGCTTGCGGCGGCGGCAGAGCAGTTTTCCGATCACCCGGTCAGCCAGAGCCTGCGCCGCGCGGCCGGAGAGCTTGCGGCCGACCTGGTCACGACGGACGCCAAAGAGCTCGCCGGTCACGGCGTGACCGCGCAGGTCGGCGGCCAGTCTGTTGCCGCCGGCAACACGAAGCTGATGGACACCCTCGGCCTGACCGTGCCCGCGGTCAATGAGACCGGTACGGTCATCCACGTCGCGGCCGACGGCGCGTATCTCGGCTACATCGTCATCTCCGACGAGCCGAAGACCGGCTCGCGCGAGGCGGTGGCCCGCCTGCGGGCGGACGGCGTGCGCGTCGTCATGCTCACCGGCGACCGGAAGAGCGCGGCCGACGCCGTGGCGGAGGAGCTGGGCATCGCGGAGGTGCACAGTGAGCTGCTGCCGGAGGATAAGGTCACGCAGGTCGAGCGGCTGCTCGGCGAGGGCGCGCCCGGGAAATACCTTGCCTTCGTCGGCGACGGCATCAACGATGCGCCGGTGCTCGCGCGCGCCGATCTCGGCGCCGCCATGGGCGGCATCGGCTCGGACGCTGCCATCGAGGCGGCGGACATCGTGCTCATGGACGACGATCCGCGCAAGCTCTCGCTGGCCATGCGCATCTCGCGCAAGACCATGCGCCTCGTCTGGGAGAACATCGTCTTTGCGCTGGCCGTCAAGGCCGTCTGCCTCGTGCTCGGCGCGCTCGGCATTGCGAACATGTGGGTCGCCATCTTCGCCGACGTCGGCGTTATGGTCCTGTGTGTGCTCAACGCCGCCCGCGCGCTCAATACGAAGCACCTGTAATGCTGATCTCTGTATGAAACAGGATAGAAAAGAGGCCGCCGAAAGGCGGCCTCGATCTTTTAGCGTGTCTGTGCCAACAAAAAAGAAACTGCGCAGTGGGGGAGCTCGAGGGGGGCAAGACCCGCCTCGAATCCGATCCAAAGCAAAAGTCCTGATGGATCAGGGCTTTTGCGCGTCCGGCATTTTGCTATGAAAAAGGCCGGACGGCGAAAGCGCGTTCAGGAAAGTTCGGTACGGACTTTCCTGACAAGCTGAGACCGCCGTCGGCGGCCTTTTTTCATGCCTTTTTCACGTGCACCGGCGGAAGCTGCTGTCCGTGAGGACGCGCGCGCAGATCAGCCCCAGCGGCAGGGAGACGACGATCAGCAGCGAGGCGACGAGCCACGACGCGCTGTCGCTCAGGTTCATTGTGCCCAGATCGTACACGGCGCGGTAGAAATACAGCCCCGGTACCATGATGACGATCGACGGCACGGTGATCGTGATGCGCGGGTAGCCCGAGCGCCGCTTATACACGGAGGCGAGCAGGCCCGCCGTCAGCGCGCCGAAAAACGCGGCCGCTGCCGGCGGGAAGCCGGCCAGACTGACGAGCTCGAGCCGCAGGGTGTTCGATATCGCGCCGATCACGGCGGCGACGGACGCGAGCTTCACGGGACTGTTGAACATCAGCGAGAAGCCGAACACACCGCAGAAGCTCATCGCCAGCCGCAGCAGGATGCGCGCCCAGACGGGCAGCCCCAGCGGCAGAAAATCCATCGGCTGCAGCCGCAGCAGCAGCGCCATGAGCCAGGCGGTCAGCGTCGCCACGACGACGATCATGATCGCGTAGGCCAGCCGCTCAAGTCCGGAGCGCATGTCCTGCTTGGACATGTCGATGCCGCTCGTGATGAACGGGAAGCCCGGAATGATGAACAGCATCGCGCAGATATACCCCGCCTGATGCTGTGGGTCGATGGGCCAGAGCAGCGATGCCAGCCGGAACAGCCCGGCATAGACCAGACATGCTGCCGCAACGGACAGGGCGATGCAGCCAAACAGCGTCAGGTGCCGTTGCGTCAGCCGCGCGCGCACATACTGCCCGACGCCCGCGCCCAGAAAGGCCAGCAGCATCTCGATCGGCCCGCCGCCGAGCAGGAACGTGAATCCGCCGCAGGCGAGCGCTGACGCCAGCCCCTGCTGCAGCGGGGTATAGCTGCCGCCTGCCTGCGCGATCTCGTCGAGCCGGGTGTGCAGGTCGTCCGCCGTCATGTACACGCCGTCGAGCGGAAAACGCTTGACAAAGCGCTCGAGCTGGTCGAGCTTGGCGGTGTTGACGCCGGTGGCCGTCAGCGTCAGCGTCTGGGCGAACGTGTTCTCGCCGTCGGAGCAGGTGTACTCGATGGACAGCAGCCCGATGTCGGCGGCGCACACAAGACCGAGCGCCTCGGCGATTTCGTTCATGGAGCTGCGCACACGCCATGCGCCGGTGCCGCACGAGAGCAGCAGCAGACCGACCCGGCCGACGAGGCCGGCGCGGATGGGAAGCGGCGCCTGTGAGACGGGCAGCTCTTTCTGATCCCGGATGGGGTCATGCCACGGGATCTGCATATGATTTGGTTTGATGATCGGATGATGCAACGTATTTCACGCCTTTTTTGAAAATTCGGACTGTATTGTAGTCTTGTGCGCGCCGGAAGTCAAGAGCGGACGATCAGACGGCCCGCCAAAAACCGATGCGCAAGCGGAGACGGCCTGTCATTTGACAGGCCGCCCTGCTGGATTTGTTCAGAAAAGATCGCCGTCGTGGGTGTCTACATAAAACAAATACGGTTTTCCGTTCGCCGTGAAGGTGATGTGGTAGGCATCGCGGCCGGAAACCTGCACACGCTGGACATTGACGTCGCGGATGTCCGGCAGCGAAATGCCAAGCTCCTGCAGCACACGGCTCAGGGCTTCGGATATGCTGATCTCCGAACCTGCGGGGGCGGCGGAATCGTCCGGCTTTCCCGGCGTGGCCGGGGTGTCCGGCGTCTGTGCGGGCTGCTCCGGGCGCTGCACGTCGAGAATCTCGCCGGTGCGTGCGGCGATCGTGTAGCAGTATTCCCCGCCGGCCGCCGCAAAGCGGACACGCGCTTTGCCCCCCGATCTGCCGCTGGACCGCGCCTGGTTGCGACCATCGTGCACCGCATCGCCGGAGCACCGGATGCGGCCGGCACGAACATGCCCTTCCGCGATGTCCCGGCCGGTGCCTACTATGCGCAGCCCGTCCTCTGGGCCTATCACACCGGCGTGGTCAACGGCTGCGGCGCGGACACGTTCTGCCCCACGCAGGCCATCAGCCGTCAGGATCTGACGGTCATCCTCTACCGCTATGCCTGCCTCGCGGGCATTGCAGACGCGGCGCAGTCGGAGAACGTCCTGAGCGGCTTTGCCGATGCGGGCGCTGTCAGCGATTATGCCCGCGCGGCGCTGGCCTGGGCCGTGGAAAACGGCATTCTCTACGGCAGGGACGATCATCGCATCGATCCGCGGGGCACGGCGACGCGCGCCGAGTGCGCGGCGCTCCTGTGGCGCTTTGTCAGCCAGTATTCTCTCGCTTAACACCGCGCTGTCCCGTGCGTGTTGCATCCCCCATTCCCGTAACTGCGGGGCGGTTTTTCAGCTGCTTTGCAGCTGAAAAACCGCAAGATCTGATTCGAGGCGGGCCTTGCCCCCTCGAGCACCCCCGCTGCACTGCGGACGTTCTCTTGCGCGGAATGCGGAGCGCGGCGATAGAAACGCCCGCCCCAAAGCCGAAGCTTTGGGGCGGGCGCTGCCGCTTGTTTTATCCGGCGAGGAACAGCCGCCGGTACTCGCGCGGGCTGCAGTAGCCCGCCGCGCACTGCGAAAAGGCGTCGCCGAGAAAGAGCCTGTCCGTGTAGATCTCGATGATGGAAAACCGCTCGCCCGGCGCGGCGGCCAGGATGCGGATCTCGGCGTCGAGCAGCGGGCGGTACTCCGCCTCGCAGGCGTCCGTGATGCACATGTCCGGCTGCCAGCAGAAGGTCTGCTGCACATCGCAGCCGCAGATGACAGCGTCAAAGGCGGCACCGTCGCGGATCGCGTGGTCAATGTACGTTCGCAGGGTCATGATTCTTCTCCTCCCATGTCCATGTTGTGTTTCTGTTTTCTCCCTTTTATCACAGCATAGCACATGCAAAGTCCAATAATCAGGACAGTGAGCGTTCAGATTCCGTTAATTTTGCGCCGCGCGCAGCCACGCAATCTCCTGCGCGTACCCGGCGTCGTCGTTCGGCGTCTCGAGGATGAACGGCAGCTCCGCCAGCGCCGGGTGCCGGGTGACGCGCACGAGCGCCTCCGGCGGGATGCAGCCGTCGAGCAGCTTTGCGTGCCGGTCCTTGTGGCTGCCGCAGGGGTTGAGGCTGTTGTTGAGGTGCACGGCGTGCAGGCGCTCGAGCCCGATCACGCGGTCAAACTCCGAGAGCACACCGTCAAGGTCGCCGGCGATGTCATACCCCGCGTCCCAGATGTGGCACGTGTCGAGGCAGACGCCGATGTGCTCCGTCAGCTCCACGCGGTCAATGATGGCGCGCAGCTCCTCGAAGCGGCCGCCGACCTCGCTGCCCTTGCCGGCCATGGTCTCGAGCAGGACGGTCGTGGTCATGTCGGGGAAGAGGACCTCATTGAGCAGCGCGGCGATCTTCTCAATGCCCACGTCGATGCCCTGCCCGACGTGGCTGCCGGGGTGAAAATTATAGAGCTGGCCGGGCGTGTGCTCCATGCGCTGCAGGTCGTCGGAAAAGGCCATGCGCGCAAACTCCGCCACGTTCGCCTTGGCTGCGCAGGGGTTGAGTGTGTAGGGCGCGTGCGCGACCAGCCGGTCGATGCCTGCGCGGGCGCATTCGGCGTGAAAGGCTGCAATGTCTGCTTCCTCAATGGGTTTGGCGCTGCCGCCGCGGGGATTGCGCGTGAAGAACGCGAACGTGTTTGCGCCCAGCGCCTCCGCGCGCTTTGCCATGGCGAGATACCCGCCTGCGGAGGAAATGTGACAGCCGATCCGGAACATACGATCACCTCAAAGAATGGATGTCCCCATCATAGCACACCGCGCGGCGGCTGCCAAGCTTGCCACCGCGCCGCGGATGGTGTATGCTGTTTCACAAAGTAAAAAATGAGGGTAGGAGATATGCAATGAGTCTGTTTCACAAAGCAAGGGCAGAGAAGCCACCCGTAGATTGGAGCCGCGCATACTTCGCTGCGCCGAAGTTTTATGGCAAACCGGATGGTGCTCCATTTGGAGCGATCGCGTTAACAGAGGGGACAGAGACGGTCTTGCCGAAAGCCCCGCAAAAGGAATATGCGGTGGATGGAAAGCCGGTGGCGGATTGGAAGATCGTTCTGGTCAGCACGACAAAAGACTGTGTGATCGGAGACAGTGACTATTTTTGCGCCTTGGCTAAGCTCAAGAATTATGTGCAGGACACCAATGACGACGCGGTTTTGATTCGGGCGCTGTCGTTGGAAGAATTAGAAGCGATCGCGGAGTGATTTTTTGCATACCACGGAAAAGGGGAGGACAGGCCATGCAGCCGTATGAACTCATTCGCTCCGGCCGCCGCACGCTGGCGCTCGAGCTGCGCGGCGGGCGCGTGATCGTGCGCGCGCCGTACCGGACATCCCAGGCGGCGATCGACCGCTTTGTTGCCGCGCACGCTGACTGGATCGCGCGCGGGCTGGCCAAACAGGAGGCCCGCGCTGCCGCACACCCCGAGCCGACGGACGCCGAGCGGGCAGCCTACATCCGGCAGGCGAAGGCTTACCTGCCGCAGCGCGTGGCGTATTATTCCGAGCGGATGGGGCTTTACCCGACGCAGGTGCGCATCACGGGCGCGCGCACGCGCTTTGGCAGCTGCAGCTCGCAGGGGCACATCTGCTTTTCGTGGCGGCTGATGCAGTACCCGCCGGAGGCGATTGACTACGTTGTCGTGCACGAGCTGGCGCACCTGCGCTACATGAACCACGGCGCGGAGTTTTACGCGCTCATCGCGCGCTATCTGCCGGACTGGAAGGCCCGCCGCGCCCTGCTGCGGGCGTGAAAAAGCACCGGAGGACGATCTGTCCTCCGGTGCTTTTCATTCGGAATTGACTTTTTGCACCCGCTGCGTGTAAACTATTCATTCAGGAATCAAGGAGGGATGTACCATGAAGCAGGCGATCGCGCTGGCCGGCGGCGGCACGAAGGGCGCGTATCAGGTCGGCGCGTGGAAGGCGATGCGGGAGCTGGGCATCCCGTTTGACATCGTTACGGGCACGTCCATCGGCTCGGTCACGGCGGCGCTGATGGTGCAGGGCGATTTTGACCGCGCGTGGGAGCTCTGGACGCACATCACGGAAGAGCAGATCATGCTCGAGCGCGCCGACGCCACGCCGCACGAAAAGCGCGAGCTGGCGGCGTTGGCTGAGCACCCGGAGCAGCTCATCGCGCGTGTGAAGGACTGGGCGGACCTCAACCGCCGTACGGCGGACATCACGCCGTACCGCGCGCTCGTGCACCAATATCTCGACGAGGCGCGCTTTTTCGCCTCGCCGGTGGATTTCGGACTCATGACGGCGCGTTTCCCGTCGTTCCAGCCGGTCGAGGTGCGCAAGCAGGACATTGCACCCGGCTACCTGCCGCAGTGGATCCTCGCGTCGTCGGCGTGCTACCCGATGTTTCCGATGTGCGAGATCGACGGGCAGAACTACCTCGACGGCGCGTACTCGGACAATCTGCCGATCGGCACGGCGTTTCGCCTCGGCGCTGACCGCGTCATCGCCATCGGCCTCAAGCCGGAGACGCCGGAGAAAAAATATACCAACCACCCGCTCGTGACCTACATCGCCCCGGCGGAGCCGCTGGGCAAGCTGCTGGAGTTCGACCCCGACGCACTGCGTCACAGCATCGCCCTCGGCTATACGGACACGCTGCGCGTGCTCGGCAGCTATATCGGCCATACCTACACGTTCGAACCCGACGGGCAGACGCTGCTCGAGGGCGTCGCGCGCGACTATCTGCTCTGGCTGCTGCGCCGGGAGCTGACGCCGCCGGACTCCATGCTGGACTTTTTCCGCAGCGACACGCCGCTGACCGACCGCGTCCTCAGCGACCAGCACAGCGACTTGACGGCCTGCGCGCTCGCGGGCGCGGAGTGCGTGCTCGAGGCGTATGCCTATCCGCGCGGGGAGATCTACGATCTCAAGCTCCTGCTGCCGGAGCTGGCCATGCGTCTGACGGAGGATGAGGACACGCCGGCGCTCGAGCGCGCGCACGCGCTGTGCGCGTCGCTGGGCAGCGAGCATTTCTTCACGCAGCTCGCCCCGCTCACGCCGCGCTATGACGCCAGGGACATCTTCCTCGCCACGCTCACGCTCTATCTGCGCGAGCAGACGGCCTGACGGGCAGGTTTTTGTTGCACTCGCGGGAAAAATCGGGTATACTATCTAAGTTTGATATTCGAAAGAACAACAGAGGAGCGGACTATGGATCTGAAACAGGAAATCGAGCGCCGCCGGACGTTTGCGATCATCTCGCACCCGGACGCCGGCAAGACGACGCTCACGGAAAAGCTGCTGCTGTACGGCGGGGCCATCCAGCTCGCCGGCTCGGTCAAGGGCAAGGCGACCGCGCGCCACGCGGTCTCGGACTGGATGGAGCTCGAAAAGCAGCGCGGTATCTCCATCACGTCGTCGGTCATGCAGTTTGAATACGAGGGCTATTGCATCAACATCCTCGACACCCCGGGTCACCAGGACTTTTCGGAAGACACCTACCGCACGCTCATGGCGGCGGACAGTGCCGTCATGGTCATCGACGCGGCCAAGGGCATCGAGCCGCAGACGCGCAAGCTCTTCAAGATCTGCGCCATGCGCCACATCCCGATCTTCACGTTCATCAATAAGCTCGACCGCGAGGCCCGCGACCCGTTTGAGCTCATGGAGCAGCTGGAAAACGAGTTCGGCATCGGCACTTATCCGGTCAACTGGCCCATCGGCTGCGGGCACGACTTCAAGGGCGTGTTCGACCGCGACCGCCGTGAAATTCTGGCGTTTCAGGAGTTTCACCGCGGGCAGAACAAGATCCGCCCCATCGAGTGCGAGCTCACGGACGTTGAGCGGCTCGACGAGCTGATCGGGCCGCGCCAGCGTGAAAAGCTGACCGAGGATATCGAGCTGCTCGACGGCGCGGGCTACGCCTTCGACCTCGACGAGGTGCGCGCCGGCCGGCTCAGCCCGGTGTTCTTTGGCTCTGCGCTGACGAATTTCGGCGTCGAGCCGTTTCTGGAAAACTTCCTGCACATGACGATGCCGCCGCTGCCGCGCACGACGGCCGACGGCGTGGTCGACCCGATGCAGCCGGCGTTTTCCGCGTTCGTATTTAAAATTCAGGCGAACATGAACAAGGCCCACCGCGACCGCATCGCCTTCATGCGCATCTGTTCGGGCAAGTTCGAGCGCGACCATGAGTACCTGCACGTGCAGGGCGGCAAGACGCTCAAGCTCGCGCAGCCGCAGCAGCTCATGGCGCAGGAGCGTGCGATCATCAATGAGGCCTACGCCGGCGACATCATCGGCGTGTTCGACCCCGGCATCTTCTCCATCGGCGACACGATCTGCGACCCGAAGCTGCGCGTGCGCTTCGAGGGCATCCCGACGTTCGCGCCGGAGCACTTTTCCGTCATCTCGCAGGTGGACACCATGAAGCGCAAGCAGTTTGTCAAGGGTGTCACCCAGATCGCGCAGGAGGGCGCCATCCAGATCTTCCACGAGCCGAACAGCGGCATGGAGGAGGTCATCGTCGGTGCGGTCGGCGTGCTGCAGTTCGAGGTGCTGGAATACCGGCTCAAGAATGAGTACAACATCGACATCCGCCGCCACGACCTGTCATATTCCTACATCCGCTGGATCACGAGCGAGGGCACCGACCCCACGGCGCTCAACCTTGCTTCCGACACGAAGTGGGTGCAGGACTTCCGCGGCCACAACCTGCTCATCTTCAATAATGAGTGGAGCATCCGCTGGGCGGAGCAGAAAAATCCCGGCCTGACGCTGGCGGAGTTCAGCCGGAACTGGTAAAAAAGATTGCAAATATGTATGCAAAACGCACGAAGGCCTTTCGAGAGAAGGGCGCTTCGTGCGTTTTGCGTATGGACAGGAAATGAAATCTTTTGTGGAGTCGGCAAATTGAGTGATTGGGCGAATATACCAAAACAAGATACAACAATTTGAAATAAATAATAATATTTATAAAAATAAGCAATAAAAGGTTGACGCAGAGAGGACGATATGGTAAATTTAACATAAAAAAGGATTTTATATCTAAAGATAGGAAGCCGATGTAAATTTTGAAGTTTTGACTCGCGTCTAAAACTAGAATTGATTCCATACAGTTAGGAGATGATTCCGATGTGCTGAGTGCAATTTGGTGTGATTGTGATTTTAAAATAATGCTCAACCCCAATCCATGAAGATCGTGGAACAACGTGTTATCCAAAAATACTTGAGGAGGAATAAATATGAAAAGAACTTTATGTTTGATTTTAGTGGCACTAATGTGTTGCTCTCTCCGCTCAAGCAGTTGCGACCGATATTGTTTATGATGGAGAAGAGTATGTTTATTATGATGACTACATGACTTTTCAATCAGAAGATGATGTGCACGAGGCCGTTTCTGGCGGATCAATCCATCAGACACCGGCTGAAATAAATTATGTTGCTGGGCAACTGATATATCATGAGATGTCGGGAGGACAAGGACTTTTTAATTACTACGCATATTTTGAAAGCAGAGGGTTTCTCGCACGACAATTCGTCAGATACTTATCCAATTCTTGGGCAAAAACTGATGGATATACATGGAGTCAAACAAATACGGTCAATATGGGCTTTAGCGGTAGCGCTTCTCTCAACTTTGCAAAAAAAGTTGCAGTTCAGGCGGGCTTAAGCGTATCGCGATCAACAAGCTATGCTTTGGCTACTCACATCCCGGCAGATGCATCCCGTTTTAGCAAACTGGGCTTTGCGAGCGATATGAACAGACTTTCGTATCGGTACAAAGTATATAACGCAGCTGGGGTCTGTACGATGTCTACCATCGATACCGTAACGTGCCCAACTGTTGATTCCTATCTTATCGTATATTATCAGTAAGGGGGTGTCCATCATGGAGCACAGATGGCCAAGTCTATTTAGAAGTTTCTGCATTACGCTGGTGCTCCTGCTGTCGTTGGGCTTGTGTGGCTGCAAGGCGCAGCCGGAGGCGGATACGTTCTTTTTCCAATACGAAGGCTACTTTGCGGCGCCGGTATCGTCTACGCTGACCGTGGCGATCACTGGATTCAGCACAAAGGAAGCATGCGCCGCGGTGTTTCAGAATGCAGCGTCCATGTCCTTTGAGGGGAATGATGCGGTGCGGATCCAGAAGTTTTCCATAGAGCCGCACGAGTCCATTGGAGCTTACAGCGCGTGTGCGGTGAGTGCAACGCTGGCGTTTGAAACGGCAGGCGTGACGGATGCAACGGCGCTGTGTGTGCAATTTCAGGATGGGAGCGAGCAGACGTACTCAATTGGAATGTGGACGTTCGACGTGCAGGACGCACCGGATCACTCGGAACTGCTGAATGTCTTGTCGTCCCCAGCATCAAATCGGGTTGGAAATATGTTCCCGTACCATTATGAGCTGCTGGATCGGGCCGCATCCATCCGGTCTATCCAATATGGACCGGATCAAATCGCCGATGTGGCGGACGGCATCACGGTATACGACGGCGTTGCGGAAGGGAAGCTGGCGCTCTCAGGTGACGCGCCGGTGCGGCTGATCCGCCCGCGCATCACGGTGGAACAGAACGGCGAAGCCTACAGCGTTTATGGTATTTGCTGCTATTGCGGCGCGCTGGATGTGACGGAAGCGGACATACAGGCGGCGCGGGACGCGGCCGGCAGAACAGCATAGAAACAGGATGATCGCGCAGGAGAGTTCTCCTGCGCGATTTTTGGCAAAATACGGTCATCGGGATTTTGCGCTTTCATATCCGATCTGCCCCAAACCGACAGGTTTCTTCCGGCCCTTTGTGTATACTGCTGTCAAACGAAAGCGAGGGGGGGAGACGATATGAAACAGCTCCGCTTTGTGATCCTGATTATGCTCATCATGCTGCTGCTGTGTCCGGCTGCGCGTGCGGCGCAGGCGCAGCAAATGCAAAAACCTCCTGCAGCGCAGGAGGTTTTTCCTTATGCAGGTATGGATGCTCAGAACAGATCCTCGACCACTTTCTCGGGCGGGACTTCCAGCAGCGCCGGGTTGTGCATGAACATCTTCATGTACTTGAACGAGGAGGCGTAATAGTACCCGTCGCACACGCGCTCGTCCATGACGGCCATGAAGTCGATGTACTTGCGCTCAACCGGCTTGCCCTCGCGGTCAAGCTCGACCGCCTTGCGCTTGGCGCCGAAGGCGATGAACATCGGCAGGTTGCCGAAGTTGTACAGGTGGTGATAGATCGGCGGGATGCCGAGCGAGCCCATGTCGGTGATGATCATCGAGCCGTGGAAGGGGCTGGCGTCGAGCAGCTTCTGCGGGATGACGCCGAAGTAATCCATCACGCGCAGGCAGCCGATGGCGAAGCGCAGCAGGAAACGCGGCAGCTTCAGCAGCGCGCCGGCGACCTGCTCGGTGTTGTTGTCCTGGTCGCCGTACTTGATCTCGTCGATCTTCTCGTTCATCTTGCGGTAGACGTCAAAGATCGTGTCCGTCGGGGCGAAGACGGCCTTGATGGTCGTCTCGTTCGAGGTGGTGGACATGCTGCGGCGCACGGTCAGCACGACCTCGATATTGTTGCGCGCATAGATGCGCCGGCCGGCCACGAAACGGTTGATGCCGGGGCGCATGGAGACCATACGGATGTAGGCCGCAATGAACAGATGCAGGTAGCCGAGGCCCTTGTAGCCCTCGAGGCGCTTCTGGCGCAGCCAGCGGTCGGTGTTCGTGATCTCAATGCAGTCCTCAAACTGATTGCAGGCGTCGTTCTTCGTGGGCATGATGTAGGGCATGAACTTGTAAAACGGTGCGAGGGACTGAATCAGGCGGCCGTCCTTGCGGTCACCGAAACGGCGTTTGCTTTCCATGAAAGTACCTCCGAATATGCGAATATAGTTCAAACTTTTTAACTTTAGCAAAAATATTATAGGCTATTTCCGGCACAATAGCAAGTGGAAAAACATTTTAAGTGTTGAAATCTTGCATTTCCCAACATTTTGTTCATTTTTTCATCAGAAATTATGAATGTTCCCATTGCGAGAAATCATGCAAATCCGATAACGTTAAATTTTCGCCAATGACGTGAAAAAGCTAGCAGGATCAATAGTTTTTTAACACATAGGTGTTTGAATTTTGACAGACAATTTTGGGCAATTTTACTTGATTAACAGCGGTGAATAAGGTAAAATACCTACATTATGTAGAAACAGTTCGTGAAAACGGGCGTTGCGCGGCATAATAACAGTTTGATTCGTAGGGAGGTGTACGGATGTCATTTGAGGCGATAACAACGATCAGTGACGCAGAAAACCGGGCCAGACAGATCAAAGCCGACGCGCAGGCAGCCGCTGCGGCGGCAGTGGAAGCGGCCCAGGCCGAGGGAAAGGCAGTGATAGAGGCTGCCGTCGGTAAGGCGCAGCAGGAGCTGCAGACGCTGCGGGCCAAATCGGATGAAAAGGCGAAGGCGGATGCGGAAACGCTGGCGGCGGAGACCAAGAACAAGGAAGCTGCCATGCGCATCAAGGCTAAGACCAATCTGGATCGGGCTGCATCACTCATCGTGGAAAGGATTGTGAACGGCTGATGGCCATTGTACACATGAAAAAGCTGCGGCTCATGGTCGTTCGCCGGCAGAAAGATGAGCTGCTCCGGGATCTGATGCTGCTCGGCTGCGTGCAGATCTCGGAACCGGACGCCTTGCTTGCGGACGCGGAATCTGCCGCAGTCCTGCGTCAGGAGAGCGGCAATGTGACGGAGGTGCGCAGTGAACTCACGCGCCTGACCGCCGCGCTCAAGCTGCTCGACAAGTATGCGCCGGTCAAGTCCAGGCTGCTCAGCTCCCGGCCGGAGGTCACGGAGGTGGATTTCCTGGATGACGGTGCGTACCGTCAGGAGCTCGATGCAGTCGCACAGATCGAGGAGCTGGAGGCGGCCGTGCGCCGCTACAACGGCGAGGAGGCTAAGCTCCGCAGCAATATGGAGGCCCTGCGCCCGTGGCAGACACTCGATCTGCCGCTGGATCTGGGCGAAACCGTAAGGACCCGCATTTCTCTGGGTATGCTGCCCGCGGCAGTGGATCTTGCCGAGGCTGCAAAAGCGCTGGCGGACGCTGCGCCCGAGTCGCAGTTGTATGAGATCTCTTCGGACAAGGAACAGCACTATGTGCTGCTCATTTGTTTGAAAGAGGAGCTGACGGAAGCCATCACGGCGCTGCGCGCGTCCGGCTTCACGCTGGCAAACCTGAACGGCGCGCCGGGCACGGCAAAGCAGAACATTGAGGACGCGCAGCAGCAGATCGCGGACGTCATCCGCAGGCGTGAGCAGGCGGAGACGGATATTGCCGCCTTTGCCCCGCACCGGGATGCGTTCAAGCTCTGCATCGACCGCGCGAGCGTGAAGCTCGGCCGCGCGGAGGCGGAAGAGCGCCTGGTCGGTACCGAGAGCGTCGTGTGCATGCGCGGCTGGCTCACGGCGCCGGAGGAGGCCAAGCTCACCGCAGTGCTCGCAAAGTATGACTGCGCCTGGGATCTGGCCGATCCCACGGAGGACGAGTACCCCGAGGTGCCGGTCAAGCTGAAAAACAACAAATTTACAGAACCGCTGAACATGGTCACGAACATGTACAGCCTGCCGGCCTACGGCACGGTCGATCCGAACCCGCTCATGGCGCCGTTTTTCATTTTGTTCTACGGCATCATGATGGCGGACATGGGCTACGGCCTTGTGATGATGATCGCGGCGCTCGTTGCGCTCGGCAAGATGAAGCCGAAACGCGGCAGCAAGTATTTCTGCGAGCTGCTGTTCGCCTGCGGCGTGTCGACGTTCCTGCTCGGCATCGTGACAGGCGGCTTCTTCGGCAACGCCGTGCCGACGATCGTGAACATGTTTGGTCACAACGTCAAGCTCGGCATTCTGACAAGCCCGCTGCTCGACCCGCTGACCGATACGACGCAGATCCTCATCGGCGCCATGGTGCTCGGTTTCATCCAGCTCTCGACCGGTATGGTCGTGAACATGGTCATGGAGTGCCGTCAGGGCAAGGTCGGCGATGCGATCTTCAACGAGGGCACCTGGTTCGTGATCTTCGCGGGCCTGGCGCTGTTCGTGCTCAAGATCGGCAACATCGGCGGCGTGCCGGTCGTGCTGTGCATCGGCGTTCTGATGCTGATCTACGGTTCCGGCCGCGAGGCAAAGGGCTTCGGCAAAGTCACCGCCGTGTTCGGCGCGGTCTACAACGGCCTGACCGGCTGGTTCGGCGACATTCTCTCGTATTCCCGACTCATGGCTCTGATGCTGGCCGGCAGCGTCATCGCGCAGGTGTTCAACACCCTCGCCGCGATGCCGTCGAGCGGCGGCGTGACGGTCGTGTCGATGATCGTGTTCATCATCATCTTCCTGTTGGGCCATTTGCTCAACTTCGGCCTGAACCTGCTCGGCTGCTTCGTGCATGACCTGCGTCTGCAGTGCCTGGAGTTCTTCGGCAAGTTCTATGTCGACGGCGGCAAACCGTTCCGCCCGCTCGAGATCAACACGCACTATGTCGACGTGGAAAATCATAATTTCTAATCATTCGTATTCAAGAGATATTTAAGGAGGAAAATGAAAATGGCATTTCTCGAATCCATCGGTGGTCTGGCTCTCGGCCTTCTCGGCGCTGCGCTCGCAGCGGCGCTCGCGTGCATTGGCTCTGCAAAGGGCACCGGCATCGCCGGTGAGGCCGGCGCAGGTCTCGTTTCGGAAGATCCCAGCAAGTTCGGCAAAGCGATGATCATGCAGGTCATCCCGGGCACCCAGGGCCTGTACGGCTTCGTTATCTGGTTCCTGGCTCAGAATCAGATCTTCGCTGCCAACGCTGCCGCTCCGCTGACCGTCGCTCAGGGCCTGCAGTACTTCGCAGCCTGCCTGCCGATCGCGCTCGGCGGTCTGATCTCCGCCATCGCTCAGGGCAAGGTCGCTGCCGCGTCCCTGAACATTCTGGCCAAGAAGCCCGACGACTGGTCCAAGGGCATGATCTTCTGCATCACGGTTGAGTTCTACGCCATCCTCTGCCTGCTGGCATCCTTCCTGATGCTCAACGGCTTGAAGTAATCCCCATCCTCTTCCGACAGAAGGGAACAAAGATCTATGAATGGTATTGAAAAAATCACCGGCCGCATCGAGGCGGACGCGCAGGAGCAGGCGAAGGCCATCGCGGCCGAAGCCGAGGCCAGGTGCGCCGAGATCCGTGCCGATTATGACAAACAGGCGCAGGACCAGTACTGGGCCCGCGTCCGCGACGGTGTGAAAGCGTGCGAGGACCGCGTGCAGCGCATGGGCCGTCTGGCGGAAATGGAAGCCAGAAAGAGCGTCCTTGCCCTCAAGCAGGAGATGGTCGACGCGGCGTTTGCCGCCGCGCTCGATAAGATCTGCACCATGCCGCAGGCGGACTACGTGGCGTATCTGGCCAAACTCGCCGCGCAGGCTGCGACGACCGGCACCGAGACCCTGGTGTTCAACGCCAAGGATCAGGCCGCGTGCGGTCAGGCGGTCGTGGACGCTGCCAATGCGCTGCTCGCGCAGCAGGGCAAGCCCGGCCGGCTCACCATGAGCCAGGCCACGCGCGACCTGCGTGCCGGGTTTGTGCTCCAGCAGGGAGATATCGAGGTCAACTGTGCCGTGGAGACGATCGCAGAGCTCTGCCGCAGTGATCTGGCTGCTCAGGTTGCCGAGGTCTTGTTCGGCGCGTGACCTGCCCCGCCCCGTGCGGGGGGAATGAATTATCCTATATGGGGCGCAGAGTGCTGCGCCGCATGAGGGAGGAACCGAATTGTCTAAAGTAAAAGATACGAATTACCTTGCGATTACGGCAATGCTGGCAGCCCGCGAGACCAAAATGCTTTCCGCTGAGCGCATGGAGCGCATGATCGACGCGCCCACGAACGACGAGGCGGCCAAGATCTTGGAGGAATGCGGCTACGGCGACCTGAGCGGCCTGTCCGCGAAGGAAGCCGGCGCTGCGCTCGAGGCGCACATCGCGGCGCTGTTCGATGAGGTCGAGGGCATGGTCCCGGAGGCGCAGCTCGTGCAGCTGTTCCGCCTCAAGTATGACTACCACAATGCCAAGGCGCTCATCAAGGCGCGGGCGATGGGCGTGGAGTGCGATGCGATCCTGTCGCAGCGCGGCACCGTGGCGCCGCAGAAACTGCTCACGGCGTTTCTCGAGGAGGACTACCGCGACATCCCGCCCATTCTGGCGCAGGCCATGGTCAGCGCCGCCGCGATCCTGGCGCGCACGACCAATCCGCAGGCAGCGGACTTCGAGCTCGACCGCGCGTATTTCGCGCAGATGCTCGCGCTTTCCGACGGCCTGAGCGACGGCGGCTTTGCCAGAGGCTATGTGCAGCTGCAGATCGACAGCGCGAACCTGCGCGCTGCCGTGCGCACGCGCCGCATGGCCAAGGACGCGGACTTTCTCAAGACCGCGCTCATCCCGGGCGGCACGATCGGCACGGACCGCGTGCTCGCGGCGTTCGACTCGGCCGAGGCGCTCACCGCGCTCTACGGCAACACGTGGCTGGGCAATGCGGCGGCTGCCGGCGCGGCGGCCATGAGCGGCGGCGCGCTGACGGCGTTTGAGCTGCTGTGCGACAACGCGCTCATGGGCTACATCCGCGCGGCCAAGCTGCGCAGCTTCGGCGCGGCGCACGTGACCGCGTATCTCGCCGCCATGGAAAACGAGACGACGGCCGCCAGAATGATCCTGACGGGCAGACTCGCAGGGCTTCAGCCCGCGGTCATCCGGGAAAGGCTGCGTGAGACTTATGCTTAAAATTGCAGTTGTCGGCGGTGCGGAGACCGTCATGGGCTTCAAGGCGCTCGGCCTCGAGGCCTGCCCGGTCGCCAATGCCGAGGAGGCGCGCGAGACGCTGCGCCGCCTGACGAAAGACTCTGAGGACTACGCCATCATCTATGTCGAAGAGAATCTGGCGCAGGAGCTTCAGCATGAGATCAACAAATTCAAAGATGTTCCCAAGCCGGCCATCATTCTGATCCCCGGCAGGGAAGGCCCCCTCGGCCTCGGCCAGACCGCGCTCAAGGCGGCCGTCGAGCGAGCGGTTGGCTCTGATATCCTTTAAGGAAAGGAAGAATGAAATTGAGCGGAACCATTACAAAAGTTTCCGGTCCGCTGGTCGTGGCCAATGGCCTTGCCGATGCCAACGTCTCCGACGTTGTGCGTGTCGGCGAGCAGCGCCTGATCGGCGAGATCCTGAATATGACCGGCGACAGCGCGTCCATCCAGGTCTATGAGGAGACCTCGGGCCTTGGCCCCGGCGCGAAGGTCGAGACCACCGGTATGCCGCTGTCCGTGGAGCTTGGCCCCGGCATGCTGGAGAATATCTATGACGGTATCCAGCGCCCGCTGCCCGAGATCCGCGACCTGACCGGCTCCAACATCACCCGCGGCATCGAGGTGCCCGCGCTCAACCGCGAGCGCGTCTGGCACTTTGACCCCGTTGTGCAGCCCGGCACCGCCGTCACCGGCGGCGACGTGATCGGCACCGTCCAGGAGACGACGGCCATCCTGCACAAGATCATGGTGCCCCCGCAGATGAAGGGCACGATCAAGAGCATCACCGGCGGCGACTTCACGGTCGACCAGACCGTCGCCGTGCTCACCGACGCCAACGGCGTCGATCACGAGCTGAACATGATTCAGCGCTGGCCGGTGCGTATCGCGCGCCCCTACGCGCAGAAGTTTGCCCCGAACAAGCCCATGAACAGCGGCCAGCGTATCATCGACACGCTCTTCCCGATCGCCAAGGGCGGCACGGCCGCCGTGCCCGGCCCGTTCGGCAGCGGCAAGACCGTCGTGCAGCACCAGCTCGCCAAGTGGTCGGACGTGGACGTCGTCGTCTACATCGGCTGCGGCGAACGCGGCAACGAGATGACCGACGTTCTCATGGAGTTCCCGGAGCTGACCGACCCGCGCAACGGCGAGCCGCTGATGAAGCGCACCGTGCTCATCGCCAACACTTCCGATATGCCAGTGGCAGCGCGTGAGGCGTCCATCTATACCGGCATCACCATCGCCGAGTACTTCCGTGACATGGGCTATGACGTCGCCGTTCTGGCTGACTCCACCTCCCGCTGGGCCGAGGCCCTGCGTGAGATGTCCGGCCGTCTGGAAGAGATGCCCGGCGAAGAAGGCTACCCGGCCTACCTCGCGTCCCGCATCGCGCAGTTCTACGAGCGCGCCGGCTGCATCCGCTGCATCGGCAGCGAGGGCGACCGCCGCGGCTCCGTCACCGCCATCGGCGCTGTCTCGCCTCCGGGCGGCGACATTTCCGAGCCGGTCTCGCAGGCCACCATGCGTATCGTCAAGGTGTTCTGGGCGCTCGATTCGAGCCTGGCGTATGCCCGCCACTTCCCGGCCATCAACTGGCTGACGTCTTACTCGCTGTATGTCGACTCGCTCAAGCCGTGGTATGAGGCCACGTTCGGCGAGGAATATATGGCCAACCGCGACAAGGCCATGAGCATCCTGCAGCAGGAATCCGAACTGCAGGAGATCGTCCGCCTCGTCGGCCAGGACGCGCTGTCCCCGGCTGACCGCCTGACGATGGAGACGGCCAAGATGATCCGTGAGGACTTCCTGCAGCAGAACGCCTTCGTCGACATCGACAGCTACTCCGAGTACCGCCGTCAGTTTCTGCTGCTCGGTCTCATCCTGCGCTACGACGCCGAGTGCCGCGACGCGCTCGAGAAGAACGCGCCGATGCACAAGCTCTTTGCCATCCCTGCCCGCGTCGACATCGGCCGCGCCAAGAGCGTGCCGAGCGACGAGTACGAGCAGGTCTATGCCAAGATCGCTGCGGACATGACCGCGCAGATCAAAGAGATTATCGCCGGAGGTGAGGAGCAGTGATTAAAGAGTATAAAACGATCCAGGAGATCGCCAGCCCTCTGATGATTGTCAAGAACGTCGAAGGCGTGACCTACGACGAGCTGGCCGAGATCGAGCTCCCGAACGGTGAAGTCCGCCGCTGCAAGGTCCTCGAGGTCGAGGACGACCACGCGGTCGTGCAGCTCTTTGAGAGCGCGCAGGGCATCAACCTCGCACAGTCGAAGGTCCGCTTCCTCGGCCATCCGCTGCAGCTGGGCGTGAGCGAGGATATGCTCGGCCGCGTCTTCAACGGCATGGGCGAGCCCATCGACGGCGGCCCGGCGATCCTCGCCGAGGAGCACCGCGACATCAACGGCCTGCCGATGAACCCGGCAGCCCGCGCCTACCCGGCGGAGTTCATCCAGACCGGCGTTTCCACCATCGACGGCCTGAACACCCTCGTCCGCGGCCAGAAGCTGCCGATCTTCTCGGCGTCCGGCCTGCCGCACGCCGCGCTGGCCGCGCAGATCGCGCGCCAGGCGAAGGTGCTGGGCGACAACGAGAACTTCGCCGTCGTCTTCGCCGCCATCGGCATCACGTTCGAGGAGTCCGAGTACTTCATTCAGGAGTTCCGCCGCACCGGCGCCATCGACCGCACGGTCGTGTTCTCCAACCTTGCCAACGACCCCGCCGTCGAGCGTATCGCCACCCCGCGTATGGCGCTGACCGCGGCCGAGTACCTGGCCTTTGAAAAGGACATGCAGGTGCTGGTCATCCTGACCGATATCACCAACTACGCCGAGGCTCTGCGTGAGGTCTCCGCGGCAAAGAAGGAAGTCCCGGGCCGCCGCGGCTACCCTGGCTACCTGTACACTGACCTGGCCACGCTCTACGAGCGCGCCGGCCGCCGCATCGGCAAGTCCGGCTCGATCACCATGATCCCGATCCTGACCATGCCCGAAGACGACAAGACCCACCCGATCCCCGACCTGACCGGCTACATCACCGAGGGCCAGATCATCCTCTCCCGCGACCTGTACCGCAAGGGCATCATCCCGCCCGTGGACGTGCTGCCCAGCCTGTCGCGTCTGAAGGATAAGGGCATCGGCGAGGGCAAGACCCGTGAGGACCACTCCGGCACGATGAACCAGCTGTTCGCGGCCTATGCCCGCGGCAAGGACGCCAAGGAGCTCATGACCATTCTGGGCGAGGCGGCCCTGTCCGACGACGACAAGCAGTTTGCAAAGTTCGCCGATGCGTTCGAGCAGCGCTACGTCAATCAGGGCAACAACACCAACCGCACCATTGAGGACACCCTCAACCTCGGCTGGGAGCTGCTGAGCCTGCTGCCGCGCACCGAGCTCAAGCGTATCAAGCCCGAGCTGATCGAAAAGTATATGCCCGAGACCTGAGCGCATCCGTCCCGCAGACTTACCAAGTGAGGTGATTTGATGGCAAATACGGCAATTACCCCGACAAGAATGGTGCTCAACCAGCTCAAGGGCCGGTTGAAAACCGCTCGCAGGGGTCATAAGCTCCTCAAGGATAAGCGTGACGAGCTGATGCGTCAGTTCCTCGACAACGTGCGCCTGAACAAGCAGCTGCGTGCGAAGGTCGAGCAGGGACTCACGGAGGCGTTCGGCTCTCTGTCGGTCGCGTCCGCGATCATGTCCCCGGAAATGCTCGAACAGTCGCTGCTCTACCCGCGGCAGAGCGTCGAGCTGGGCATGACCTATCAGAACATCATGAGCGTGAACGTGCCGGTCTACGATTTCCAGACCCGCAACAGCGATCCGTCCGAGATCTTCCCGTACGGCTTCGCGCAGACGTCCGGCGAGCTGGACGATGCGCTCGAGAAGCTGGCGGAGGTGTTTAAGGATATGCTGGAGCTTGCGCAGGTCGAAAAGACCACGCAGATGCTCGCGCAGGAGATTGAAAAGACCCGCCGCCGCGTCAACGCGCTCGAATACGTTATGATCCCCGAGCTGGAGCAGAACATTCGTTACATCTCCATGAAGCTGGACGAGAACGAAAGTTCGACCAAGGTGCGCCTGATGAAGGTCAAGGAAATGGTCCTCGAGGACGCACACCACTACAAGCAATAAGTATCAGAAAACCGCCGCATCTTGGGATGCGGCGGTTTTTGCAGCAGTTGGAAGCAGTCGCTGCGGCAAGAGACGATCGC